>ERZ1645187.2-NODE-2-length-306277-cov-37.550460_pt1 | contig 306277 bp, 311 predicted proteins | sample MGYA00575352_ERZ1645187 | MGnify/ENA primary metagenome ERZ1645187 (study PRJEB40837, sample SAMN11349314) | freshwater sediment metagenome | isolation source: river sediment | host: Sediment | place: India: Wazaribad , New Delhi | collected 2017-02-21 ...
GCGACAACGTCGGCGACTGCGCCGGCATGGCCGCCGACCTGTTCGAAACCTACGCCGTGACGGTCGTCGCGACGATGGTTCTCGGCGCGATCTTCTTCAAGGGTCAGGCCGCTGACGTCGCCTCGATGGTCTATCCGTTGGCCATCTGCGCCGCCTGCATCGTGACCTCGATCGTCGGCACCTACTTCGTCAAGCTCGGCGCCAACGGCTCGATCATGGGCGCTCTGTACAAGGGCCTCATCGCCGCGGGCGTTCTGTCGGTCGGCGGCCTCGCCGTCGCCACGCAATGGCTCGGCTGGGGCGTCATCGGCACGGCCAACGGCATGCCGATCACCGGTCAGGCGCTGTTCATCTGCGGCGTCATCGGCCTCATCGTCACCGGCGTGATCGTCTGGATCACCGAGTACTACACCGGCACGGGCAAGCGTCCGGTCGTCTCGATCGCCCAGGCGTCGGTCACCGGCCACGGCACGAACGTCATTCAGGGTCTGGCCGTCTCGCTTGAGTCGACCGCTCTGCCGGCGCTCGTCATCGTCGCGGGCATCATCGCCACCTATCAGCTCGCCGGCCTCTACGGCACGGCGATCGCGGTGACGACCATGCTCGGCCTCGCCGGCATGATCGTCGCGCTCGACGCCTTCGGCCCGGTCACCGACAACGCCGGCGGCATCGCCGAGATGTCGGGCCTGCCCAAGGAAGTGCGTCAGACCACCGACGCCCTCGACGCGGTCGGCAACACCACCAAGGCCGTCACCAAGGGCTACGCCATCGGTTCGGCCGGCCTCGGCGCCCTGGTGCTGTTCGCGGCCTACGCCAACGACCTCCAGTACTTCGCCGCCAACGGCGACAAGTTCCCCTACTTCAAGGGCATGGGCGCGGTCTCCTTCGACCTCTCCAACCCCTATGTCGTCGCCGGCCTGATCTTCGGCGGCCTCATCCCCTACCTGTTCGGCGGCATCGCCATGACCGCCGTCGGCCGCGCCGCCGGTTCGGTGGTGGAAGAGGTCCGTCGTCAGTTCAAGGAGAAGCCCGGCATCATGGCCGGCACCGACCGGCCCGACTACGGTCGCGCCGTCGACATGCTGACCAAGGCCGCCATCCGCGAGATGATCATCCCGTCGATGCTGCCGGTGCTCGCCCCGGTCGTCGCCTACTTCGGCGTCCTGGCGATCTCGGGCTCCAAGGCCTCGGCCTTCGCCGCCCTCGGCGCCTCGCTGCTCGGCGTCATCGTCAACGGACTCTTCGTCGCCATTTCGATGACCTCGGGCGGCGGCGCCTGGGACAACGCCAAGAAGTCCTTCGAAGACGGCTTCGTTGACAAGGACGGCGTCAAGCACCTCAAGGGCGGCGACGCGCACAAGGCGTCGGTGACCGGCGATACCGTCGGCGACCCCTACAAGGACACCGCTGGCCCGGCCGTGAACCCGGCGATCAAGATCACCAACATCGTCGCGCTGCTGCTGCTCGCCATTCTGGCGCACTAAGCTTCAACGCGACCGATCGAGGTTTTTGAGAGGGCGGGGGAAACCCCGCCCTTTCTGCGTTCGGGACAAGGCGACACGGATCGCCAAAACAAAAACCCCGCCGGGAAGGGCGGGGCTTTGTGATAAAATCTTGTTTGGTTCCGGCTGGCTCAGCCGAACTTGAGCAGGTTGCGGAACATGTTCTTGATGAAGGCCGATTCCTGGCCGCCGGTTGGCGTCGTGCGCGACACCATGTCGATCACCTGACCGTCCTGCAGGCCGTAATTGGCGACGCGCTCGACCTTGCCGCCCTTGAAATAGATCGCCAGAACGCGCTGGTCGGTGATCTCCGGCGACATGAAGCTCAGCTTCCGCTCGGTCTTCTGGCTGATGTAGTACCAGGCGTCGCCGCCGACGGTGGACGTCGTGGACGGCGTGCCCATGATCTTCAGCGTCGCTTCCTTGCTCGTGCCGGTCTTGACTTGCGCCAGCGTCTGGTTGTCGACGACATAGCCGTGCTGGATTTCGCCGTCATAGCCAAGGCATCCGCCGAGCGACGCCGCCAGCGTCGTGGCGAAAGCAGCGCCAAGAACGCGCCGCGACAGCAGCATGGACGACAGATTAAACCGCATCTCGCACCTCTTCGCGCCATACGCGCCCGAACGACAAAGCCTCGCGCCGAGAAAGCGCTTGCATCCGAGCCTCGCGATGCCTAACCCCCAAAGGTCAGAAAAGCAAGGTCGCCACGCGTCTCCCGGCGCGGCGTCCCACCGCGAGGCAAAATGATTTTCGGCCTGTTTCGCCGCGACCCGCATCGTCCTGTCATCGCCAAGCTTCACGGCGATATCGTGACGGCGGCGCGCAATCCCGCGCTTTATCGCGATTACGGCGTCGCCGATACGCTCGACGGCCGCTTCGAGCTGCTGATCCTGCACGCCGGATTGCTGCTCCGCCGCCTCAACGCCGCCGCCGCGCCCGGCCCGGAATGGGCGCAAAGCCTGTCCGACGAGGTTTTCGCCAATCTGGACGCCGGCTTGCGCGAAACCGGCGTCAGCGACATCGGCGTGCCGAAGAAGATGAAAAAGCTGGCCGAAGCCTTCATGGGCCGCCTTGGCGCCTATGAGAAGACTTTCGGCGATGAGGCCGCGCTCGCCGCCGCGCTCGCGCGCAACGTCTATGCGGATCAGGGGGGCGACGCCCCTCGTCTCGCTCGTTATGTCCGCGCCGCCCTGACGCGCCTTGAAACATTTTCGCCGGAGACGCTCGCAGTCGAGCCGTCGCCGTTCCCCGATCCGTTCGCGATCGCCTGATTTGCCGGAGGCGTCTGTGTCCAGCAACAAGCCTGCCTTTTCACGCCCTCTGCGCGTCGACGACGTGCCCGAGACCGGCCTCGAGATCAAGCTCGCAGCGAATGAGGAGGAACGCGCCCGCCTCGCCGCAGCGGACGATCTCGACGCGCTCTCCTTGCTGGAAGCTGAATTGCACGTTGTTCGCCGGGGCAAACACGGACTGCGCGTGTCCGGCGAGGTCCGCGCCCGGATCACGCAGACCTGCGTCGTCTCGCTCGAGCTTTTCGAAACCGAGACGCGCGAGCCGATCAACGTGGTTTTCGCGCCGCAATCCGAAGCGGAAGAGGCTTATGAGCGCGCGGCCGCCGAAATCGCCGCCGCGCCCGACAAGGCGGCGGCGCTCGCCAACCAGCCCGATCCGCCCGACCCGATCATCGACGGCAAGGTCGATCTCGGCGCTCTCGCCGCTGAATTTTTCGCACTCGGTCTCGATCCCTATCCGCGAAAGCCCGGCGCTGTCTTCGTCGAACCGGCGCCGGAGGAGGCGGAGGCCAAAGCCGGTTCGCCCTTCCAGGCGCTTCAGGACCTCAAAAAATAGGCGGCGTCGACGGCTAAGACTTTGCTGCGGCGACCTGAAGCGATTTGGGGTCTTGCCTTGCCGCCCCCAAGAGTTATTGTCCGCCGCCCGCCGCGCCGTGATGCGCGGCGAAGATGGGATATTCTGGCCGCCGTTGCGGCCGTGGCGGCGATGTGCTGCGCCGCAGGTTAGGGAGCCGGAACGAGAATGACGGAGCCAGTTCGGATCGCTCTCGACGCGATGGGCGGCGATTTTGGGCCGAGCGTGATCGTCCCCGGCGCGGCGCTGGCGCTCGAACGGCGTCCGGACATCCGCTACCAGATGTTTGGCGACGAAGCGCAGATTCGTCCGTTGCTCGACGCCAATCCGAAACTCGCGGCCGCCACCGAACTGACGCATACGACTGTCGCCGTGCGCATGGACGACAAGCCGAGCCAGGCTTTGCGCGCCGGCCGCCGCGTCTCCTCGATGTGGATGGCGCTGGAGGCCGTCAAGCAGCGCAGGGCCGATACGGCCGTCTCCGCCGGCAATACCGGCGCGCTGATGGCGATGTCGAAGATTTGCCTGAACACGATGTCGCATATCGAGCGCCCGGCCATCGCGGCCATGTGGCCGACGATCCGCGGCGAATCCATCGTGCTCGACGTCGGCGCCAGCATCGGCGCCGACGCCCAGCATCTCGTCGATCTGGCGATCATGGGCGCCGCCATGGCGCGCATCGTGTTCGACATCGAGAAGCCGACAGTCGGTCTGCTCAATGTCGGCGTCGAGGAGATCAAGGGCATCGAGGAGGTCAAGGCCGCCTCACGCATTCTTAAAGACAACCCCCTGCCGCTGCTCGACTATCACGGTTTCGTCGAAGGCGACGACATCGGCCGCGGCACCGTTGATGTGGTCGTCACCGAAGGCTTCACCGGCAATATCGCGCTGAAAACGGCTGAAGGCACCGCCAAGCAGCTCGCCCAATATCTGCGCGAGGCCATGAGCCGCACGCTGATGTCGAAGATCGGCTATCTCTTCGCGCGCGGCGCCTTCAACGCGTTGAAGCAGAAGATGGATCCGCGTCAGTCCAACGGCGGCGTATTCCTCGGCCTCGACGGCGTCGTCATCAAGAGCCATGGCGGCGCGGACGCCGTTGGCTATGCCGGCGCCATCGAAATCGGCTACGACATGGTGCGTCATGGCCTGCTTGAACAAATTCGCGAATCGATTGCGCTGGCGCATGAGGGGCGGCCCGCCGCTTCAGCGTCCGCCGCGCCTGCGTCCTGATCGCTAGCAACGGACTCGTCACGTGACATCGAACTCTCAAGGTCTTCGTTCCGTCGTCCTCGGCGTTGGCTCCTATTTGCCGGAGCGCCTGGTGACCAATCAGGACATGGAGAAGATGGTCGAGACCACTGACGAGTGGATCGTCCAGCGCACCGGCATCCGCCAGCGCCATCTGGCCGCCGACGGCGAAACCACGTCCATGCTCGGCGCCAAGGCGGCGGAACGCGCGATGCAGGCGGCCGGCGTCGGCCCGGACGATATCGACCTCATCATTTGTGGCACGTCCACGCCCGATTACACGTTCCCCTCGGCGGCGACCCAGATTCAGGCCGCGCTCGGCATCACCAAAGGCGTCGCTTTCGATTTGCAGGCGGTGTGCTCGGGCTTTGTGTTTGCGGTCGCCACGGCGGATAAATTCCTGCGCTCCGGCTCGCACAAGCGCGCGCTGGTTATCGGCGCCGAAACCTTCTCGCGCATTCTCGACTGGGAAGACCGTACGACCTGCGTGCTGTTTGGCGACGGCGCCGGCGCGATGGTGCTGGAGGCGCAGGCCGACGACGGCTCGCTGCGCCCGCGCGGCGTGTTGACGACGCAATTGCGCTCCGACGGCCGCCACCGCGAGAAGCTGTATGTCGACGGCGGCCCCTCGGCCACCAAGACGGTCGGCCATCTCCGCATGACCGGCAAAGAGGTGTTCCGCTTCGCTGTCGGGCAGGTGACGGATGTCGTCAAGGAGGCCTTCGCCTCCGTGGGCGCAACCGCCGACGATCTCGACTGGTTCGTGCCGCATCAGGCCAACCGTCGCATTATCGACGCCTCGGCCGAAAAATTGGGCATTGCATCGCAGAAAGTCGTGACCACCGTCCATTTGCACGGCAACACGTCGGCGGCCTCGATTCCCTTGGCTCTGGACGCAGCCGTTCAGGACGGCCGCATCAAGCGCGGCGATTTGGTGATGATCGAAGCGATCGGCGGCGGCTTCACATGGGGCGCCGCCCTCATTCGTTGGTGATATTTACCTTCGTTCAACCAAACGCTATGATGTCAGCTTAATGGGAAGGGTGTTGAATCATATAGCTCATTTCTTCCATCGCATTTTTGATTTTCATCGATTTAGGCATTGCACATGACGAATAATCAAAACGCAGAAGTCGCGCGCCGCAATTCCGAAGCTGTGTCTGAGCCATTGGTCGATTTGCACGGAACCGGAGGGACGGTGACGCGCGCCGATCTGGCGGAAGCCGTTTACGGCCGGGTCGGTCTGTCGCGCAAGGAATCGGCGGCGCTGGTCGAAATGGTGCTGGGCGAAATGACGGACGTCATTCTGCGCGGCGAGACGGTGAAGCTGTCGTCTTTCGGCTCTTTCGTCGTTCGCTCGAAAGGCGAGCGCATCGGCCGCAATCCCAAGACCGGCGTCGAAGTGCCGATCACGCCGCGCCGCGTTCTGGTTTTCAAGCCGTCGAACATCCTCAAGGCGAGGATCAACGGCCTTGACGCCGAGAACGAGAAAGACTGAGCGCGCGCCGTCTTGAATCATTTGTTGAAGCCGCGCCCGGATGTCTCTGGCGCAGCGCCGAAATTTTGTTAGCCTGCCATGGCGAGCGACTCGCTGGCGGGGCTTCGTCCGGTGATCGGGAAAAACATCGACGCTTTCCGAACGATCAGCGAGGTCGCTGAAGACCTCGATTTGCCCCAGCACGTCTTGCGTTTCTGGGAGACGCGGTTTCCGCAAATCAAGCCGATGAAGCGCGGCGGCGGCCGGCGTTATTATCGCCCGGAAGACGTGGCGCTGCTGCGCGCCATTCGTCAGCTGCTCTACGGCGAAGGCTACACGATCAAGGGCGTCCAGCGCATCCTGAAAGAGCAGGGGCCCAAGGCGCTCGCGGCGGCCGTCGCGACAGGCGCGCCGCCACCGCCGGCGCCGGACACATTCGACGAGGAGCCGGATTTCGATTCGCCGCAACCCGCGCAGACTTATGCGCGCGCGCCGCAAACGCCGGCGCAACACGCTGCGCCGCCGCCGCTCTCGGCGCCTTTGGCGGAGCGACCAACGCACTCCGTCGTCACGCCGCAAATCGAAGCCGTTTCGCCCGCGAAGCTGTCGGACGAGGCGGTTCGCCGCCTGCGCGAGGCCATGGCCGATCTGGCGGAATGCGAGCGCATTCTCGCCGCCGCGCGCCGGATTTGAAAAGCGACGCGAGGCGGGAAAAAGTCCTGCGCCTGCGTTGCATGGCCGCAGGCTTTTACCTATAAGACCCGCAGTCGGAGTGTAGCGCAGCCCGGTTAGCGCACTAGTCTGGGGGACTAGGGGTCGTGGGTTCGAATCCCGCCACTCCGACCATTCATCTTTGATAATGTCGAGGCCAGCCATCCGGGCGGCTTCCCGATCCCGTCCCGCGCTTCGATCGGAGGAAACGGCTCCGTGATCGGCGTCACATCTCGCCGCGCTGGGTCAATGCAATTCCCCGCATTCTGATAATATCCTGCCATTCTCGTCGGTTGCCGGAGTCTCGGCGCCGATGCGCGCTGGTTTCGAGCGCTTGGCTGCGCGATATGGATGTGAGTGATGTTGAATAGGCCGGTCATCGAGAAAGACGCGCAGCCGCAGCGGATTGCGCCGCAGGCAAAGCCGACTCGGCCGGCGGAAACGCCGCCGCCGCGATCACGCCTGCGCCGCTGGGCGACAGATGCATGGCGGATGAAATGGCGCATACTGGCGCTCGCGGTTGCGCTGGCGGCGGGTTTGTTCTGGGCGCGCCCATTCATATTCGGCGCGCCGGCGCCGGTAAGCGTGGCGCAGCGCGGCGAATTTCTCCAGACCGTCGTTGCAAGCGGGCACGTCGAGGCGCCTTTTCGCGTCGATGTTGGTTCGCAAGTCACCGGCGTTGTCGCCGACGTGCCCGTGAACGAGGGACAGCGCGTCAAGGCTGGCGACAGTCTCGTCATTCTCGATGATCGCGAGGCGCGCGCCACCGTCGTTCAGGCCGAAGGCGTCGTCGCCCAGGCCGAAGCACGTTTGCGGCAATTGCGCGAGGTGGCGTTGCCCTCGGCCGAGCAATCGCAGGAACAGGCGCGCGCGACCCTTCTGAACGCGCAAAAAACCTACGACCGCGCCGCCAAACTGTCGGCCGAAGGCTACGCCACCAGGGCGGCGCTGGATCAGGCGACGAAAGACCTCGATATCGCCAAAACGCAGGCGCGCAACGCCGAGTTTCAGGTGTCCACCACGCGCCCCGGCGGCAGCGACTATGTTTTGGCGGAAGCGCAGCTTGCGCAGGCGCGCGCCGCGCTCGCCAATGCGCAGTCGCGTCTCGGCTATACGACGATCAAGGCGCCGCGCGACGGCGTGCTGATCGCGCGCAATGTCGAGCGCGGCAACGTCGTCCAACCGAGCGCGGTGCTGATGAAGCTGTCGCCGGTCGGCGAGACGCAACTCGTGGTCCAGATCGACGAGAAAAATCTGGGCCTGATCGCGTTGAGACAAAAGGCGCTCGCCTCGGCCGACGCCTATCCCAAATCGATTTTTGCGGCAGAGGTCGCCTACATCAATCCGGGCGTTGATTTGCAGCGCGCCTCCGTCGAGGTGAAGCTGCGCGTCGCCGAACCGCCGGAGTTTCTGCGGCAGGACATGACGGTCTCGGTCGATATCGAGGTCGCGCGCCGTCCGAACGCCGTGGTGCTGCCGGCCGAGACGATCCGCGACGCGTCGGGCGCCGCGCCATGGGTTATGATGGTCGATAACGGCCGCGCCAGGCGCCAGCCGATCACGCTCGGCATCGTCAGCGCCGGCAAGGCCGAGATCGTGTCCGGTCTCGACGGCGGCGCTCTCGTCTTGCTCGCATCAAGCCGCGTCCAGCAGGGGAGCAAGGTGCAGCCCGTCGTCGCCTCAGGCGTCAGGCCATGAATCGCTGGGCGCCCTTCGAATGGATCACGGCCCTGCGCTTCCTGCGCGAAGGCCGCATGCAGACCTTGTTCATCACGGCCGGCGTGTCGATCGGCGTCGCGGTCATCGTTTTCATGTCGGCGATGCTGGCTGGCTTGCAGGCGAATTTCATCAAGCGCGTGCTGACCTCCCAGCCGCATATCCAGCTCATCCCGCCGGATGAAGTCGCACGCCCGCTGCGCAACGCCCCCGGCGTGATTGAGGCGGCGTTGATGCAGCGGCCGACGCAGCGCCTGCGTTCCATCGACCAATGGCAGAAAGTCCGCACGCAACTCACGCAATGGTCGGACATCACCAATGTGTCGCCGACCGTGACGGCGTCCGCGCTGGCCGTGCGCGGCGACGCCAGCCGTTCGATTTCGCTGATCGGCGTCGATCCGGAAGTCTATTTCAATATCGTGCGCGTGCCCGACTACATCATCGCCGGCAAACCGCGCGTCGCCAGCGACGACATCATCATCGGCCGCGATCTTGCGCTCGATCTCGGCGTCAGCGTCGGCGACAAGCTCAATGTCAGTTCGGCCATCGGCGGCGCGCGCGTTTTGACCATCAGCGGCATTTTCGATTTCGGCAACAAGGGCGCCAATATGCGCTCGACCTATGTCGCCCTGCGAACCGGTCAGGCCTTGTCGAAGCTCGTCGGCGGCGTCACGTCGATCGATCTGACGGTGAGGGATGTCTACGCGGCCGAGAAGATCGCTCGCGCGGTGCAGGCCTCGACCGGGGTCCAGGCCGACAGTTGGATCAAGACCAATGCGCAATTCTTCACGGCGGTGAACGCGCAGCAATCCTCCAACAGCATGATCCGCCTGTTTGTCGGCCTGTCCGTCGCCTTCGGCATCGCCAGCGTGCTGATCGTGTCGGTTATTCAGCGATCGAAGGACATCGGCATTCTGCGCGCCATGGGAACTTCGCAAGGGCAAATCCTGCGCGTGTTTCTGTTGCAGGGCGGGTTGCTTGGCTTCACCGGATCGATGATCGGCTCGGCGCTGGGCGGCGGCGCGCTCTTTCTGTGGCACACCTATATGCGTCAGGCTGACGGCGGCGAATTGTTTCCGTTGATTCTGGAGACGAAGCTCTTCGTGGCGGCAATTCTTCTTGCCGCCGTGACAGGCGTGGCCGCCGCAGCCGTGCCGGCCTTGCGCGCGGCCAAACTCGATCCTGTGGTGGCGATCCGTGGCTGAACAATCGATCGTCCTGCAGCTCGAAGGCGTGACGAAAGCCTATAACGTTGACACGCCTGTCGAGGTGGAGGTGTTGCACGGCATCGATCTCGTCTTGCGCCGCGGCGAATTCGTTGCGCTGATCGGCCCCTCCGGATCGGGCAAGAGCACGCTGCTCAATCTCATCGGTTTGCTCGACCGGCCGACGTCCGGCCGCATTTTCATCGAGGGGCACGAGACGAGCACGCTCGACGACGCCGATCTGACGCGATTGCGCGGGCACAGCATCGGCTTCGTCTTTCAATATCATTATCTGATCTCGGCCTTCACCGCGCTTGAGAACGTGATGATGCCGATGCTGGTCGAAAAGACTTTCCCCGACGACGCGATGAAGGCGCGCGCCGCATTGCTCCTCGATCAGGTCGGCCTGTCTCAGTGGAAAGACAATCTCGCCACAAATATGTCGGGCGGACAGCAGCAGCGCGTCGCCATCGCGCGCGCGCTGGCGATGCAGCCGGCGCTTATTCTGGCGGATGAGCCGACGGGCAACCTTGACACCAAATCGGCGGACACGGTTTTCGAGATGATGCGCCGCATCAATGTCGAAAACGGCACGACCTTTCTGATCGTCACGCACAATATGGATCTGGCGCGGCAATGCGACCGCATCGTCGAGGTCGTCGACGGCAGGGTCACGACGCCGGCCGAAATATAGAAAAAGCGGCAGGAGGCGCCCGCCGCTTCGGTCGTTTCGGCGCTGGCGTCGCAGTTCGTCTCACCACGTCTTGGCCAGAACGCCTTCGAACGCATCGGCGATAGCCATGGCGTCCTTGCCGCCGGGGTCGTCGGCTTCGGTGGACTGAAGCTGGATGACGTGCACGGTCGCGCCTTGCCGGAAGGCGAGGCTGTAGCGCGCGCCGCTGTCTTTCTGCTTCTGGCAGCGCAGACCGCGCTTCGACACCTTATCCGGCGTGTCGTTGGCGACGGCGTCGACATATTGCCCGCCGTCCTTGGTGCAGGCTTCGGCGTCGGAATTGCCCAAGGCGTCGGCCTGTTCGATCAGCGTCGCGGGCTTTGTCGGATCGAGATCGTAGATCGATGTGGTCAGCGACACATTGGCGATGCGCCAGACGAGCGCTTCGGGTCGTCCGGGCTCTTCCGCCAGCGTCAGGTTTTGCGCGCCAACCCAGGCAGCCAGCAGCCGCGCGTCGACGCGCGCCACGCTTTTCTTGGCCGGTTCGTCGAGCGCCGGCGCGCGGCCGGCCGCGCTCGTCGTTTCGAATCCGGGCGACTCGATCACGGCCCAGCCGCTGCTTTTCAGCGAATGCGCGACATAGATCGTCTTGTCGCCGCCGCCGCGAATGCGAAGCGCGTCCGCCTTAGGGCATTCCGCCGATAATGCGCCGCGCAGGCCGCCGATGAAACGCTGGATGGTTTCGGGCTCGCGCGCGAAAATATCGGGCGCCGCAGCGATGCGCGCGCCCACGACATCGGCGCACCACGCCCCCGCCGGCTCGACAAAGGCCTGAATGCGCCCGTCGCGCGAGCGCACGAGCGGTTTTTCCTGCGCGGCGGCCGAAGAGGCCGCCGCGACCGCGCCGATCAGCGCAGCCGCTGCGATCCGTCGCATCATGTCAGACAACCCAACCCTGATCGCTCTTGCAGGCGCTGACGGTGTCGGTCTTTGTCGTGCCGTCCTTCAGCGTCACGTCCTGCTGCACGGTGCGGCAGGTCTTGTTGTCTGCGGTCTTGGTGGTCTTGACGACGCGGGTCTTGGCGCGCACGCCGGTGCGCTTGGAGACGTAGGCGCGCGGCGCGCCCGTCTCGAACGAGGCTTGTGTGATGCGCTGCATTTCCAGACGATCCTGCTCGTCGAGTTCCGCGCCGATGGCCGCGCCGATCATGCCGCCCGCAGCCGCGCCGATGACGGCCGCCGCGATCGCCTGTCCGCCGCGTCCGCCGCCGATGGCCGCGCCAAGCAGGCCGCCCGCAACCGCGCCGATCACGGCGCCCGATTCTTCCTTGGGGCCGCCGGTGCCGGTGCATCCGATCAGCGAGACCGACATGGCGCCGGCAAGCGTGACTGCGCAAAGTTTTTTCGCGAGAGACTGAGACATGGACTTCCCCAAAACTTGGCATCCGCACAGGATGCAAGGGTAAGCGTCGCATGGCGTGTTTTCGTCGTCAAATACCTAGATCAACAGAGGAAATCGTTTGAATGCAGATTCGCGCCGCAACGCAGAACGAGATTTCCCTGACGAATGGCGACGCGCGCGCGCGCATTGCCTTGCGCGGCGCCGAGCTGCTGCAATGGCGAGTCGGCGGCCGTGAGATGATCTGGACGCCCGATCCGGCATTCTGGGCCGAAGCCGCGCCGATCCTCTTTCCCGTCGTCGGCTGGACGCGCGCGGGGCACACAAGGGTCAACGGAAAATCTTATCCGCTTGGCCTACATGGCTTCGCGCGTCACTGCGATTTCTCGATTGAGGAACAAAGCGCCGCGCGGGCCGTGCTGCGCCTCGCCGAAAGCGATGAAACCCGCGCGCAATATCCTTTCGCCTTCGTCTTGCGCGTCGAATACGCGCTTGAGCCCGACGCGCTGATTGTCCAACTGCATGTCGAGAACACGGACGACGAGCCTTTGCCCTACGCTTGCGGTCTTCACCCCGGTTTGCGCTGGCCGTTCGACGGCGGCGCGGCGGGGGATTATCGCGTCGTGTTCGACGACGACGAAAACCCGCGCGTGCCCGTCATCGCGCCGGGCGGGCTGTTCTCGACCGAGACGCGCGCCGCGCCCTTGCAGGGCAGGGAATTGCCGCTGTCGCCGGAGGTCTTCGCCCGCGAGGCTTTGTGTTTCCTCGACGCGCGCAGCAAAGGACTGACCTTCGCGCATCGGGGCGGCGCGGCCCTGCGCGTCGATCTCGACGACTTTCCCCATATCGCCCTGTGGTCGCGGCCCGGCGCGCCGTTCCTTTGCATCGAACCGTGGACCGGCCACGGCGATCCGGTCGGCTTCGACGGCGAACTTGTCGACAAGCCGTCCATGCGGTTGCTGGCGCCCGGCGCGCGGGCGCGCCACGCCGCGCGGTTTTCTCTGGTTGACGGCGCGCGCGAGTCGCTTGGCGCCGTCGGAGAAACCTGACAAAAGGCCGCAAACCGCGCTTTTCGGGAAGAACGATGACCGCCGCCGAAATCCTCAAACCGTCCGCCTCCAAAGCTCTTCTCATCGACGGCAAACGCGCCGCCGAATTGCAGACGGCGCAGGTCGCCGCCGAGGCCGCCGCGCTTGTCGCGCGCGGCGCCAGGCCGGGCCTGGCCGTCGTGCTCGTCGGCGAAGACCCCGCAAGTCAGGTCTACGTGCGCTCGAAGGGCAAGATGGCGGCGACCTGCGGCTTCCATTCGGTGCAGCATGACCTGCCGGCGACGACGAGCGAGGCCGATCTGCTCAAGCTCGTCGCCGCCCTCAATGCGGATGCGGCCATTCACGGCATTCTCGTGCAATTGCCGCTGCCGGCGCATATCGACAGCGCCAGAATTCTCGAAGCCATCGATCCGCGCAAGGACGTCGACGGCTTCCATCCGGTCAACGCCGGTCTGCTCGCCACCGGCGCGCTGGAGCGCGCGCTCGTGCCGTGCACGCCCGCCGGCTCGATGCTGCTCATCGATCGCGCCGCCGAGGCTTTGGGCGTGAAGCTCGCCGGCGCCGAAGCGGTCGTCGTCGGCCGCTCCAACATCGTCGGCAAGCCGATGGCGCAATTGCTGCTGTCGCGTCACGCCACCGTCACCATCGCTCATTCGCGCACCCGCGATCTGGCCGAGGTCGTCGGCCGCGCCGACGTGCTCGTCGCCGCCGTCGGCAAGCCGGAGATGATCAAGGGCGAATGGATCAAGCCCGGCGCGCTCGTCATCGACGTCGGCATCAACCGCGTCGCCGGCGAGGGCCTGACCGCCGATGGCAAGCCGAAGACGAAGCTCGTCGGCGATGTCGAATTCGGTCCCGCCATTCATCGCGCCGGCGCGATCACGCCGGTGCCGGGCGGCGTCGGCCCGATGACCATCGCGCTGTTGATGACCAACACCTTGCGCGCCGCGCGTATGATCCACGGCGTCTAGGGCGGCGAGTGATGAGCGCTGGGCCTCTCGTTCGCATCGAAAGCGTGAGCAAGAGCTTCGGCGCGACGAAGGCGCTCGACAATTTGTCGCTCGACATCGCGCGCGGCGAGTTTTTCGCGCTGCTGGGGCCGTCGGGCTGCGGCAAGACGACCTTGATGCGGTGCATCGCCGGCTTCGAGCCGCCGGATTGCGGCCGGATCGTCATCGACGGACAGGACATGGCCGGCGCGCCGCCGCATCGCCGCCCGGTCAACATGATGTTCCAGTCCTACGCTCTGTTCCCGCATATGAGCGTGGCCAGGAACATCGCCTACGGTCTTGTGCAGGAAGGCCTGCCGCGCGCCGATATCGACGCGCGCGTCGCCGAAATGCTCAAGCTGACGCAGCTTGCAGGGCTTGAGGCGCGCAAGCCGCATCAATTGTCCGGCGGCCAGCGCCAACGGGTCGCGCTCGCCCGCGCGCTCGCCAAACGCCCAAAAGTCCTGCTGCTCGACGAGCCCCTCGGCGCGCTCGACCGCAAGCTGCGCGAGGAGACGCAATTCGAACTGATGCATGTGCAGGAGCGGCTTGGTCTGACCTTCGTCGTCGTGACGCACGATCAGGACGAGGCGATGGTCATGGCGCGGCGCATCGCGGTGATGCGCGCCGGACGCCTCGCGCAGGTCGGCGCGCCGGCCGAGATTTACGACGCGCCGCGCTCGCGCTACGTCGCGGGTTTCGTTGGCGAGATCAACATTTTCGAGGGCGCGATTGAATCGAGCCACGAAAGCGGATGGCGATTGCGCGGGCCGCTTGGCGCATTCGAAGCCCGCGCGCGGAATGGCGCGACGCCTGTCGCTTTCGCCGTCCGGCCCGAGCGCCTGCGTCTGACGCGCGCGCCGCAAACCGAAGTCGATAACGCAATCGCCGGCGTTGTCCGCGACGCAGCCTATCTCGGCGATTCCATCATCTATCGTCTTGAATGCGCCAACGGCTACGTGCTGCGCGCGCGCCGTCCCGCAAGCGAGGCGCGGTTCTTGCCCGGCGAAACGGCGCATGCCGCCTTCAATGCCGATGACGTCGTCCTGCTCGGCGAGGATGCGCCGTGAGCGCGCGGACGCGCCTTCGTCCCGGTCAGCGCCTCGTGCTGGCGCTGCCCTATGTCTATCTGGCGATCTTCTTCCTCGCGCCCTTCGCGCTCATCGTCAAAATCTCGCTGTCGCAGCAGACGCTGGCCATTCCGCCGTACGCGCCGGCGTTCGACTGGACCGACGGCCCGGCGCTCTGGCTGGAGAAAGCCCGCGCGCTTGGCCTCGACGCCTGGCGCGCGCTGTTCGCGGATTCGATCTACGCCGAAGCTGTCCTGTGGTCGCTGGGGCTGGCGGCTGCGGCGACGCTTTGCGCGTTGCTCGTCGGCTTTCCATTGGCGCTGGCGATTGCGCGCAGCGACGCGCGCTGGCGGCCGATCCTCGTCATGCTGGCGGTGGCGCCGTTCTGGACGAGTTTTCTCATCCGCGTCTATGCCTGGATCATGATCCTCAAGGACGAGGGACTGCTCAACAATGCGCTGCTGGCGCTTGGCCTGATTTCCGCGCCGCTGGAGATTTTCGCCACCAAGGGCGCCGTCGTGATCGGCGTCGTCTATTCCTATCTGCCGTTCATGGTGCTGCCGCTTTACGCCGCGCTCGACAAACAGGATGCGTCGTTGCGCGAAGCCGCCGCCGATCTCGGCGCGACGCCATGGCGGGTTTTTGCGAGCGTCACCTTGCCGCTCGCGTGGTCGGGCGTCGTGGCCGGCGCGCTGCTGGTCTTCATCCCGGCGGTCGGCGAATTCGTCATTCCCGATCTGCTTGGCGGCTCCGACACGCTGATGATCGGGCGGCAATTGTGGAACGAGTTCTTCGCCAACCGTGACTGGCCGACGGCGGCGGCGGTCGCCATCGCGCTGCTGGCCCTGATCGTCGGGCCGTTGACGCTCTATGAGCGCCATCGCATCGCGGAGGAGGGGGCATGAATCGCGGCCTGCGCCTGACCTTTCTGACGCTCGGTCTCGGCTTTCTCTATGCGCCGATCGCGCTGCTCGTGATCTACAGCTTCAACGCCTCGAAGCTGGTGACGGTGTGGGGCGGCTTCTCGACCAAATGGTACGGGTCGCTCTTCGCCAATGCGCAATTGATGGAAAGCGCGTCCGTCAGCCTGAAGATCGCCTTCGCCTCGGCGGCCTTGGCGACGGTCCTTGGAACGGCCGCCGCCTATGCGCTGGCGCGCTTCGGCGCCTTTCGCTCGCGGTTGCTGTTCTCGTCGATGATCTACGCGCCGCTGGTGATGCCGGAAGTCATCATCGGCCTGTCGATTTTGCTGCTTCTGGTGGCGCTCGGCGTCGAGCGCGGTTTCTGGACCATCGTGCTCGCCCACGCCACGCTGACGAGCTGCTTCGTCGCCGTCGTCGTCCATGCGCGTCTGCGCGATTTCGATCGGTCGCTTGAAGAGGCGGCGATGGACCTCGGCGCGACGCCCTTCGCAGCCTTCCGCAGCGTCACGCTGCCATTGATCTCCCCCTCGGTGGCGGCGGGCTTCATGCTTGCTTTCACGATTTCGCTCGACGATCTGGTGATTGCGAGTTTCGTGTCGGGACCGGGCTCGACCACCTTGCCGATGCGCATCTACAGTCAGGTTCGTCTCGGCGTGACGCCGGAAATCAACGCCGTCTCGACCCTGCTTGTCGCGTTTGTCGGCGTGGCGGTTCTCGTCGCAGCGCTGGCGACGCGCCGGCAAAAGACCTTTTCCGCCTGATTGCGTTCATTGCAGCGTGGGCGCGGGCGGCGGCTCGTTCGCCATCGCGGGCGGCTCCGCAGGCTTCGGCAGCAAGGGCTGAGCCGCACCGGAGCGGCGGATCATGCTCTGCGCGTCGAAGGAAAGCGACGGATCGTCCCACGGGCCTTGCAGCGTGAAGGGAAATTGCGGCGCGTCCTTGCGGGCCTCGCCGCTTTTCGGCGTCGTCGCAGGCGTCGCAATGGCCTCGAACCTGACGGTGCGTTCGGGGACCGCCGCGAGCCCGGAAAACGCCACCCGCACGCCCTTGCCGGCGAGAACGCCATCCTCGATCTGCGCCGCGCCTTGCTCAACGCGCAGATTGGCGGAAAGCTGCTCGAAACCCGTCCGGCCGCTACGCAGTTCGGCAGAGCCGACAAGCGGCCGTTTTTCCATACGCCGCAGGATCTGTTCGAGATCGACGCCACTGACATCGCCCTGATTGATCTGGATTTGACCACGCCCGTCGAGATTGCGGGCGATCTGCGCGACGCTTTCGCCGGCGCCGGAGAAAATCAGCGAGCCCGTGGCCAGCCCCGACACTTTCGAATGACCCAGCGCGTCCCAGAGCAGCGAACTCATATCGACGCCGATAAAGCCGAGCGTCATGCGGCTTTCGACGCCAGCGCCCGCCGACTGGGTGAGAAAGCGGCCTTTCACGACGCCTTTGTAGGTTTTCGCCTCGCTCAGGCCGAGTTCGAGCCGGCCATTTTTCAGCATCACCGACAGCGCCGCATCGTCGGCTTGCAAGCGGCCGAGGCGCGCCCGCGCCGCCGAAACGCGGAGATCGAGGTCGAAACGCGACAGATCCGAGCCGCTGAGCGGTTCGCGGCTCCAGCCGCCGTCCGCTCCGGTCAGAGCCGGCGCTTCATTCGCAAAAGGCGCGAGATTGAGGACATTGGTGGCGAGCGTGCTTGTCAAAAGCAGCCGATCGCCTTCGCGCCGCCACGCCAGAGCCCCCTCGAAATCGTTGCCGTCGGTCGAAACGGCAAGATTGCCGAGGCTGCCCGAATTGCGCGAGATCACGCCCTCGCCGGACAGCGTGAATAGACGGAACGGCGCCAGCCGGGGCGGTTCGGCGGCGCCGATAAATTCGAGCGCGCGCGACAAGTCCGGCGCGCTCGCTGTCAAACGGCCGGAATATTGCGGGCGCTGCCCGAGAACCGCGCTGCCCGCGGCCGAAAGCGACAGCGCCGCGTTCTTGAGCCGAAGCGTGATCGGCGAGGCGTCGCCGCGCAAGGCGTCGCCGGGGCGGGCCGTCCAAAGCGCGATCTCGGTCGGTTGACCGTTGAAGCGCGCCGCGCCGGTTATCGATAGGGGCGCCTCCGTCGATCGCCAGTCGAACAGAATGTTGATTCCGTCGATCCGGTGAACGGCGCCTTGCGAGCGGGACGTGACCTGCGCCGAGCCGTCATTGATCGAAATGGCTCCGAATTGCCGCGGCTCCAGTTGTTTGCGAGCCGGCGCGTCGGCGTCGCCGGGCAGGGGAACCGCGTCGAGATCAATCTCGAAATGCGGGCGGGTGAGGGACACCCGGGCCATTTCCAGCCGACCTCCAAGCAGCGGCAAGAGGCGCAGGGAGCCTTTCAGATAGGCGGCGCGCAGCGCAAACCCGCCGGTTGCGTCGGAAATATTGGGATCTTCGATCTTGATCTGGGGCCGGGGCAGCAGGGCGAAGGCGAAACGCGCGCCGGTATCGAGTTTGAGGCCTGTCGAGCGCCACACCTGCCGGGCGATTTCCTCGCGAAAAGCCGGCTCGGAAAACGTCCAGGGCGCGACGGCCGCATAGCCCAGCGGCCCGGCGACGAGCGCCGCCAAAAGCCATTTCGGCGGCGTCCAAAAACGCCGCCACCCCGCCGAACGGGCGGAAGAACTCGCAACATCGCTCATAAGCGCTTATAGCGCGCGGCGGCTGGTTTGAGAATGCGCCGCGCGCCAGATCGTTCAGCGTGTGATCGACGTCTGCTTGCCGAGCACTTTGACCAGACGCTCAGGCGACGCCGCATCCGCGATCTGGCTCTCGGAATCGCGCTGGCGATGGAAGGCGGCGGCGCGTTCCAGCAGCCGCAACTGGCCGCGCTTGGCCTTGGGAACGTCGGCCGCGCGCGACAGGTCCGCAAAATCCTTCGGCTTGTAGGGATAGGCGTGGGCTCCGCGGAACACCTTGAAGCCCTTCGCCGTCATGATGGAATCGCCGCGCCGCAGCGTGAAGTCCTTATAGGGCGAAACGAGACCCGCATGCGTCTGTCCGGGGCGGCGGCACGTGCAGGTGTTGTCCGTCGTGCCCGCATGGCGAAAGGCGACGGGGAGGGCGCTATAGCGCTTGCCGTCGCGAAGCGAAACCGCATCCTCGATATTGTCGGCCCCGGACGGGGCGATGAAAACCCGGGTCGGCGCGCCGGGGCAAAGACTGCTGCACAGCGATTCGTGGTTGCCGATGTCGGAATCGTCGGCGGCGGGCCCGATCGGGAAGAAATAGCCGTCGCACAACCGCACGCAAACCGACCGCCGGCCAAGCGGCGGCGTCTCAAGGCTGACTGTCTCAACCGCGTGCGCTTTTTTCGTATTCGCGGTTTGCGGCGCGCGCCGCAGTGCCGAAGCGGCGCGCGGGCGATCGAAAATCGACCAGAAGCCGCTGGCCTGCGGTTGCGCGGCATAGGCGGCCGGCGCGGAATATTGCGGCTGCGCGGCGGCGCGGCGTTTGGCGCCTTCGCTGACGAGAAACTCCATGGCGCCGCCGTCGTCGCGCGCGTAGACGCTCATGGCGGCGACGGTGAGGATGACGATCAGGAAGCCGATGCCGATGGCGATGGGCGCAAACCGTCGCGGATCGTCGCTGGAGAAAAGACCTTCAAAATAGGACGCCTGGCCCACAGAATCGGACATGACGCGCACTCCCACGACTAAAATCGTTAACAAATATCAAACGCCGCAATGACCGCAGTATGAAGCATTAACCGATCGAGCGCGCAAGTCGTGATTTTTGCAGGCGCTTCGGCGTCTGCAAACGTAGTGAACGTGAGAAGGGCGATGGCGCCGGCGCTATTCCGCCGGCGGGCTGACCGCCGCTTCGTGGCCAGCCGGTGCGGCCAAGGCCGCCCGGTCGCCCGAAAGCCAGCTGTCGACGCGATCGAGGTAGAAATAGACGACCGGCGTGATGTAGAGCGTCAACACCTGCGACACCATCAGGCCGCCGACAATGGCGACGCCGAGCGGCTGGCGCAATTCGGCGCCTGCGCCGGCGCCAAGCGCGATCGGCAGCGCGCCGAGAAGCGCGGCGAGCGTCGTCATCATGATCGGGCGGAAACGCACCAGCGCCGCCTCGCGAATAGCCGACAACGCGTCGATGTTGTTGCCGCGTCGGCGTTCGATGGCGAAGTCGACCATCATGATGGCGTTTTTCTTCACGATGCCGATCAGCAGCAGAATGCCGATGATCGCGACGACCGACAGCTCCATGCCGTAGAGCATCAGGGCGAGCAGGGCGCCGAGACCCGCCGAGGGCAGGCCCGACAGGATGGTGATCGGGTGAATGTAGCTTTCATAGAGCACGCCAAGCAGGATGTAGATCGTCAGCACGGCTGCAAGCAGCAGCGCGCCCTGACCTTTGAGCGACTCCTGGAACTGTTGCGCCGTGCCCGAGAAGCTCGACGTGATCGTCGCCGGCATGCCGATCTGGTGCTCGGCCTTGTGGATCGCCTCGATCGCCTGACCGATCGAGACATTGGGCGCTAGGTTGAAGGACAGCGTCACGGCCGGTTGCTGCGCCTGCCGGTTGATCGTCAGGGGGCCAACGCTGCGGCGGATCGTCACCAGTTGGTCGAGCGTCACCACGGAGCTTGCGCCCGCCGCAGCGCCGCCGCCGGTGCCAGCCGTCGTGCTTTGCGGGCGGATGGAAATGCGCTTCAGCGCGCTCGGGTCGTTCTGGAAGTCGCGGCTCGCCTCGATAATGACCTGATAGTCGGAGGCTTGCGTGTAGATGGTCGAAATCTGCTTCGTGCCAAACGCATTGTAGAGCGCCGAACGGATCTGGTCGGTCGTGACGCCGTAAGCGGCGGCCTTCTCCCGGTCGATGTCCACCATCGCTTGCGGATTGGCGATCTGCAAATCGCTGCTGACGTCGCGCAGGCCGGGCAGCAGCGCGACCTTCTCCAGCATCTGCGGCGCTCTCGAATACAGCGTGTCGAGATCGCTGGACTGCATCGTGTATTGATACATCGCGCGGGTGATGCGGCCGGCGTTGAGGTTGAAATTCTGGATCGGCATCATCACCAAGGTGATGCCGGGAACGACAGAAACGGCCCTGCGCAGCCGCGCGATCACAGCCATCTGATCGCCGCGCGCCGCCTTCGGCTTCAGCGCCATGAATACGCGGCCTTGATTGACAATGCCGCCGAAGCCGACAGCCGACGACAGATATTCGATCGCCGGATCATTCTTGATGATCTCGACGATTTTCAACTGGCGCTCGGCCATCGCCGTCACGGAAGTGTCCGGCGCCGATTCCGTCGAGCCGACGACGAACCCCGTGTCCTCCATCGGGAAGAAGCCCTTCGGACTCACCGCATAGAGATAGCCCGAAATGAACAGGGTTGCGAAAGTCAGCAAAAGCGTCAGGAAACGCGCCTTCAACACGTGGTCGAGCGACCAGCGGTAGAAGTTCTGCATCCCGTCGATCAGGAAATCGCTGGCCCGGCCGAACCAGTTCTGATCCGCGCCATGTTTGATCGGCCGCAGAATGCGCGCGCACAGCATCGGCGTCAGCGTCAGCGACACGAAGCCCGACACGAGAATGGCCACCGTGATGACCACCGCGAATTCGCGAAACACGCGGCCGACGACGCCGCCCATGAACAGCACGGGGATGAAGACGGCGACGAGCGAGAAGGTGATCGACAGAATGGTGAAGCCGATCTCGCGCGAGCCCTTCATCGCCGCTTCAAACGGCTTCTCGCCTTCCTCCATGTGCCGGACAATGTTTTCCAGCATGACGATGGCGTCGTCCACGACGAAGCCGACGGCGAGCGTCAGAGCCAGAAGCGAGATGTTATCGACAGAATAGCCGAACAGATACATGAAGGCGAAAGTGCCGACGATCGACACCGGCAGCGCCAGCGCCGGGATCAGCGTCGCCGACATCGACTTCAGGAACATGAAGATGACCATCACGACGAGCGCAATCGACAGCGCCAGCGTGAATTGCACATCGTGGACGGATTCGCGGATCGAGATTGACCGGTCGTTGAGCACGCGCGGCTTGATGCTCGGCGGCAATTGCGCCTCATAAGCCGGCAGCCGCGCGCGGATGTCGTCGACGACCTGCACCGTATTGGCGTCCGACTGCCGATAGACGGCCAGAATGATCGCGCGGTCGAGGCCGAACCACGCTGCAACCTGATCGTTCTCGACTGAATTGACGACGCGGGCCACCTCGTTGAGCTTGACCGGCGCGCCATTGCGCCAGGCGACGACGAGCGGCGAGAAGGCTTCGGCCTTTTCCATCTGGCCCGTGGCTTCCAGCGTCACGTTCTGCCGCTGGCCCTGCAACGCGCCCACCGGCGTATTGGTGTTGGCCGCCGTGATCGACTGGCCGATTTCCGTCATGGTCAGGCCGCGCGCGGCGGCCTTGTCGGGATCGACCTGCACGCGCACGGCGAATTTCTGCTGGCCGAAGATCTGCACCTGCGCGACGCCGGGAATTTGCGAAATCTGCTGCGCGAAAATCTGCTCGGCGTAATCGTTGGTCGTCGACAGAGGCAGCGTCGGCGAGGCCAGCGCGATGAACAGGATCGGAATGTCGGCCGGATTGACCTTGCGGAAGCTTGGCGGGGCGGGAAGATCCGTCGGCAATTTGCGCAAAGCGGCGGAAATCTGCGACTGCACGTCGAGCGCGGCGCCGTCGATGTTCCGGTCGAGATCGAATTGCAGAATGATGTTGGTGAAGCCGCGCCCCGACTGCGACGTCATCGTCGTGATTGACGGAATCGTCGCAAAAACGCGCTCAAGCGGCGCGGCGACCGACGCGGCCATCGTCTCCGGGCTGGCGCCAGGCAGATTGGCCGACACCGCGATGGTCGGGAAGTCGACGCGGGGCAGGGCCGCGACAGGCAATTGTCGATAGCCAAACACGCCGAAGACCAGAAACGACAGCATCAGCAGCGTCGTCATCACCGGTCGACGGATGCAAAGCTCCGACAGAGACATCAGCTTGCGTCCTTCTTCGGCTCGCCGCGGATTTCGACCTTGGCGCCGTCCGTCAACAGATTGGCGCCGTCGACGACGAGCGACTCGTTGCCGTTCAGCCCTTCGAGAATGACGACGCGCCCGTCCTGATCGCGGCCAGCCTTCACCGGCCGCAGCTTGGCGACGCCGTTTTCAATGATGAAAACGAAATTGCCGCGCTGACCGATCTGCACCGCCTCGCGCGGCGCGGAAACGACATTCGGTTCGGTGCGCAGGGTGACGCGCGCGTCGCATAATTGGCCGGGCCACAGGACTGTGTCGACATTGGCGAAACTGCCGCGCACGACGAGGCTGCCCGTCGCTGAGTCGATCACGTTGTCGAGGACGCTGACGGCGCCGCCGTCGATCCACTGCGTCGCGCCCTGCGGACGCACGGAAACGGCCGCTCCATTCGCAGCCATGGCGGCGCGCAGGTCGGGCAAATAGCGCTGCGGCGTCGAGAACACGACATAGATCGGCGCGGTTTGATTGAGCGTCGCCATTGGCGTCGTGTCGATGGCGCGCACCATCGCGCCGGCCTTGTAGGTGAAGACGCCGAGCTGGCCGGTCACCGGCGCGCGCAGCGTATAATAGGACAATTGCACCTTGAGCGTTTCGAGCGCGGCCGTATCGGCGGCGATCTGCGCCGTGGTGACGGCGGCCGCCGTGCGCGCGTTGTCCAGATTGAGCTGCGTCGTCGCCTGTTGTTTGACGAGCTGCGAATAGCGGGCGATGTCGCGGTTGTTTTGCGCCAGCGTCGCCTTGTCTTTCTCAAGCGTCGCCTCCGCCTGACGGATTTGCGATTCGATCTGGCGCGAGTCGAGCCGCACCAGAACATCGCCTTCCTTCACGCGCGCGCCGTCGGCAACCATGATCTGCTCGATCTGCGCATCCACCCGCGAGCGCAGGCCAATCGAGGCGAGGGGCTGCACGGAGCACACCTGCTCGATCCGCAACGGCAGGTCGCCGCGCGTCGCCGGCTGCACCGCGATGCTCACGGGCGGGCGTTGCGGCGCGGCGGGGCTTTGCGCCGCCGCCGTTGAGGCTGACAGCGCGCCAAAGGCGACGATTGCGCCCAATCCGAAAATACCACCGAAGCGCGCAGTCGCTCGGGGCGGAGCGAGGGGCATGCATTCCTCCACGCCGCGATCTTTCGCCGCGACACATGTCAAGCTGACATGCTGCATAGCCCAGCCCGTCGCCGAGCGCAGCTAAAATTTCGGTGATGCGCCGTCGCGTTTCTTGCGAATGCGAACGGGGGCGGCGGTCGACCGGGCGGTAAAGGCGGCGGCGCTCGCAGCAAGTGCAAATCCGGCGATCAACAGCAATGCGACGGTCATGGAGCGCTCCTTTTCGGGCTATCCTTGAGCCGCACGACGCTTTCAGCAAGCGGTTTGACTGGCTTTCGTGGAATTTCCGTCGCGAAAACCAGGAAAAAGCAGTTAATTTCCGGTCGAATTTTGAGCAAAAAGCTCCTTCACGGCCGCGATCGCCATAAGCAGCCAGCCGGCGATGATCATCGTGCCGGCGATTGGGGCCGCCATCGGAAAAAGCGACAGGCCGGCATAGCCGCGCAACGCCAGCTCGCCGCAGAAAAGCGCAGCGCCGAGGGCGACGGCCGTCGCTGCGACCAGCGTCAGCAGCGGCCGTGTCAACTGCCGGGCGAAAGCCGCCATGCCGATCAGGGCCGCGCCATGCACCATGCCAACCTGCGCGATGGCGTTCATGCTGGCGGTGGCGGAGATATGCGCGGCCGCCGCCGCCGCCGTAACGCCGGCGGCTCCCAGCAAACCGGCGACAATGACAAGAGCAAGGGCCCATCGGCGCATGGCGATATCCTGAGCGGGAGAAAGGCGAGGTCTGCGCGGCTTATACGAAAGCCGCCGCCGCGCGCGATTGATCGATGTCAGGCGGCAGCCTTCCGCCCCGCGAGCGGGTCGCTCGCGGGGGCGGGAAAGACGCTGATCTGTCCGGTTTTCAGCCAGCGCTGACGCGCCGCCTCAAGGCCCCAGATCGCCGCGATGAACAGGAAGACGTGGCGCCAATGATCGATGTCGATCTGCATGGCTTGCAGGAACGACGTGAACAGACCCGGAAAGAACACCTGCGCGGCGTTCTGCACGGGCGAGCGCGTGAAGATGAGCCGGAAGCCGATGAAATAGCTGAGCAAGACGAGTGTGATGAACGATAGTCCGCCCAGCCAGCCATAGGACGCGAAGGCGTTTACGTAGGAATTATGAGGGTCGCCGCCCCAATGCTTGGCGTAGCGCATCGGGCCGTAACCGTTCGGCCGTTCGATGAGGTCGGTCAGGGAGCGCAATTGCGCGCCGAATCGTCCGGTTTCGCCCTCGTCGTAGGATTGCGTGACAGTGGCGCGGGAGGTCAGCAATTCGCGGGTGGACGGGTCAAGAAAAGCGACGGAAATCGACAAGAAGACAGCGCCGACGACCAAGGCGCTGAAGGTGACGATGCGCGCGCGCGTGCGCGCTTCGCGGGCGGTGACGAATCCCGAAAACATCATCAAGCTGGCGCTGATGACGAACGCGCCCCAGGCGCCGCGCGAAAACGACAGCAGCAGGCCGAAAAGAATGATCGCCAGCAACACGACGGAGATAAGCACGCGCCGTGTGCGCTTCAGCGCGAGATTTTGAATGAGATACAGCGCGCCGACGGCCAGATAGGGGCCATAGACGTTGGGATCCTTGAACGTTCCCTTGGCGCGTCCATAAAGCGTCAGCGTGTCGAAGAGGCCGAAGATGTTAAAATAGCCGATGATGCCTGCGAGCGCGACGACCACGGTGCTGAGCATATAGGCTTGGAGGCAAATCTCTGCGCGCCGCACGGGATCTTGCGAAAAGAAGACCGCGAGGAACACGCACAAAATCGCCAGATAGAACGACAGCACGGTGAAGATGACCGAAAGCGTCTCGCTCCACCACGGGATCAGCGAGAAGAAACCGCCGAGATTGTAGAGAAGCAGCACGATCGTCAGCGTCAGCAGCACGCGATCGAGCTTGAAGCCGTTGAACAGCATCAAGGGCATCAGCACGACGGCGAAAAGATCGTAAGGCGCCGGCTCCACGAAGACGAGAAAACCGAAGAAGATCATCGCCGCGAACAGGCCGTTCAGCAGCGCGTCGCGCTTGAAGACGAGCCGCCGCGACGCAGGCGCCGTAACGGGGGCCGTGCTCATGGCTGCGATCCCGGTCGCGCATTTTTGATGCGCACATATCGCAGGCTGAAATGGCGCAAAGGCGTGTCCCCGCAGAGTCTCAATAGGCGTTTTCGGTCTTGAACAGGGCGAAGGGCGTCAACATGAGAATATAGATGTCGAGCAGCAGCGACCAGTTCTCGATATAATAGAGATCATACTCGACGCGCCGCTGGATTTTTTCCTCCGTGTCCGTCTCGCCGCGCCAGCCATTGATCTGCGCCCAACCGGTGATGCCGGGCCGCACGCGATGCCGCGCGAAATAGCCGTCGACGACCTCGTCGTAGTCGCGGTCGACCGCCTTGGCGTGCACGGCGTGCGGACGCGGCCCGACGAGCGACAGGTTGCCCTTGAAGACGACGTTCAGAAGCTGCGGCAGTTCGTCGAGCGAGGTCTTGCGGATGAAGCGGCCGACGCGCGTCACACGGGGGTCGCCTTTGGTGACGAGCTTACCCGCCGCGTGGTCGAGTTGCTCGACATACATCGAGCGGAACTTGTAGATCTCGATCAGCTCGTTGTTGAAGCCGTAGCGTTTCTGCTTGAAGAAGACCGGGCCGCGCGAATCCAGCTTCACGGCGAGCGCGGTCAGCAGCATCACCGGCGACAGGGCGATCAGCGCGAGGCCGCCGACCACCCGGTCGAAGGCGCTTTTCAGCACGACGTCCCAATCCGCGATCGGCTTGTCAAAAACGTCGAGAACCGGCACCGAGCCGATGTAGGAATAGGAGCGCGGGCGGAAGCGCAGCTTGTTCGAATGCGCCGACAGACGAATGTCGATCGGCAGCACCCAGAGCTTGCGCAACATATGCAACAGACGTTGCTCGGCGCTGATCGGCAGGGTGAAGATCACCAGATCGAGCCGGGTGTGGCGCGAGAATTCGACAAGATCGTCAACGCGGCCCAGCTTGGGATAGCCGCCGACCACGTCGGGCGAGCGATCGTCGTCGCGATCGTCGAAGACGCCGAGGATGCGCAGATCGGTGTCCGCCTGCGAACTCAGCGCCTTCAGCACCTCCTCGCCGGCTTCTCCGCCGCCGACGATGACGGTGCGGCGCTCAAGACGCCCCGTGCGCGTCAGGTGGCGCACGAGAAGAAAGAAGAACGCGCGCGCCAGAAACAGCGCGATAAGCGCGGAGATGAACCATGACAGAAGCCACACGCGCGACAGCACGCCTTCGAGCTTCAGAAAGAACACCAAGGCCAGGGCGCCGGCGAAAACCGCGGCAAGGCCGCCGGCAAGTCGAGGGCCGTGGCGAACGGGCTGCCGCAAGGCTTGAATCTGGTAGAGCTTCAGCCCCTGGAACAACACCATCGCGACGAACGACACGCCGACGACCGCGACCAGATATTCTAAAACGGGGCCCGATTGCATCAGGCCGATGTAGAGCGCGTGCGCGATGACGCCGAGCGAGGCGATCAGCAGAAAATCGACGAGCCGCGCAAAGCCGGTCAAGACGATCGGGCTATAGGCGGGGCGCGCCGTATGGCCGGCAATCTGTTCCGCCAGCGCGGTCAGGGCGACGGCGTGCGGGTTGCCTTCTGCGCCGGCCGCGTTTCGCGCATCAAGGTTTCGCATGTCCTGTGCGCTGAACGCGGCCAAAAGCGTACTCCTCGCTTACCTCGCAAGCGCGCCCGGGGTCGGGTCTGCGCCGGCATAGCCTGTTCCCGCCTTCGCCGCCAGCGCCGCACGATAGCCGGCGATCACCGAATCCGCCATGCCGGAGATGGTGAAATGGGTCGAGACGAAATCGACGAGTTCAGCTGCTTCCTCGCGCAGGACGGCTTTGTCCTTGCGCATCGCCGCCTCCATCGTGTCGGCAAGGATATGCTCGTCGTTGCAGGGAATGAGCCTGTTGCGATAAGGGCCGAAAATCTCGCCGTTGCCGCCGACATTCGTGGCGACGATCGGAATTTGCGCGCCAGCGGCCTCGATGAGGATATAGGGTAGGGATTCGGCCCGGCTCGGAATGACGAGGATTTCGCCGAGCGCGAAGGCGGCGCGCGCCGGCATGGCGCCGGGAAAGCTGACGAGGTCGACGACGCCGAGCGCCCGCGCCTGATTGGTCAATTGCTCCTGATCCGGCCCGGAGCCGACGAGGATGAGCTGCGGGCGTTTGTCGACGCGGCGCGACAGCAACGCCAGCGCCGCGATCAGCGTGTCGATGCCCTTGGCGGCGCGCAACTCGCCGACATAGAGGAATTTCGCGGGATTGACCGTGGTCGCCACCGGCGTGAATTCGTTGGGGCTGATGCCGTTGAGCACGACCCGCTTGAGTTTGTTCGTTTCGCCGACATAGGCGTGGAAGCGCCCCTCGATATAGGCGCTCTCGAACAGATAAATGTCGGTCGCCCGCTCGAGCAGCTTTTCGGCGATCATGAAAACACGATGCTGAAAGCTGCCGGGGCTATAGTTGAACGACCCGCCATGTGGCGTGTAGGCCCGAACGGGTTCGCCAAGACCCGGCAGGAAAGCCGTGCCGCGCGCGTAAACGCCGCCTTTCGAACCGTGGCCGTGCACGACGTCGGGTTTTATCTCGCGCAGATGCGCGGCGATTTTCGTGAAGTTGGAAATGTCGGACCAATGCGGCAGGCGCTGCATGGGAAGGCGCATGACGCCGAGGGCGAGCTGCGGCTCCAACTCACCCAGAATTTCCGTGGCGCGATCGCCGCCGGTGTTGGCGTCGGTGATCAGGCCAACCTGATGCCCGCGGGCGATCTGCTCCCGGGTGAGGTCCAGAACGTGACGGAAAAGTCCGCCCAGCGGCGCGCGCAGGACGTGAACGACGCGAAGCGAGGGGGCGTTGGGATTGCGAGTTGTCATCCCTCCGTCCTGACTCATTCTTCTAAAAAAACCGTTCGCGCAGGGCGATTGTGTCGCCCGGACGCACCGGATGGGTAATCGGAACCTTTCCGGTGATGGGCGAGCCGTCGATGACGCGGGTGATGACGGCGTAATCGCGCGCCGCCCGCGCCGAGAATCCGCCGGCGATGGCGACGGCGGTTTGCACCGTCATGCCGCTGACGAAAGGATATTGGCCGGCGGTTCCGACCTCGCCCAGAATATAGAACGGTCGATAGGCCTCGACCTCGACGGACACTTTCGGATCGCGCAGGAATCCGGCGCGCAGCCGCGATTCGATCGTCCGCGCCAGAGCTTGCGTCGTCTGGCTTTGCGCATGGACTACGCCGATCAGCGGCATGGAAATATTGCCGGCGCCGTCGACGCTATAGGAATTGCTGAGCGAGTCTTGTCCGTAGACGATGACGCGCAGTCGGTCGCCGCCGCCCAGAGTGTAGGGCGCGTCGAGATGAGCGTCGAACAATTCGGCATTGAAGCGCGTCGTTGCGCACCCCTGCAGGGTCACCGTCAAGGCGAGACAGATGGCCGAAAAGGTGCGACGCATGGCGAGTACCGAAAACGTTAAAACCACGGTTGGCGCGCCAACCTCGTCAAGGTTTTATCGTGGCATGGTTAACAATCCCTGACGCGATGCGACGGCCGCATTAACCGCCGATCAACCTTAACGATGTCTAATTCGGCCCATGAAGGGTCTGGAGTAAGCTGTGATGAGTGCCTCGAGCGCCGGAATTCAGACGGCGGGCGCTGCAAGCGACGACATCGACGTTGCGGGAATCGGTCGCGCGATCAGCCGACGGATATGGCTGATCATTGTCTTCACGCTGCTGTGCGCCACCGCGATGACGGTGTTCGTCAACATCATCAAGCCGCGCTACACGGCCGAGGCGAGGCTTCTCGTCGAGAATCAGGAAACCTATTTCACGCGCCCGGAAAAAAGCACGGCGAACGACTTCACCAATATCGATCCGGAAGGCGTCTCGACGCAGGTCCAGATCGTCACGTCGCGCGATGTCGGCCGCAAGGTCATCCGGGAGCTGAACCTGCAAGGAAACCCGGAATTCGACCCGCTGGCGGAGCCGGTGGGGCCGATTTCCCGCGTCGCCATTCTGCTCGGCCTCAAGCGCGATCCGACCCGGCAATCGCCGGAAGACCGCATTCTGGAAGCCTATCTCGACAAGCTCACGGCTTTCTCGCCGCCGAAGACGCGCGTCATCAGCATTGAGTTCCAGTCGAAAGACCCGGACCTCGCCGCCGCCGCCGCCAACAAGATCGCCGAGGCCTATATCGCGACGCAACGCGAGACGAAACGCGCCAGCGCCAAAAGCGCGGCGGGCGCCTTGCAGTCTCTGATCGCCGATCTGCGGGTGAAAGTGGCGCACGCCGAAGCCGAGGCCGAATCTTTCCGCGCCAAGCACGGTCTGTTGCCGGTCTCCTCGAACGTCAACATGACGACGCAGCAACTGGCCGACACCACCACGCAATTGTCGGCCGCGCGCAACGCGCAAGCCGACGCGCAGGCCAAGGCGAAGCTGATTCGCGACATGATCCGGCAGGGCAGGGTGTCGGAAGTGCCGGACGTTGCCGCCAACGATCTCGTGCGCCGCCTGTCGGAACAGCGCGCCACGTTGCGCGCGCAGATCGCCTCCGAATCGCGCACGCTGCTCGAAGGCCACCCGCGCATGCAGGAGCTGATCGCGCAATTGCGTCGCGTCGATCTTGAACTGACGAGCGCCGCCGACAAGGCCGCGCGGACGCTTGAGAACGACGCGCGCCTCGCCGGCGCCCGCGTGCAGAATTTGCAGGCTTCGCTTGAGAAGCAGAAGCAGGTTTCGGGCGTCGCTGGCGCCGACGAAGTTCAATTGCGCGAACTGGAGCGCACCGCGCGTCTGCTCAAGGATCAGCTTGAAAGCGCCACCGCGCGTTATCAGGAGGCCGTCGCACGCGACGCCGCCAACACGACGCCCGCCGACGCCCGCGTCATTTCCTACGCTGTCGCGCCACAGAACCCGACCTTCCCCAAGAAAATGCCGTTGATCGCCTTCGCGCTCCTTGGTGGTTTGGTCGCGTCCATGGCCTATGTCGTGGCGGCCGAGCTTCTCACCGGCAAGGCCGGCTCCACGCCGATGCGCCCGGTCGAATACGTCGAATACGTAACTGGGCCTTCGCCAGCGCCGGCTGTCGTCGTCCCGCCAACTGCGACGCAGGCTTCGGCGTCCGCTTCACCCGTCGCCGGTCCGCCGGACGGGATCGAACGCCGTTCGCTTTTCTCGCGCATTCGCCGCGCCGGCAAAAGCTTCAGCGCGCCGAAAGAGCCGCTGATCGATATCGCGCCGGCCGTCCCGCCAGCGTCAAACGCAACGCCTGCGCCGACGACGACCGTCTTCACGCCGCAAGCGGCCGCGCCTGCGCCCGCGGCGCCCGCCCCGCAGCCCGCGTCGGTCGTGATCGCTCCGGCCGCGCCTACGCCGCAACAGCCGGGCGCGGCGGTCAATGCGCAACCGCAAGCGCCTGCGCCGACTTCCATGACCTTCGCGCCGAAAGCGCCGGGCGCCGCGCCGCGTCCTCAACAGGCGGTTGCGCCGCAGCCGGCCGTCGCCGCGCCTCAGCAGCCGGCGCCGGACGTCAGTGCGGAACTCGTCGAGAAAATCGGCGCCGCACAGGTCGCCGGCCGCGCCACGCGCGTGCTCTTCGCCGGCGTCGACATTGCCGAGGCGGGCGGCGTCGCCTTGCCGGTGGCGCGCGCGCTGACGCGGGAAGGCCGGGTTGTCGCGATCGATCTGGATCGCGAGCGCCCTTCGCTCGCCGCCGCGCCGCATGCCGGAACCGGTCCCGCCGACGGCGTTGGGTTGTCCGATTTGCTCAATGGCGCGGCCAGTTTCGAGCAGGTTCTGCATCGCGACCGCGCCTCGCGTCTGCATATCGTGCAGGCGGGCGCCCGCCCGATCCACGATCTGCTGGCCTTCGACGCGACCGTCGAGGCTTTGTCCGCCGCTTATGATTTCGTCGTGTTGATCGCGCCGTCGCTCGCCCGCGACGATCTGGCCGAAAGCATCGGCGGCATGGCCGATGTGGCGGTGATCGTGGCCCCGAGCCGCGGCGCCGACAAATCCACCCGCGCCGCTTTCGAGGGCATGATGGCCTCGGGCGCCGGCGAAGTGTTGGTGGTCGATCACATGCGCGCGGCGAAAGCCTGATTTAGCAAAACGCTGGTTCAGCGCGCTGTGGCGCGCGCCCGCGACATCAAGGCCATCAGACGCGGATTGCGTTTGATGGTCGCTTTTGTTTTGAGCGCCGCGACGAAGGCCGCGCGCGCCAGCCGGCCCTTGGTCGAGACGGCGAGAAACGTGTCGGCGAGCGTCTCGTTGCTATCGCAGACGGCATTCTTGTAGCGCGCCTCGCCGACGCCAAGATCGAACTGACGATAGCCTTCCGCGCCAAGCCGCTTCATCAGCGCGAACAGCAGCAGATCGCCGGGGCTGGATTTGGCGATCGCCTCGTCGGCCGCGAAAGAGTTGAACATGGCCGAGAACCGGGAACCATATCCGCCGCCGCCATAGACGGCGATGATGCGATCGCGCCATTCGAGCCCGTAAAGCTTCGCTGCGCCTGCCGCGACGGCCGCCTCGATGAAGGCCCGCGCGCTCGGCCGCTCGAAGGTCGAAACGATGTTCCTGTCCTCGAAGCGCGCCAGCTTCTGCTCGAAAAACGCATCGAGAAGGCGCGGGATGGTCGTCGCATCCTCGCTCGAAACGACCGCGAGAGGCGCCGTCTCGGTCAGACGCGCTTCCTTCTTGCGGTATTTCTTGCGCGAATCCTTCGACAGGCGCTGCGTCAGCAAGGCTTCGCCATCCGGCGCAAGGCTGGCCAAATGCCCACGGCTCGGGCTGTCTTGCGACGGCAAAAGCGTGAGCGGATTGTCTCGGCCGTCGAAGGCGCGCGGCTGATTGAGAAACACGAAGAGATCGACGCCGGCCCGCCGCCCCGCAGCGCGCAACAAATGTTCGAAATCCGCCGCATCCGGCGTCAGTCCCTTGCGCACCAGGGGTAAATTGGCGTTGGAATCCTTGCCGCCGGCGAAAAAGGCGGCCCGAAACGGGCCGACACGCTTTTCCGCCAGAGCCAGCAGCGCCGCTGGCTCGCCCGCCGCGTCGCGCGCCGTCACGATCAACGGCGCATAGCCGAGATCGCGTCCGAGCGTCTCATACCACGGCAAAACGAAGCCGCGCGTCTGATAGAACGTGGCCGCCGCCTGCGGTTCGAGATCGCGCCAGATCGCAAGGGCGCTGGTCGGATCGCGATGGATGTCGATGGCGGCGAAGGGCGAAGGCGCGCTCATGGGCGGCCTCGCGGGCGGAGATGAAGGAAACGACGCATTTCGTCAGCGTAGCAAGGAAAGATCAACGACAGCTTGCCATGATGCGCCGCAGGAAAATGGCGGTGACGATGGCGGGCCTGAAAACTCGGACGATTGCGGCTGGTTTCGCGGCGTTTCGCGCCACGGGGCTGCATCGGCTCGCTGCGCGCTGGACGCGGGGGCTGGGGGCGATCCTGATGTTTCACCGCGTCCGGCCGTGGGTCGAACGCGATTTCGCTCCCAATCGTCTGCTCGAAATCACGCCGGATTTTTTTGAAACGGTGATCCGCCGCGTCCGGGCGCAGGGTTTCGACCTCGTTTCGCTCGACGAGGCGCTCGCGCGTCTCGACGCCGGCGTCTCCGTCAATCCTTTCGCCGTCCTGACCTTCGACGACGGCTATCGCGACCTTGAAGACCACGCCCTGCCGGTCATGGAGCGCTGCGGCGCGCCTTTCACGCTTTATGCGACGACGGGTTACGCCGAGGGGACGGGTCGGCTGTGGTGGGAGGAGCTGGAGGCGGCGGTTTCACGCCTCGACGCCATCGATTTGCCTCTGGAGAGTGGCGAAATCCTGCAATTGCCGGCTGCGACGCCGCAGGAAAAGGCTGACGCCTTCGATGCGATCTATTGGAAGCTCCGGCCCGGACCGGAGGAAAGCCTGCTGGCCGCCGTCGCCGAACTCGCGCGCCGGGCGGGCGTCGATGGGCTTGAGCTGACGCGCGAAGCCTGTCTCGATTACGACGGCTTGCGCCGTCTGGCGGCTCACCCGCTTTGCACGATAGGCGCGCATTCGCTGACCCACGCCATGCTCGCCAAACATGACGCGGCGACGGCGGCGCGCGAGATCGAGGAGAGCAGGGCGATCCTCGCCGCGCATCTTGGCCAGCCGATCCGCCATTTCGCCTATCCGGTCGGCGATCCGGGTTCGGCCGGCGCGCGCGAATTCGAAATGGCGCGGCGGCTGGGCTTCGCCAGCGCGGTGACGACGCGGCCGGGCATGATTTTCCCGGAACACCGCGCGCATCTGACCGCCTTGCCGCGCCTGTCGATCAACGGCAATTGGCAGGACGCCGCATTCGTCGACGTGCTGCTCTCCGGCGCGCCGTTCGCGTTATGGAATAAAGGGCGCCGTCTCAATGTGGCTTGAAGCCGACGACGGACGCGGCCGCGACATTCTCTGGCCGGTGATCGGCTGGAGCGCGTTGCCGCTCGTCGTGTCCGGTCCGGCGGCGCTGTTCATAAGTCCGGCGGCGCTGTCGGCGCCCCATCTGTATCTCTCGGCCGTGTGGCTTTTCGCGACCCTGCTCATCTTCGGCTGGATGGGCGCCGAAAGCCGCCGCCGCCGCGCATGGGAAGACGTGTTGTGGATGATCGTCGCGCCGTTGGCGATGATCATCGCGCTCAAGCTGACGGGTGAAGGCGGTTGGGCGAGGTTTGACGCGCTCCTGTCGCATCTGAGCCTCGCGCCGCAAGCCACTCAGGCGACTCGCGAAACCTTGCTCATGCGCTTTGTGAGCCTGGCCTGCGTCGGCGCGTTGATCGCGGTCGCGGCCCACGATTGCGCCTATCGCGCCCGGGAAGCCATGGAGGATTTCGGGTTCCTGGAGCCGCGCGATTTCGTCGATGCGCCGCGTCCGCGCGCCGCCCGGACAGAACGCGCGCAGACGAGAAGTCAGGCGCGTCCGCATCCGCAGGATACCGCGCCGCCGCCTCCGCCGCCCAGTCCCGAGGAATTGCGCGAGGCCTCCGCCCGCGCCGCGCTGGGCGTTCGCATCGGCGCCAGCAAACGCGAAATCCTGCGCGCCTATAAGGCGCTGATCAAACGCGCCCACCCCGACCATGGCGGCTCGACCGAGGCCGCCGCGCGGCTCAACGCGGCGCGCGACGTCCTGCTCGGCAAATGATCAGGCGGGTTTGTCCGGTCGCTCCATCCATGTAATCAGCGGCATAAGCGGCAAGATCCACACCGTGCCGAGCACGACATAGACGAGCCCCTGCACGAGGCCATGCGCCTCTTGCACCACGCGCGCCTGCGCCAGAGCCATGGCGACGAGCGCATAGACAATGACAAAAGGAATGATGACGATCGCGCCGACGAACTTGCGGCTGCGCTGACGCATGACGGGCTCCGGCTTTTGCGGGTGGACGGGGCGGACCTCGCGCCTTATGTCTCGCCCCCGCGCCGAATTCAACCGCAGGACCATCATGACCGATTGGCTCGTCTTTCCCGGCCAGAATGTCGAACAACGCGCCACCCGCGCGCCGGCGCCGCGTTCTGTCGCGGTTTGGCTCTGGATCGTCGCCGCGATGGTCTTCGCCATGGTGATCGTCGGCGGCGCGACGCGGCTGACGGAATCAGGCCTTTCGATCACCGAATGGAAGCCGATCACCGGCGTTCTGCCGCCGCTGTCCGAGGCGGCGTGGCAGGCGGAATTCGAGAAATACAAGCAGATTCCGCAATATCGCGAGCTGTTCCCGACGATGGACCTCGCCGGATTCAAGACGATTTTCTTCTGGGAATGGGGCCATCGCCTGCTTGGCCGCCTCATCGGTCTCGTCTTCGCGCTGCCGCTGGCGTGGTTCTGGCTGCGCGGAAAATTGCCGTCGCGCCTGAAGCCGCAGCTTCTGGGGCTGCTGGCGCTCGGCGCCCTGCAAGGCGCGGTCGGCTGGTGGATGGTCGCTTCCGGCCTCGTCAACCGGGTCGAGGTGGCGCAGGAGCGCCTCGCCATTCATCTGCTGCTGGCGAGTTTCACCTTCGCCTGGCTGGTCTGGATCGCGACCGGCTTGCGCGCCGAAGGCCGCACACAAGACGTATCATGGGCCCAACGCGCGATGGGCGCGCTGCTGATCCTCGTCACGCTCATTCAGATCGGGCTGGGCGGTCTCGTCGCCGGCCTGCGCGCCGGCCTCAGCTACAACACATGGCCGCTGATGGACGGGCGTTTCATCCCTCCCAGCGAGCATCTGCTGAAATTGCAGCCGTGGTGGGCGAACCTGCTCGACAACGTCACGACCGTGCAGTTCCAGCATCGCATGGCCGCCTATGTCCTGCTGGCTTTGGCCTTGCTGAATTTTCTCGTCGCCTTCCACGCCGCGCGCGGCTCGAAAGCCTGCAAGAGGGCGGAGGCTCTGTTCGGGCTGACGCTTCTCCAGCTTGGCCTTGGCGTCGCGACGCTGCTGACCCATGTGCAAATCCACACGGCGCTGACGCATCAGGCCTTCGCGATGGTCGTGCTGGGCCTGACGGTGGCGAACCGGCGATTGCTGACGCAAGGCTGAAGGCGCGGACTTTCAGCGCGACATCGCCTCTTGTCGCTGTATCCTCCGGCGCGCAAGTCTTCTTTCTGGCATTGAGGAGTCGCCTGTCGGTGACACGCCCCGGCGCCGAAAACCATCATGTGGAATTCTGCGACGAAGGGCGCAAGGCGCTTTTACCGGAAAAAAGACCGAGAAATCAGCGCGTTTGGAATAATACAAAAGTGTTGAATTATGCACGCCCAGGCTCCAAAGTCGCGCTGGACAAGCATCGAAGAATAATCAAGATTTCCATATGATGGACACCTGCGATCCCAAGGCGCTCGCTGCTCTACGCTGGTTTGGCTATGGCCAGTGGGAAGCTCCCTATTGGTTCGTCGGTATGGAACCCGGCGGCACCGACGATCATGCTACTTATGAAGCTTGGAAACAGCTCGGTGGATCGGAATTAATTGACTGCCGCAAACATCATCTCGCTTCGAGTAATACCAGGTGGCATGGTTCAGATTGTCCGCCAATGCAACCGACGTGGGGACACCTTATTGAATTGGTGCTGGGATACGAGGGCGAACCCGCCGATCTTGATGCAGTAAAGACATATCAGCGCAGCAGATGGGGGTCGTCCGATGGAGATACAGCCTCGCTAGTGCTGTCGGCACTCCATGCGCCTGACTTAAAAGCAGACGTTCCGCGGAGATTGCACCGCGAGCAAAGGGTTAATACTCTTAGAGAACGGCTCAAGCAACATGCGCCGACATTCGTTGTATTTTACGGGACATCATACTCTAGAGACTATGAGAGAATTGCCGACACAAATCTCATACGAAATGGCTACGCGTGGCAAGGAAAGACGCTTTGCGCTTTGGTTCAGCATCCCACGGCAAGACCGGGGCGGCCAAGAGGATGGTGGTCAGAAAAAGGTCGAGAAATTCGCGCCTATATCGAAAAAGGCGTTCTTCCAGCGTCGGTGCAACCGCCTGCAACCCCGAGGATTGGCCATAACTCCTCCGACGTTATTCGGATTTTGATCCATGAAAATCCAAAGAGGGGCAAAAGCCGCGACCGCTTTGGCTGTTACCGCGACCGCATGACAGTCGCGGAATACGAAGAGGCTGTGCGTCGTCGACTCGGCCACGTTGAGGCAAAAAAATGCCTCCGCGATCTGGCGTGGGACATTAATCGCCATTTCATCCGCATCGAGCGGAGCTGAGGTCGCCTGCACGCTATCCGCATTAGGGCCATGGTCAAAAACGTGGGCATCATCAGCGCAATGGATTGTCGTTGTCGGGCAGAACTTCCGTATCGCCGGTCATGGCGTTATTCCTCCGGGAAGATGATTGGCTCGTAGTTCCGCGCGCCATGCAGGACGTGCAGCACTTCAACGATCTCACCGTTGATCCGATAGAAAATCAGATAGTCGCCATGCGGACGACGGCGGATGCCACGCTCTTCCCAATTGGGCAGAAGCGGAAAGGCGCGGGGCATCGCTCCCAGCCGTTGGCAGCGGTCGTGGAGTTCGGAAACAAAGGAGTCCGCCCGGTTCGGATTGTCTTCCCGAATGGTGCGGCCGATATGCAGAAGGTCGGCGTAGGCGGCCTCGGTGAGAACAACCTTCATGGCGTGGAGCGTTGTTCCGGCAAATCCAATTCAGCGCGCAAGCGCCTGAAGGCCTCATCGAGCGGGATGGCGCGCCCGGCCTCGGCGTCGGCGATACCTCGCAGAAGGGCCGCGTCGAGCGCCTTCAGCTTCGCGATGCGGTCGCGCTCCTTGAGGTAACGCTCGCGCACAAGGTCGCGGACATATTCGCTGCTGGAGGCAAACGCCCCACGGCGCACTTCGTCACGGACGAATTGCTCCAGCTCGCCCGTAAGGGTGAGCGTCATTTGACCCGCTGGCTTCATCGCCGGTCTCCTCATCAAGCGCAATCATAACGCAAAGTGTTTTATAGTGTAAAACACTTAAAGGGGAATATCGAGAAATCACGCGCGCTGCGAAGTTGGCCCTTGGCCGTCCCCATGAAGGGGCGACTAACAGGGCGCCGCAGGCAGGAGAATATGCGATAGCGGGATGTACGGAATCCGCCGGACACGGGGTCGGCCGCATCGGCCCCGGCGTCGGGCGCGATCATGCGGTCCTCTTCGCCGGCCGGGGGGAGGCTTGCGTGCATGGGAGCGGCACACGCATGTCGACCTCCCGCCCGGCCTGTCGCGTCAACCCTCCCGGGCGGCGGGAGAGTCCCGTGAAGGCTCAGGCCGAGGCCAGAGCCTGATCGAGATCGGCGATGAGGTCGGCGGCGTCTTCGATGCCGACCGACAGGCGCACCACGTCGGGGCCCGCGCCGGCGATGGTCTTCTGCTCGTCGGTGAGCTGGCGATGCGTCGTCGAGGCCGGGTGAATGACCAGCGAACGCGTGTCGCCGACATTGGCGAGATGCGAGAACAGCTTGAGGTTCTTCACCAGCGCCAGGCCGGCGTCGTAGCCGCCCTTCAGGCCGAAGGTGAACACGGCGCCCGCGCCCTTCGGGCAATATTTCTGGGCGAGCGCGTGATATTTATCGGCCTTGAGGCCCGGATAGCTGACCCACTTCACCGCCGGATGGGTGGAAAGGAATTCCGCCACCTTCAGCGCATTGTCCGAATGGCGTTGCATGCGCAGGGGCAGGGTCTCGATGCCGGTCAGGATCATGAAGGCGTTAAACGGCGAGATCGCCGGGCCGAGATCGCGCAGGCCGAGCACGCGGCAGGCGATGGCGAAGGCGAAATTGCCGAAGGTCTCGCCGAGCGTCATGCCGTTATATTCGGGACGTGGCGCCGAGAGCATCGGATAGCGCTTGTCGGCGAGCCAGTCGAACGAGCCGCCGTCGACGATCACGCCGCCGAGCGAATTGCCGTGGCCGCCGAGGAACTTTGTCGCCGAATGGACGATGATGTCGGCGCCATGCTCGAACGGCTTGACCAGATAGGGCGTCGCCAGCGTGTTGTCGACGACGAGCGGAATGCGCGCCCGCTTGGCGATGGCGGCGATGCCGGCCATGTCGGTGACGATGCCGCCCGGATTGGAGATGGATTCGATGAAGATCGCCTTGGTCTTCGGGCCGATGGCGGTTTCGATGGCCGACAGATTGTCGGGATCGACCCATTTCACGCCCCAACCGAAGTTCTTCCAGCTATGGTTGAACTGGTTGATCGAGCCGCCATAGAGCTTGTTCGAGGCGATGATTTCGTCGCCCGGCTGCAACAGCGTGTGGAAGACGAGGAATTCGGCCGCATGGCCCGAGGCGACGGCCAGCGCCGCCGTGCCGCCTTCAAGCGCCGCGACGCGCTCTTCCAGCACCGCCTGCGTCGGGTTTGTGATGCGGGTGTAGATGTTGCCGAAGGCCTGAAGGCCGAACAGCGACGCCGCATGATCCACGTCGTCGAAGACGAAGGACGAGGTCTGGTAGATCGGCGTCACGCGCGCGCCGGTGGCCGGATCGGGCTGGGCGCCGGCGTGGATGGCGAGAGTGGAAAAGCCCGGAGCTTGGCCGGTCATGGAATCCTCAAAGCGTTTCGAGTGATCGTTATTCAGGTCGTTATGTTCGTTTTAGAGAACGGCGACGCGGTCGTCAATCGCCGGTCGCCTGTTATCTTCGGTCGATGGTGAACTTCTGGAAGCCGCGCAGCAGCGCCGGCTTTTTCGACGACAACACCCGCGAATTGACGCCCGTCCAGCCGATTTCGCCCGACAGGCGGCCATATTCGATTTTCGGGCAGCGGTTCATGATGACGGTGAGCCCCTTGGCCTCGGCCTTGGCGGCGGCTTCGTCGTTGCGCACCGAAAGCTGCATCCAGATGACTTTTGGCGGAGGATCGAGTTTGAGCGCCTCGTCGACGATGGGGCCGGCGGCTTCCGAATTGCGGAAGATGTCGACCATATCCACCGGCTCGGGGATTTCAGCCAGACTGGCGTAGATCGGCGCGCCGAGCAGCGTCTGGCCGGCAAGGCCGGGGTTCACCCCGATCATGCGATAGCCGCGGCCGATCAGATATTTGAAGGCGAAATAGGACGGGCGGGAATCGTTCGCCGACACGCCGACCATGGCGATGGTCTTCGCGGTCTTGAGAACCGAGCGGATGAGGTCGTCCGGGTAGGAATCGTGGTTCATTCTGTGTCTTTGCGTTCGATCATGAGTTTGATTTTCCAGCTGCCGGCGGCGTCCTTGGCGAAACAGAGCGCCGGCGTCGCTAGATCGTCGAAAGCGAGCTGCTGGGTGAAGCCGATCCCGCCTTGTGGCAAGGCGATGGCGGTCCAGCCGGCTGCAAGCCCTTCCTGTCCCAGCGTCACGAGCGGCGCGATCCGGCCGGCAGGAATGCGCGCCGCCTCGGGCGCGGCGGCGTCCGGCTTGTGTCGCAGCACGACCTCGGCGGAGGTGACGCGCAGATTCGACGGCTCGACGTCGGCCGCTTTCGCCGTCGCCGCCGCGCCGGCGGACGCATAGGCAGCCGGCGCCGGCAGACAGGCCGAGCCGGGCAGGGAAGCAAGGCCCCCGATCGTCTCCTCGGCCAGCGCCGCGCCAACAAGGCCGAGCGCCGTCTCGACGCGCAGCGCCTCGTTGATCTGTTTTTTCGGCGTGTCGCCGCAGCACAGTCCGGCGCGTAAACGCTCGCCCGGCGTCTTGCCTTTCGCGGCGCTCACCCCCTTGGCGCCGGGCGCGCAACTTGCCGCCGGGTTGCTGGCGCAGGACATGACCGTGAAGTCGGCCGCCAGCGCTGCGTCCAGCGCCGCCATGTCGCGCGCCTCGACCGCCGCTTTGAGCTTCTGCACGACGGCCTTGAGGCCGGCGTCCGCGCCAATGTCGCGGGCGTAACCGACGGCGACAGGCGTATAAGGCTTCGGCTCGGCCGAGGCCGGCAGAGCCCCGAGCGCGCAGGCCGCGGCGATGAATCCATATCTCAACAGATTGAATCGAGGCGTCAGGTATGCGCCGTAGGAAATTGACATATCTAACGATCTTTCCATTCCGGCGTGCGCTTTTCGAGAAAGGCGCCGATGCCCTCCTGCGCGTCGAGCGCCAGCATGTTCTCCACCATCACCCGCGCGGAATGATCGTAGGCGTCGGCGAGCCCCATCTCCGCCTGCGTATAAAAGGCATGCTTGCCGGTCTTGACCGTGAGCGTCGATTTGCCGGCGATGCGCCGCGCCAGCGCTTGCGCTTCCGCCAGCGCCGCGCCCGCCGCGACGACGCGATTGACGAGGCCGAAGCGATGCGCGTCGGCGGCGGAATGCATGTCGCCCAGCAGCAGCATCTCCATGGCGTGCTTGCGGGTCAGGTTCCGCGTCAAGGCGACCATCGGCGTCGAGCAGAACAGGCCGATATTGACCCCCGGCGTGCAGAATTGCGCCTTCTCGCCCGCGACGGCGAGGTCGCAGGTCGCGACCAGCTGACAACCCGCCGCCGTCGCCGGCCCTTCGACTGCGGCGATCACCGGCTGGGGCAGGGCGACGATCTGCTGCATCATCGCCGCGCAGGCGCGCATGGTCAGATCGAAGAAGGCGCGGCCCTTGTCTTCCCCGGCGCGCGCCGCCGTGAGTTCCTTGAGATCATGGCCGGAAGAAAAAACCGGCCCTTCCGCCGTCAGAACGACGGCGCGCACGGCGCTGTCTTCCGCGATGGCGCTGAGAGCGTCGCTCAGCGCCGAGATCATCGCCAGCGACAGGGCGTTGCGCGCGGCGGGGCGGTTGAGAACGAGCGTCGCGACGCCGCCCGCGTCGTGGCGGGCGATAAGCGGCGGCGCGGCGGGGATGAGGGCGGCGGCGGAGGTCATGAGGCGATATTCCGGCTTTCGGTCGCGGCGTTCAACCCGCCCTGCGCTTGATCGACGGTGTTTATGCCCGATAATCGGCTGACATGACAGATTAAGGAATCGCAATGACCGCCCGCACGCCCTTGATGACCGCCGAAGAGGTGACGGAGTTTCTTGATCGCGAGTTTCCGCAAATGCTGCACGGCGGCCGCAGTTTCTACGTCGAGAGCGTCGGGCCGCTGAGCGCGCGCATGCGCATGACCTATCACGACCGCCATCTGCGCCCCGGCGGCACGATCTCCGGCCCCTCGATGTTTTCGCTGGCCGATGTGGCGCTCTATGTGGCGATCCTCGCCAATATCGGCCCCGTGGCGCTGGCGGTGACGACCAATCTCAACATCAATTTCCTGAGAAAGCCGGCGCCGGTCGACATGATCGGCGAGTGCCGGCTTTTCAAGCTCGGCAAGCGCCTAGCCGTCGGCGAGGTGCTGCTTTATTCGGACGGCGACGACGAACCCGTGGCGCATGCGACCGGCGCCTATTCCATTCCGCCCGCGCCGGAGCGCAAAGTATAGAGGTAAAATAATACCGCGTTCGTGAATCCGCTGAAAAACAAGCGTGTTTCGGCTGTTTGAAGAAAACAAACGGGTTGACGCGGCTCTCGCCCGTCGCCTATAAGCCGGCATCCTGTTCGCGGGCGCGGTTTCCACGCCCGCTTTTTCACGGAAGATCACACGAATGTTCGGCAAGACTTATTCGGCGAAAGCCGCCGACGTCGAGAAGAAGTGGGTGCTGATCGACGCCAAGGGGCTCGTCGTCGGCCGCCTCGCCTCGATCATCGCGCTGCGCCTTCGCGGCAAGCACAAGGCTACCTTCACCCCGCACATGGACGATGGCGACAACATCATCGTCATCAACGCGGAGAAGGTGCTGTTCACGGGCCGCAAGCGCGACCAGAAGGTGTACTACCACCACACCGGCTATCCGGGCGGCATCAAGGAGCGCTCGGCCAAGTTCATTCTCGAAGGCCGCTTCCCTGAGCGCATCGTCGAGAAGGCTGTGGAGCGCATGCTTCCGCGTGGCCCGCTTGGCCGCAAGCAGCTCGGCAATCTCCGCGTCTACAAGGGCGCCGAGCATCCGCACGCCGCGCAGAACCCGGTGACGCTCGACGTCGCCGCCCTTAACCCCAAGAATTCGCGGAGCGCCTGATCATGGCCGAGACTCTTTCTTCGCTCCAGGATCTGAAGGGCGCCGCCGCCGCCCCGGCTCCCGAAGCCCCCAAGTACGAGCAGAAGCTCGACAAGCAGGGCCGCGCCTACGCCACCGGCAAGCGCAAGGACGCTGTCGCCCGCGTGTGGATCAAACCCGGCAAGGGCCAGATCACCGTCAACGGCCGCGACGTCGAAGTTTACTTCGCCCGTCCGGTGCTGCGCATGATTCTCGCCCAGCCGCTGACCGTCGCCAACCGCGTCGGCCAGTATGACCTGATCGTCTCGGTCGCCGGCGGCGGCCTCTCCGGTCAGGCCGGCGCCGTGCGCCACGGCCTCGCCAAGGCGCTGACGCATTACGAGCCGGAGCTGCGCTCCGTGCTGAAGCGCGCCGGCTTCCTCACCCGCGACGCCCGCGTCGTCGAGCGTAAGAAGTACGGCAAGCGCAAGGCCCGCCGCAGCTTCCAGTTCTCGAAGCGCTAAGCTTCTCGCGAGCTGTCATCAAATCGGCCGTCGCATGGCTCATGCGACGGCCTTTTTCTTTGTGGAAATTCAGGCTTTCAGGGGAAGCCCCAGCTCTTTCTGGCGAGAAGGTCCAGCCCGTAGACGCCGAGATGATGAGAGTCGCGATATAATATTTTCCCGTCTGATTGGGCGTAACAGAATTTCGCGTCGCAAAAGGCGTCAAGCAGATCAAGCGTGCGGAAAGAGTAGGACGTCCCAAGCTCTCGGATGATCTTGCGATAGCCGGCCTGCCGCGCGAGGACGGAATTTTTGTCGATCGCACAGGGCGACCGTCCGCGTGAGGCCAGGCAGGATCGAGGATCAAAGTCGAGTTCCGGCGCGTGCAAGATAATGGTGATTTTCTTTTTCGCATCGGCGAGTTTTTTGATTGTCGCCTCAAGGCTATCTTTGAAAATCGCTCTGCGATCCATGGTCTGGGGGCGCTCGGTGGATTTGATGGAATAGGTTCCATTTTCCACTGCGGCGAAGCGACCAGTTAAATACACATCTGTAATGCTTGGGTCTTGAACGACGTATTCAACGGCGACGGGCGTGACCTTCTTGCACGAAAAGCCGTCGCGATCGACGTTCAAAAATGGCGGACACCCGGCGCTGCCGAGCATCAGGACGCCTTGCTGACGTTTGGCGAAAAACTGATCGAAGAACGGAAAGAGGGCGTTGCCATGAGAATCGCCCAGCAATGCGACGGTCGGTTTCCGATCTGACGATTGCAGGCAATAGGGCAGTTTTCGTTTGCCGACGAAAACACGGCAGGCGTCGGACTGGATATGATCCGCCCGCCAGTCGAACGCCTCCTGATTGCCGTTGATCAGATTGATTTTCCGATCCGCCAAACCATCGTTTCGATAGATGTAATAACCGGTTGCTCCAGTCGCCGTCATCAGGACGCATAATCCTATCGCCGCCGCGGACGAGCGCGGGGAGGACCGTAGGGGGGCGCTCGACGAATCGATAGCATAGCCAGGCGAAGAGCACGGCGCAGACTATGGCTCCGACGCGAAAGCTCACGACAGGTGTGTCGCCCTCCAATATCCGTCCGTAAGACAGGAGCGGCCAGTGCCAGAGATAGAGCGGGAAGCTGATCAGCCCGAACCAGACTGCGGCCCGTTGCGCAAGAATGTTGCGATTGACCCAGGCCCGCTCGCCGCTCGCGATGAGAAGGACGGCGCCCAGAACGGGCAATAGCGCCCAGCCGCCGGGAAAAAGCAGATTCTTCGAGAAAAACAAGACAGGCCCAAGGATCAGCGCCAAGCCGACAAGGGAAACCAAGTCTTTTGATGCTGACCAGTCATGATTGGCGGGCCAGACGAACCATCCGTCGCGCGGCCTGTGCGTTGAGGCCCAAGCGAGGGCGCTTCCGGCCAGCAACTCCCAGAAACGGGCCTGCGGCGCGTAGAAAGTGTGGACCGGACGGCTGGCTATGCCGAAGATGTTCAGGCCGAACGAGATGAGAATGACGGCCGCGATCAGCGCCGAGGTTCGCCATCGCAGCTTCATGACGGCCCAGACCGCGAGTGGCCAGATGAGATAAAATTGCTCCTCAATCCCCAGACTCCACAAGTGAAGCAGGGGCTTGGCCTCGGCCGAGGTGTCGAAATATCCGGATTCGCTCGACAGAACAAAGTTGGAAATAAAAGCTGCGCCAGCAGCTACATGTTTTCCTAATTGCTCATATTCGTCAGATATTAATGTGGACCACCCTATGATCAGCACAAATATGAGGGAGAGAAATAGGGATGGGAAAATCCGAAGAACTCTACGTTTATAAAAAACAAGAAATTCGAACTTATTAGACTCTATATTATCGAATATGATCTTGGAAATAAGAAAGCCGGATATGACGAAGAAAACGTCGACGCCGATAAAGCCGCCGGGTATTGCTTGCGGAAAGGCGTGAAAAAAAACGACGGACAAAACGGAAATGGCCCGCAGGCCGTCGATATCCGCCCTGTAGGCCGGGTGTGACAATTTCTCCGCGGGAGTTTTCTCGTTTGACATAGCTGGCTTTTCGAACGGCGATCTGGCGCGGGTTTATGGGCCATCTTCAGAAAGAAGCAAGTCGTCGCCGGCGACCGCGACCTGGCGGCTTGCGCTGGCTCGAAAGCTTGTGGACATTGCGCAATGCAACCGAAGAGCAACGCTATATGACCGAAGAAGAAATCGTCGCCACGTTCAAGGCGACGGAAAATCCCTGTCTTGTCACGCTCGGCGGCGAGCCGGTCGTGTGGGACTCGAAACGCGAGCGCATGACCTTGCGCTGTCGGCCCGAGCGCAAGCACTCCCATTCGCTGCATCATCCTCACGGCGGCATCGTGCAGGGCGGCTTCATCACGGGTTGGCTCGACGCCGCCATGGCGCATGCCTGCATCGCCAAATCGAATTTCACCGTCGCGGTGCCGAGTCTGGAGATCAAGGTGAGCTTTCTGCTGCCGGCGCATCCGGGCTTCGAATATGACGCCATCGGCTGGGTGACGCGCATGGGCAAACGCATCTGCTTCATGGAAGGCGAGCTTATCGGCCCCGACGGTCAGGTGGTGGCGCGCGCCTCGTCCACAGCCGCCATGGCCATCGCCCACGACGCCGGCCGCCGAGGCCCGGACGGGGTGCGCAAGCCCTGAGGGCAGCGCAAAATCCTCACCGCCAGGCGAATACCGGCTGTTCGAGATGCGCCACGCGCGTATCGCGTCCGGCGATGACCTCGCGGAACTGGTAGAGCAGGGCGGCCGTCGGGGCGTGGATGTGGTCGCCGAGAATGGCGAGACGCACCAGCGGCCGATCGCTTTCCGGTATGGCGGCGAAGGAGATGGCGTCCTCCGCCGCGATCTCCGCAAGCCGAATGCGGTGCACGTGCGCGACTTCCTCTGGATTGGCGAGGATGTGCGCCGCGCGACGGGCCCAGACGACGACGGGCGTCACCAGATAGCCAGAACGCGTCGGATAATCGTCCAGCACGCCGAGCACGTCGACCGGGTCCGCGGCGACGCCCAGCTCCTCGTGCAATTCGCGCAAGGCGGCCTCGATCGCCGTCTCGCCCGGATCGCACCGCCCGCCGGGCAATGCATATTGCGCTCCATGCGCGCGCAGATTCGCGGCGCGCTGGGTCAGCAGAAACGCGGTCTGTCCGTCCTGCGCCTCGCTTTCGACGAGCGTAATGGCGACAGCCGCATGTTTCAGCGCCTGATCGACCAGCGTCTCGTCGCGGCGGAAAGCCATGCAGCGCGCCGCGACATGCGTGCGAAAACTGTCGTCGAAAGGAAAGCTCATGCGGCCATCCTAGAGCATTTTCGAGCGAAGTGGACGCCGGTTCGCGTGAAGAAAATGCGGCCAGACACCGAGAGCATTTTCGAGCGAAGTGGACGCCGGTTCGCGTGAAGAAAATGCGGCCTGCCCGAGGGAGGGGCGATTTGATCGCCAAGACCAAGCTCGCTAACATCGCCAAAACAGATGTGGGAAGAAATGACGGCCGATTTTTCGTTTCATTGGTGCCGCTCGGCTGAAAAGGCGCGACAACTCGCGGCGCTGTTCGCGGCAAATCTGTCGCCGGAATATATTTCGCACAGCGAATTGCAGGGGCCGCGCGCCGCCAGTCCGACGCAATGGAATCCCGACATCGCCGCGACGCTCGAACGCGAGTTCGTCGAGCGCGTCGATCAGCCGCTCGACGCGCCGGCGAACGGCCAGACCACGCTCGTCGCTTATGCCGAGAAAAACGGCATGACGGTCGGGTCGTTTCTCGTCACCTTCTCGCGCACGGCCGTGACGCCTTACGCAATTCTTGAGGACATGATGGTCGCGCCGGCCGAGCGCTCGCATGGCGCCGGCGCGGCCTTCGTCGACTGGATCGCCGCCGAAAGCGCCAGGCGCGGGGTGAAGCGGCTGTTCCTCGAAAGCGGGCTGCATAACGAACACGCCCATCATTTTTTCGAACGCGTCGGCTTCGAAAAAGTGTCGGTCGTGATGATGAAAGAGCTGTGACGCCGCGCAGGACGTGGGGGGCGACGCCGTGCTGGAAGTCCTGAATACGCATGTGTCGAAAGACGTCGCCGTCATTTCGCAGGCCATCCTCATTCTCTACGGCCTGTTGTCGGTGACGCTTCTCTGCGTCGTTTTCTATTTCGTTTTCATCGGCGGCGCCGTGCGTCTGCGCCACAGGACGAACGCCTTGTCCGTCCGGTTGCGAATCTACCTGCTGCCGACGCTCTTCGCTCTCCTGTTTCTCGGCATTTACGCGTTTGACAGCGCGCATCTCCTGCCGGCGGCCAACGCCTTCTTCATCGTCGCGCTCGTCGTCTTCTGCGCTTACTATTTCAAGGCGTTCCGGCCGCTGCTGCGGTCGGATGACTTCCGGGTGCAATATACCGTGATCCTGTGGGCGGCGCTGACGGCGGCCACGATCTCGGCGCTCGTGCTGCTCGCCTCGTCGGGGCAATATATCCGCATCGAGAAGCAATTCGTCGTCAGCTACGAATCGATCATCCAGGCGTCGAGCATCATCGTCTCGGCGCTCGGCATCGCCTTCACCTATGTCATGAAGTCCGAGCAGGGCCAGCGCACGACGCAACAGAAGCTCTATCAGGAGCTGGAGCTGCAATCGATCAGCCTGTTCCGTTTCGAATCCGATCATCGCGAGCTTGTCGCCGCGCTGTGGTTTTCCCAGCCGCCGCCGGCAGACAAGGGCGGTTCGTCCGGCCCCTTCATTTTCCAGCTCAGACAATACGCCTGTCAGATGCTGAATTTGTTCGAGATGGCGCTGCGCTTTCGCCTGCAAGGCATCCTGCCGAGCGAGGTTTTCGGCAGTTGGCTGATCTGGATGTGGGAACTATGCGAGACGCGTCGGTTTCAGGAGTTTTGGCTGGATGAGGACGGTCTGCCGTTCAACTACATCGGCGAGTTCCGCGAGATCATCACGCTTGGCGTCGAGCTGTCGCTGAAAGGCGAGGGAACCGCCGACGAGCGCCGCGCAAAGTTTTTCCGCGCCGTCGCCAATCAGATCAATTGCCGCGAGATCGACCGTTGGCTGGCGCGAACGGAAATCGGTCGGCTAGAAAAACTACGCAAGCTGCTGGAGGCCGACGCGCCAGCCGCGCATGATATCGACGCGACGCTGAACGCCACGAAGAAGGACAATAACAATGACAGCGCAACGGCAGATCTCGCTTCGCATTGACGAGCGCGCGCAGGGACGCGTCGCCACGCTCGCCATCGACAACCAGCGTCGGCTCAACTCGATGAATTCGGCCCTTATGGCCGAATTCGTCACGACCATGGCGAAGCTCGGCGAGGACGAGGCCTTGCGCGCAATCGTGCTCACCGGCGCGGGCGACAAGGCCTTCATCGGCGGCGCCGACATCAAGGAAATGGGCGCGATCACGTCGCCCGAAGGCGGCCGCGCCTTCATCCGCCGCGTGCATGCGTGCTGCCACGCCGTGCGCATGTGCCCCGTGCCGGTCATCGCCCGCATCAACGGCTTTGCGCTCGGGGCGGGCATGGAGATGGTCGCCGCCTGCGACATGCGCGTCGCCGTCGACACGGCGCTGTTTGGCATGCCTGAGGTGAAACTCGGCATTCCCTCCGTGGTGGAGGCCGCCTTGCTGCCGCAGCTGATCGGCTGGGGCCGCACGCGCGAGGTCCTGCTCGCCGGCGAGAACTTCCTCGCCGACAAGGCGCTGGACTGGGGCCTGATCGAATATGCCGTTCCCGCCGCCGAACTCGACGCCAGGGTCGAGGCGCTTGTCGCCGGCGTCCTGTCCTCGACGCCGCGCGCCGTGCGCATTCAGAAGGCGCTGATCCGGTCGTGGGAAGACCTGCCGACGTCAAAGGCTGTGGAGGCCGGCATAGACGCCTTCGGCCGCGCTTTTGAAACAGACGAGCCGCGCGTCGCCATGGCGCATTTCTTCGCCGAGCAGGAGAAGCGCAAACGCGGCGGCTGACGCGCGCTTCCTTGACTTCCCGGTTCGCCTCGCCCATGTGGCGTCTGCAAGTTCAATCGGAGCGGGCTCATGAGCGCGAGAATCTTCATCGATGGCGAGGCGGGAACGACGGGGCTCGGCATCCGCGAGCGTCTCGCCGCGCGCAAGGATGTGACGCTCGTCTCCATCGCGCATGAGGACCGCAAGAATCCCGACGCCAAGAAGAAGCTGATGGCGGGCGTCGATCTCGTCATCCTCTGCCTGCCGGACGAGGCCTCGAAGGAAACAGCCGCGCTGGTCGCCGAAATGGGCGCCAGCGGTCCGCGGCTGCTCGACGCCTCGACGGCGCATCGCGTCGATCCGAACTGGGTCTTCGGCTTCCCGGAAATGGCCAAGGGGCAGGCCGACGCCATCCGCACGGCGCGGCGCGTCTCCAATCCCGGCTGCTATTCGACCGGCGCCATCGCCATCCTGCGGCCGCTCGTCGCGGCCGGGCTGGTCGACGCCGCGACGCCGCTCAGCATCAACGCCGTGTCCGGCTATTCCGGCGGCGGCAAGCAGATGATCGAGGCCTATGAGGCCGGCAAGGCGCCGAATTTTGAAATCTACGGGCTCGGGCTCGAACACAAGCATGTGCCCGAGATCGTCAAATACGCTGGTCTGACGGCGCGGCCGATCTTCGCGCCGTCCGTCGGCAATTTCCGTCAGGGCATGCTGGTCAGCGTGCCGCTGCATCTCGACGCTCTGCCGGGTAAACCCAAAGCGGCGGATTTCGAAGCGGCGTGGAAGGCGCATTACGCGGGGTCCGACTACGTCAAGGTCGTCGCGGCGGAGCAGGGCGGCCGCATCGAGCCGGAGGCGCTGAACGCGACCAACCTTCTCGACCTGCGCGTCTTCGCCAACGAGAGCCGCCGTCAGGCTATCCTGATGGCGCGGCTCGACAATCTCGGCAAAGGCGCCTCGGGCGCCGCCGTGCAGAATATGGAATTGATGCTCGGGCTCTGAGCGAACGCAGACAAACGAAAAGGCCGGGCGCGACGCCCGGCCTTTTTTATTGCGACGGCGCGCGGATCAATAATCCCACGAGCAATTGCAGCGCTTCTGCACTGTGCGATATTCGACTGTCGGCACGACTTCCTGCCGCTGATAGGTCTGCATGACCGTCACCGGGCGCTGGTAGGCGCGCGTCACCGGCACATATTCGGTCTTGTATTCGGTGCGATAAGCCGTCACCGGCGCCTGATAGGTGCGCGTCACCGTGCGGTTCACCGTCACCGGAACCTGATAGGAGCGCACGTAGGTCTGCGGCGCGGCGTAGACCGGCGCGGCGACCGTCGGCTGATTATAGGTCACGCCATAACCGGCGTAATCGCGGGCGTAGCCGACCGTCGAAACGCCGGTGACACGATAGCCGTGGTGGCGATGGTGGAACGAATGATGATGGTGCTTGTGAACGGCATGCGCGGAATGGCCGTGATGGCCGCCATGGCGCCCGCCGGCCGCAGCCTGCGACGCCATCCCGAGACCCAGCGCGAGCGCGGCGGCAAAACTCAGACCCTTGATGATTTTCGTGCCAACCATTTTGAACTCCCCATTGTTTCGTTTCAGGCCGGCGAGGCCCAAGATTTTCAACAACGTCCGAAATTGGCGCGGCGTTCTGCGCCATTTCGGGAAAACGCCGGGCAGAAGCCGGTGTTTTCGGAGAGTTCTGCAAAGGGCGTTCCGCCCTTCGCTGCTGTCGATGCGCGAGAGCGGTTAACCTCTCGGCGCAAGTCGCCTTCGCGGTTCTGCCGAACCGCTGGGGACGATCAATAGAACGGATCCGCCACCGGCACGACGTCGGTGCGTTTGAATGTCTTGTAGACGGTGATCGGCCGCATATAGGCGCGGGTGGCCGAACCGCGCGTCTCGAATTCCGGCACGTAGCTCGTCACAGGAACCTGATAATAGCTGGTCACCGTCCGCATGCCGGCGATGGGAACGGCCGGCGCGCGGCGGTTGCGCGCCATATGGCCCTGCGCGCCGCGAATGGGATGGTTCTCCAGCGCGCCGCCAAGCGTGGCGACATCGGGCGCAAGCCGGCCGCGATATTCGGCCGAGGCCGAACCCGCCGCGCCGGCGATCAGCGCCGCCGCAAGGCAGAGGCGCATCGATAGTGCATGATTGGTCCTGTTCATCGTGATGTCCCCGTGGCGTCCCGCGCCGTCGAGGGCGTGGGCTTTCGCTCTGGCCGCAAGCTTGCGCGCCAAAACTGAACGCGCGGCTGAAAACCGCGCGTTCCTGGGGAAACCGGGATCGAACTTGACGAAACGGTTTACGAATTCTTGCGCCAGGCGACGACGCGCGCCGCCTGTTCGCCGAGCCCCGTAATGCCGAGCGAGATCGTATCGCCCGCTTGCAGGAAGCGCGGCGGCTTTTTGCCGAGGCCGACGCCCGGCGGCGTGCCGGTGACGATCACGTCGCCCGGATCGAGCGTCATGAAATGCGAAATATAGGAGACGATCTTCTTGACCGAGAAGATCATGGTTTTCGTATTGCCCGTCTGCATCCGCTCGCCGTTGACGTCGAGCCACATGTCGAGGCGCTGCACATTGTCGATTTCGTCGGGCGTGACGAGCCACGGCCCAAGCGGGCCGAAGGTCGGGCAGCTCTTGCCCTTCATCCAGTTGCCGCCGCGCTCCATCTGGAACTCGCGTTCCGACACGTCGTTGGCGAGACAGAAGCCGGCAATGTGATCCATCGCCGCGCGCTCGCTGATGTAGGAGGCGCGCGAGCCGATGACGATGCCGAGTTCGACTTCCCAGTCCATCTTGCGCGAGCCTTTCGGCACGACGAGGTCGTCGTTCGGTCCGACGACGCAATTCGGCGCCTTGTTGAACAGGATCGGTTCGCGCGGAATGGGCGAGCCCGTCTCGGCCGCATGGTCGGCGTAGTTGAGGCCGACGGCGATGAAATTGCCGGGTTTGGCGACGCAGGCGCCGATGCGCGGCTTGCCGCGCACGAGCGGCAGGCTCGACGCCTTGGCGCGCGCGATCTTCGCCAGCGATTTCGGCGAGAGATATTCGCCGGCGAGATCGGGCGCGAATTTCGAGATGTCGCGCAGCTTGCCGTCAGCGTCGATCAGACCGGGCTTTTCCTTGCCTTCTTTGCCATAGCGCACGAGTTTCATTGTGGCCCCCACCTTTCGCAGTGCTTGCGCCACTTTACGCCGAAACGCGCATTTGGCGAGACCGCTCTACGCCGCTCCCGCGCGAAAGCCCGCGCGCTTCAGCCGCTGCACGGCCGTCTCCAACGCGGAGAGGAAAGCCGAGCGGTCGCGCGGCGCGAATGCGCGTGGGCCGCGCGTCTGTTCGCCAGCCGAGCGCAGGTCCTCCATGAGGTTGCGCGTCGCCAGCGCCATGCCGATGGAGGCTTCGTCGAAGACGCGGCCGTTGGGCGCGATGACGCTCGCGCCCGCCTTCACGCAGCGCGCCGCGAGCGGAATGTCGGCGGTGACGACAATATCGCCGCGTTGCGCCCGCTCGGCGATCCAGTCGTCGGCGACGTCGGGGCCGGCGGGCACGGCGACGCGCTCGATGAACGGTGCGCGCGGCGTCGCGATGTAGGAATTGGCGACGACAAAGACGCGCAAGCCATGACGTTGCGCGACCTTGTAGGCCTCGTCCTTTACCGGGCAGGCGTCGGCGTCGAGATAGATGGCGATCGGCGCCTCGCGGCTCACGCGTCGCGCTTCTTCTTTTTGGGCTTGCCGGCGAAGGGCGGCTTGCCCGGCGGCTTCTCGTGCTTGCGCTGCTCAAAGGCGCGCTGCGGCTTCGACGGGCGCTTGTCGCTGCGCGGGTTGTGGCGCTCGCCGCCATCCGGCCCGAGCAGGGTGACGGGCACGTCCTCGCCGTCGCCGATCACCGCTGCGGCGAAGCGTTGCGCGGCGGCGGCGGCGATCTCCACCTTCGTCTCGTTGGGGAAGATGCGAATGGCGCCGATCTCCTGCCGCGTGATGCCGCCGCGGCGGCACAGCATCGGCAGCAGCCATTTCGGATCGGCGTTCTTCGTGCGGCCGATGGCGAGACGGAACCACACGCCGCTCTCGTCGCGCGCCATACGCGCCGGCGCCGCGTCACGCACGGGCTTCTCGCGCGGCGGGCGGCCTTCGCCGGGGTCGCGCACGTCTTCCGGCGCAGGCAGGCGGGCGCGGTAGAGCCGCACCAGAGCGGCTGCGATGTCGCGCGGATCGCGCTTGGCGAGCAGTGCGTCGGCAAGCGCCGCTTCGTCCTCGCCGATGGCCTCGGCGGTCAGCAGATCGGCCAGCAGCCGCTCGTGATCCTGCGCTTCGATTTCCTCGGATGTCGGCGGTCCGCTCCATTGCGGATTGACGCCGGCGATCTGCAACAATTGCTCGACGCGGCGGCGGCGCGAATTGGGCGCGAGCAGGGCGCTGACACCCTTGCGTCCTGCGCGGCCGGTGCGGCCGGAACGATGCTGGAAGCTTTCCGCGTCATGCGGCAGGTCGGCATGGATGACGAGGCCGACATGCGGCAGGTCGATGCCGCGCGCCGCGACGTCAGTGGCGACGCAAACGCGCGCGCGCCCGTCGCGCAGGGCCTGGAGCGCCGAATTGCGCTCGTGTTGGCCAAGCTCGCCCGACAGAAGAACGGCGGAGAAGCCGCGCTCCTGCAGATTGGCGTGCAGCCGGCGCGTCTGCTCGCGCGTGTTGCAGAACACGATGGCGCCGGCCGGGTCGACGTAACGCAGCAGATTGACGACGACATGGTCGATCTCGTGCGGCACGACGCGCACGACGCGATGCTCGATGTCGGCGTGGCCGCGCTCGGCGCCGGCGACCTGAATGCGCAGCGCCTCGCGTTGATAACGCTGCGCCAGCGCCGCGATGCCCTTCGGCATGGTGGCGGAGAACATCAATGTGCGGCGCGTCTCCGGCGCGGCCTGAAGAATGAACTCAAGGTCTTCGCGAAAGCCCATGTCGAGCATTTCGTCGGCTTCGTCGAGCACGACGACGCGCAATTGCGAGCAATCGAGACCGCGCCGCTCGATATGATCGCGCAGACGCCCCGGCGTGCCGACGACGATATGCGCGCCGTCCGCAAGCCAGTGGCGCTCGCGCTTCGGATCCATGCCGCCGACGCAGGCGACGACGCGCGCCTGCGCTTCCGCGTAGAGCCATTCGAGTTCGCGCTTCACCTGCAAGGCGAGTTCGCGCGTCGGCGCGATGACGAGCGCGGACGGCGCAAGCTGCGGCGCCAGCACATCCGTCTCGCCGAGCAATTGCGGCGCGAAGGCGAGACCGAAAGCGACCGTCTTGCCGGAGCCCGTCTGCGCCGAAACCAGCAGGTCGCGGCCATCGGCGTCGGCGGCGAGAACGGCGGCCTGCACGGGGGTCGGTTCGGCATAGCCGCGTTCGGACAACGCGCGCGACAGCGGGGCGCGGAGATTGGGAAAGGACAAGGGAAACTCGATTCAGCTTGGCGCGACAGCGCGATGCGCCAAAGGCGCGATTGGCGCGCCTTTTACCGGGGTTTGCTCTGAAAAGCTATGCGTCAGCAATATGGAAGCCCCGCGTTTGCGCTGGAGGCTCAAGTCCACAAGGCGCGAGCCGATTTCGCCCGTTCCGCGATCCGGCCCCAGGCGCCAGCGCGAATGTCCGCCGCGGGCGCGATCCATGAGCCGCCGACGGCGACGATATTCGGCTCGGCCAGCCATTCGCCAGCATTGGCCTCGTTGACCCCGCCGGTCGGGCAGAAACGCAGATTGGGGAAAGGCCCGCCGAGCGCCCGCGCCATGCCGATTCCGCCTGCCTGCGCGGCCGGAAACAGCTTGAGAATGTCGAAGCCATGCTCCAGCGCCGCCATCGCCTCCGACGCAGTGCCGATTCCGGGCGCGAAAGGCAGGGCCGATCGCGCCGCCGCCGCAAGCAAGGCGGGCGTCGCGCCGGGGCTGAGGGCGAAACGCGCGCCGATGTCTTCGGCGATCGCCAGATCGCGCGCATTGAGGACGGTGCCCATGCCGACGATCGCCGCAGGAACATGCTTGGCGATGGCGCGCGCCGCCTCGGTGGCGGCTTCGGTGCGCAAGGTGATTTCGAGCGCTGCCAGCCCGCCGGCGACGAGCGCCTCGGCCAGCGGAACCGCGTCTTCGACGCGCGCGATGGTCAGCACCGGGATAACGCGGCATTGGGCGAAGAGCGCCGCCAGCGCTTGCTGTTTCTTGCTCATCCGCGCGCCTCCGCCGCAGCCGAAACCATCGCGCGCGCAGCGCGGCCAACATCCTCGGCGCTGCGTCCCGGGGCATAAAGGCTCGTTCCAATTCCAAAGCCGTCGCAGCCGGCGCGCGCGTAATCGCCCATATTCTCGACATTGACGCCGCCGACGGCGAGCGCCAGCGTCTGCTTCGGCAGCACGGCGCGCATCGCCTTGACGATTTTCGGCGGAATGGCTTCGGCCGGAAAGAGTTTCAACGCGTCGGCGCCGGCTGCGAGCGCAGCAAAAGCTTCCGTCGGCGTGAACACGCCCGGCGCGACCAGCAGCCCATGGTCTTTCGCGGCGCGGATCACCGCCGGGTCGCAATGCGGCATGACCACCAGCCGCGCGCCGATGTCCGCAAGCCGCGCGACGTCGGCGGGACTCATCACCGTGCCGGCGCCGATCAGGGCGCGGCCGCGAAAGCGTTCGACCAGCCGCGCGATCGATTCGAACGGCTGCGGCGAGTTCAGTGGAACCTCGATGACGCGTACGCCGGCCGCATAAAGCGCGTCGGCGATTTCCTCGACCTCATCCGGCCGCACGCCGCGCAGAATGGCGACGATGGGGCAGGCGGCGAGCGCGTCGCGCAAGGACAGATCAGACATGGTCGCGATTTTCCCCGAGCCCGGCCGCATAAGCCAGCACGAATTGCCCCTGCGCCGCGCAATGCGCCGGCGCGCGCGTCGCGGCCACGCCGAAAAAGGCGGCGGCTTCCTCGTAACGCGCCGCCAGCGCATCGTTTGCAATGAGGACGATGCGCTCCGCGCCGCGCGCCATGTGCAAGAACTCGGCGCCGATCAACAGGCCGGAAAGCGCGCCTGCGCCGTCGGCTGGCGACAGCGCGCCGTCGAGCGCGGCGACCCGCAGTCTGAAAAGCTTGGCGATGAGATCGCCGGCGCCGTCGAGCTGACGCGCCATCGCAAGCCCGCGCGCGAAACCGGCGTCGCCGGCTTCCGCGCCCATGCTGGCGGCGAGAATCGTATGGCCTTTCAACGCCGCGAAAACATCGCCGGTCATCATCGTCGCAAAACGCGCGATGCGCTGGCGCTCGATATGAATCCATTTCGAATGCGTGCCCGGCAGCACATAGAGCCCGTCGCCGCAATCCATCGCCAGCGCGCCGAAAACCTGCGTCTCCTCGCCGCGCATCACATCGTCGGATTGTCGCACGCCGGGGATGAAATACACGCGGCCGAGGCGCGTCGTATCGAGCGCGACGACAGCCTGCGCGACGCCCGCAGCGTCGGCTGGGCAGGCGACATAGGGCGCCTCGATCCAACCCGTGCGCGCCCCGACCATGCCGGAACAGACGATGGGCAAAGCCCCGTCGCGCGCGCTCCAATCCGCGACGACGCGCGCCAACGCCGGCTCGAACAGGCCGGGCCCCAGCGCCAGCAAGCCTTCGTCGGTCTCGCGCGCGTCGAGAACCGCGCCGCCGTCGCCGATCAGCGCGGCGCGCAATCGCGTCGTGCCCCAATCGACGCCAATCAGCCGCGCGCCCATGGCTTTAGTGATTGTCGCGCGGCAGGCCAAAGGTTTCGGCGACGCGCTGATATTTCACCGCTGGCTTGAGCACCATGCCCTCCTGCAATTGATCGACGATGCCGCGCTGGATTTCCTGCCAGGGCGTCTGCGACGCGGGGAACTGATAGCCGCCGAGCGATTCCAGTTCGAGGCGTCGCTGCAACAGCTCCTCATTCGAGATCAGAATATCCGCGCGGCCCTTTTTCAGGTCGATGCGCACGCGGTCGCCGGTTTTCAGCAGCGCCAGTCCGCCGCCCGCCGCCGCCTCCGGCGATGCGTTGAGAATCGACGGCGAGCCGGACGTGCCCGATTGCCGCCCGTCGCCGATGCAGGGCAGCGACGGCACGCCTTTGGCGAGCAGATAGGCCGGCGCGCGCATGTTCACCACTTCCGCCGCGCCGGGATAGCCGATCGGCCCCGTCCCGCGCATGAACAGAATGCAATTATCGTCGATGTTCAGAGCCGGATCGTCGATCTCGCGATGATAATGCTCCGGTCCGTCGAAGACGATGGCGCGGCCCTCGAACGCCTCGGGATCGTCGGGGTTGGAGAGATAGCGCGCGCGGAATTCAGGTGAGATGACGCTCGTCTTCATCACGGCGGAATCGAAAAGATTGCCGCGAATGACCTTGAAGCCGGCCGCCTGCTTCAACGCGGTGTCGAAACTGCGGATGACGTCGCGGTCCATCACCTCCACGTCGCGGCAGTTCTCGCCCATCGTCTTGCCGTTGACCGTCAGCGCGTCTTCGTGGATGCGCCCGTGCCGCATCAATTCATGCACCACGGCGGGTACGCCGCCGGCATGATGATAATCCTCGCCGAGATAGACGCCCGCTGGTTGCAGATTGACGATCAGCGGCACGTCGAGCCCCTTGGCCTCCCAATCGTCGATGTCGAGCCTGACGCCGATATGCCGCGCGATGGCGTTGATATGGATCGGCGCGTTGGTGGAGCCGCCGATGGCCGAATTGACGACGATGGCGTTTTCGAACGCCTTGCGCGTCAGGATGTCGGAGGGCTTCATATCCTCCCACACCATATCGACGATGCGGCGGCCGGTTTCGTAGGAAATCTGCCCGCGCTCGCGATAGGGCGCGGGGATGGCCGCGCAGCCCGGCAGCGACATGCCGAGCGCTTCGGCGAGCGAGTTCATCGTCGTCGCCGTGCCCATCGTGTTGCAATAGCCGGCCGAGGGCGCCGAGGAGGCGACAAGCTCGATGAACTTGTCGTAATCGATCTTGCCTTCGGCCAGCAGTTCGCGCGCTTTCCACACGATGGTGCCGGAGCCCGTGCGCTCGCCCTTGAACCAGCCGTTGAGCATCGGCCCGCCCGACAGCACGATGGCGGGGATGTTCACGGTCGCCGCCGCCATCAGACAGGCGGGCGTGGTCTTGTCGCAGCCGGTCGTCAGCACCACGCCGTCGAGCGGATAGCCGTAGAGAATTTCGACAAGGCCGAGATAGGCGAGGTTGCGGTCGAGCGAGGCGGTCGGCCGCTTGCCCGTTTCCTGAATCGGATGCACCGGAAATTCGATGGCGACGCCGCCGGCGGCGAAGATGCCTTCGCGCACGCGTTTGGCCAGTTCCAGATGCGGCCGATTGCACGGCGACAGATCGGAGCCCGTCTGCGCGATGCCGATGATCGGCTTGCCCGACTGCAATTCATGGCGCGTCAGGCCGAAATTGAGATAGCGCTCCAGATAGAGCGCCGTCATGTCGGCGTTATGCGGATTGTCGAACCAGGCGCGCGACCGCAAGTCCTTGGGTTCTTTGCGACGGATCATGGCTCGTTTTCCCCGGGTTCGGCGACGCGTTGACGCGTCGGCGCTGGTAGCGGTAACAAGTATAAAAGGCGTGTGCGGACGCGCAAGCCGACAAAGCGCGATTTCGGGAGGAAACGATGCGGGGCCTGATCTTCGACAATGCGGCCGCGCTTCTGCCGGCTGACGGCGTCGCCGGCGCGCTTGCCGGCCGCATCTGGCGCGCCGACGTGGACGGGCCGAGCGTCGTCGCCATCCGCGAGGATGGCGTGTTCGATGTCGCGCGTTCGTTCCCGACCATGCGCGACCTCTGCGAGACGCCCGATCCAGCCGCGGCCCTGCGCGCGGCGCAAGGCGAGCGTATCGGCGCGCTCGCCGATATTCTCGCCGCGACTCCGCGCGGCGCAAGCGGCGCCGGCGCGGCTCGGTTTCTGGCGCCTCTCGATTTGCAGGCGATCAAGGCGGCTGGCGTCACCTTCGCCGTCTCGATGCTGGAGCGCGTCATCGAGGAGCGCGCGCGCGGCGACGCGGCCTCGGCCGCCAGAATCCGCGCCGAAGTGACGGCGCTTGTCGGCGGCGATCTCAGGCGCCTCAAGCCCGGCTCGGCCGAGGCGATGCGGCTCAAACAGGTGCTGATCGAGCAGGGCGCGTGGAGCCAATATCTCGAAGTCGGCATCGGTCCCGACGCGGAAATCTTCACCAAGTCGCAGCCGATGTCGGCGGTGGGGATTGGCGCCGACGCAGGGCTTCACCCGATGTCCAACTGGAACAATCCCGAACCGGAAATCGTCGTCATCGTCGCCTCGGATGGGCGCATCGTCGGCGCGACGCTCGGCAACGACGTGAACCTGCGCGATGTCGAAGGCCGCTCGGCGCTGCTGCTCGGCAAGGCGAAGGACAACAACGCCTCCTGCGCCGTCGGCCCTTTCATCCGCTTCTTCGATTCGAGCTTCTCGCTCGACGACGTGCGCGCCGCCGATGTGTCGTTGACTGTCGTGGGCGAAGACGGCTTCGCGCTCGAAGGGCGTTCGTCGCTGTCGCAGATCAGTCGCGATCCGGCCGATCTCGTCGCGCAGATGATTGGCGCGCATCATCGCTATCCCGACGGCGCCGCCTTGTTTCTCGGCACGATGTTCGCGCCGATTCAGGATCGCGACGCGCCGGGGCAGGGCTTCACCCACAAGCCCGGCGATGTCGTCACGATCGCGACGCCGAAACTCGGCGCGCTCGTCAATCGCATGCGCGCCTGTGACGAATGCGAACCGTGGACCTTCGGCGCCGCGCATCTGATGCGCAATCTGGCGCGGCGCGGCTTGCTCTGATCAGACCGCCGCCGTCATCGCGCCATCGACGTAAAGCACGTGGCCGTTGACATAACTCGCCGCGTCGGAGGCGAGGAAGATCGCCGCGCCGACAAGCTCCTCCACGTCGCCCCAGCGCCCGATGGGGGTGCGGGCTTCAAGCCAGCTCGTGAAAGCCTTGTCCTGCACCAGCGCCGAGGTCAGCTCCGTCTTGAAATAGCCGGGGCCGATGCCGTTGACGGCGATCCCATGGCGCGCCCATTCCGTCGCCATGGCCTTGGTCAGCATCTTGATTGCGCCTTTTGTCGCCGCATAGGGCGCCGTTCCGGGCCGCCCAAGTTCGCTCATCACCGAACAGATGTTGATGATGCGCCCGCGCTTGCGCGGCAACATTTTACGCGCGACCGCCTGACCGACGAAGAACACGCTGTCGAGATTGAGCGACATGATTTTGCGCCAGTCTTCCTCACGGAAATCCTCGATGGCGCTGCGGATCGTCATGCCGGCGTTGTTGACCAGAATATCTATCGGGCCGATCTCGCTTTCGATGCGCTCGACCATGGCGCGCACGGCGGCGGTGTCGGTGACGTCGCAGGCGAGCGCCGTCGCCTTGCCGCCGGCCGCGCGAATGGCGGAGGCGGCTTCTTCGGCGCGCGTCTGATCGCGGCCGTTGACGACGACATGCGCGCCGGCTTTGGCGAGGCCGCCGGCAAGCGCCCGGCCAATGCCGCCCGACGAGCCGGTGACCAGCGCCACGCGGCCTTCAAGGCTGAAAAGCTTTTCGACGAAAGACATGCGTTTCTCCCAGAATGCGTCAGGCGCTTTCGCGCAGCGCCAGTTTGAAGCCGAGATCGATGGCGCGCCGCTCGACCGATTGGCCGGTCATCTGCCGCAGCAACAGATGCGCCGCCTGAAAGCCGATTTCGTAGCGCGGCGTCGTGACGCTGGTGATGGTCGGCACGCAGAGCTTGGCGTAGGGCAGGTCGTTGAAGCCGACGATCGCAAGATCGTCCGGCGCCTTGACGCCGCGCCGCTGGCACTCGAACAACGCGCCCAGCGCCAGATCGTCGTTGACGCAGAATACGGCGTCGCAATCGGGCCACGCTCCGAGGAGCCGAGTCAGCAGATGCCCGCCGAGCGCGATGCTCGTCGGCTCCGGCGTCAGGATTTCGGCGCGATGCGTCAGGCCGGCTTCGCCAAGCGCGCGTCGAAATCCGTCGATGCGCTTCAGGCTGCGCGGGTCGAGCTGGCCGGCGATCAGGCCCGGCCGGCGATAGCCGCGTCCGAGCAGATATTGCCCGACGTCATAACCCGCTTGCGCTTGCGAAAAGCCGACGGAGAGCGCATCCGGCTCCGCGCTGATGTCGAACATATGCACGAGCGGAATGTTGCGCGCCTGCAAACTGCGTTTCACGTCATCGTCGAGATCGACGCCGGTCAGCAACACGCCGTCGATGGCGCGCGCCAGATGCGTCGACAGCAATTGCCGTTCCTGATCGGTCGAATACAGCGTTTCGCCGATGATGATCTGATAGCCGGCGACGCTCAGGCAATCGCGGATGCCCGTCAATGTTTCGATAAAAACGGAGTTCGACAGCGACGGAATGATGACGCCGACGAGATTGGAGCGCGCCGAGGCGAGCGTCTGCGCGGCGAGATTGGGCACATAGCCGAGCTGCTCGACGGCGGCGGCGACGCGCTCGCGCAATTCGCGCGTGACCAGCGTCGAATCCTTCAACGCCCGCGAAACCGTCATCGGCGACACGCCGGCCACGCGGGCGACATCCGAGATGGTGGCGCGGCCGAGCGCGCGCTTGCGCGGCTTGACGGCTCTGGTCTCTGATGGGGGCGCGTCCTGCTGCACGGGTTTCGCCTCGCTGTTGCGCGCCGCGGCGCATTGACAGAAAGATGGTATCGCTACCAAAATCACCGCGCAATAAGCCATTTATCCGGAGTTCGTCGGTGATCATTTCCAGCGTTTTCCCCCGTCGTTATGTGCAGGGGCGCGCCGCGCTCTCACTGTTCGGGCAGGAGGCGTCGCGATATGGCCGCCGGGTCTTCGGCCTGATCGACGCCGCGGCGGAGCGCTTCGTGCGCGCGCGTCTCGGCGGACTTGATGCGGTGGAGGCGCAGTTCCATCCCTTCGCCGGCCATTGCACGCGCGCGCGCCTTGATGAGGTGATCGCGGCGATCCGCGCGGCCGATGCGCAACTCGTCGCCGGTTTCGGCGGCGGCGCGACCATCGACGTGGCGCGCGCCGCGGCCATTGAGCTCAACCTGCCGTTTCTGTCGGCGCCAACCATCGCCGCGTCGGATGCGCCCGTGTCCGGCATCTCGATCTTATACGACGACGCGGGCGTCATGCTCGGCCGCATGAATGCGCGCAATCCCGATGTCGTGCTGGTCGATACGAGTCTGATCGTCGAGGCGCCTGTTCGCTTCTTCATCGCCGGCATAGGCGACGGCCTCGCCACCTGGTACGAGGCGGATTCGTGCCGGCAGTCCTTCGCGCGCAATGTCGCGGGCGAGCGTGGCGGCGCCTTGGCGCAGGCGACGGCGACGTTGTGTCGCGACGTGATCCTCGCCAAAGGCCGGCAGGCGACGCGCGATGTCGCCGCTCATCTGTTGACGCCGGATGTTGAGGCTGTCGTCGAGGCGACAGTGCTGATGTCGGGCGTCGGCTTCGAATCCTGCGGCGTCGCCGCCGCCCACGCCATTCACAACGGGCTGACGGAAATCCCCGGGACGAAGAAATATCTGCACGGCGAGAAAGTCGGTTTCGGCCTGCTCGCTTCGTTGTTTCTCAGTGCGAGAGCGGACGCATTGCGGCAGGAACTGTTCTCCTTCTGCGCCGATGTCGGCCTGCCGGTGCGTCTCGCGCAGATCGGAATCGATCCGAGAGACGACGACGGGTTGCGCCGCGTGGCCGAGCGTGTCGTCAGGAACGGCGGCAATATTCTGAACGAGCCGTTTGACATCGAGACGGCCGATCTTGTCGCAGCGATGAAAGCCGCCGACGCCTATGGCGCGGCCTATGTCAACGACGCGGACTCGGTCTTCAGCTAGCATTGCGGCGCTAGATGGAGGCCGACGATGCTGAAATATGTCGCGATGCTTGCTTTCGCGCCGCTGCTGATTACGCCGGCGCTCGCGCAGAAGGCGCAGATTCCAAAGTCCTTCCAGGGCGAATGGTCTTATCTTGCCGAGGGCTCGTCCGGCGCCTGCAAGCGCGGCGATTACGAAAAACATGAAAACGACGGCCTGATGAAAGTCGCCGCCGACAGCGTGGGCTATTGGGAATCCTATTGCGAGGCGAAAGGCGCGAGAATGGCGGATGATGTGCTGTCGCTGGATATGGCCTGTCGTGGCGAGGGCGAGACGTGGCGCGAGGCGAGCGTCTGGACGCTGAAAACGCTTCACGGCAAGGAAACGCTGATCGTCTTCACGCAAACCAAGGGCCGCAAGGCGATCCACGCCTACGCGCGCTGCCAATAGCGCGCCCTTCATTTGGCATGTAGGCGCCGATATTCAATGTGAAGGATTGAAGCGTGACGGCAAGCAGGCATGGACGCGTCTGGCGCGCGCCTTTGGCTTTCATTCTTTCGCTGTGGACGCCCGGCCTCGGCTACATTCTGGCGCGTCGGTTCCGATTGGGATACGCGTTGCTTGCGGTGTCTTTCCTCGCCCAGACGCTTGCCCAGGCGGTGATGGCTTTCATGGCGCCGAACGTTGAAATCGTCCGTGTTTTCATTGGACTGATTGGCGTCTTCATTGTCTTCGCCCTGAGCGCGGCGGTTCATTCGGCCCGCCTCGTATGGCGTGACGGCGTGGGCAGCCCCGTCGGATGGATGCGCTCGACATGGGTGGCCGCAGTTCTTTGTGTGCTGGTCGCCATGGGTTTGGGCGTCATGGAGCCGCGATGGGGCTCCTACTCGATGCCTTCGGGGTCCAACATCCCGACATTCATGGTCGGGGACTACGTCTTCGGCGAGAAAAAGGCCTCGCCGCGACGTGGAGACATGGTTGTTTTCGACGCTCCGAAAAATCCTTCGACAAGCTATGTGAAGAGACTGGTCGGCCTTCCCGGTGATCGCGTCGCGCTGAAGGATGGTCTCGTCGTCATCAATGGCGCGCCAGCCAGCCTCAAGGCCTTGGGGGAAAAGATCGAGTCCGGAGACAAGGAGCAGGATACGGTCATCTGGCGCTATCGCGAGGCCTTTCCCGGCGGCGCGCCGCATGCGATCGCGTTGGCCGAAGGCTCCGCGCCCTCGAAAAACATGAGCGAAACCGTCGTGCCTGCCGACGCGTGGTTCGTCGTGGGCGATAATCGGGATAGCAGCCTCGACAGCCGCTATGCCGAATTCGGTTTCGTTCCGCGCAAGAATTTCACGGCCGTGGCGATGACGATTTATTTCGCCCGCGATTGGCGCCGCATTCTGACGCGCGTCGAATGATCAGCCGCGCCCCACGAAAGGCATTTTCGTCGCCATGACGGTGACGAACAAGGCGTTGGCGTCGAGCGGCAGGCCGGCCATATAGAGCACTGTCTTGGCGACGTTCTCGACATCCATCGTCGGCTCGATGGCGATGTCGCCATTGGCTTGCGGCACGCCCTTCGTCATCGCCATCGCCATATCGGTCAGCGCATTGCCGATGTCGATCTGTCCCACGGCGATGTCGTATTTGCGCCCGTCGAGCGAAGCCGATTTCGTCAGGCCGGTGATCGCATGTTTGGTGGCGGTGTAGGGCGCTGAATTCGGCCGCGGCGCCGTTGCCGAAATCGAACCGTTGTTGATGATCCGTCCGCCGCGCGGGCTCTGCGCCTTCATCACGCGAAAGGCGTTTTGCGTGCACAGGAACGGACCGGTGAGATTGGCGCCGACGACGCGTGACCAATCCGCAAAGCTCAGGTCTTCGAGCGGAATCGGCGGCGCGCCGGCGCCGGCGTTGTTGAACACGACGTCGAGGCGCCCGAACTTCGCGAGCGCCGCGTCGAACAAGGACGTCACCTGATCGGGGACGGAGACATCGGTCGAAACGCAGAGCGTAGCGGCGTCGCTTGCGCCCGCCAGCGCCACGCTTTCGCGCAACGGATCGAGGCGGCGTCCCGCAAGAACGACGTTATAGCCCTCGCGCAGAAAAGCCTGCGCCACGGCGCGGCCGATGCCGGACCCCGCGCCGGTGACGAGAGCTGTCTTGCGCATGATCATTCCTTCACCGCGCCGGTCATCGACGACACGTAATAATCGACGAAGAACGAATAGAGGATGACGACCGGCAGCGAGCCGAGCAGCGCCCCCGCCATCAGCGAGCCCCATTCGAACACGTCGCCGCGCACGAGTTCGGTCAGCACGCCGACCGGCACCGTCTTGTTCTCGGACGACTGGATGAAGGTCAGCGCATAGATGAATTCGTTCCACGACAAGGTGAAGGCGAAAATGCCGGCCGAGATCAGCCCCGGCACCGCCAGGGGCAGCACGATCTTGGTGAGAATCTGCCAGCGCGAGGCGCCGTCCATCAGCGCGCATTCCTCAAGCTCGTAGGGAATCGAGCGGAAATAGCCCATCAGCAGCCACGTGCAGAAGGGAATGAGGAAGGTTGGATAGGTGAGGATCAGCGCCAGCTTCGAGTCGTAGATGCCGAACTGGAAGACGATGAAGGCGAGCGGAATGAACAGGATCGACGGCGGCACGAGATAGGCGAGAAAAATGCCCAAGCCGACATAACGCGAGCCGTTGAACTTCACGCGTTCGATGGCGTAGGCCGCGAAAACCGAGGCGGCCAGCGCAAGAAACGTCGAGCAGACGGCGACGATCATCGTGTTGAGCAGCCAGCCCGGATAGGACGTCTCGAACAGCAGATATTTGATGTGCTGCAACGTCGGCGTCACCACCCACAGCGGGCTGTAATGCGCGTAATCGGTCAACTGGTCGTTCGGCTTCACCGACGTGATCGCCATCCAGTAGAACGGAAACAGCAGCACGAAGACGAAGACGGCGAGCGGCAGATAGACCGTCACAACCCGCCGCGGCAGGTTCGACAGATAGCTCATGCCCTCGGCGTTGTCGGTGAGGGGCGCGGCGGCGGAGGTCTGGGACGTCATGGCTGGCTCCTCAATCCGCGCCGCCCTGCTGCCATTTACGGCGTTGCAGGCCAAAGAAGCTGAACAGGATGGCGGCGAGCAGGAAGGGCACCATGGCGACCGCGATGGCCGCGCCTTCGCCCAATTGCCCGCCCGGAATGCCGCGCTGGAAAGACAACGTCGCCATCAGATGCGTCGCGTTCACCGGCCCGCCTTTCGTCAGCACATAGATGAGCTGGAAATCGGTGAAGGTGAACAGTACCGAGAAGGTCATGACGACCGCGATGATCGGCGTCAGCATCGGCAAGGTGACGAATCGGAATCGTTGCCACGAGGTCGCGCCGTCAAGCGATGCGGCTTCCTGCAACGACGGCGAAATCGTTTGCAGGCCGGCCAGCAGCGAGATGGCGACAAACGGAATGCCGCGCCAGACATTGGCGGAAATGACCGACGCGCGCGCGTTGAACGAGTCGCCGAGAAAATTGATCGGCCGGTCGATCCAGCCGAATTTCATCAACGCCCACGAGATCACGGAGAATTGCGAGTCGAAGATCCACCAGAAGGCGATCGCCGAGAGCACGGTGGGCACCACCCATGGCAGCAGCACGATGGCGCGGAAGAATGACTTGAACGGCAGGTTTTCATTCAGCAGCAGCGCCAGCCACAGGCCGAGCGCGAATTTCAGCACCGAGGCGACGGCCGTGTAGAGAACCGTATTGAAGACGGAGAGCCAGAAGACGCTGTCGGTCCACAGCATTTCGTAGTTTTCGAGCCCGATGAATTGTCCGGGCCGTCCGATCTTCGTGTCCGTGAAGCCAAGCCACGTGCCGACGCCCAGAGGATAGGCGAGAAAGCACAGCAGGAACACCGCCGCCGGCAACATGAACAGCAATCCGGGCGCGTTGCGGCTTTGCCCGAGGGAAGCAAACATCGAAATCTCTCCGACGCTGGCGGCGTGCGAGAAAAAAGCCCCGCCGCGCGATGCGGCGGGGCGGGGCTTCATCAGCCGCGATAATAGCGCGTGGCGCGCTGTTCGGCGCGCTTGGCCGCTTCTTCCGGCGTGCGCTGGCCGGTGACGGCTTCGGCGAACATGTCGACGAGCACGTAATCGGCCATGACGGCGGCGGACGCCGGTCCGAGCGGGCCGGCATAGCCGTTCGGGCGCAGCATCGCCGAGGATTTCGCGTAAGGCGCGTGGATCGGGTCCGATGTCCAGATCGGATTGGACTCGAAGGCCTTCAGCGCCTGACAGCAATAGGCGCTGGAGCCCTTGATCCAGTCGTTCATCTGCTCGGCTTCGTACATGAACTTCAGATAGGCCTGCGCGGCCTGCGGGAACTTCGTGTGCTTGAAGATGATGCTGGACGTGGTCTGGCTCAACTCCACCGACTTGCCGACCGGGCCGATGGGGAAGTTGGTCGAGCGGATATCGGCAGCGATCTCGGCGAGCTTCGGATCGTTCTTCGCCGAATAATAAAGCGACACGCCATTCGCCGTCAGCGAGATCTGATTGGCGAGGAAGGCGCGGTTGTTGTTGATGTCGAGCCAGCTTTCCGTGCCCGGAATGAAGGTCTTGTAGAGTTCGGTGGCGTATTTCAGCGCGGCGACGGTCTCGGGGCTGTTGATCGTCACCTTGCCCTTGTCGTCGACCATCTGGCCGCCATGGCTCCACAGCAGCCAATGCGCGTAATTGTTGCCGTCGCCGACGGCCTTGCCATGCGCGAAGCCGGCCGGGGTGCCCTTGGCCTTCAACGCCTTGCAGAGTTCGAGGAAGCCCTTCGTGTCCTTCGGCACGTCCTGGAATCCCGCAGCCTTGATCTGGCTGTCGCGATAGAGCAGGGCGTTGCCGATAGAGGCGAGCGGCAGCGCGATGAACTTGCCGTCCTTCTTGCCGTAGCCTTCGAGGCCCGGATACCAGCCGCCGTATTTGCCGCCGAGATAATTGGCGAGCGGCGTCACGTCGACGAGCTTGTCGGGATATTGATGCGGATCGTCGAACCAGACGAGCATGATGTCCGGCCCAGAGCCGACATTGGCGGCGACGGCGGCTTTCGGACGGATGTCCTCCCAGCTCTCCTTGTCGATCTTGACGTCGATGCCGGTCTTTTCCGTGAATTTCTTGCTGTTGGCGATCCAGGCGTCCTCGTCGCCCTTGACGAACGGCGCCCAGCGCAGAACGCGCAAGGATGCGCCGGCTTCCGGCTTGAATTGCGGCTCGGCCGCGCCTTGCGCAAATGCCGGCAGCCCGAAGCCCGCTCCGGCGAGAACGCCAGCCGTGCCGGCGAGAAGGTCGCGTCTGGAAATCGTCATGGTCTTCTCCCTTTATCGATGCGGGATTGTTATGGTGCGAGGCTGCGCCGTCCCGCGACGGCGGCGTGCATTTCTTGTCGTCAGCTTGACGTGATGCGCTGGCCGGTTTCGGCGTCGAAAAGATGCGTCGCCTTCGCCTCGACGTCGAGATGCATGATCTCGTCCGGCTTGGCGAAGATGCGGTCGCGGAAGATGGTGATGAGCTCCTGCCCGCCGACGTTGACGACGACCTGCGTCTCCGAACCGGTCGGCTCGACGACGACCACGCGGGCCGGAATGCCGACGCTGCTCTGGCGGAAATGCTCCGGCCGCACGCCGTAGATGAGGTCGCGGCCCTTGGCGTGCGCCGGCGGTTGCGCGCCGACGGGAAACTCGACGCCGCCATTCGACACGAAGATCGACGGATCGCCGTCTTTCAGCCGCCCCTTGATGAAATTCATCGCCGGCGAGCCGATGAAGCCGGCGACGAACAGATTGTTGGGACGGTCGTAGAGTTCGAGCGGCGCGCCGATCTGCTCGACGAGGCCGTCATGCATCACGACGATCTTGGTGGCCATGGTCATGGCCTCGATCTGGTCGTGCGTGACGTAGATCGTCGTGGTTTTCAGCCGCTGGTGCAGTTCCTTGATCTCGGTGCGCATCGACACGCGCAGCTTGGCGTCGAGGTTGGACAGCGGCTCGTCGAACAGAAACACCTGCGGATCGCGCACGATGGCGCGGCCCATGGCGACGCGCTGGCGCTGGCCGCCCGAGAGCTGGCGCGGATAGCGGTCAAGCAGTTTGGTGAGGCCGAGGATTTCGGCCGCCGGCTTCAGCTTCTTGTCGATCTCTCCCTTGTCGACGCCGCGCAGCTTCAGCGAGAAGGCCATATTGTCGGCCACCGTCATATGCGGATAGAGCGCGTAATTCTGAAAGACCATCGCGATGTCGCGGTCTTTCGGCGGCAGATTGTTGACGACCTTGTCGCCGATCTTGATCTCGCCGGCGGAAATATTCTCCAACCCCGCGATCATGCGCAAAAGCGTCGACTTGCCGCAGCCGGACGGGCCGACGAGGATGACGAAATCGCCGTCCGCAATCTCGATGTCGACGCCCTTGATGATGGGAACGGCGCCGAACGACTTGCGCACGTTGACGATATCGACCGACGCCATATCCGATCCCCTTGTTCGTCCGCTTCGATCGTTTTCGACCGAATTTCCCCGGATTCGCGCATGTTTCGGGTATTCCCGCACATGTCTTTTTGCTGCGCGCCATGCCGGCGCTTGTTCTTGGTAGCGCTCCCATTCTATGGTATCCGGCGACAAAGGGAAGGGGCCAATCGGTCGCGCCGGAAAATTTCTGCGCCGCCGCCCCACGCGCCGGGAGAAGCCTGAAATGCATGTTCTGATCATCGGGGCCGCCGGCATGGTCGGCCGCAAGCTGACGGACCGTCTCGTTCGCGACGGCGGTCTTGGCGGCAAGCCCATCGAGCGCATGACGCTGGCCGACGTGGTTGCGCCGACGTCGCCCGCAGGCTTTTCGGGCAAGGTCGTGACGCTCGCCGTCGATATTTCCGACCGTGCGGTGGCGACAAGGCTCGTTTCGACGCGACCAAACGTGATCTTCCACCTCGCCGCCATTGTCTCGGGCGAGGCCGAGGCCAATTTCGACAAGGGCTACGCCATCAATCTCGACGGCGCGCGCTATCTGTTCGAGGAAATCCGTCAGGAAGGGCTGCGCCGGCCGTATAACCCGCGCGTCGTCAATACGTCGTCCATCGCCGTCTTCGGCGCGCCGTTCCCGGACCCGATCCCGGAGGGCTTCTATCTGACGCCGCTGACCTCGTACGGCACGCAGAAGGCCATCGGCGAATTGCTGCTCAACGATTACACCCGTAAGGGTTTTTTCGATGGGATCAGCATTCGTCTGCCGACCATCTGCATCCGTCCCGGCAAGCCCAACGCCGCCGCCTCGGGCTTCTTTTCCAACATCCTGCGCGAGCCTCTGGCGGGGCAGGAAGCCGTGCTGCCCGTGTCGGAAGACGTGCGCCATTGGCACGCCAGCCCGCGCGCCGCCGTGCAGTTTCTCACTCATGCCGCGACGATGGACCTTGCGCCCGTCGGCGCCCGCCGCGCCTTGTCCATGCCGGGCCTGTCGGCCACTGTCGGCGAGCAGATCGAGGCCTTGCGCCGCGTCGCCGGCGACAAGGCGGTGAAATTGATCCGCCGCGAACCCGACGAGACGATCATCCGCATCGTCTCCGGCTGGGCGCGCCGCCTCGACGCCAGTCGCGCCGAAGCCCTTGGTTTCCGGGCCGAGAAGAACTTCGACGAGATCATCCGCGTCCATATCGAGGACGAATTGGGCGGCAAGATCGGAGCGTGACGCTCACCTTCTCCCCGCCTGGCGGGGAGAAGAAAAAAGGCGTCCTATTTTCCCCACTTCAGCGCCAGCACATCCGCCTCGCGCGCCAGCTCGATAAGGCTTGCGCGCGTTTGCGGATGCAGCGGCTCAAGCGGATGGCGCACGGCGTCGGACTTGATGACGCCGCCCTCCATCATCACGCTCTTGGCGGCGCGCAGCCCGCATTGCCGGTTCTCGTGATTGATGAGCGGCAGAATGCGCGCATAGGCCGCTGCCGCCTCCTTGCGCTTGCCGTCGCGATGCAGGCTTGCCACTTGGCCGATCTTTTCCGGCAACAGAGCGCTGCACATCGTGCCTGTCGCGCCGGCGTCGAGATCGGCCATCAGCGTGATCGATTCCTCGCCGTCGAAAGGCCCGACGATGGCCTCGCCGCCGAGCGCGATGAGATCGCGCAGCTTCGCCGCCGCGAAGGGGACTTCGATCTTGAAATAGGAAACCAGGGGAATTTCGCGCGCCAGCCGCGCAAGGAACGAGGGCGACAGCGCAACGCCTGACAATGGCGCATCCTGCACCATGATCGGCAGATGGGAGGCCGCAGCGACGGCGGCGAAATGCTCGATCATGCCTTGCTCGGACGCGCGCAGGCCGACGCCGTGATAGGGCGGCATCATCATCAGCATCGCGGCGCCGGCGGCGTGGGCCCGCGCCGCGCGTGCGGCCGCGATGCGCGTCGAGAAATGACTGATGGTGACGATGACCGGAACCCGCCCCGCGACATGATCGAGACAGAGCGTCGTCAGCAATTCGCGCTCCGAATCCGTCAGCAGAAACTGCTCGGAAAAATTGGCGAGGATGCAAATGCCGTCGACGCCCTGATCGACCATGCAATCGAGCACGCGCCGCATGCCCTCGGGATCGAGATCGCCATTGGCCAGAAACGGCGTCGGGGCGACGGGGAAAACGCCGCTCAGGCGTGGAATGTCTGGCGTCTTGGCGAGGTCGGGCTCGATCATCTGTTCGGCGGTGGTGGACATACAGGCTCCCTGAAATCGAGCGGCGATCAGCGTCTAATGCTCATGTCCATCGTGGTCCGTATCCCGTGACGGCAGGTCGAGCCTGAACGTCTTGACGAGATCGTCCACCTGCGCCCGCGTCAGCAGGCGCGGATTGAGGCCGCGCAGTAGCAGATAAAGCCGCGCCGTTTCTTCGAGTTCTTCGGTGGCGAAGACGGCGCCTTCGAGGCTTTCGCCGGCGACGACGGGCCCATGATTGGCGAGCAGCACGGAGGAATAGCGCCCCGCGAGTCCCTTGATCGCGCGCGTCACGGCGGGGTCGCCGGGGCGGTGATAGGGAACGAGCGCCGTCTCGCCCGCGCGCATGAGGTAATAGGGCGTCAGCGGCGGCAGCGCGTTCTGCGGGTCGATTTCGGGCAGCATCGACAGAGCGACGGAATGCGTCGAATGCAGATGCACGATCGCCTTCGTCGCGCCGCGCGTGTCGTAAAGCGCGGTGTGCAGCGGGATTTCCTTGGTCGGCGCGTCGCCCGCGATATGTCGGCCCTGCGCGTCGAGCCGCGACAGCCGCGCCGGATCGAGAAAGCCGAGCGAGGCGTTGGTCGGCGTCGCCAGCCAGCCGCCGTCGGGCAGCCGCACGCTGATATTGCCGGACGAGCCGGGCGTCAGCCCGCGCTCGAACAGCGAACGCCCGTAACGGCAGATATCCTCGCGCAATCTGGCGTCGCTCATCGCCCGGCCCGTCACTTGGCGCGCCGATTGGCGCGTGTGCAAACTTCTGATATGTCTTGATGTGAACGCTACCAAAGCTTCGCGCGCGAGGCCAGCCTCTTCTCGAAAAGTCCGGCGCGCGGTCGGGGGAAATATGGCTCAGCACAAACACAAAGCCGCCGTCATCGGCTTGGGCTCGATGGGTTTCGGCATGGCGCAATCGTTGTTGCGCGCCGGATTTGACGTCGCCGGCTGCGACGTCTCGCCCGACGCCGTGGCGCGGTTCGTGCGGCTGGGCGGGCGCGGGACCGCCGATGCGGCCGAGGCGGCGAAAGACGCCGACATCGTCATCAGCGTCGTCGTCAACGCCGCCCAGACGGAAGAGATTTTGTTCGGAGCTCAAGGCGCGGCGCGCACGATGCCGCAAGGAGCCGTCTTCGTTTCGTCGGCGACGATGGACCCCGAGGTCGCGCGTCGCCTTGCGGCGAATCTCGAAGCGACCGGCCGCCATTATCTCGATGCGCCGATCTCCGGCGGCGCGCAGCGCGCGGCTGAAGGGGCGCTGACGATTCTCGCCTCGGGCTCGACAGCCGCCTTCGACGCGGCGCGCCCCGCGCTCGACGCCATGGCCGCCAAACTCTACGAGCTTGGCGAAGCGGCCGGGCAGGGCGCCGCTTTCAAAATGATCAACCAATTGCTTGCCGGCGTGCATATCGCCGCCGCCAGCGAGGCGATGAGCTTCGCCGCCAAACAGGGGCTCGACCTGCGCAAGGTCTATGAGGTCATCACCGCGTCGGCCGGCAATTCGTGGATGTTCGAAAATCGCATGCCGCATGTGCTCGACGCCGATTATGCAGCCCGTAGCGCCGTCGATATTTTCGTGAAGGACCTCGGCATCATTCAGGATATGGCGCGCAGTCAGAAATTTCCCGTGCCTGTCGCCGCCGCAGCCTTGCAGATGTTTCTGATGGCCTCGGCCTCCGGCATGGGCCGCGACGACGACGCTTCCGTCGCGCGCATCTACGCGCAGGTCGGCGGCGCGAAATTACCGGGCAAGTGAGGAGCGCGCGCCATGCCGAAATTCGCCGCCAATCTCACCATGATGTTCAATGAACACGCCTTTCTCGATCGCTTCGACGCCGCCGCCGACGCGGGTTTCACGGCGGTCGAATATCTCTTTCCCTATGACTTCTCGCCCGACGACATCGCTGCGAAACTCGCGAAAAACGGGCTGACTCAGGCGCTGTTCAACCTGCCGCCCGGCGATTGGGCCAAGGGCGAACGCGGCCTTGCCGCGCTGCCCGAACGCTTCGACGAGGTGAAGCACAATCTGGCGAAGGCGCTGCCCTATATTCAGGCGACGGGCGTCGCGCGCGTGCATCTCATGCCGGGCCTCGCCGACCGCGCCGATCCGCGCCATGTCGACGCCTACAAGCGCGCGGTGGCCTGGTGCGCCGAGCAATTGGCGCATCGCGGCGTCGATTGTCTCATCGAGCCGATCAATGGCCGCGACATGCCGGGGTTCTTCCTCAACGATTTCGCTTTCGCCGAAAGCGTCATCGGCGAAATCGCGGCGCCCAATCTCAAATTGCAGTTCGACGTCTATCATCGCCAGATCATGCATGGCGACGTGACCATGGCGCTGCGTCGCCTCATGCCGATCATCGGCCATATCCAGATCGCCAGCGTGCCGACGCGCAACGAGCCGGACGGCGAGGAGCTGAACTACGCCTTCATCTTCGACGAGCTGGATCGCCTCGGCTACGACGGCTTCGTCGGCTGCGAATATCGCCCGCGCGGCGGCACGCGTGAGGGCCTCGGCTGGTTCGAAAAATACAGGGAGACGCAGGCGTGACCCTCAAACTTGGCTGCGTCGCCGACGATTACACCGGCGCCTCCGATCTGGCGAACACGCTGCAACGCAACGGCCTGCGCACGGTGCAGACGATCGGCGTTCCCGACGCCGGCCTTGCGCTCGACAAGATCGACGCCGTGGTCGTGGCCCTGAAAATCCGCTCCGTTCCGGCGGGCGAGGCGGTCGCCGCCGCGCGCACGGCCGACAAATGGCTGCGCGGGCAGGGCGCGCATCATGTGATGTACAAAATCTGCTCGACCTTCGACTCGACCGATGAGGGCAATATCGGCCCCGTCATGGACGCGCTCGCCGCAGATGCGGGCGAGACAATCGTCCTCGTCACGCCGGCCTTTCCCGAGACGGGGCGCAGCGTCTATCAGGGCCACCTCTTCGTCGGCTCGGTTTTGCTCAACGAAAGCCCGCTGAAAGATCACCCGCTCAATCCGATGCGCGACGCTAATCTCGTGCGCGTGCTGCAACGCCAGACCAAGACGCCCGTCGGCCTTGCCGATCACGCGACCATCGCGCGGGGCGTAGACGCGCTGGCGGCGAAGCTCGATGCGTTGGCGCGCGAAGGCAAAGGCGCGGTCATCGCCGACGCCGTGTCGGAAAGCGATCTCGAAACCATCGGCAAGGCGGCGGCGCGCCATCGCGTCTCCGTCGGCGCCTCAGGCTTCGGCCTCGGTCTTGCCCGCGCATTGTCCGCAGGCGGCGCGCATAAGGCGGACATCGGCGCGCCTGTTGGCGGTTTGCAGGCCTGTCTGGCCGGCTCCTGCTCGCAGGCGACGCTCGGCCAGATCGCGCAAGCCGAGAGGATCATGCCTGTGCTGCGTCTCGTTCCGGCGAAAATCATGGCCGGGCCGGACGAGATTGCGCGCGCGATCGAATGGGCGAAACAGCGCCTTTCCGCTGGCCCCTTGCTGATCGCCTCAAGCGCGTCGCCCGATCAGGTCGCCGCCGTTCAGGCGCAGCATGGGCGCGATGCGGCGGGTCACGCCATCGAGCAAGCTTTCGCGGCTATCGCTGAAGCGTTGATCGAAGCCGGCGTGCGTCGCCTCGTCGTCGCCGGCGGCGAAACCTCCGGCGCCGTCGTGGACCGGTTGAAACTCGCCGCATTCAGGCTCGGGCCGGAAATCGCGCCGGGCGTGCCCGTGCTGCGCACGTTGGGCGCCGGGCAGGATATGCTGCTCGCCCTGAAAAGCGGCAATTTCGGCGCGCCGGACTTCTTCGCCGACGCGCTGAAATTGATGGCGTGATTATTTCGCCAGATTGCAGGTCTGGGCGCCGCCATACATGCGGCCTTCCTGCCAGCAGCCCGTCTGTCGGCATTCGGAAAGTTTCGGATCGCAATGGTCGGCGACGCAGCTCGTGTCGGTCGGCGCGCGCTCCTTGCAACGCCGCGCGCAGGTCGAGTGCATCGACCGGCACGAGGCGGCCGCCACCATGAACGAGCCATCCGAGGCGGGCGCGGAAAAGCCGGGCGTCGGCGCCGCGCCCAGAATGCAGGACAATAAAGCGAACGCGTAGATCTTGCGCATGAAGCCCTCCCGAGCCGAGACTGCGAAAGCCTAGCTCAAGCAGCGCGTTTGTCCACGGCGCAATGTGCGGCTGCGTCGCATCGACGCGCTTGCTGCGGGCGCGGCGCCGATGCCCTATAGCGGAGCTTTGGCGGCGTTCGGCGCCGCGAATCTGATTGTGAAGGCGGTTCGATGACTTTCCTCGACACTCTTTCAGCGGCGCTCGCCTCCAACGCCCTGTTGGCGGGAGGCGTCGGCACAGTGGCTTTCGGCGCGGCCATGTATCTGTTGCGCGCTGTGCCCGAGAAGGCGCTCGACCTCATCGAGCGCACGGTCTGGACCAAGGTCTTCGTCGAGAGCCTCAGCAACGAATACAAGGATGTCGACGCCTTCATCGAGGGCCATCGCGTCAACTTCTTTTCCAAATCGCTGGAGATCAAGGACGGCAGCCTGAAGACCGGCTTCGGCGGCGGCTGGGGCGTCTATGACGGAACCCTGTTCAAATATTCCAAGACGAAATCGGCGCAGCAGGTCACGCATTTCGAAACGATCACGATTTCGTTTCTGACGCGCGACCGCAGCGTCGTCGAGCGTTTCATGCAGGATTGCAAGCCGGAGGAGCATCGCAACGCCATCACCGTCACGCAATATGCGGCGGGCGGCAACGCCGGCGGCCTGCGCCGCCGCAAGCGCGGGCTCGACACGGTCTTCGTCGATCAGGCGATCAAGGACCGGCTGGTCGAGCGCCTCACCTGGTTCATGGGCGCGGAGGACTGGCACACCTCGCGCGGCATTCCGTGGAAGCTGGGCGTGGTGCTCTACGGCCCGCCCGGCACGGGCAAGACGAGCCTCATCCACGCGCTCGCCTCCGACCTCGGCCTCGACATCAAATATATCAAATCGCTGCATGGCCTCGGCGCGGCGTTCCTCTCGGCCAAGAAGAACGATCTTTTCGTCATCGAGGACATCGACACGATTTCCGGCGCCCTGACGCGCGAACGTCAGGGCGATGCGCCGGAGGAGCCGACGCTGCGCGGCTCGCCGCTGCATGAAATCCTCAATTCGATGGACGGCATGCTGACGCCGGACGGCCTCAAGTTCATCGTCACCACCAATCATCTCGACCGGCTCGATCCCGCCATCGTCCGCCCCGGCCGCATCGACGAGGTGATCGAGATCGGTCCGTTGTCGCGCGACAGCGCCCGCCAGATGTTCAAGGCCTTCTACGGCCGCGACGGCCTGACCGCCTACGCGCCCACGACCGGCGCAACCTTGCAGCAGATGTTCTCGACCATGAGCGCGGAAGCCGCCGAGGCGGAACTGGCGAGACGGGCGGGGGCGTAAGGCGAATTGAGCGGAGGCGCGCCGCCGTCGCGTCATGGCTTGTCCCGAACGTCGACGCCATGCAGTCTGCCGGGATGCGGGGTGGATGGGTCTATATCGTCACCAACAAGCCGAACGGTATTCTCTATACCGGGGTGACGAGCGATATCGGCCGTCGCGCTTTCGAACATCACTCCGGCGCGATGGCCGGCTTCACCAAACGCTACGGATTGAAACGCCTCGTCTATATGGAGCGTTTCGAGGATATTCGCGACGCCATCCAGCGTGAAAAGAACCTCAAACATTGGCCGCGCGCATGGAAGGCGCGATTGATCCTCGATAGCAATCCTGAATGGCGCGATTTGTTTGACGATCTGAATCAGTGAGGGGGCGGATCGGCGTGGATGCCCGGGACAAGCCCGGGCATGACGCTGTGATGGAGCACGCGTGTAATTTCCGTAGGCAGACGACGCTCTCCTCCCGCCGTCATGCCCGGGCTTGTCCCGGGCATCCACGCGATTGAGCCGCTGCTAATCTCGCCAAAAGAAAACGGCCGGCGTTTCCGCCGGCCGCTGATCATTCAACGCATCCTATGCCCCTCACGAACACCCCGTCGTCGAGCCGCAGGTGTCGCATTTCAGGCAGGTGCCGTTGCGCACGAGGGTGAAGTTGGCGCATTCGCCGCAGGCTTCGCCGACATAGCCTTTCATCCGCGCCTCGGCGCGCTTCTCGGCGATGGAATCGGCGGGCTTGGGCGCGGACCATGACAGGTGGCCCATCTCGGCTTTCACTTCCGTTTCCACATCGCCCTTGAGCGCGGTCGCGCCGATGCTCGTCACGCCGGTGACGACGCTGCCGCCGCGCGCGTCCGGCGCCATGGCGACGCCGCCGCCCTGCACCAGCATCAGCTTGTCGGTCTTGGAGCGCACGAGGCCCTTCGACACGATGCTGGCGGCGGCCGGAGCCGGGGCCTTGCCTTCGTCCTCGCCCTTGCCCATCGCGGCCGGGCCGATGTCGTCGGGCGACACATGCGCCAGATCGTTGCGGCCGAGATAGGACACGGCGAGTTCGCGGAACACGTAGTCGAGGATCGACGTGGCGTTCTTGATCGCGTCGTTGCCCTGCACGAGGCCCGCCGGCTCGAAACGCGTGAAGGTGAAGGCGTCGACATATTCGTCGAGCGGCACGCCATATTGCAGGCCGAGCGAGATGGCGATGGCGAAATTGTTCATCAGCGAGCGGAAGGCGGCGCCTTCCTTGTGCATGTCGATGAAGATTTCGCCGATGCGCCCGTCCTGATATTCGCCGGTGCGCAGATAGACCTTGTGGCCGCCGACAACCGCCTTCTGCGTATAACCCTTGCGGCGATCCGGCAGCTTCTCGCGCTCGCGCGTGCGCTCGATGCGCTCGATGACGCGCTCGACGATGCGCTCGGCCACCTGCGCGGCGCGCGCCGGCATGGTTGCGGCGGCGATCGCCTCCAGCGCCTCGTCCGCGTCCTCGTCCTCATCGGCGATGAGCTGCGAATTCAGCGGCTGCGACAGTTTCGAGCCGTCGCGATAGAGCGCGTTGGCCTTCAGCGCCAGTTTCCACGACAGCATATAGGCGTCTTTGCAATCCTCGACGCTCGCCTCGTTCGGCATGTTGATCGTCTTGGAGATCGCGCCCGAGATGAAGGGCTGCGCCGCCGCCATCATGCGGATGTGGCTCTCGACCGAGAGATAGCGCTTGCCCGTGCGGCCGCACGGATTGGCGCAGTCGAACACCGGATAATGCTCGGGCTTGAGATGCGGCGCGCCTTCCAGCGTCATCGCGCCGCAGACATGCGTGTTGGCGGCTTCGATGTCGGCCTTCGAGAAGCCGAGATAGGGCAACACTTCGAAGCCCGGATCCTCAAGCTTCTCGGCCGGAATTTTCAGCGTGTCTTTGAGGAAGTCGGCGCCGAGCGTCCATTTGTTGAAGACGAATTTGATGTCGAAGGCGCTGGCCAGCGCTTTCTCCAGATCGTCGAGCTTGGCCTGCGGGAAGCCCTTGGCCGACAGCGTCGCGTGATTGATCGCCGGCGCCTGCTTGAGCGAGGCGTGGCCGACCGCGAAGGCTTCGATCTCGGCGATCTGCGCCTCGCCGTAGCCCAGCGTGCGCAAAGCGTCCGGCACGGCGCGGTTGATGATCTTGAAATAGCCGCCGCCGGCGAGCTTCTTGAATTTCACCAGCGCGAAATCGGGCTCGATGCCGGTCGTGTCGCAATCCATCACCAGGCCGATGGTGCCGGTCGGCGCGACGACGGAGACCTGCGCATTGCGATAGCCGTGCTTCTCGCCGAGTTCGAGCGCGCGGTCCCACGCGGCTTTCGCGTGGTCGATCAAGCGTCCGTCGGCGCAGGAGGCGTGGTCGAGCGGCACCGGATCGACGGAGAGTTGCTCATAGCCATGCGCGACGCCGTAAGCGGCGCGGCGATGGTTGCGCATGACGCGCAGCATGTCCGCAGCGTTCTCGGGATAATGCCTGAACGGCCCGAGTTCGCCGGCCATTTCGGCGGACGTGGCGTAGCACACGCCGGTCATGATCGCCGACAGGGCGCCGCAGATGGCGCGGCCTTCGGCGGAATCATAGCCGATGCCCGAGGACATCAGCAGTCCGCCGATATTGGCGTAGCCGAGGCCGAGCGTGCGGTATTCATAAGAAAGCCGGGCGATCTCCTGCGACGGGAACTGCGCCATCAGCACCGAGATTTCGAGCACGACGGTCCACAGTCGCACGGCGTGTTCGTAGGAATCGACATCGAAACGCTTCGTCTCGGAATGACGGAACTGCAACAGGTTCAGCGACGCCAGATTGCAGGCCGTGTCGTCGAGGAACATATATTCGGAGCAGGGGTTCGACGCGACGATCGGGCCGGCCTTGGGGCAGGTGTGCCAGTCGTTGATGGTCGTGTGATATTGCAGGCCCGGATCGGCCGAGGCCCAGGCGGCGTAGCCGATTTTCTCCCACAGATCGCGGGCCTTCAGCACCTTGTGCGCCTTGCCGTCGAGGCGGCGCGTCAGCGTCCAGTCGCTGTCGGCTTCGACCGCGCGCAGGAAGTCGTCCGCCACGCGCACCGAGTTGTTCGAATTCTGGCCGGCGACGGTGAGATAAGCCTCGGAATCCCAATCGGTGTCGTAAGTGTCGAAGGCGATGTCCGTATAGCCCTGCTTGGCGAACTGGATGACGCGCTTGATGTAATTGTCCGGCACCTGACTGCGGCGGGCGAGCTTGATCTCGCGCTTCAGCGCCGGGTTCTTCTCCGGGTTGAAACAATCGTCGCCATGGCCTTCGCAATTGACGCAGGCGCGCATGATGCCCTTGAGCGCCTTCTTGACGATCTTCGAGCCGGCGACGAGAGCGGCGACCTTCTCCTCTTCCTTCACCTTCCAGTCGATATAGGCCTCGATGTCCGGGTGATCGGCGTCGACCACCACCATCTTGGCGGCGCGGCGCGTCGTGCCGCCCGACTTGATCGCGCCCGCCGCGCGGTCGCCGATCTTCAGGAAGGACATCAAGCCGGAGGACTTGCCGCCGCCCGAGAGCTTTTCGTTCTCGCCGCGCAGCTTCGAGAAGTTCGAGCCGGTGCCCGAGCCGTATTTGAACAGGCGCGCCTCGCGCACCCACAGGTCCATGATGCCGCCCTCGTTGACGAGGTCGTCGGCGACCGACTGGATGAAGCAGGCGTGCGGCTGCGGATGCTCGTAGGCCGAGGTCGAGCGCGTCAGTTCGCCGGTGGCGTGGTCGACGTAATAATGGCCCTGGCCGGGGCCGTCGATGCCATAGGCCCAATGCAGGCCAGTGTTGAACCATTGCGGCGAATTCGGCGCCACCATCTGCATCGCCAGCATGTAGCGCAATTCGTCATAGAAGGCCTGCGCGTCCTCCTCGGAATTGAAATAGCGACCCTTCCAGCCCCAATAGGTCCAGGCGCCGGCGAGACGGTCGAACACCTGCCGCGCGGATTTCTCGGGGCCGAAGCGCTCGGCCTCGGGCAGGGCGGCCAGAGCCGCCTCGTCGGGAACGCTGCGCCACAGGAAGGACGGAACGGCGTTTTCCTCGACCTTCTTCAGGCGCGCCGGCACGCCCGCCTTGCGGAAATATTTCTGCGCCAGAACGTCAGCGGCGACTTGGCTCCACTGCGCCGGGATGTCGATGCCCTCAGCCGAGAAGACGACGGAGCCATCGGGATTGCGAATCTCGCTCTTCGCGCCGCGGAATTCGATCTCCGCATAGGGCGACTGGTTGGTCTTGGTGTAGCGCCGCTCGATCCGCATCGTTGTCCATCCCTGTCAGACGCGGACGAAACCGCCCGCGCGGGGCCGTGGCCAGCCCCTCATGCCTAAAATTCCAAATTACGAAACTCGAACGCCGTCGAGCGCTCCCGCCGCATTCGTTGACGCTCCGGAGCGTCGTTTATGATCGACGCCGCCAAGCCCCGCCGAAAATCGACACGCTTGGGCTTTTGCGAGCCCTTCACGCGCCGGTCAGCCGGCCCGGTCTGTCCGGATATGGCGAAACTATGACGCCGGGCCGCGCGTCGCGTCAAGAACTAGTGTCGGATTTGACGCGCGGCACAAAATGTAGTGCGGCCGGCCGGCGTTTCGCATGGCCGCCCGAGTCGCGTGCAGCGCGATGAAAAATCACGACTTGCGTCGTTTGCGGCGATGAAAAAGACGGCTGCGCTTGAGGCGCCATCGGCGTTAACAACCGTTAACTATGGGGAAAAGGCAGTTTTCGCTTGCCAAAGACACAAAAACCGCCGTCGGTCGGCGATCGCTTCAAGACCCCCGAAAAATATGGGATCGGGCATCGAGAATCGCCTGATCGATTCGAGCCGTGTGTTGCGGTGCGTCATAACGGGTGAAAAAAAATTCGCACGGACGTCGCATCGCGTCTCAGACCAAATGCGGCCGCTTGCGGTCTGGACATCAGCGACGCATGCGGCCATAGATAGCGCGCTTTAGAGGCGCGCCGCGCGCCTGCGCGAAAGCCGGACCGAACCTATGCAATGGCTGACCCAATTCTTCACTTGGTGGAACGGACAGACGATCAACACCCGTTTCCACACTTGGCTTAACGGCGAACTGGTGGGCCATGACGAATATGGCAACGCCTATTATCGCACCAAGGGCGGCAAGAAGGACAAGGCGCTCGGTTTCGAGCGTCGTTGGGTCATATACAACGGTCCCTCCGAAGGAACGATGACGCCGATGGGCTGGTATGGCTGGCTGCATCACACGGTCGACGTTCCTCCGACCGAGGAAAACTACGCGCCGCGCGAATGGGAATTGCCGCATCTGCCCAATATGACAGGCACGCACGCAGCCTATCGCCCGCAAGGCTCGACGCTGCGCGATGGCGTGCGTCCGGCCGCGACCGGCGACTATCAGGCGTGGAAGCCCGGCGCCTGAGCGCCGGTCCCGATTCTTTTGTTATTGGACGGCGACGCAGCGGCGCAGGTCGAACAGCGACTTGGCGCGCATTGACAGGTATTTGATCTTCTCGTCGGCGTCTTCGGAGATGCTGTCGCCAATATCCTCGCCTTTGAGCGAACGGACCGCCTGGAGACGCAGCGCGTTTTGCTCCGTCTTGAACGACAGAACCCGGCTGGCTGCGCCCTCGTTGAGAACGATGTCCATCTTGTCCTCGTCGATTCTGACGCGGAAGAAGTTGGAAATCTTGTGGGTCTTGCCGTCGCGCAGCACGTAGATGGCGTTCGAGCCGAATTTCACGCGCAAATCGCAATTTTCCAGAACGGCCGGAGCCCAGTCGCCGACAAGCCGCTGGATCGGCGGATCGTCGATTTCCTCGCTATTGCCGCATCCTGCGAGAAACAGCGCGCAGGCAAGGAGTCCAAGGCGGGCGGGGGTGAGCATGTCGAAGCGTCCAAAGCGAAAACTGCCGGCATCATACGCCTTGAAGTTTAAGCAAAACTAAGCGGCCTGCCGTCTCGCCGCATTGCGGCCGGACTTTCATGGTGGGCTCAAGCCGTGCTAAGGCCTGCGCGGACGACGGTTCCCGCGCGGAGCCGGTTCGGCATTTTATGCGGCGGGCGGATTTGACCATCATGACCTTTTCCAAGCGGCGCGGCCTGGCCGGCGCGCTCTCTTCCGCGGCGCTCGCCGCTGTTTTCATCGCCGGCGTGGGGCAGGGCGCGAAGGCGGACCGCATCAAGAATCCGATCGCGGTTTTCGCGGGCCTCGACAAGATCACGGGCCGAATCATCGCATTTGAGGTTGCGACCGGAGAGACGGTGCAATTCGGCTCGCTGCAGATCACTTCGCGGGTTTGCTATACGCGGCCGCGCACCGAAGCGCCGCAGACGACAACCTTCGTGGAAGTCGACGAGATCGACACCAAGAACGAATACAAGCGGATTTTCAGCGGCTGGATGTATGCTGCAAGTCCCGGCCTGCATGGCGTCGAGCACCCCGTCTACGATATCTGGCTGACTGATTGTAAGGGCGGCACAACGGTGATCGCCGATCCCAAGCCCGCGCCCGAGGCCGAGCCGCCGCCCGCCGAAACCGGCCGCCCGCCGAAGCCCGGCACCGTGCCGCGTCCGCGCCGCACGATTGATCCCAACGCCGCGCCGCCGGCCGACGGCGCCCAGCCGTTGCCGCCGCCCGGCGCGCCGATCGAAGTGCGCCCGCCGCCGGGCGCGGTGCCGTCGGGCCAGCAATTGCCGCCCGCGCCCGGCCAGCAGGCGCCGGCCCGGCAACAGCCGCCGGCGAATCTGCCTGGGGGCTTGCGTCCGCCGCGCGACGTTGCGCCAGCGCCCGCGCCGGCCGAACCGCGTCGGCAGCCCTCACAGCGCTTCTTCCCGACCGATCCGGCGCCGATGCGCGATCCGGCCGGCAACTGACGGGCGAGGCGCGCCCGTCTCAATGCCCGAAGGAATCGGCGTCAAGCTGGACCGGCCGCTGCGGCAGGGCGGCGAGCGCGGCCATGTCGGCGTCGCTCAATGTGAAGCTGAAAACGTCGAGATTAGCCGCCTGACGCGCAGCGTCCGATGATTTGGGGATTGGCGCCAGCCCGTTTTGCACATGCCAGCGCAGAGCGATCTGCGCCGGCGTCCGGCCCAGCCGCAGGGCGATTTCGATGATCGCGGATTCTGACATCAGCTCGCCGCCGCGATTGATCGGGCTCCAGGTCTCCGTGACGATTCCGTGCGCGCGATGCAGCGCGACGACATCGTCGCGGCGACGACAGGGATCGAGCTGAATCTGGTTCACATGCGGCGCGAAACCCGCGTCGAACAACCGTTGCAGATGCGCGGCCTTGAAATTCGATACGCCGATGGCCCGCGTCAGCCCCGCTTCAAGAACCCGCGTCAGCCCCGCGAAGGCCTCGACATAGCGGTCCTGATCCGGGTTCGGCCAATGGATCAGCAGAAGATCGACATGATCGAGCCCGAGCCGTTTCAGGCTCGCCTCGCAGGCCGCGCGCGGTCCCGCAAGGCTATGCCATTCGCGATTGAATTTCGTCGTGACAAAAATTTCGTCGCGCGCCACGCCCGAACGGCGCAAGCCTTCGCCCACGCCGGCCTCGTTGCGGTAATTCTCCGCAGTGTCGATGAGCCGATAACCGAGGCGTATCGCCTGCGCGACGGCGCTTGCCGCTTCCGCGTCGTTCATCGGCCATGTGCCGAGACCGATCCGCGGCATCCGCACGCCGTTGGCGAGCGTAAACGTCGGGGCGAGCGCGGGCGTCATGTTTCGCTCCTGTGAGGGCGGGCGAGAGAGGTCAAATCAATCCGAGTTCGGTCAGAGCCGCGCGACCGCTGACGCCGACGAGCGGCAGCGCGTCGAACTCGCCCTGATGCGAAATCGCGTCGTCGAGCAATGTGCGGTAATGCGCGCGCGAGATTTCGACGGCGCCGAGGCTCGCCAGATGCGGCGTCACGAATTGCGTGTCGAGCAGACGATAGCCGCCGGCGACGAGCCGCGCCGCAAGATGCACGAGAGCGACTTTCGAAGCGTCGCGGGCGCGATGAAACATGCTCTCGCCGAAAAACGCCGCGCCCAACGACACGCCGTAAAGTCCGCCGACCAACGCGCCGTCCTGATAGGCCTCGATCGTATGGACGTGGCCAAGATCGAACAATTGCCGATAAAGCCGCCGGATCTCGCCATTGATCCACGTGCCGCCGCCGTCGCTGCGCGCCCCGGCGCAGGCGTCGATCACCGCGTCGAAATCGCTGTCGGCGCGAATCTCGTAGCGATCCGATCGCACCATCTTGGCGAGGCTTTTCGTGACGATCAGACCATCGAGCGGAAAGACGCCGCGCGCCTCCGGCTCGACCCAGAACAGGTCCTTGTCGTCCGCGCTTTCCGACATCGGAAACAGCCCGAGCGAATAGGCGCGCAGCACCACTTGCGGCGTGATTTCCAGATTGAGACGGGCGCGGGCCATGTCGCTTTGTCGCGCGCGAGGCGCAGCCTTGCAAGGCTGTCGCGAAAGCGCGTCAGCGCCGTTGTCGGCCGTGAGGCGCGTTCTCTGGAGGTTGCCGCCGTCATCCGCGCCGAGCGCCCGCCGCGCACACCGCTTGATAAGTCGTCAGACCCCACGCGGCCCGGCGTATGCGGCGCGCGACGGCCTGTGGACAGGTTGTGGAAAACCAAGGCTTGTCCACATCGGATAAATTTCGAAAGAAACGCTGGCGCGTCTTGTCGCGCCAAATCGAAGCGGATAGCGTTCGCAGCACGGGGCAAACGGCGGACGCCCCGCGCTTTCCAAGACGCCATGCCGCGTCCAAGCTCCGCCCTTGACCGCCCCCGACACAGTCGGAACGCGCGGCGGGGGAGACATGGGCGAAACCACATCCAATCGAACGAATGCTCCGGCCGTCTCTTTCGGCGAGGCGCTGCGAGTCTGGACGCGCGTCGCGCTTCTCAGTTTCGGCGGGCCGGCCGGCCAGATCGCCACCATGCATCGCATTATCGTCGACGAGAAGAAATGGCTCGATGAGCCGCGGTTTCTGCATGCGCTGAATTTCTGCATGTTGCTGCCGGGGCCCGAGGCGCAGCAATTGGCCACCTATATCGGCTGGCTCATGCACGGGCCGCGCGGCGGGCTGACAGCGGGGCTGCTGTTCATCCTGCCGGGCGTCCTCGCCATCATGGCCCTGTCGATGCTCTACGCCGCCTGGGGGCGGACGCCGATGCTGGCGGCGCTGTTCTTCGGCCTCAAGGCGGCGGTGCTCGCGGTCGTGCTTGAGGCGCTCATGCGCATCGGCAAGCGCGCGCTGAAATCGCGGCAGGCTTACGTTTTGGCGGCGCTGTCCTTCGCGCTCATCTTCTTCTTCGATGCGCCGTTTCCCGCGATCGTGCTGGGCGCCGGCCTTGTCGGTTATTTCACCACGAACGGGCAGGGCGCGGAGGCGCCGCTTGCCGAAGAGGCGCCGCGCGCCGATCTCGCCGCGACGCGCCGCTGGGCCTTTGGATTTCTGGCGCTGTGGCTCGCGCCGGTCGCGGCCCTGTTGCTGTGGCTGGGGCCGAACGACGTCTATTCCACAATCGCGGTCTTTTTCTCGAAAATGGCGGTCGTCACTTTCGGCGGCGCCTATGCCGTGCTCGCCTATGTCGCGCAGCAGGCGGTCGAGACGCATCACTGGCTCAAGCCCGGCGAAATGCTCGATGGCCTCGGCATGGCCGAGACGACGCCCGGCCCGCTGATCATGGTGCTGCAATATGTCGGCTTTCTCGCCGCCTGGCGCGCGCCCGGCGCCTTGTCGCCGATGGCGGCGGGCGTTCTCGGGGGATTGCTGACGACATGGGTGACGTTTGCGCCGTGCTTTCTGTGGATTTTCGCAGGCGCGCCCTATGTCGAGCGCCTGCGCGCCAATCGCGCGCTTTCCGGCGCTTTGGCGGCGATCACGGCGGCCGTCGTCGGCGTTATTCTCAATCTCGCGATCTGGTTCGCCATCCATGCGATCTTCCGCGCAACGCAGCGTATTTCATGGGGCCTCCTGAGTTTCGACGCGCCTGTCGTCGGCAGTCTCGACATATGGGCGCTGATCCTCGCGGCGGGCGCCATCCTCGCCATGTTCCGCTTTCACCTCGGCATGGTCGCGACGCTCGCCGGCGCTTGCGCGGCGGGTCTGGCGTTGCATCTGACAGGAGTTACGTGACGCGATTTGTCATTGGCGGCCCGATCGCCCATTCGGCTAGGCTCGCGCAATGTCCGTTTGAGGATTCTTCATGATCGCCGCCCGCGCTTTTCTGGTTCTGGCTTTCGTTTCGGTCACGCCAGCCTTTGCCGCCGAACTCCCGCAATATGTCGCGGGTCCGTTTTCGGGCTTCGTCGACGATTGCCAGCAGGAAAAGCAGAAGCCGCCGAAGCGCGCCGACTTCATCACCGAGGTCGATCTCGACGGCGACGGCAAGGCGGATTACGTCTTCGACATCGCCAAGGGCTGCGCGGCGAACAAGATGCTCTATTGCAACGACAAAGAGGGCTGCAAGATTTCGATCTACCTGTCGTCGGCGGAAATGGCGTTCCCGTCCGGCGACTTCAAGGTGAAGAGCTGGCGCATCGTCCGCGAGGGCAAGGCCGCGCGCATCGTCGCGACCATGGCCGGCGAGGCCTGCGGCCCGACAAAGCCGGCAAGCTGCGAGAAGACCCTGCGTTTCAAGGGCGAGGCCTTCGTCGCCGAGTAGATTTATCCGTCGACGTCCATGCCGCCGGTGGCGAGGAACTTCTCCAGCCAGTGGATGTCGTAAAGGCCGTTCTGCACGTCAGCGTTGCGCACGAGCGTGCGGAACAGCGGGATCGTCGTATCGATGCCGTCGACGATGAACTCGTCGAGCGCGCGACGCAGGCGCATCATCGCCTCCGTGCGATTGCGGCCATGCACGATGAGCTTGCCGACAAGCGAATCGTAGTTCGGCGGAATCGCGTAGCCCTGATAGACGGCGCTGTCGACGCGCACGCCCAGACCGCCCGGCGGGTGATAATAGGCGATCTTGCCGGGCGAGGGCCGGAACGTCGCCGGATGCTCGGCGTTGACGCGGCACTCGATGGCGTGGCCGTTGAAAACCACATCCTCCTGCTTGATCGTCAGCGGCGAGCCGGCGGCGATCTTGATCTGCTCGTTGACGAGATCGAAGCCCGTGATCATCTCGGTGATCGGGTGCTCGACCTGAATGCGGGTGTTCATTTCGATGAAATAGAAACGCCCGTCTTCGTAGAGAAACTCGATCGTGCCGGCGCCCGAATATTTCAGGTCGCGCATCGCCTGCGCGCAGATTTCGCCGATTTCCTGGCGCTGCGCGTCGTTGAGCGCGGGCGAGGGGGTTTCCTCGAGCACCTTCTGATGCCGGCGTTGCAGCGAGCAGTCGCGTTCGCCCAGATGGATCGCGCCGCCCTGACCGTCGCCGAGAATCTGGATTTCGATATGGCGCGGCTTTTCGAGATATTTCTCGATATAGACGGCGTCGTCGCCAAAGGCCGCCTTGGCTTCGGTCTTGGCCATATGCAGCGCGTTGAGCATGTCGGCCTTGGTGCGCGCCACCTTCATGCCGCGCCCGCCGCCGCCCGCCGCCGCTTTCACCAGCACCGGATAGCCGATTTCCTCGGCGACCCGCAAAGCCTCGTCATCGTCGGCGATGCCGCCTTCCGAGCCCGGAACGCAGGGGATGCCGAGGCGCAAGGCCGTGCGTTTGGCCTCGATCTTGTCGCCCATGATGCGGATGTGCTCGGCCTTGGGGCCGATGAAGCCGATGTTGTGATCGGCGAGAATATCGGCGAAACGCGCATTCTCCGACAGAAAGCCGTAGCCGGGATGAATCGCGTCGGCGCCGGTGATTTCACAGGCCGCCAGCAGCGCCGGAATGTTGAGATAGGAATCGCGCGCCGGCGGCGGGCCGATACAGACGGATTCGTCGGCCAGCCTCACATGCATCGCATCGGCGTCGGCCGTCGAATGCACCGCGACGGTGGCGACGCCCAATTCCTTGGCGGCGCGCAGAATGCGAAGCGCGATCTCGCCGCGATTGGCGATGAGAATTTTGTCGAACAAGGCGCTGCGCCCTCTCTTATTCGATGACGAGAAGCGCCTGGCCGTATTCGACCGGCTGCCCGTCCTCGACCATGATGGCTGTGACCGTGCCAGCGCGCGGCGCGACGATTTCGTTGAAGGTCTTCATCGCTTCGATGAGCAGGATCTTGTCGCCGGATTTGACGACGCTGCCGACCTCGACGAACGGCTTGGCGTCCGGCGAGGGACGCATATAGGCCGTGCCGACCATCGGCGATTTCACCGCGCCGGGGTTGTCGGCGGCCGGCGCGGGCGCCGCGGCGGCCGCAGGCGCCGAGAAAGCGGACGGCGGCGGCGCGATGACGGCGCTGGGAACCGGCGCGGCGACGGCGACGGGCGCCGCTGCGGCGGGCGCGGCCGCATAGCGCGCGACGCGAATTTTAAGGTCGCCCTTCTCGATTTCGATCTCCGCCGTGTCCGTTTCCTTCAGCAGCATGGCGATGTCGCGCACGAAAGAGGCGTCGACGCCGGTCGGCGAGGCGGGGGCTGCGGTTTTCTTCGGGCGGGGCGTGGGCGTGCGCGTCATGGGGCCGTCAGCTTCTTTCAGTGGGAGGGAAACAGGGCTTCGAGCGCCAGTTCGTAGGAACGCGCTCCGAAGCCCAGAATGACGCCCTTTGCGACGGGCGCGATGGTGGAATGATGGCGAAAGCTCTCGCGGGCGTGAACGTTCGACAGGTGAACCTCGATCACGTCTGCATTCGCGCCGCGAATGGCGTCGTGAAGCGCGATCGAGGTGTGCGTGAAGGCGCCGGCGTTGAGAATAACCGGAATGCCCGCCAGCCCCGCCTCTTGAATCCAGGTGACGAGATCCCCCTCGTGGTTGGACTGGCGGCAGGTCAACGCCACGCCGCGCGCCGCGCACAACGCCCCCAGCCGCGCCTCGATATCGGCGAGCGTCTGCGCGCCATAGGTCGCCGGCTCGCGTTGCCCGAGCAGGTTGAGGTTGGGACCGTTGAGGACGTGGACGGCTTTCATCTTCGTCTCGGCAAGGCGTCCGCAGACGGACGCGTTCACGCCCTATAATCCCTTTGTCCCGACGATGAAAGCCCACGTTGGAAGGTCGCAATCACCTGTGCGCATCATCTGGTCAGCGGACGCACTTGTATTACTGCGGATATAGCGTCCAAGGCCGGATGAGTTGATAAGGAGACTATCAGCTGGGGTGCGTCATTATGTGGTGCACAAAGCGCCAAAAGCGCACTATATCCCAAGTGTCACCCCATAAGCCGATTTTGCATTAGGGTATAAATCCCTAAATGCCACATCTCTGTGCCCAGGTTTTTGCTCATACCAGGTATATCTCATCTGTCCAATTTGCCTCAAGGTATTGTAACATATATCTAGTTTAGGATCATTTTTTCGGTTTAGTAAAATTATATTTCGTCGAAACCAAGACATTGTGGAGATACCTCTTAAGCCAAGGGTCATTTTTAAGTCTGGATACCATCCTCTATCTGACCATAAATCAAGGACTTTAGGGATATCTAGGCAGTTAATGTGACCGTTGCCAGGTTGCCCGGGGGCTGCCATGGAAAAAAGAATGCTTCCATCATCGGACGTGTTGTTTGATATCGTGTCGAATATATTGCATGTTGAATCTGGCCTAAGGTGCTCAACAACCTCAAGGCAGATCGATAAATCAAATTTTTTCCCTGAATTAAATGGTAGGCTTAAGTCTGATTTTATGTAAGTTGCTTCATCAAGAACTGTTGATTTAACGTCGAGTCCATCAACAGACAGGCATTCGTTGACTCCAAGATGTTTATAAAGAAGTGTATATACTCCATTTCCACACCCCAAATCGATTATTGATTGAGGGTTTAGGATTTCGATTGCGGCGCGAATGAGAGGTTCGTCAATAAATGGGAATAGCCAGTGCCAAGTGCTGTTAAAAGATGTTGTTATTTCTGAGCGAGTACCGATTTTCCCTGGTGAGTTTAATAGGGAGGGGGGGCCCAAGGTTTATGGTGTTCTTGAGACGCTAGTATAAGCTTTTCGGCATGGGCAAAGCGCCCATTGGAGTATTTACGAGTTTCATTAATATTATGATTATCTATTTCTATGCGCGATTCCAGTGTTAATTCGCTTGCCGATTGCGCGTAGTTAACTGCTTCAATGGCTAGCTGACGCTCGTTTAGCTGTGCTCCAGAGAGGAAAATATTATGTAAGCGTTCCCATTGATATCCTTGTCCTTCAATATAATCCTTTCGAGCTTTGTTGGCATTGTGACCTATCGCGCCTTTAGCAAGAATTTGGTCCATGGATCGGACTGGAAAGTGTAAAAGGGGAATATTGTGAAGATAAATAGTTTTTAAGGGTTTGTTTTTGTGGTTAAAAACCATGTGATTCCCTTGAGATACGGTAAGTCGTTGGTCAAGGGTGCCGCCAAGGCGGAGTGCCGCCTTATGATACTGTGGAGACTCGAGGCGTCGGCGAAATCTCATTCGCTTTAGCGGCTCCGGTTGTTCGCTTTCTGATAGTTGTGGATCTGGAATGAATGTTTTCCAGGGCATTAGCCCGCAGGAACCAATAGGTATATTGGCTAATTTCATTAAAAGGTCATCTTGATTTGATGCGGATATAAACTCATCCGCATCAAGGAAAAATATAAAATCAGAAAAAGTGGCTGCCTGTATGTATCTAAGCGCCTGGCTGGTGATTGTTGATTGGTCGTATGTCGTGGATGGGTTATTAATTATTATTATATTCCTTAGTTCGCGAGATAATTTAAGGCAAATAGACTTTGTTTCATCGTGAGAGTTGTTGTCAATAATAAACATTAAGTCCATTAATTTGCTATTATGTCTAATGAATGGTTCAATTATATCTTGTTCATTCTTAATCATAGATATCGATATTGTCGATAGCGCGGGGTGGGCGTCGTATTTTTCTGCCGAAAACATTTGTTTGATATGGGTGATTATTTGGGATTTCAAGCTCTGCATGTTTGTCTCGCTTCAATGCTGTTGATGGTCTGTTGAGGATTAAATAGGTGCCTTATGTGCAATAAAAACTATATACAATAAAGGCTTATTCGTGGTGTCAACAGCTTGTCTTGCCGCACTTGCCGACGTTGTCGAGCTTCGATTTCAGTTTTTCGTAGCCGACAGCCCCGATCACGACGTCGTCGGCGAGAACATAGACGGGCGTGCCGTTGAGGTTGAGCGCGTCGGCCAGCATCATGGTCTCGTTGAGGCCGTTGCTGACGTCCGCGCCTTCGGCGTCCTTTTCGACCTTGGCGATGTCGAGCCCCATTTCCTTGGCGACGGCCAGCGCTTGCGCCTTGCCGATCTGGCCGCGCGTGCCCATCAGCTTCTGGTGGAAGTCCCAGTAACGGGGCCCGAGCTGCTCGCGCGCCGCGGCGGCGACCTTCGCCGTCTCCAGAGAGTTCGGGCCAAGCACCGGGAATTCCTTGAGGATCACCTTGAGATCGGGGTTTTCCTTCATCAACCGGCCCAGATCGTCGACCGCGCGTTTGCAATAGCCGCAATTGTAGTCGAAGAACTCGATCAGCGTGCGCTTGCCGTTCGGATTGCCAAGCACCGCCTGCTGTTTGGAGGCGTAAAGCGGCCCGGAGGCGTCACCGAGAATCTTGGCGCGGGCGGCGGTTTCTTCGGCCTTCTGGCGCTTGTCGAGCTCGGTCAGCGCGTCGCGCAGCACTTCCGGATTGGAGAGAAGATAGTCTTTGACGATTTTCTCGATTTCCGACTTCTGCGCCGGCTGGAAGCTCTGCGCCTGCGAGGGAGCGAGCCCGCCGACGAGGAGAGCGGCGCTCAGGCCGAAAATGGCCGCAGCGCGGCGGGGCAGGCGGGACAGGACCATCGGCGGTTCTCCAAAGCGCTTGCGCAAGCGATTCTACACTCGCGGAATTGCGAAATCGGCGGCTCTTATAACCGCCAAATCGCTAAGAGCGAATTGCGGCGCAAACACGATTTGGCGAGCGTCGTCACGGTCCGCGCCAGAACAAGCCAATGGTCAGGCACACGCCGACGACGATCACGATGAACTTCAGGACGCGCTCGTTGGCCCGCCGAAGGGCCCAGACGCCGACCTGACCGCCGACGAAGGCGCTGACCCCGAGCAGCAGAACGCGCGGCCACGGCACGGGCGAGGAGACGAGGAAGATCAGCACGGCGGAGGCGTTCATCACGCCGGCCAGCGCGTTCTTCGTCGCGCCGGCGTTGCGGACGGCGAGACCGGCCATCGACAACGCTGCGATCATCAAAAAGCCGATGCCGCCGCCGAAATAGCCGCCGTAGATGGCGATAAGGAATTGCGCGACGGCGGTCGCCGTCGGCCCGATATGCGCATTGGGCGTCAGCGATTTCGGCCCGAAATTGGCCCATGCGAAAACCGTTGTCGCAAACAGCACGAGCCAGGGCACGAGCGCGGCGAAAAACGCCGGCGGCGTCGCCAGCAGCATCAGGCCGCCGACCGCGCCGCCGAAAATAGAGATGATGAAAAGCGTGCGGAACGACAGCGAATCCGTGCCCGAAACCATCGATCGCCCGGCGAAGCCGTTGGCGACCTGCCCCGGAAACAGGGCGATGGTCGACGCGATGTTGGCGGCGCGCGCGTCGAGGCCGGTCAACATCAGCGCCGGCAATGTGATGAACGAGCCGCCGCCGGCCAGCGCGTTTTGCGCGCCCGCCCATAGCCCGGCAAGACACAGAAGAAAAAGTTGCATGACGACAGCCTATGCCACATCGCTCAGGCGCGTCCAAAGCGCTAATGTCGAGACCTTCGCCGCAATTTTGGCGGGCGTTTGGCGCATGCGCGCCGGAGCCTTTGGCGCATCCGGGAAAGGCCGAGCCATGGTCGACAAATCCGCGTTCACCTCCAGCGAGTGGAATTCCTTGCTGGCGAGCGTTCTTCTGTCCGCGACAGCAATCACGGCGGCCGAGCCGAGCGGCCTCATCGGCCTGATTCAGGAGGGGATGGCCGGCGGCCGGGTGTTGATGGACGAAGGCAAGAAGCCCGAACCCAGCCTGATCAAATCCGTGGCCGAGGCTATCGGAACCAGCGAAGGCCGCGCCGCCGCGAAAGCGGCCCTGATGTCGCGCCTTGAAGGCGCCAAACGCGAAGAGATCAAGGACCGCGCCGTCAACGGCCTGCGGCAGGCCATGATGATTCTCGGCCAGAAAGCCCCTGACGACACTGCGGCTTTCGCCGCGCTTCTGGTGAAAATCGCCGAAGAAACCGCGAGTGCCGCTACGGAAGGCGGTTTCCTCGGCTTCGGCGGCGTGCGCGTGACGGACGCGGAAAAAGCGACCATCGCCGAGATCAGGCAAGCCGTCGGCCTCGCCTGATCAGAAGCGCGCTCAGGAACGCAGCCGGCTTGCGGCGGCGTTCGTTCGTCAGGGAGCAGGGCGCGTCACGCCGGCTCGGCGGGCAGGTTCAAATGCGCGCGCAGCAGCGCGACATTACGGATATTGGCCTTGAACAGGGCGTCGCCGATCACGCCGGCGGCGGGAATCGTGCCGATCGCCGTATCGAGCGCGACATTGCCGATCATCTTGATCAGGATTTCGCGCGAGGCGCCAAGTTTCCAGGCCTCGTAGACGATGAAGGCGGAAACCGCCTGCGGCGCGATCTGTCCAACCACCGGGATTGCGTCGGCGATGGCGTCGAAGCCAAAACGGAAACGCGTGCCGGGAATCCCGAAAGCGGTGTCGAGCAGGCGCGCGATGCGCTCAAGCCGCGCCAGCCGCGCCGCCGCATCCAACGCGCCTTCCCCCGAATGCCCGAAAGCCTGAGCGTAAGCAGACATCGTCATCATCCCTCACCGGAAAATCCCGGACGGGCGCAGATATGGGGAGCCGCAAAGCGTCTGCAAGAGCAGGCGATGCAATCCTGCTTGATGAGCGCTTCGGCTTTGAACTGATAGAGAGATTTGGCTGGGGGACCTGGATTCGAACCAAGATTAACGGAGTCAGAGTCCGCTGTTCTACCGTTGAACTATCCCCCAACGAGGCCGATGGCCTGTCGTCGCGTTTCCCGCAGGAAGCGCGTGCGCGGGCTTCTAAGCAAGCGCGTCGCTTTTGGCAAGCCCTTTTGCGCGCGTGGCGCCGCGCTCGGATTTTTTTTGCTCTTTATCCGCCAGAAACCGCGCGATCGTGACGATCGTGCGGTCGATATGTTCGCCGAGCAGGGCGCCGGCGCGATCGGCGTCGCGCGCGAGAGTCGCTTCCAGGATTTCCTTATGCTCGGCGTGCACGTCGCGGGGAACCGTGCGCTTTTCGATGGCGATGCGGCGATAGCGCTCCGACTGCTGGTAAATCAGCGCCGTGACGTGATCGAGCCAGTGCGACGGGCACCCCGAGGCGAGCGCCTGATGGAAGTCCTTGTTGCGCGCCTCCCACTCGTCGGACCATTTCTCGGGATCGTCGTTCAGCTTCTCCTCGATGCGCGACAGCCGATGATAGGCGCCTACAACGCGCGCCTCCCATGCGTCGTCGCCATGGGCGATCGCGCTGCGCAGCGTTTCCGTTTCAAGCAGTTTGCGCACATTGGCGAGATCGGTGAAGTCTTCGAGTGAAATCGGCGCGACGCGAAAGCCGCGCTGGCCTTCCGCCGTCACCAGAGCCTCGCCGAGCAGCCGGGTCAGCGCCTCGCGCACCGTGCTGCCGGAGACGTTGTAGCGGGCGCGCAACTCCTCCGTGCGCAGCTTGGCGCCGGGTTCGAACTCGCCGTGAAGGATGCTGTGACGCAAACGCGCATAGGCGGTTTCGACGAGCGTCCGTCCCCGGCTTGCATTTTCGTCCGGGCTCGCCGGCTTTTTTGGCAGGTTTTCGCTGGACGGCGCCATGATCCGAGAATCCTCCAGCCGCTGTTGGCTCAATTCAAAATACGCGTCGGCGGCGGATTTTCCAACATTTTGAGGAATGTCGAGATTCTTTGCGAAGTTCCGATAAAAACAATATATGAGAAAAATATCGATATTTTATTGACGCCTTTTCATGCTTCAGTTAAGTCGGGATGCGCTTGGGCGAGAAGGATCAAAATTATCCCGCGCCGCGCGTTCTGGAGGGAATGAGATTCTGTTCCACGGTGATCGGCCGCTTGTGCGTCGATTGTCGATTCGGGGCGGACAGGGGGGGCAATGTCTGCGGTCGAGCGCTTCACGCTGACGCTTGAAGGCCATGGCGAAGGATCGGGTTACGCGCACGAGCGCGTTCTGGTCGCGCTGGAGCGCGCGCAGGGTTTCGGAAAACTCAAGAATTTGCCGCGTCGCTTACCGGTCGGGTGCCGACGCGGCGGGTGTGGCGTTTGCAGGGTGCGGGTCATGAGCGGGCAATACCGTTCGGATGTCATGAGCCGCGCGCATATTTCCGTGGAAGATGAGGCGCAGGGCGTCGTGCTGGCCTGCTGCATCTATCCGCTATCCGATCTTTCGCTGCGGCTGGAAACGCCCGTCGCAGTCAAAGCCAAGGGCGAAGCGGCCCCACAATCCGCTTGAGGAGGAAAACATGGCGATTTCCGGCGTTCTGCGACCAGGCTTCATCCAAATTCGCGTTCTCGATATGCCGGCGGCGGTCGAGCACTACACCAAGCACATCGGCTTTCATCAGGTAGGCGAGGGCGCCGACGGGCGCGTCTATCTCAAGGCCGCCGACGAATTCGATCATCATTCGATCGTGCTGCGCCGCGCCGACGAGGCGGGCGTCGATCTGATGGCGTTCAAATGCCTCGAAGACGCCGATCTCGACCGGTTCGAGAAGCGCATCAAGGATTACGGCATCGCCGTCGATCACGTGAAGGCCGGCGAGCAGCCGGGCGTTGGTCGCCGCATCGGCTTCACCATTCCGACCGGCCATCGCGTTGAGCTTTTCGCCCATTCGGATATGTCCGACCCCAAGCCGCGCATTCATAATCCGGATGTTTGGGAAGTGCCGCCGCACGGCATGCGCGCCCGTCGTTTCGACCATGCGCTGCTTTACGGGCCGGATGTCGAGGGCAATCTCGACTTCTTCCAGAAATGCCTCGATTTCCGCTGCGCCGAGCGCGTCGACATGCCCGATGGCCTGCTGGCGATCTGGCTGACCTGCGGGATGAAGGCGCATGACATCGCCTTCGTGAAATATCCCGAGCAGAACAAGCTGCACCACGTCGCTTTCGATCTCGAAAACTGGAACGACGTCGGCAACGCCGCCGACATCCTCACCCGCTACGATATCTCCGTCGATATCGGGCCGACGCGCCACGGCATCACCCGCGGCCAGACGATTTATTTCTTCGATCCGTCGGGCAATCGCAACGAGGTGTTCGCCGGCGGCTACACCTACTACCCGGATCTGCCGACCCGCACCTGGGACGAAACGCAGGTGGGCAAGGGCATCTTCTATTACGAGCGGAAGATGAACGAGGCCTTCCTCAGCGTCGTGACCTGAGCGCTTCGGCCGCAGAAATCCCGCCGCCCCGCAGCTTTGTTTGCGGGGCGGCGTCAGGACGCATTGATCAAGACAAATCGATATTGAGGAGAGCGTGATGACCGCCCACAGCCCGCACGCATTCAAAGGCGCGAATCTGGACGCGGCGCGTCGCGACGCCGCGCATTTCATCAACGGCGAATTCACGCAGGGCGCGACCGGCAAGAGCTGGATCAATCGCAGCCCGCTCGACAACAGCGTCATCGGCAATGTTCCCGAAGGCGGCAAGGCTGAGATCGACGCCGCCGTGCGCGCCGCCAAGGCCGCGCTGCATGGCCCGTGGGGCAGGATGACGGTGGCCGAGCGCACCGACATGCTCGCCGCCGTCGCCGACGAGATCAATCGCCGCTTCGACGATTTCCTCGCCGCCGAATGTCTCGACACCGGCAAGCCGATGAGCCTCGCCTCGCATATCGACATTCCGCGCGGCGCCGCCAATTTCAAGATGTTCGCCGACACGGTGAAGGGCATTTCGACGGAAACCTTCACCATGCCGACGCCGGACGGCAAGGGCGCGCTCAATTACGCGTTGCGCAAGCCCAAGGGCGTCATCGCCGTGATCTCGCCGTGGAACCTGCCGCTGCTCCTGATGACGTGGAAAGTCGGCCCGGCGCTCGCCTGCGGCAACACGGTCATCGTCAAGCCCTCGGAAGAAACGCCGCTGACGACGACGCTGCTCGGCGAGGTGATGAACAAGGTCGGCGTGCCGAAGGGCGTCTACAACGTTGTGCATGGCCTGGGGCCGGACTCCGCCGGCGAATATCTGACCCAGCACCCGCTGGTGAATGGCATCACCTTCACCGGCGAGACGCGCACCGGCGAGGCGATCATGCGTCAGGCCGCGCTCGGCATCCGTCAGGTGTCGTTCGAACTCGGAGGCAAGAACCCGGCGCTCGTCTTCGCCGATTGCGACATGGACAAGGCCATCGAAGGCACGATGCGCTCCGTCTTCGCCAATTGCGGTCAGGTCTGCCTCGGCACCGAGCGCGTCTATGTCGAGCGCCCGATTTTCGAGGAATTCGTCAAGCGGCTGAAAGCCGGCGCCGAAGCGCTGAAACTCGGCCGCCCGGACGATAACGGCGTCAATCTCGGTCCGCTGATCTCGCAGGAACACCGCGACAAGGTGCTGTCCTATTACAAGAAGGCGGTGGACGAGGGCGCTCATGTCGTCACCGGCGGCGGCGTCCCGGACATGCCGGGCGAACTGAAGAACGGCGCCTGGGTGCAGCCGACGATCTGGACGGGCCTGTCGGACGACGCGTCCTGCATTCGCGAGGAAATCTTCGGCCCCTGCTGCCACATTCGTCCCTTCGACACGGAAGAAGAGGCGGTCCGCCTCGCCAACGACACGAATTACGGTCTCGCAGCGGCCGTCTGGACGGAAAATCTGTCGCGCGCCCATCGCGTCGCGGCGCAGATGGACGTCGGCATCTGCTGGGTGAATTCGTGGTTCCTGCGCGACCTGCGCACTGCGTTCGGCGGCGCCAAGGCCTCGGGCATTGGCCGCGAGGGCGGGCTGCATTCGCTGGAGTTCTATACCGAACTGTCCAACGTCTGCATCAAGCTTTAGCCTGCGGAGCAAACCGATTTTCGCGCGGGACGTTTCATCGTCTCCCGCGGGTGTTTCCAACAACGGGGAAAGAACCCGATGACATCACAAGCCAATATCGCCAAAGCCGCGGATATGCTGTTCGCCGCCGCCCGTGATCGCGCGCCCTGCGCGCCGATCCGCGAGCTTCTCGACGCGGGCGACGTCGCCGCCGCCTACGCCGTGCAGGAAATCAACACCCAGCGCGCGCTCGACGCCGGCCGTCGCCTCGTCGGCCGCAAGATCGGCCTGACCTCGCTCGCCGTGCAGAAGCAGCTCGGCGTCGACCAGCCCGATTACGGCATGCTGTTCGCCGATATGGCGCGCGGCGACGACGAGGAAATCGCCTTCAAGGACACGATGCAGCCGAAAGTGGAGGCCGAGATCGCTTTCATTCTTGGTCAGGATCTCGATGACGACCAGCTGACCCACGCCGATCTGTTCCACGCCATCGATTATGCCGTCGCGGCCATCGAGATCGTCGGTTCGCGCATCAACAACTGGGACATTCGCATCACCGACACGATCGCCGACAACGCCTCTTCGGGATTGTTCGTCCTCGGCACGGAAATCCGCATGCTCGGCGATTTCGATCCGCGCCTCTGCGGCATGGTGATGGAGCATCGCGGCGAGCCGGTCTCCGTCGGCGCGGGCGCGGCCTGCATGGGCAATCCGCTGAACGCCTCGCTGTGGCTGGCGAAGGTCATGGCCAAGGCGGGCCGTCCGCTGCTGGCGGGCGACATCATTTTCTCGGGCGCGCTGGGGCCGATGGTCGCCGTGCAGCCGGGCGAGGTCTATGACGTGCGCATCAACGGGCTCGGCTCCGTGCGCGCGCGCTTCGGAAAGGAATAAGCATGTCTGCGAAGATCCAATGCGCGATCATCGGCTCCGGCAATATCGGCACGGACCTGATGATCAAGGTGATGCGCATGTCCGAAAACCTCGCCATGGGCGCCATGGTCGGCATCGACCCCAGCTCCGACGGTCTGGCGCGCGCCGCGCGGCTCAACGTGCCGACGACGCATGAAGGCATCGAGGGATTGCGCAAGCTGCCGAACTACAAGGACATCCGGATCGTTTTCGACGCCACGTCCGCCAAGGCGCATGTGTCGAACAACGCCATCCTGCAAAAGGACGGCAAGAAGGTCATCGACCTGACGCCGGCCGCCATCGGACCCTTCACGATTCCGGTCATCAATGGCGACGCCAATATCGACGAGCCCAACGTCAATATGGTGACCTGCGGCGGACAGGCGACGATTCCGATCGTCAACGCCGTCAAGCGCGCCTCCAAGCGCGTCGTCTGGGGCGAAATCGTCGCCTCCATCTCGTCGAAATCGGCGGGGCCGGGCACGCGCGCCAATATCGACGAATTCACCGAGACGACGCGTCATGCGATCGAAGTTCTCGGCGGCGCCGAGCGCGGCAAGGCGATTATCATTCTCAACCCGGCTGAGCCGCCGCTGATCATGCGCGACACGGTCTTCACCCTGTCGCAAGGCGGAACGAAGGAGGACATCGAAGCCTCCATTCTGCAAATGGTCGCTGACGTGCAGAAATACGTGCCGGGCTATCGCCTGAAGCAGAAGGTGCAGTTCGAACATATCGGCGACAACATGCCGGTGCGCATTCCCGGCATCGGCGCCGTCTCCGGGCTCAAGACGACCGTTTTCCTCGAAGTCGAGGGCGCGGCGCACTATCTCCCGGCCTACGCCGGCAATCTCGACATCATGACCTCGGCCGCCCTTGTCACCGCTGACCATTGGGCCGCCCGCGAACGCGCGAAGGAGGCCGCATAATGGCGCGCCGCAACCCCAACAAGCTCTATGTGCAGGATGTGACCCTGCGCGACGGCATGCACTCGATCCGTCACCAGTACAGCATCGATTCCGCCAAGCAGATCGCCCGCGCGCTCGATCGCGCCAAGGTCGACGCCATCGAGATTTGCCATGGCGACGGCATCACCGGCTCGACGTTCAACTACGGCTTCGGCGCGCATGACGACACCGAATGGATCAGCGCCGTCGCCGAGGAATGCCAGCATTCGGTCGTCACCGTGCTGCTCATTCCCGGCATCGGCACGGTCCATGACCTGAAGGAAATGTACAAGGCGGGCGCGCGCTCGGTGCGCGTCGCGACCCATTGCACCGAGGCCGACGTCTCCGCCCAGCATATCGAGGCGGCGCGTTCGCTCGGCATGGACACGATCGGCTTTCTGATGATGGCCCATATGACGACGGTCGAGAACATCGTGCATCAGGCCAAGCTGATGGAAAGCTACGGCGCCGAATGCGTTTATGTGACGGACTCCGCCGGCGCGCTGTTGCCGCATCAATATACCGAGCGGGTCAAGGCCGTGCGCGCGGCGCTGAAGCCGGAAACGGAAATCGGCGTTCATACGCATCACAATCTGACCATGGGCGTCGCCAACGCCGTGGCGGGCGTCGAGGCCGGCGCCGTGCGCGTCGACGCCTCGCTCGCCGGTATGGGCGCGGGCGCGGGCAACGCGCCGCTTGAGGCGCTCGTGGCCGTGCTCGACCGCATGGGGATCGAGACCGGCTGCGATCTCAACATCCTGATGGATGCAGCAGACGATCTTGTGCGTCCGTTGCAGGACCGCCCGGTGCGCGTCGATCGCGAAAGCCTGTCGCTTGGCCACGCCGGCGTCTATTCGAGCTTCCTGCGACATGCCGAGAACGCCTCGAAACTCTATGGCGTCGACACCCGCACAATCCTTCTGGAGCTTGGCCGCCGCGGCATGGTCGGCGGTCAGGAAGACATGATCGTCGACGTCGCGCTCGACATTCTCAAAGCCCGTGGAGCCGCAGCATGACTTCGCTCGCCGAACTCGCCCGCACCGTCGATGAAGCGGCGCGCAGCGCGACCGCCATTCCGCAATTGACCGAAGCCTTCCCCGCCTTCGGCGTCGAGGACGCTTACGCCGTGCAGGCCTTGTCGATGCAGCGCCGCTACGCGCGCGGCGACCGCCGCATCGGCGTCAAGATGGGCCTGACCAGCCGCGCCAAGATGCAGCAGGTTGGCGTCAGCGAGGTGACATGGGGTCGCCTGACCGAAACGATGCGTCTCGCCGAAGGCGGCGACCTGTCGAAGAAACGCTTCGTGCATCCGCGCGCCGAGCCGGAAGTGGCCTTCATCATGAAGAAGCCGCTGGCCGGCGAAGTCTCGATGGCTGAAGCGTTGAACGCGGTGGAGGCCATCGCGCCCGCCATCGAGATCATCGACAGCCGCTACCGCGATTTCAAATTCACGCTGCCGGATGTCGTGGCGGACAATTCGTCGTCCTCGGCCTTTTTCGTCGGTCCGTGGGCGAGCCGCGAAACCGACGCGTCGAATCTCGGTCTGATGCTGGAGGTCAACGGCCGCGCCGTTCAGGTCGGCTCCACCGCCGCCATTCTCGGCCATCCCCTGCGCTCGCTCGTGGCGGCGGCGCGCGTGGTCGCCCGCGCCGGCGAGCGGCTGGAGCCGGGCGACATCGTGCTCGCGGGAGGCGCCACGGCGGCCCATCCGCTGGCGGTCGGCGAATATGTCCGCGCGATCTTCCAGGAACTCGGATCCGTCGCCTTCACCGTCGTTGAATAGGAGCGCTCCATGCCGATTGTCGAAATCACCCTGATCGAAGGCCGCACGCCGGAGAAAAAGGAAAAGCTCATCGCCAAAGTCACGGATGCGGTCGTCGAGGCGGTTGAGGCCCCGCGCGAATCGATCCGCGTCATTCTGCGCGAAATCCCCGGCGAGCACTTCGGCGTCGGCGGCGTCTCCAAGGGCAAACCCAAGACCTGAAGGCTTGCTGGCGAATACGAATAGAAGCGCCGCCGTGCGAATCCCTCGCGCGGCGGCGCTTGTCGTTTGGGCGGCCGGGTTGCTATGCTGGCGGGGAAGCATATCCGTTGGAGCGCGCCGCATGAGGCCGCGCTCGCGGGTTCAGGAGTTGGACATTGTCGGAGACGGACCAGGTCGGCGCCGGGGCAGGCGCGCGCGGTCCCGCGCCCACATCTCAGGATGCGCGGTGGGGGATATGGCGCGGCCGCGCCCCGACTTACGCCGCCCTTGATCTTGGCACCAACAATTGCCGCCTGCTCGTTGCGCGGCCCGTTTTCGAAGATGCCCGCAACGCCCAGGGCGGCCCTTCGCACGGCTCCTTCCGCATCATCGATTCCTTTTCGCGCATCGTGCGTCTTGGCGAGGGCTTGTCGCAGAACGGTCGCCTGAATGATCAGGCGATGACCCGCGCCATCGAGGCGCTGGAAATCTGCCGCGACAAGATGGTAAATCGCGGCGTCACCCGCGCCCGCCTCATCGCCACCGAGGCCTGCCGCGCCGCCGAAAATGGCGATGAGTTCACCGAGCGCGTGCGCGAGCGCACCGGGCTTGAACTGGAAATCATCGACCGCGAGACGGAGGCCCATCTCGCCGCCGCCGGTTGCGCCTCCTTGGCCGATTCCGCCGCCGAAGGCGTGGTGTTGTTCGATATCGGCGGCGGTTCGTCCGAAGTCGTGTGGCTTGGCCGCAACCCGCGTGGCCGCGATCCGCGCGCCCATCATTCCGACGTGCGCCAGCGCGTGCGCGTCTGGGCCTCGCTGCAGCTCGGCGTCGTCAGCCTGGCGGAAAAATTCGGCGGGCTGCATGTCACGCCCGAGACCTTCGAGGCGATGGCCGATCATGTCGCCGACGAATTGCGCCATTTCGCCGACCGCGCCGGATTGCAGGAGAAGTGCCATCGCTTCCATCTGCTCGGCACGTCGGGCACCGTGACGACGCTCGCCGGCGTGCATCTCGGCCTGCCGCGTTACGACCGTCGTCGCGTCGACGGCCTGTGGATGTCGGATGAGGAAGTGTCTGCGGCCATGGGGCGCCTGCGCGGCATGACCTATGAGGACCGCGTCGCCAACGGCTGCATCGGTCCGGAACGCGCCGATCTCGTGCTCGCCGGCTGCGCCATTCTGGAGGCGATTCGCCGCGCCTTCCCGAGCCCGCGCATCCGCATCGCCGATCGCGGCCTGCGCGAAGGCATTTTGCTGCAATTGATGCACGCCGACCGCATCTGGTCGAACCCGCGCGGGAGGCGGTGGTGACAGCCAAAACCGGTTCCGGTCGCGAAGGCGGCCGCTCCCTGAAAACGCGGGTGAAGACGGCGCGCAAGCGTTCGCTCTCCTCGACGCTCTGGCTTGAGCGGCAGTTGAACGACCCTTATGTCGCCCGAGCCAAGCGCGAAGGCTGGCGCTCGCGCGCCGCCTACAAGCTGATCGAGATGGACGACCGCTATCATCTGCTCAAGCCCGGTCAGCGCATCGTCGATCTCGGCGCCGCGCCCGGCGGCTGGTCGCAAGTCGCTGCGAAAAAGGTCGGCTCGGCCGAGGGCAGGGGGCGCGTCATCGGCATCGATCTGCTCGATATCGAGTCGATTCCCGGCGTCGAGTTTCAGGTGATGGATTTCAACGATGAGGACGCGCCGCAGCGCCTTCGCGATTGGCTCGGCGGCCCCGCCGACGCCGTGATTTCCGACATGGCCGCCAACACCACCGGCCACAAGAAGACCGATCATCTGCGCATCATCGGCCTTGCCGAACTCGCGGCCGAATTCGCCCGCGAGGTGCTGGCGCCGGGCGGCTTCTTCCTGTGCAAGCTGTTTCAGGGCGGAGAGACGGCCGATCTTGTGACGCAGCTCAAGCGCGATTACGCCGTCGTGCGCCACGTCAAGCCGGAGGCGAGTCGCGCCGGTTCCGCCGAACTCTACGTGCTGGCGACAGGCTTCAGAGGCGCGCCGGCGCCGGAGGCGTAAGGCGATGGTCTGGCTGGCGATCAAGGCGCTGCTGTCGGGGCTGATCGTCGCCGTCGTATCGGAGGTCTCGAAGCGTTATCCAGGCTTCGGCGGGCTCATCGCTTCGCTGCCGCTCGTCTCCGTTCTCGGCATGATTTGGCTTTGGAGCGACACGCAGGATCCGCAGCGCCTCGCCGACCACGCCACGGGAACCTTCTGGTTCGTGCTGCCGTCGCTGCCGATGTTTCTGTTGATGCCGGCCATGCTGACGCGCGGCTACGGCTTCTGGCCCGCGCTCGTCGCCGGTTGCCTGCTGACGATGGCGCTCTACATCGCGATGATCTGGATCGGTCCGCGCTTCGGCCTGCGGTTGTGACCGTTGGAAATTTCCAGCGTTAGAATTGCTTTTTTTAGGAAATGTCCTAATTCTAGGACTCTAAAAAAGGCCCTGCCCATTCGTTCTTGATGAAACGCACGAAAGTGCTACGAGAGGGCAGGGTCAATTCGTTTTGAGCGCTTTTCGTGCGTTACGCCATTTTGATCGACGGCGGATTTCTGAAGAAGAAGCTGCAAGTCCGCAATAAGCGCTTCCCCTCGGTGGCGGAAATCGAAAATGAGATTTCGCGAATCAAGGCTCATGCGGCGCTCTCGCCGTATCGGCTGTTGCGGGCCTATTTTTACGATGCGCCGCCGGCGTCCGGCGTACTGAAAAACCCGGTCGATGGAAGCGTTATAGATCTGGCGTTAAGCCATCTGCACAATCTCAACATCGGTCTTCAGCAAAGCATCGAAATGATGCCGGATATGGCGTTGAGACAGGGCGAGACATCCGTGCAAGGATGGGCGCTTGGCGATGCCGCGCTGAAGAATATTCAGAAAAACGGGGCGCGAGCGATAACGGCGCAGGATTTTGTGCCGAATATTGAGCAGAAGGGCGTGGACCTGCGCATCGGCCTCGACATCGCGCGACTTGCCCTCCGCCAATTGGTCGAAGTCATCGTCGTTGTCACCGGCGATAGCGATATGGTTCCGGCGTTCAAGTTCGCGCGTCGCGAAGGTGTGCGCGTTTTCCTTGATCACATGGGACATCCGGTCAAGCGCGATCTGAAAACGCATGTCGACCTGATTCTTTAAAGGCGCCCCGCGCTTCGGCCTGCGGTTGTGACCGAAGCGCGGAAGGCTTGGCTCATCCCGTGATCTCACGGGTGGTGATTGTGTATTTGAAGGCGTCCGGGTCGAGCGAGTCGAGCCGTCCGGCCGCAGTTTCCGCCTGCGGATACATCAGGAACGGGATCGCCGGACCTTTCGAGCCCGGCAGCTTCACGTCATGCGCGTCGTTATAGGCGAGCCAGTTGGTTTCCCAGGCGCCGAACAGCGCGCGCCGGGCCGCGATAACCTTGGAATCGTCAATCGCGAGATTGCCCGGCGGCTCCTCCAGCACGACCTTGCGCACATCGGCCGGATCTACGGGAATCCAGCCGATTGCATCGACGAAAACCTCGGCGCGGCAATGCTGGGCCTTGCTGATGGTGGGCGAATTGGCGCCGAGGCTCTTGTAGCCGAATTGCGACGGCGCGACGCGAATGCCGTAGATGTCGCGCGCCGGCAGACCGGCCGCGCGCGCCAGCGCGACGTAAAGCGCATTGAGATCGGCGCATTTGCCGCTGAGATTGCCGGATTTCAGCATCCCTGCGACATCGCCGACGCCGCAGCCGCGCGTTTTCGGGTTCCGGAACGTATTGTCGACCACCCATTCGTAGATGCGCCGCGCTTTTTCGAGATCGGTTTTGGCGCCGGCGACGATCTGGTCGGCCTGCGTCTTCACGATGCCGTCGGTCTGCAACAATTCCGTCGCCATCGTATAGAGCTTGCGTTTGTCGGCGCTGAGGCTCGCGCCGGAATTGCGCGGCGACAGCGCGACGGCGCGGTCGCGCGCCATGAAACGGCTGACGATCTCGATGCCGGCGGGGCCGTCGGTCGCTCCCCAGATCGCATGAACCATGCGCGCGCCGGACGAAGGATCGCCGACAAGCGCCGCAGAGCCTGATTTGAGCGCCCATGTCGTCTCGCCCGGCTTGATCCATTCGGCGCTCTCGAAGGCGGGGATGGGCGACCAAATTTGAACGCCGCCGGGCGCGGCCGCGATTTCGATCAGCGTGCGCACCTCATATCGCCGCCAGTCGCCGGGCTTCGGGGCGAAAACCGCCGGCTCCTGCGCCATGGCGCGGGGCAGGGCGGCATAGGCTGCGGCGCCCGCGCCCGCCGACAACAAATTGCGTCTCGAAATTTTCATCGTATTCCTCCAGGTGAATTCTTGATCTTTGTTGCGGCCAGCGTTTCAAGCTGGCGCAAAACCGCGTTCGACCGCCAATCAACGTCGCCTTCAGCCTTCAACGCGCCGCGCCCGGCGGCGTCGAACACGAAACTGCTGGGTAGAATGGCGACGGCCCAGGCTTTCGCCGCGACCCGATCCGGATCGAGCGTCACGGCGAAGGACTTCGGGTGCCGTTCGAAAAAACGGCGAACGCGCGTCTCGGGTTCGCCTGTGTCGACGACGATCAGCTTGAGGCGTTGCGCGTCGCCATTGCGGACCAGCGCGTCGAGCGCCGCCAGTTCTTCGCGGCAGGGCGCGCACCAGGTCGCGAAGAAATGCACGATGGTCGTCACGCCAGCCTCCGCTGTCACGGATTGCGGCGCGCCGTCGAGGGTTTTGAGAGCAAGCGCCTCAGGCGCCGGGCCGCTCCATGCCGACAGGCTTTCGGCCCGCGCGGCGGCGCAAGCGAAAATCGCAATGGCTGTGATGAATGAAATCAGGCGCGGCGACCGCGCCGCCCGCGCTTCCAAACAAGAAAATATCGTCTCACGCGGGCGCGACGCGCCACGGCGGGGGCTGATCATTGCGCGCGATGGTAGGTGAGAACCGATGGCCGCGCAATCGCCGCTCAGGCCTCTGACTTCGGCTTGCGTCCAGCCATTTCAGCGCCGGCGTCCGGGTGAAGCCGCAGGAACGTCACGAACGACAGGGCCGTCAGCGCTGCGACGACAACAAAGGCCGGGGTGAAATCGCTCGCCGCCAAGGCTCCGCCGCCATGGCCGACGCGCATGAATTCGAGCGCGCCGGCGCCGACCGCGACGCCGCTCGCCAGCGACAATTGCTGCGTCACCGATGAAAAGCTCGTCGCCCGGCTCATCGCCTGATTGTCGATCTCGGCGTAGCCGATGACGTTGAGCGCGGTGAATTGCAGCGAGCGGAAGAAGCCGCCGACGAGCAGAACCGCCATCATCAGCGTCAGCGACGACTGCGGCCCGAAAAAGCCGAGCGCGCCGAAAAACAGGCTCGACAGAACGGCGTTGCCGATCAGCACGCGCTTGAAGCCGAAGCGTTTCAGAAGCGGCGCGGCGGTCGGCTTCATCGCCATCGAGCCGAGCGCGCCGATGAACGTCACCGCGCCGGACTGAAAAGCGTTCATGCCAAAGCCGGCCTGCAACATCAGCGGCAGCAGGAAGGGGATCGCGCCCAATCCCAGCCGGAACAGATAGCCGCCATAGATCGACGCAGCGAAGGTCGGAACCTTCAGAAGCGACAGGTCGATGATCGGATGCGGCGAGCGTTTCGCATGCCAGACATAGGCGGCGACGAGCGCCGCGCCGCCGACGATCAATCCTGCGACCACAGGCGGCGGCGCGAAACCGCGCCCGATGATCGTCAGCCCGAAAATCAGCGACGACAGGCCAAGTCCGGAGAGGAAAAAGCCGGTCACGTCGAGCGGCCAGACGTCTTTCTCGCGCACGTTCTCGATATAGAGGCTCGCCAAAACGAGCCCGAGAACCCCGATCGGCACATTGATCCAGAAAATCCAGCGCCAGTGGAAATAAGTGGTGATGAAACCGCCGAGCGGCGGCCCGAGCACGGGCCCGATGAGCGCCGGGATCGTCAGCCACGCCATAGCGCGCACGATCTCGGACTTTGGCACAGTACGCAGCAGCACGAGACGGCCGACCGGCACCATCATCGCCCCGCCGACCCCCTGCACGACGCGCGCCGCGACGAATTGCGGCAGGGTGGACGACAGGCCGCACAGAATCGACCCGAATGTGAAAACGAAGATCGCCGAGCGAAAAATCGTCCGCGCGCCGTATTTGTCCGCCGCCCAGCCGCTGGCCGGAATGAACACCGCCAGCGCCAGCAGATACGAGGTCAGCGCCAGCTTCAGCGAAATCGGGTCTTCGTGGAGATCAGCCGCAATGGCCGGCAGCGAGGTCGAGAGCACCGTCGAATCGACATGCTCCATGAACAGCGCGCAGGCGACGATAAGCGGCGTGAGAATGTAGGACGGCAAGGGCGATCGGCGAAACGGGGAGGGGAAGCGGCCAATCTAGCGCGCGTCGCGGCATAGTCCACAAACATGTCAGAAAAAGACGCTCTTTCCTTTGCGCTGTGTCGCAGCCGTGCTAGAAGCCCCCGCCAACCCTAGTGCGCAGCGCAAATTTGCGCGCCTCGTTTTCCCGGCCTTCGCGCCGGCCCGTTTTGGAGTTGGCCATGTCCCTCATCGTCCGTCCCACCCTGCAGGAAGCGCTGACCTTCGACGACGTGCTGCTGAAGCCCGGCCATTCGGAGATCATGCCCTCGCAAGTGACGATCAAGACGCGGCTGACCTCGCAGATCACGCTCAATCTGCCGATCATTTCCTCGGCCATGGATACCGTGACGGAGGCGCGCCTCGCCATCGCCATGGCGCAGGCCGGCGGTCTCGGCGTCATCCATCGCAATCTCGAACCGGAAGAGCAGGCCGACGAAGTCCGCAAGGTGAAGCGCTACGAGAGCGGCATGGTCGTCAATCCGGTGACGATCTTCCCGGACGAGACGCTCGCCGATGCGCAGGCGCTGCAAAAGCGCCATGGCTTTTCCGGCTTTCCGGTCGTCGAGCGCGGCTATGACGGCAAGCCCGGCCGCCTCGTCGGCATTCTGACCCATCGCGACGTCCGCTTCGCCGAAAACCCCAATCAGCCTGTCTCCGAGCTGATGACCAAGAAGCTCGTGGTCGTGCGCGAAGGCGTGACCAAGGAAGAGGCGCAGCGCCTGCTGCACCAGAACCGCATCGAGAAGCTGCTGGTCATCGACGACGAGCATCGCTGCGTCGGCCTGCTGACGGTGAAGGACATCGAGAATTCGATTTCCCACCCCAGCGCCGCCAAGGACGCCGAAGGCCGCCTGCGCGTCGCCGCCGCCTCGACCGTGGGCGACAAGGGCTTCGAGCGCGCCGAGCGGCTGATCGACGCCGGCGTCGACTGCATCGTCATCGACACGGCGCATGGTCATTCGCAATCGGTTCTGGATCAGGTCAGCCGCGTCAAGCGCCTGTCGAACAAGGTCTCGGTCGTCGCCGGCAACATCGCCACGCGCGAGGGCGCGCAAGCCTTGATCGACGCCGGCGCCGACGCCATCAAGGTCGGCATCGGTCCGGGCTCCATCTGCACCACGCGCATCGTCGCGGGCGTCGGCGTGCCGCAGCTCACCGCCATCATGGATGCGGCCGAAGCCGCGCATAAGGCCGACGTGCCGGTCATCGCCGACGGCGGCATCAAATTCTCGGGCGATCTCGCCAAGGCCGTCGCAGCCGGCGCCTCCGTCGCCATGATCGGCTCGTTGCTTGCCGGCACGGACGAGAGCCCCGGCGAGGTGTTCCTCTATCAGGGCCGCTCCTTCAAGGCCTATCGCGGCATGGGCTCCGTCGGCGCCATGGCGCGCGGCTCGGCCGACCGTTACTTCCAGCAGGACATCAAGGACCAGATGAAGCTGGTGCCGGAGGGCATCGAGGGGCAGGTGCCGTATCGCGGCCCGGTCGGCCCGATCATCCATCAGCTTGCCGGCGGCCTGCGCGCCGCGATGGGCTATGTCGGCGCGACCGACATCGCCGAATTCCAGAAACGCGCCCAGTTCGTGCGCATCACCAACGCCGGCCTGCGCGAAAGCCATGTGCACGATGTGGCGATCACCCGCGAGGCGCCGAACTATAACGTGGGGGCGTGATGTCGCTGTTCGTCGTCCTTGTCCCGACATTTTTGCAGGTCTTGCTGACGTTTGGCCTGTTGCTGGCGACGGGATTGTCGCGCACGGCGGCCATCCGCCGTCGCGAGGTGCGCATGGGCGACATCGCGCTCGGCCAGCAGGCGTGGTCGCCGCGCATCACACAGATCGGCAACGCCTACGCCAACAACATGCAGTTGCCGGTGCTGTTTTATGCGCTGACGGTTCTGGCCATCGTGACGAAAACGGCGGATACGTTATTCGTCGTCATGTCCTTCCTGTTCGTCGCGTTGCGCTACGCCCACGCTTTCGAGCATGTGACCAGCAACAACGTGCCGCGTCGTTTCGCGCTCTTCGTCGGTGGAATCGTCGTGCTTTTCGCCATGTGGGCGATTTTCGCCGTTCGCATCGCGCTGGCGTGAGCTTCGACCCATAAAGGTCGCAATCGCAGGGACCAATCCGAAGATTGGCCGAAAGGGGAGGATCGCATGAAGGCATATCTGGTCGCCGCAACGTTGCTTGTCGCTGGCGCCGCGCAGGCCCAAACCGCGAGCGTGACGATGAACGCCATCGACGCCACGGGCGTCGGCAAGGCGATCGGAACCCTGTCGCTGTCCGACACCAAAGACGGCCTGCGCATCGAGCCGAAGCTCGAAGGGCTGACGGCGGGCGACCATGGCTTTCATGTGCATGTCAATCCGGACTGCGGGCCGGGCGCCGCAGCCGACGGCAAACCGGCGGCGGGCCTCGCCGCAGGCGGCCATTTCGATCCCGGCGCGACGGGCAAGCATCTCGGCCCTCACGGCGACGGTCATAAAGGCGATTTGCCGGTGCTGACGGTCGGCGCGGACGGCAAGGCGACAGGCGCCATCGTCGCGCATCAGGTCAAGCTGGCCGACGTGAAGGGGCGCTCCTTCATGATTCATGCGGGCGGCGACAATTTCGCCGATCAGCCGGCCCCGCTCGGAGGTGGCGGCGCGCGCGTTGCTTGCGGCGTTCTGAAATAGGTCCATTTTCGCCGTTTGACGGGCCTATCTTGATAATTTCGCAAGATGTTCGGCGTTATAGCTCCTGAGAACAAGGAGCCAGGCGCCGAATATGCCGAGATTGCCGCCGATGATTGCTTTTCTGCTAGCGGCGGCGGCGTTGCTTTTTGTCGCGATCGCCACGCTGGGCGATGCGCTGATCCCGTCATGGGGCGCCTCGCGCCCGCTGAGCTGGCGCGCCTTCGGTTACAGCCATGACGATGTGATGCGCTTTCTGACGTCGGTGGGCTGGCGCGGGCGGCGCGATTACGTCACTTACTGGCAAAAGCTCGACGCGATCCTGCCGTTGCTGTTCTTCGTCGGCGGCACTGTGATGGCGACCATTGTCTACGAAATGCTTGGCCTGAGCTGGCTTTCGTCCCGCCTGTTCGCTCTGGTGACGGTGGCGCCGACGACCTTTCTCGATATTGCCGAAAAAATGACCCTGTCGGCGATTCTCCACCTCACGCCGGAAACCGTGACGGCCGAACTGGTCGGCTGGGCGTCGTTTTTCACCATGTCCAAATGGACGACCGTCATGGTCGGGGCGTGCGGCGCGCTCTTCGGGCTGCTCTGGGGCGTTCTGGGCGAGCAGCGGGAGCCCGCTGTCGCGAAACGCGCGGCCTGAGCGTCAGGCTTTCGTGTAGCCGATGCTTTTGAGCGCATCGCCGCTGCGTTTCGTCAGAATCTCGACGATCTTCTTCTGCACCGGCGCAAGAAACCACGGCAATTGCAGCTCGATACGCGCCGTATCTTCGAAAACGTCGACGCCAGCCGTCACGGTCTGCATCATCGCCACGACTTTCAGATCGGCGTGATTGCCGCGCCACTCGACCGTCGCCTGTGAGAAGACGTGTCCAAGATCGGCGCGGGCCTTTTCCATGGCCGCGGTGATCCGGCGCATGGCTTCGGCTTGTCCAAGGCTATGGGGCAGACTGACGACGATGGGTTGCGACATGGCCGGCTCCGGGTGACGAAACCGGCATATAGGAATCCGCGCCGACGCGCGCCAGTCGCGAATCTCGTCTTCGAAAGACGACTTTGATCAAAAGTACGGAGACGGGACGACGATTTGGGCTTGCCGAATATCAAGAGCCGCCCCTAGATTGATCTATATCAATGTGAGGAGCGCCCATGCCGTTGTCCGCGACCCTGTTGCCCCTGTTCGCACAGGTCTTTTTGACTTTTGCGCTGCTGATTTTCCGTGGCGCTCCGTCCTTCAACCAGAAAATCGACCCGCGCAATCGCCCGCCGTCCGGCCTGCTGCAATTCGGCGGCTCGACGCAGAACGGCTTCGAACTGCCGTTCATGTTCTATCTGCTGGTGCTGCTGGTCATTCTGGCGAAGAAAGACGACTTCACCTTCGTGGTGATGGAATGGGTCTTTGTCGTTTTGCGCTTCATCAACGGCTTCCTCCAGACCCGTTATCCGCGCGGCGGTCACCCGATGCATTTCCACATCGCGGGCCTCGTCGTGCTCTTCGCCATGTGGGCGGTCTTCGCCTGGAAGGTGCTGACGACGGCGACGATCTAGGCGCTCCCGATCAAGAAAAAGCCCCGGAACCAAGTGTGTTCCGGGGCTTTTTTGTTAGTAGCGGCGGCCGGTCTCAAGCTGAGTCTTGGCGTCGAGCGGCCGCTTCGTCGGCGTCAGATCGACATTGGCCGGCGGCGGCGGTTCGGGATTGCTGGCGCAGCCGGCCAGCGAAAGCGCTGCGATGAAAGCGGCCAAGGGCAGGGAAAGTTTGCGCATGAAGAAGTCCTGATCGGGATTGTGTCGCGACGCCAAGTCTGAAAGACAGGTCGTCGCGCTCAAGTCTCGCCGGCTTCGCGCCTTTTTCGTGATCCCAATAAGGCGTTCCCGCATCATGATTCCCGCCGCCCGCATCAGCGCCGCCATCGAGATTCTCGCCGATCTGGAGGCGCGTCGCCGCCCTGCGGCCGACGCCCTGAAGGATTGGGGACAGACGCATCGCTTCGCCGGCTCGAAGGATCGCGCCGCCATCGCCAGCCTCGTCTATGACGCGCTGCGCCGCCGCGCCTCGGCGTCTTTCGTGATGGGTTCGGACAGCCCGCGCGCGCAGATGCTCGGCATGCTGCGCGATCTGCGCGGCGCGAGCCCGGCCGAAATCGAGTCGCTTTTTTCGGGCGAGGGTCATGCTCCGGCGCCGTTGACGGCCGAGGAGCGGCAGGCGCTGGAAAGCGGCTCTCTTGTCGGCGCGCCCGACCATGTGGCCGGCGATTATCCCGAATGGCTGGCGCCGGCCTTCGCCGAAGTCTTCGGCGAACATGCGGTGGAGGAGGGGCGGGCGCTCGCCGCCCGCGCGCCCGTCGATCTGCGCGTCAACACGTTGAAGGTCAGTCGCGACAAGACTCTGGTCGAGCTGGAGCATCTGTCCGCGCGCGCGACGCCCTTGTCGCCGCTTGGCCTGCGTCTGCCCCTGACGGCGGACGGCCGTGGTCCGGCTTTGTCCGCCGAGCCCGCCTATGCCAAAGGCCATGTCGAAATTCAGGACGAAGGTTCGCAGATCGCAGCCCTGTGCGGTCTGGCCCAGCCCGGCGAGCAAATTCTCGATTTCTGCGCCGGCGGCGGCGGCAAGACGCTCGCTCTGGCGGCGGAGACGCAGAACAAGGGGCAGATTTACGCCTACGATTCCGATGGCCGCCGGCTGATGCCGATCTATGCGCGGCTGGAGCGGGCTGGCGCCCGCAATGTGCAGGTGCGCGCGCCGAAAGGACAGGCCGATGTCCTCTCCGACCTCAAATCGCGCTGCGATCTGGTCGTGGTCGACGCGCCCTGCACGGGGTCGGGAACATGGCGGCGCAATCCCGACGCCAAATGGCGCATGCGCCCCGGCGCGCTCGAGCAGCGCGTGAAGGATCAGCAACAGGCGATTCAAAATGCTGCGCTTTATGTCAAAAGCGGCGGACGGCTTCTCTACGTCACCTGCTCGCTGCTTAAAGCGGAAAATGAAGACCGCATCGCTGCGTTCTGCGCCGAAAACCCGGATTTTCGCGTGGTCGATCCGGCGGATGTCGCGCGCGACGCCGGCTTGCCGATGCTGGTCGAACGCGCCAACGGCGTCGGCTTGCGCCTGACGCCGGCGACGACCGGCACGGACGGTTTCTTCATCGCGCTGCTGCGCCGGAGCTGAAACCGGCGCGGCCTTGTCAGGCCGCGATCCTGCCGTCGCCCGTCGCCCGCGACAGGGACGCCGCGACGGCGTCTTCCGCCCGCCAGTGCAGTCGCGTGCGGCCGCCGGACAGATGCAGGGCCAGCAGGGCCTGGAACCCGGCGCGATCGGCGAGGCCGAAGCCGGCGTGCGCGGTCAGGCCGGGACAGGCCAGCGCCAACGCTTGCGCCTCGATGATGGCGTAGTTCCACTTTTCGAGATGCGCCGCCAGATTGGCGAGACCAAAGCGGCCGACGCGTTCGTCGTCGGAGAAGCCGTTGACGCAGATGAACGCGTGGCCGATCGCCAGACCGACGCCGCCGGCGCGCAACCGGCCCTCCGCGTCGCGAACCTCCCAGCTATGCGCCATGCCGAGATCGAAAAGAGCGCACAACGCCATCATGATTTTCGGCTCGATGACGAGGCCGCGGCGCCGGCAGGCCTTGAGCGCGATTTCGAAATTGGCGTCGAAGGCGAAACGCGCGTCGCCATGCGTCGCCGTCGCGTTGAGCGCCGCGCTGATGGCGGAGGGATGCGCCACGGCGCGCGTCGCCGGCGCCCACCACACCGGCGCGCCGATGCGGGCGTCAAGCAGGAGGCCGCTGGCTAAGGCCTCGATCAGCGTTTCCGGGGTCAGATCGCTGGCGAGGCCGACGAGCCCGGCGAAAGCGTGATCGTCGCCAAGCGCCTGCGTCGGATCGGGCAGGCTGGCGCGGCCGATCATCTTTTCCCGCAGCAGGAAGTCGCCGAGCGCGAAACTGGCCGAAATCGGCGCGCGCGCCAGAAACGGCCCGACGCCGCGCGCCGTGCTCAAGGCCCGCGCCGTCAGACTTGAGGCGAACAGCGCTTGCCGACGCGCCTTTTTCTGCGCCGGCGTCTCGGTCGGGGCAGGTTCCGCCCCCTCCGAGAACATCTGCGCCAGTCGCTCCAGCATCAGATGCGGCGGCAGGCGCGAAAGCTCGGAGGCGGCGGCGGGTAGGTCGGACATGTCCGGGTTTCCTCAGCGAAAATCGATGGCGCAAGCTCTAGCGCCGCCCCCCTTGCCGTCCGTTCAAAGCAATCGCTCGAATACGCGTTAAATTCCGTTGGGATTTCGCCGACGCGCAGGGTTGCGCCCTCCGCTTTCTCCCGATAATGCGGGCCTTTGCAGCACAAGGACGCGCTCATGGCTTCCCCGGATCTTCACCAGGACATCGTCGCCCACCACGACAAGGTGCTGATCGTCGATTTCGGCTCACAGGTGACGCAGCTCATCGCACGCCGCGTCCGCGAGGCCGGCGTCTATTGCGAAATCGCGCCGTTTCAGTCGGCGGATCAGGCGTTTAAGGCGCTCAAGCCGAAAGCCGTGATCCTTTCGGGCGGCCCCGCCTCGGTGCTGGATGAAGGCTCGCCGCGCGCCCCGCAGGCGATTTTCGACAGCGGCGTTCCAGTGCTCGGCATCTGCTACGGCGAGCAAACCATGGCCCAGCAGCTCGGCGGCAAGGTCGAGGCGGGGCACCACCGCGAGTTCGGCCGCGCCGAAGTGGAAATCATCGAAGATTGTCCGCTGTTTGACGGCGTTTGGCGAACAGGCGGTAAATATACCGTCTGGATGAGCCACGGCGATCGCGTCACGCGCTTGCCGGACGGCTTCAAGCCCATTGGCAAGGCGGAAAACTCGCCGCTCGCCATTATCGCCAATGAACAGCGTCGTTATTACGGACTGCAATTCCACCCGGAAGTGGTGCACACGCCCGACGGCGCGAAGCTTCTGTCGAATTTCGTCCACAAGGTCGCCGGTCTGAAAAGCGACTGGACCATGGGCGCCTTCCGTCAGGAAGCCATCGCCTCCATCCGCGCGCAGGTGGGGCAGGGCCGGGTTCTTTGCGGCCTGTCCGGCGGCGTCGACTCGGCGGTCGCGGCCGTGCTCATCCACGAGGCCATCGGCGACCGGCTGACCTGCGTTTTCGTCGATCACGGCCTGATGCGCCTCGGCGAGGCGGAGGAGGTCGTCGGCCTGTTCCGCGACCACTACAACATTCCGCTGGTGCATGTGCAGGCGCAGGAGCTTTTCATCGGCGAGTTGACCGGAGTCAGCGATCCCGAAACCAAGCGCAAGATCATCGGCCGCCTGTTCATCGAGACCTTCGAGGCGGAAGCTAAGAAGATTGCCGCCGACGGTCGCGGCGAACTGAGCTTCCTCGCGCAGGGCACGCTTTACCCGGACGTGATCGAGAGCGTCAGCTTCACCGGCGGCCCGTCGGTGACGATCAAGAGCCACCACAATGTCGGCGGTCTGCCCGAGCGCATGAACATGAAGCTCGTCGAGCCGCTGCGCGAATTGTTCAAGGACGAAGTGCGCGCGCTTGGCCGCGAGCTCGGCCTGCCGGAGAGCTTCGTCGGCCGTCATCCTTTCCCCGGTCCCGGTCTCGCCATTCGTTGTCCCGGCGGCATCAGCCCCGAGAAACTCGACATCCTGCGCAAAGCCGACGCCGTCTATCTCGACGAAATCCGCAAGGCGGGGCTCTACGACAAGATCTGGCAGGCTTTCGCGGTGTTGCTGCCGGTGCAGACGGTCGGCGTCATGGGCGACGGCCGCACCTATGATTTCGTCTGCGCCCTGCGCGCCGTGACCTCGGTCGACGGCATGACGGCGGATTTCTACCCCTACGACATGGCCTTCCTCGGCCGCGCCGCGACCCGCATCATCAACGAGGTCAAGGGCGTCAACCGCGTCGTCTACGACGTGACGTCGAAGCCGCCGGGCACCATCGAATGGGAGTGAAGGCGAGGGCTATCGGCCGTTGAGGCCGGTCACTTGAGCATTTCGGCGATATCGAACGGCCCGAACACCGCGATAAGCCCCAGAACGATCAGGACCTGCACCCATCGCATCTGCAGAAGGGCGGTGGGGGCGAAAACGACGATCAGGGGAAGACGAAACAGCCAGCTCATGGTGCGCTCTTTGGATATTGCGCGCAGACCCTGACCGCCCTGTCTGAACAAAACATTGCCGCGCGGGAGAACTGAGCGACAAGGTTTAGGAGCCGCAACCATGACTCCTCGAATCGTATGGAATTTGCCAAGCTCCGAGAATGCCGACACGTCATCTTGTTCCCGCCGATCTTGCCAAAAACTATGAAGTTCATGAATGGCGCAACGCTTGCGGCGTGTTGGCGACGGCTTATCCCGACGAGTGGACCGACATTCAAACGGTGTTGCGCGGTTTCCGTCTCAGAAAGTCACAGATCGTGGCCCCGGGCGGGAACAAGTCCGATCTCTCAAAATCGTTCGATAGCCCGCTGATGCAGTTGGGCTGGGTCGAGAAGCAATTCCGGACAGGCATCCTTCTGGACGGCGTCACGCTCGAGTCGCCGACCCATAAAATCGACTGTTACAAGAATGGCGTAGCCCTTGAGATTGAATGGAATAACAAGGATCCGTTCTACGATCGCGACTTGAATAATTTCCGTCTCCTGTTCGATTTACGGGCGATCGGCGTCGGTGTGATCGTTACGCGGTGCGATGCCCTTCAAAAAATTTTCAACGCCCTTGGCAAAGGGTCGAGCTATGGCAATTCGACAACCCATATGAGCAAGCTTCTCCCCAGAATTGAGGGTGGCGGCGGCGGCTGTCCGATTGTTGTTTTCGGGATCAGCGAGCGTCTGTATGATGAGAACGCATAGAGAACTGAGGCGCCCATGAGTCTCGACGCGGCACAGGATTTTCGCAAGACGATGAAAGGGCGGCGGTTCGCCACCATCCTTGCCGACCCGCCTTGGCAATTTGCGAACCGAACCGGCAAAATGGCGCCGGAGCATAAGCGGTTGAATCGCTACGGCACGATGACTTTGCCCGAGATTTGCGCTCTGCCTGTTGCGGAAATCGCCATGCCGACGGCGCATCTCTATCTCTGGGTTCCGAATGCGTTGTTGCCTGACGGGCTGGAGGTGATGCGCGCGTGGGGATTTCAATACAAGTCCAACCTTATCTGGCACAAGACGCGCAAGGATGGCGGTTCGGACGGGCGCGGCGTCGGGTTTTATTTCCGCAATGTCACGGAGGTCATTCTCTTCGGGGTTCGGGGGAAGAACGCCCGGACATTGGCGCCGGGTCGGCGACAAGTGAATTTTATCGCCGAACAAAAGCGTGAGCACAGCCGAAAGCCGGATCAACAATATGATCTGATCGAAGCATGCAGTCCTGGGCCGTTCATCGAATTGTTCTCGCGTGGCGTTCGGAAGGGTTGGACAACGTGGGGCAATCAGGCGACGGACGATTACGCCCCGACGTGGTCGACCTACGCCAATCATTCGCGCAGCATAAGCGTCGCGGCCGAATAGTCCCGCCATCTTCCCGCGCTGTCAGCCTGCAAGGGAGCCTCATGTCATCGCTTTCCGCATTCCCGATCACGCAGAAATGGCCGCCGAGACATCCCGATCGTTTGCAGCTCTATTCGCTGCCGACGCCGAACGGGGTGAAGGTCTCGATCATGCTGGAGGAGATCGGGCTGCCCTACGAGGCGCATGCGATCAACATCGGCGCGAACGAGACGTGGACGCCCGAATTCCTTTCGCTCAACCCCAACGGCAAAATTCCGGCGATCCTCGATCCGCACGGGCCAGACGGCAAACCCCTCGCGCTCTGGGAATCGGGGGCGATTCTCGTTTATCTCGCCGAAAAGACGGGAAAATTGCTGCCGGTCGATCCGGCCGCGCGCTACGAAACCCTGCAATGGGTGTTTTTCCAGATGGCGGCGATTGGCCCGATGTTCGGCCAGCTTGGCTTTTTCCATAAATTCGCAGGCCGCGAAATCGAGGACAAACGTCCGTTGGAGCGCTACCGCGCAGAGACGAAGCGCTTGCTCGGCGTTCTTGAACAACGCCTCGCAGGCCGCGACTGGATCATGGGCGATGACTACACCATCGCCGATGTGGCGACTCTTGGCTGGGTGCGCAATCTCATCGGCTTCTACGGAGCGGGCGATCTGGTCGATTACGCCAGCCTGAAAAACACGCCCGTCTGGCTCGAACGCGGCCTTGCGCGGCCGGCCGTGCAGCGCGGCCTCGAAATCCCGACGCGGCCGGCCTGAGGCGCGTCAGATCGCGAAATCGCCGCTCGATTTCGGTTTGTCGCCGGCGAGCGCATCCTTCGCTTCGGGGTTGATCGCCTTGCCCGTGCGTTGGGGCTTTTGCAGGGGGGCAGGGCTCCAACGGTCGCGCAGGAATTTGCGCGTCGTCTCATGCGAGAAGCCGTCGGCCAGCTCGATCGCCATGCGTTCGGCGTCGAGCTTGCGGATGCGCGCGCAGGTCTCCGTCACGTCCTCTTCCGCGAGGCCCATCTGCCGCAGCGCCTGGCCGCCGAATTTCAGCGCGGATTCGAATGTCTCACGCACTTGATGATCGACGCCATGTTTTTGCAGTTCGATCGCGTGCTGACGATCGTAGGCGCGGGCCAGAACCGGCACCAGCGGGAACGCCGCCTTGACCATCTCGACGATGCGCGTCGTCGTCTCGGCGCGATCGACGCAAACAAGAATGGCGCTCGCCTTGTCGGCTCCGCTGGCGTGCAGCACGTCGAGCCGCGCGCCGTCCCCGTAGTAAACCTTGAAGCCGAATTTCGCGGCGGAGCGAATGAGATCGGTGTCGGTCTCGATGATCGAAACGGAAATATCCCGAGCCAACAATGCCTGGGAGACGATCTGGCCGAAGCGGCCGAACCCGATCATGAGAATATCGCCGTTGAGCCCGTCCGGCTCCTCGACGCCCTCCATATTCACCGGCGCGGCGCGGCGTTGCAAAAGCCCGCGCGCAGCCAGAACGATCAAGGGCGTCAACGCCATCGACATGATGACGGCGGCCGTCAACGCGGCGTTGAGCCCGGACGACAGAACGCCGCCCTGCGTGGCCGCCGAATAGAGGACGAAGGCGAATTCGCCGCCTTGCGACATCAGCGCGGCGCGCGCCGCCGCTTCGCGATTGGTCTCGCCCGCGAGCCGGCCGACGCCGTAGACGACCAGCATTTTCAGCGCGACAAACACCAGCACGCCGACGATCAGCGCACGCCATTCATGCAAGACGAGATTGACGTCGAGCGACATGCCGACGCCCATGAAGAACAACCCGAGCAGCAGACCGCGAAACGGCTCGATATCGGCTTCCAGTTGATGTCGGAAGGAGGATTCCGACAGCATCACGCCTGCCGCGAAGGCGCCCATCGCCATGGAAAGGCCGCTCCATTGCATGGCGAGCGCCGCGCCGAGCACGACAAGCAACGCCGCCGCCGTCATGATTTCACGCGCGCCCGAGGCAGCCAGAACGCGAAACATGGGATTGAGCAGCCAGCGACTGACGGCGATCAGCGCAATCACGCCCGCGAGTCCCGCTGCGATCGAAAGCCAACGCTCCGCGCCAGTCTCCGCCGGCCCCGGAGACAAAAAGGCGATCAGCGCCAGCAGCGGCACGATGGCGAGGTCTTCGAGCAGCAGCACCGACATGACGCGTTGCCGGTTGGCGATGACCCGGTCGCCGCGCTCCTCCAGCACCTGCATGACGATGGCGGTCGAGGACAGCACGAAGCCCATGCCTGCGATCAGCGCCACAGCGGGCTTGAGCCCCCAGATGGCGACGCCGGCCAAAGTCAGCGTGGCTCCGGCGATGACGACTTGCGCTAGTCCGAGCCCGAAAATCTGCTTGCGCAGGTTCCACAGCCGCGAAGGCTGCATTTCGAGGCCGATAATAAACAGGAACATCACGACGCCGAGCTCGGCGACGTGCAGAATCGTCTGCGGATCGAGAAACAGCTTTAGGCCGAAAGGCCCGATGGCGACGCCGGCTGCCAGATAGCCAAGCACCGAGCCAAGGCCGACGCGCCGGAACAGCGGCACCAGCACGACGCCCGCCGCCAACAGCGCCACGGTTTTCAGAACATCAGGATTTTCGACGGCCATGATCTCAGCGCTCTTTCAAAGCCGGCGAAGCTAGAGAAGTGCAGCGCTTATTTCAATCAATCAGCTCGTCACATTATAAGCGGCAGACGCTTATTGGATGAGATGGGGCGTCGTCGATCGCGCCACGGCCTTGTCGCAGCTCGTGTTCCAGTAAAATTCCGGCGACGTCGCCTGTGGCCCGAGCATCTGATACGAGCCCAGCGTCGCGGCGCTGGAGATGGAAGATCCGGCCGTACCGCCTACATACTGACCGCCCATCGAGCGCCCCCAGGCGCCGCCCGGAATGCCGCATAAGCCGGCGTTGACGGCGTCAAAGCCCATATATCCCGAGTAATTGACGCTTCCGATCTTCACCGTGTAGTTGGCGTTGACGATTTTCAGATATTGGAAAGAATACATCCCCGTAGCGCTCTGATTGATCGAGGCGTCCCACATGGGTTTGACGCTGATCTTTATAGCTCCGTCCTGTAGAATGAGATCTTCCGGAACGGCGTCGCGCGTATAGGTTGGATAAGTGCGCGTCGGCGGAACATAGCGCCTGCCATCGACGGTGATTTCGGCCGGCCATTCCGAAGAATAATGGCAACCGCTCGGCAAGCTGCATGAATGCCAGGGCGCGCTATAGGATATAATGTGCGAGCCTACGCGCACGGTGACCTTGTCGATCAACATCCAATAGCCGCCATAATAGGCCGCGCCGCCGCCCGGATAGCACGAGAAATTGACCTGAAGACCCGCGTCGCTCAGCGCATTGTACCAATTGCCTTCCTTGCAATCGATGAAACCACTTCGTCCGTCTGCGTAGGTGATTTCCGGATCGCCGTAGACGCTGCCTGAGCCGCCGTAGATGGACCCCGCCGAAGCCGATGTCATCTTGGACGCGCCAATATAGGCCTGCGCGGTGGCCGAAGGGGTCATGGTGACGCCGGACACGCCGGTAACCTTCGTGAAAAAGCTCGAATAAGTGTAGCTGGCGCGCGCGACCACGGTCGCTGTGTCGTTTTCCTTCGAAACGGCAGCGCTTGGGTTCACCTGCGACGCTGGAATCTTGGCGTTTGCGGAAAGCAGTTCCATGGCGATTGTCTTCGCCTCATCCGCTGTGCGGCCTTGGGTCAGCGCCGTCGTTCCAGCAACGGCGGCGTCATCGGTCGCCTGCTGAAGACGGGTGCGGATACGGCTGTAATCGGCGTAATCGGCGGCCGCGCCGACAATGAGCGCCAGCGCAGGCAGCGCAACCGCAAAAATCACAGCCGTTGCGCCGGAACGATCAGAGGCGAAACGATGGACAATGAGACTGCGTGGCTCGGCAGAGAAAGCGTTAAACATGCAAGACTCGCATGAAATGGAACATTCAATCGAACGAAAATCGAGCTAAACCCTATAATGTTCATTTAAAGCGAGGGGCTGACATAGATAGCTGAAAAAGGCTATGCATGACAGATGGATAAGGCAAGGCGGAAAAGTCGGCTTCTTCCAAGTATTCAGCAGGAGCTGATCCGGCACTTCGTGGCGGGTGTTCCAGCCCGCACGGCGGCCGAACTGGCGGGCGTCAATCGCAACACCGCGATCCTTTATTTCCACAAGTTGCGCGAACTGATCGTCGCGAAACTGGCCGAGGAAGCCCCCTTCCTCGACGGCGAAATCGAGGTCGACGAGAGCTACTTTGGCGGCATCCGCAAGGGCAAGCGGGGTAGAGGGGCCGCCGGGAAAGCGCCGGTCTTTGGCCTCCTCAAGCGCGGCGGACGCGTGCATGCCGTCATGATACCAGACGCCAGATCATTGACTTTGGTTGGGATTATCCGCCAGCGCGTCCAGCCGGACAGCATCGTCTACACCGATTGCTTCGCATCCTACGACGTGCTGGACGTGTCGGAGTTCCATCATCACCGGATCAATCATTCGGAGAAATTTGCCGACGAGCGCAACCACATCAACGGCATCGAGAACTTCTGGAACCAGGCCAAGCGCCACCTTGTCCGCTACAATGGCATCCCGAAGGCCCACTTCCCCCTCTTCCTGAAGGAGTGCGAATGGCGCTTCAATCACCGCCCGGCCAGCAACCTCTTGATGCTCCTCCGGCAATGGGCCAAAGTATAATTATCAACCATTATCTATGTCAGCCCCTAAAGCGATGCGCGGATATCGGTGTTTTGGTCATTGCCTGCGGCTCGATTCCGAAGATGGTTGCCATAGAGTTGTGGCGACCGTCGCGAAAAGGTTGCCGCCTACCGCTGACCTCCCTTTTTGGCCGGCGCCCTCGCCATCGTCGCGCGCCTGTGCTAGGCGAAACGCCAAATCCGCATATGCTTGAGAGATAGCCCGGCGATGTCCGACATTTTCCGCGAAGTCGACGAAGAAGTCCGTCAAGATCAGGCCGTAGCCCTCTGGAATAAATACCAGAACCTGATCATCGCGATCGCGCTGGTCGTCGTCGCCGCCACGGGCGGCTATCGGCTCTACGACCATTTCCGCGTCAAGGCTGCGGAAGAGGCGGGCGCCAAATTCGAAGCGGCCGCCATCCTCGCGCGCGACGGCAAGAGCGCTGAGGCGACGGCCGCGTGGAACGCGCTGGCCAAGGACGCGCCGCAGGGCTACGCGCTTCTGGCGCGCCTGCGCGCCGCCGGCGAAGTCGGGCAGAACGACGCCAAGGCCGGCGCCGCCGCCTTTGACGCCATCGCCAACGACGCCGCCGTCTCGCAGCTTTTCCGCGACGTCGCCAAAATCCGCGCCGCCATGCTGGTGGTCGACAGCGCCGCCCCGGCCGAAATCGAAGCGCGCCTGAAGCCCATGGCCGAGACGGGCCAGCCGATGCGCAATCTGGCGCGCGAACTGCTCGGCGTGGCGGCCCTGAAGCGCAACGACATGGAAGCCGCCGCGCGTTGGTTCGATCTCATCGTCATCGACGCGCAGACAGGCGCAGACGCTCGCGCCCGCGCCGAAGCCTTCCTCGGACTTGTCAGCGCCTCGCGCGCGACGCCCGCGCCGAAACCGGAAAACAAGCAGTAAGATATGTTTTCCATCGCCATCATCGGCCGACCCAACGTCGGCAAATCGACGCTGTTCAACCGATTGGTCGGCAAGAAGCTGGCGCTGGTCGACGATCAGCCCGGCGTCACCCGCGACCGTCGCGAGGGCGCCGCCAGGCTCGGCGATCTGACTTTCACCATCATCGATACGGCCGGGCTGGAGGAGGGCGACGCCGCCTCGCTCTCGGGACGCATGCGCGCGCAGACCGAAGCCGCCATCGATCAGGCCGACGCGATCTTTTTTCTCATCGACGCCCGCACCGGTCTGACGCCCGACGACCGTTTCTTCGCCAATCTCGTGCGCCGCGCCGGCAAGCCATTGATTCTCATCGCCAACAAGGCGGAAGGAAAGGTGGGCGTCGCGGGCGCCTACGAGGCTTTCGATCTCGGCCTCGGCGATCCGATCCCGCTGTCGGCCGAACATGGCGAGGGGCTGTCCGAACTCTATTCGGCGTTGCTGGAAGCCTTGCCGGAACATACCGCGCTGTCGGCGGAGGAAACCGAGCGCGACAAGCCGCTCGTTCTCGCCGAGGATGAGGACGGCTCCGAACTCGACGTGACGAAGCCGTTGCGCATCGCCGTCGTCGGTCGTCCCAACGCCGGCAAGTCGACGCTGCTCAACAAGCTGATCGGCGAGGAGCGCCTGCTCACCGGCCCGGAGGCCGGCGTCACGCGCGATTCCATCGGCGTTGATTTCGAATGGGCGCCGCGCGTTGGCCCGGCCCGTAAGGTGAAGATGTTCGACACGGCGGGCCTGCGCAAACGCGCCCGCGTCGAGGACAAGCTGGAAAAGCTCGCCGCCGCCGACGCCTTGCGCGCGGCGCGCTTCGCCGAAGTCGTGGTGCTGTTGCTCGACGCGACCATCCCCTTCGAGAAGCAGGATCTGACCATCGCCGATCTCGTCGAACGCGAAGGCCGCGCCCTCGTCATCGGTCTGAACAAATGGGATCTCATCGAGGACAAGGGCGGCAAGCTCGCCGAATTGCGCGAGGAGGCGTTGCGCCTGCTGCCGCAGGTCAAAGGCTGCCCGGTCATCGCCGTCTCCGGCGCGACGGGGCAGGGGCTTGACCGCCTGATGCAGGCCATCGTCGATACGCATGAGGTCTGGAACAAGCGCATCTCGACGGCCCGCCTCAATCGTTGGCTCACCGCGACGCTCGAACAGACGCCGCCGCCCGCCGTCTCCGGCCGTCGCATCAAGATCCGTTATATGACGCAGCCGAAGGCGCGGCCGCCGCATTTCATCATCTTCGGCAATCAGCTCGACGAACTGCCGACGAGCTATGAGCGCTTTCTCACCAACGGCCTACGGGAAGCCTTCGGTCTGCCGGGCGTGCCGATCCGCATCACCCGTAAACAGGGCGACAACCCTTACGCGGATAAAAAGAAGCGGCGTTAACACCGCTTCTTTACGGATCGGTTTTCGGCAGCTCAGTCGCGTAATTCGCGCCGCAGGATTTTCCCGACATTTGTTTTCGGCAGCGCGTCACGGAAATCGACGCGCTTGGGCACCTTGTAGGCGGTGAGGTTTTCACGCGCGAAGGCGATGACTTCTTCCTTTGTCAGGCTCGGGTCGCGCGGCACGATGATGGCGCGCACGGATTCGCCCGAATGGGCGTCGGCAATGCCGATCACAGCCACTTCGGCGATTTTCGGATGCGTCGCCAGCACATCCTCGATTTCGTTCGGATAGACGTTGAAGCCGGAGACGAGGATCATGTCCTTGATGCGGTCGACGAGCTTGAGCGAGCCGTTGGGCTGCACCTGCGCCACATCGCCCGTGCGGAAAAAGCCGTCCGCCGTCATCGCCTTGGCGGTCTCGTCAGGCCGGTTCCAGTAGCCTGGCATCACTTGCGGGCCCTTGACGCATAATTCGCCCGGCTCGCCATCGGCCACGGGCTGGCCGTTCGCGTCGCGGATGGAGACTTGCGTCGACGCGACAGGGAAGCCGACCGTGCCGGTGAAGTCCGTAATATCGACGCGGTTCGAAGACACGACCGGCGAGGTTTCAGACAAACCGTAGCCTTCGATGATCGGGCGCCCGCTGATGTCTTTCCATTTGCGCGCGACGATAGCCTGCGTCGCCATGCCGCCGGCCGAGGACAGTCGCAGGCCGGAGAAATCCACCTCGCGGATGCGCGGATGATCGACCAGCGCGGCGTAGAGCGTGTTCACCAGCGCGATCGAATTGAATTTCTTGTCCTTGATCGTGTCGATCAACCCGGCCAGATCGCGTGGATTGGCGATGAGGAGCTGCATGCCGCCGGCGCGCGTCATATAGATGCAGCAATTGCTCAGAGCGTAGATGTGGTAGAGCGGCAGCGCCGTCACCATGATCGGGTTCGGTAGATCGGCCATCGACTCGCCGATCAGCTTTTCGATCTGCAGGACATTCGCGCCGACATTGCGATGCAGCAGCATCGCGCCCTTCGAAACGCCTGTCGTGCCGCCGGTATATTGCAGGAAGGCGAGATCGTCGGGCGTCACCTCGACGGTCGCCGGCGCCTTGCCGCGTCCCTGCGCCAGAACCTGCGAGAAACTGACCGCGCCCGGAAGCGAAAAGGCCGGCACGGCCTTCTTGATGCGCCGCGAGACGAAATTGATGATCTTGCCCTTGAAGCCCAGCAAATCGCCGGGCGTCACCAGCACGACCTTGTCGAGCTTCACCGATTTCAGCGTCTCTTCGACCGTATTGCCGAAATTCTCCAGCACGAACAGCGCGCGCGCGCCCGAATCCTTGAGTTGGTGCGTCAGCTCGCGCGGCGTGTAGAGCGGGTTGACGTTGACGACGACATAGCCGCCGGCGAGCGCGCCGAACAGCAACGGCGGATAGGCCATGACATTCGGCATCATGATGGCGATGCGGTCGCCCTTGACGAAGCCTTGCGCCTGCAGCCACGAGGTGACGGCCCGCGCCGTCTCGCCCATCTGGGCGTAGGTCATCCGCTTGCCGAAGCTTTCCAGCGCTGGCAGGGCGCTGTGCGCGCGCACGCTCTCGTTGAAAATATGCGGAATTGTCGGAATGGCGGCAAAGTCGATTTCGACCTGCGCAGCCTGAACGCCCGTCTCGCTCATGCGCGTCTCCCTTGGGCCGCCCATGTTTCGCCGGGCGGCGTCATTTTGTTTATGTGTGAACCTAACAGTTCACCTTGATCTCAGTCTAGCCGCAGATCAGAGGAATCATACCTGTTTCCGCGCCAATATGAGACTCGGGACGACCATTGCGCGCGCGACGCGACGGCGTGTCGCGCTCTCGTTTTTCAAGAAATGTTCTGCTAATGTTCTCGCCTCGATTCGAGAGGACGACATGGCGAAAGCGCGCTCAACCTTCGTTTGCCAGAATTGCGGCGCGGTCACCCAGCGCTGGCAGGGGCGGTGCGAATCCTGCGGTGAATGGAACTCGATTCTGGAGGAGAACGCGGGTTCCGGCATTGGCGCGCAGGCCGCGCGCGTCGCGCGCAAGGGCCGCGTCTTCGAACTGGAAGGCCTTTCGGGCGAATCAAAGCCGGCCCCGCGCATCGTCGCCGGTATCGACGAGCTGGACCGCGTCACCGGCGGCGGCTTCGTGCCGGGCTCAGTTCTGTTGATGGGCGGCGAACCCGGGATCGGCAAATCGACGCTGCTCATTCAGGCTTGCGCCGCGCTCGCCGTCAAAGGCCGCCGCGTCGTCTATATCTCTGGCGAAGAGGCGGTCGCCCAGGTGCGGCTGCGCGCCGAACGTCTGGGGCTGGCCGGCGCCCCCGTCGAACTCGCCGCCGAGACGAGCGTCGAGGATATCGTCGCCACGCTCCAGCGGGGCGCCAGACCTGCGCTGGTCGTCATCGATTCGATCCAGACCATGTGGAGCGATTCCGTCGAATCCGCGCCGGGCACGGTCAGTCAGGTGCGCGGCGCGGCGCAGGCGCTGATCCGGTTCGCCAAGACGCAGGGCGCGGCGGTGATCCTCGTCGGCCACGTCACCAAGGACGGCCAGATCGCCGGCCCGCGCGTCGTCGAGCATATGGTCGACGCCGTCTTGTCCTTCGAAGGCGAGGGCGGCCATCATTTCCGCATCCTGCGCGCCGTAAAGAACCGCTTCGGCCCGACGGACGAGATCGGCGTGTTCGAAATGACGGGGAAGGGGCTGTCGCAGGTCTCCAATCCCTCCGCCTTGTTCCTGTCGGGCCGCGACGCGCACGCGCCGGGCGCGGCGGTCTTCGCCGGCATGGAGGGCACGCGGCCGGTGCTCGTCGAAATTCAGGCGTTGGTCGCGCCGACGTCGCTTGGCACGCCGCGCCGCGCCGTCGTTGGCTGGGAGCCGAGCCGCCTCGCCATGGTCATCGCCGTGCTGGAGGCCCATGCCGGCCTGCGCCTTGGCCAACACGACGTGTATCTGAACGTCGCCGGCGGATTGCGCATCGCCGAGCCGGCCGCCGATCTCGCCGCTGCGGCGGCGCTTGTCTCGTCTCTCACCGGCGCGCGCCTGCCTTCGGACAATGTGTATTTCGGCGAGATCGGCCTTTCCGGCTCTGTGCGTCCGGTCGCCCATGCGGGCCAGCGCTTGAAAGAGGCCGCCAAGCTGGGTTTCGCCGGCGCCGTGGCGCCGCCGACGCCCGCCGAGGCGCGCGAGGCAAGCGAAGCGCCGCGTGAGATGCACGTGTCCGCGTGCAGTCACGTCTCCATGCTTGTCGCGGACATCGCGGCTGGCGGCGCGCGCGAGGAACGGGGCGGCGTGCATGAACTCGCCCGCGCGCGGCGGGGATGACGCGGGCAGGCGGCTCGGGGATGATCGGGATGGCGCGCGCGGACGAAGAAAATGAGACCGGCGTTTCAGAGGGACGACGGGGATTCCCGAAAATTGCGCGGCGGAATCTTCCTCCGCCGCGCCGGCCAATAGTGTTTATGGCGCGGCGCGCGTCGAATCGCCAGAGCGCCAGAGCGCCGCGATGCAGGATCGATCGCATGGTTTTCAGGACGAGGTTGCGCGCGTCATGCGCGACGCCGTATAAGTCGCGCACGCGTGGGACGGGGCGATGCGGCCGCCCGCGCCGATATTGTTGGCGCCAGCGCCAAACATGAGGCCTGTTTCATGCCCGCCTATCTTGATCTTGGCGTCATTGCCGTCGTTCTTATTTCTGGCCTTTTGGCGATGCTGCGCGGATTCACGCGCGAGGTTCTGGCCATCGGCTCCTGGGTCGCGGCCGCGGCCGCCGCTTATTATTTGCACCCGCTGCTGCTGCCCTATGTGAAGCCCTATGTGTCGAAGGACACGATCGCCATGGCCGCCGCCGCGGCCGGCGTGTTTTTCATCACGCTGATCCTCGTCTCGATCATCACGGTGAAAATCTCCGACCTCATTCTCGATTCCAAAGTCGGCGCGCTCGATCGCTCGCTTGGTTTCGTCTTCGGCGCGGCGCGCGGTTTCCTGCTCTGCGTCGTCGCGTTCATTTTCTTCGACTGGTTCGTTCCGAAGAACCAGCCGGCCTGGGTCAACGACGCGCGCACCAAGCCCATTCTTCAGGCGACGGGCGAAAAGCTGAAGGATCTTCTGCCCGAGGATCCCGAAGGCATTCTGGCCGGCCTGAAAAAGAAGGGCGGCGCGCAGAACGCCGACGCCCCGGCCGACGCCGAGGAGCCCAAGACCGTGGCGCCTTCGCCGCCGCCGCGTCCGATCGCGCCGTCGCGGCCCGCCGAAGGCGCGGGGCAGGGCGGCGGCAATGTCGCCCCGGCCGAACGCCAGAAGCTGGACCAGTTGATGCAGGGCGGCGCGTCGGGCCGTTAAGGCTCAGGCGCGAATGCAACGCTGCCGCGACATTTTCGTGGCTGACATTACAGAGCGCACCGATTATGTGCAGGTGCGAAGCGGCGGGCGAAACCCGGAGCGCCCGCCGGCAGAGAGTGAGGATCGCGCATGAGCCAGGCGAGCGACACGTTCGAGCTTGATGATTTCGACCTCGACTCCGACCGCCTGCGCGAGGAATGCGGCGTTTTCGGCATATTCGGCCACCCTGAGGCGGCCGCCATCACGGCGCTTGGCCTTCACGCCTTGCAGCACCGCGGGCAGGAGGCGGCCGGCATCGTCTCCTTCGACGGACGCCGCTTCAATTCCGAGCGCCGCCTTGGCCTGGTCGGCGACCATTTCTCCCGCGCCTCGACCATGGAATCGTTGAAGGGCCACGCCGCTGTCGGCCATGTGCGCTACTCGACGACGGGCGAGACCATCCTGCGCAACGTTCAGCCGCTGTTCGCCGAATTGTCGAGCGGCGGCATTTCGGTGGCCCATAACGGCAACCTGACCAATGCGCTGACCCTGCGCCGCAATCTGGTGCGCGAAGGCGCGATCTATCAGTCGACGTCCGACACCGAAGTCATTCTGCATCTCATCGCGCGTTCGCGAAAGGCGCGCATCGTCGAGCGTTTCGTCGAGGCGCTGCGCGGCATCGAAGGCGCCTACGCGCTGGTGGCGTTGACCAACAAGAAGCTGATCGGCGCGCGCGATCCGCTCGGCATCCGGCCGCTGGTGCTGGGCATGCTCGATGGCCATTACATTCTGGCCTCGGAAACCTGCGCGCTCGACATCATCGGCGCGCATTTCGTCCGCGACATCGAGAACGGCGAGGTCATCGTCATTTCCGAAGAGGGCATCGAATCGATCAAGCCCTTCGGCCAGCAGCCCGCCCGGCCGTGCATCTTCGAATACATCTATTTCGCCCGGCCCGATTCCATCGTGCATGGCCGTCCGGTCTACGACGTGCGCAAACGCATGGGCGCGGAGCTGGCGCGCGAAATGCCGGTCGCCGCCGACGTCGTCATCCCCGTGCCGGATTCCGGCGTTCCGGCGGCCATCGGCTATGCGCAGGCCTCGGGCATTCCGTTCGAACTCGGCATCATCCGCAATCATTATGTCGGGCGCACCTTCATCCAGCCGACGCAATCGGTGCGCGAACTCGGCGTGCGTATGAAGCACAGCGCCAACCGCAGCGTGGTCGAGGGCAAGAGCATCGTGCTCATCGACGATTCGATCGTTCGCGGAACGACGTCCGTGAAGATCGTCCGCATGATGCGCGACGCCGGCGCCCGCGAGGTGCATTTCCGCATTTCATCGCCGCCGATCACCCATCCCGATTATTACGGCATCGACACGCCGGAGCGTGACAAGCTGCTCGCCGCCAATCACTCGCTGGAAGAAATGCGCGCCTATGTGGGGGCGGATTCGCTGGCCTTCCTGACAGTCGAGGGCATCTATCGCGCCATGGGCTATGCGCAGCGCGATCCGATCCGGCCGCAATTCACCGATCATTGCTTCACCGGCGATTATCCGACCAACCTGACCGACGTGCGCGAGCAGAGCGGCCGCAACCAGCTGTCGCTTCTGGCCGAGACGGGCTAAACCGTTTGTGCGAAGGAGCGAAGGCTCCAGAGCCAGATTTCCGGAGTTTCTGAAATGACCAAGCCGCTTTCCGGCCGTCTCGCGCTTGTCACCGGCGCCTCACGCGGCATTGGCCGCGCCGTGGCGCTCGAACTGGCGCGTCAGGGCGCGCATGTCGTCGCGCTCGCCCGCACGCAGGGCGCGCTTGAGCAGCTTGACGACGAAATTCGCGCGCTTGGCGCGGAGGCGACTCTCGTTCCCTGCGACATCAAGGATTACGAGGCGCTCGACCGGCTTGGCGGCGCGATTTTCCAGCGCTGGGGCAAGCTCGACATTTTCGTCGGCAACGCCGGCGTTTTGGGGCCGATCACGCCCTTGTCGCATCTCGATCCCAAGCAATGGGACGACGTGATGGCCGTCAATGTCACGGCGAACTGGCGGCTGATCCGCTCGCTCGACCCGCTGTTGCGCGCCTCCGACGCCGGTCGCGTCGTGCTGATGTCCTCGGCCGCCGGCCACAAGACGCAATTCGCGCCCTATTGGGGCGCCTACGCCGCCTCGAAGGCGGCTGTCGACGCTCTGGCGCGCACCTACGCAGCCGAGACGGCGACGACCTCGGCCGTGAAGGTCATGACGGTCAATCCGGGCCCGCTGCGCACGCGCATGCGCGCCGCCGCCATGCCGGGCGAAGACCCGATGAGCCTGAAGACGCCGGACGACATCGCCCCGAAAATCGCCGCGCTCTGCGCGTCGTCGTGGAACGAGACAGGCAAGCTTTACGATTTCCCGCAGGATCGCGTGCTGAGCTTCCAGGGCCCGGCGTAAGCCCGTCAGTCTTTGTAGACGCGGGCGTAGCGGCGGCCGAGATTGGTCAGGATTTCGTAGCCGATGGTTCTGGCGCGGCCGCCAAGCTCGTCAATACCGATGTTTTCGCCGAGTAGCTCGACATAGTCGCCGCGTTCGGCGCGCGGCGCGTTCGTCACGTCGATGACGATCAGATCCATCGAAACGCGCCCGGCGAAGGGGCAACGAACGCCCGCGACGATGGCTTCGCCGCCCGCGCTGCGGTCCGTCGCCATCGCGCCGCGCGGCAGGCCGTCGGCGTAGCCGACGCTGATCGTCGCGAGCTTGCGCCGGCCACGCGCGGTCCATGTGCAATTATAGCCGACGACTTCGCCATCCTCGACCCAGCGGGTCTGGACGATCCGCGCCTTGAGCGAAACAACCGCGCGCATCGGATTGGCCGCGTCCGGCGTCGGATTGCCGCCATAGAGCGCGTAGCCGGGGCGAACGAGATCGTAGAGCGGCTTTTGCGGCAGGAACACGCCCGAAGAATTGGCGAGCGAGGCGGGGATGCCCGGAAACGCCGCCCGCATCGCCTCGAACGCCGCGATTTGCCGCGCGTTCATCGGGTGCTCGACATGTTCCGAAGCGGCGAAATGGCTCATCACAAGGCCGAGCCTGACGCCGTCGAGCGCCGCCTTGGCCTCGCCAAGCTCATGCGCCTCCAGCCCGAGCCGGTTGAGCCCCGTGTCGAGATGCACGGCGGCGGGCTCGGCGTCGGCGCGGCCGCGCGCGGCCTCGGCCCATTCGGCGATCTCGGGCAGGGCGCCGAGCACCGGCCGTAGCCGCAAATCGAGAAAGACGCGCGCCGCGCCCGGCGGCAATCCGTTGAGGACGTGAATTGTCGCTTCCGGCAGCAGCGCGCGCAGGCGTCGCGCGCCGGTCAGGTGCGCCACGAAGAACGTGCGCGCGCCGGCGTTCCACAAAGCCGTCGCGGCCGGTTCGAGCCCGGTTCCATAGGCTTCCGCCTTGACCACGGCGGCGCATTCGGCGCCGTCCGCGCGTTTGGCGAGCCGCCGCCAATTGTCGGCGAGGGCCGCGAGATCGATCGTGAGAATCGCGCCGGCTTCGGCTGCGGGGATGGCGTCGAAGCTCACATCCGCTCCGGCAATTGGTCTTCGCGGGCAAGATTGCCGAAGCGGGTGACTTCCGCTTCGAAGGCGAGTTCGACCGTGCCCGTCGGGCCGTGACGTTGCTTGCCGATGATGACTTCGGCCTTGCCGTGCACGCGCTCCATATCCGCCTGCCAGGTGATGAACTCTTCCGTGCCTTCGCGCGGCTGTTTGTTCTTGACGTAATATTCCTCGCGGAAAACGAACATCACGACGTCGGCGTCCTGTTCGATCGAGCCGGATTCGCGCAGGTCCGACAATTGCGGCCGCTTATCGTCGCGCGATTCCACCTGACGCGACAATTGCGACAAGGCCATGATCGGCACTTGCAGCTCTTTCGCCAGCGCCTTGAGGCCGGTGGTGATCTCGGTCAGCTCCTGCACGCGATTGTCGCCCTTCGACTTCGAACCGGACAAAAGTTGCAGATAGTCCACCACCAGAAGGTCGAGGCCGCGTTGACGCTTGAGACGACGGGCGCGCGCCACGAGTTGGGCGATGGAAATGCCGCCGGTCTGATCGATGTAGAAGGGAATCGACTGCATGTCCCGCGCCGCCTGACTGATGGCGTGGAACTCGTGCTCGGTGATGTCGCCGCGCCGCATCTTGTAGGAGGCGACGCCCGATTGTTCGGCGATGATACGCGTCGCCAATTGCTCGCTCGACATTTCGAGCGAAAAGAAGCCGACAATGCCGCCGTTGATGGTCTCGTGCGAGCCGTCCGGGTTCACCTTGAACTCGTAGGCCTTGGCGATATTGAAGGCGATGTTGGTGGCGAGCGCCGTCTTGCCCATGCCGGGACGGCCCGCGACGATGATCAGATCGGACTGCTGCAAGCCGCCCATTTTCTGGTCGAGATCGGTCAGACCGGTTGCGACGCCCGACAATTTGCCGTCGCGCTCCCAGGCTTTGGCGGCCATATCGACCGCGAGCGTCAATGCGTCGGAAAAGCGCTGGAAGCCGCCGTCGTAGCGGCCGGTTTCCGCGATGGAATAGAGCTTGCGCTCGGCTTCCTCGATCTGGTCGCGCGGCCGCGCGTCGACGGGAGCGTCATAGGCGCCGTTGACGATGTCCTCGCCGATCAGAATCAACTCGCGCCGCACCGCGAGATCGTGGATCGTGCGGCCGTAATCCTCGGCGTTGATGACGCTCGTCGCCTCCGCCGCCAGACGGGCGAGATATTGCGGCACCGTCATGCCGCCAAGGTCGTGGTCGCCGAGGAAGGTCTTCAGCGTGATCGGCGTCGCCACCTTGCCGGCGCGGATCAGCTGCGAGGTGACCTCGTAGATGCGCCGATGCAGCTCTTCGGAAAAATGCGCCGGCTTCAGGAAGTCAGAAACGCGGTCGTAGGCGTCGTTGTTGACGAGAATCGCGCCGAGCAGCGCCTGTTCGGCTTCGATGTTGTGCGGCGGCGCGCGATAGGCTGGCGCCTGCGGGATCGCGGGTGCGGAAAAAGCCGTGCGGGGCGCGAGATTTTCGATCGTCGCCATTCTGTCCAGACTATTTTGGAGCGCGGCGCCGACCTCAGAGGGCAAAGGCGCCAGATTGGCTCTCTTTTTCGCATGGTCACGGCCTTGGGGGGAAGCCGGACTTTAATTTTTAGTTGCAGCGCCTGACTTGTGAGTCATTTCCACAGGCTGTGCGCAAAATTTCACTCATGCGCCGACCGGGCGATACGGGTGAGATATTCGCAAGCCACAAGCGCGGCGAGGGCGCAGGCCATCATCAACGCGATCATCAGCGCCGGGCCGCCCAGCGCGGCGAGCCATGCGAAGACGAACGGACCGAAGGCGCGAAACAGCAGGCTCGCGACCGACAGCCGGCCGAGCATGGCCCCATAGCCGCCGCGTCCGAACAGCGCGAGCGCCACCGTGCCCTTGGCGATCGTCATCAATCCGTTCGATAGACCGAAAACAAGCGCGAAGGCGGCGGCCGAGGCGAAGGACCAATGCGCGCCGACCAAAAACGCCAGCGAGACGGGCAGCAGAGCGGACGCCACGCGCCCGACGCCGAGCGCCGAAACCTTGGCCTGCGTCGCCATCTCCCAGACGCGGCCCGCCACCTGCGCCGGTCCGAACAGGGCGCTGGCGAAAACGGCGGCGTTGCGCAGATGTCCCATATCCATCAGCGTCTGGATCATCAGCACGGTCAGGCCGGCCGAAACGAGATTGAACAGGGCCAGCAGCACGCCGAAGACGACAAAGGCCTGCCGCCGCGCCTCGCCCTGCAAGGGCGCCGGTTCGTTGATATGCGCCGCGGCGGCGACCTCGCCCGACGCGGTTACGCGGGGCAGGGCGAACAGATAAACGGGCAGGCAGAACAGAAGATGCGCGCCTGCGTAGACGAAATAGACCTGCCGCCAATCCAGCATGGACAGCAGCGCCGAGGTCAGCGGCCAGAAGGTCGTCGAGGCGAGGCCGCCGAACAGGGTGACGACGGTGATCGCGCGCCGCGCGCTTGCGCCCGCCGCCTGCGCCAATGCCGGAAAGATCGCGTCATAAAGCGCTGTCGCCGTCGCCAGCCCCAAAAGAACGCAGGCGAGGGCGTAGGTGATCGGCCCTTGCGCGACGCCCGTCGCGGCCATGGCGAGCGCGCCGAAAGCCGAGCCCAGCGCCAGCATGGGCCGTCCGCCAAATCGGTCGAGCGCGTGTCCGACCGGCGCCGCCGCGAAAGCGCCGACGATGAGCGCGAATGTGAAACCCGCCGTCGTCATCGCGCTCGACAGGCCGAGATCGCGCGCGATCAACGGACCCGTCAGCGAGAACGTGTAATAGACGGAACCCCAGGCGCAGATCTGCGCGCAGCCCAGAAGGCTCAACGCGAACAGACTCATGTTGCGGGGCGGCGCGGTCATCGCCGCATGTGACGATATGGCGCCGCGCCGCGCAACGCCGCAAAATGAAATGGCCGGGACAAAGCCCGGCCATGATGTTCATTCAGGCGCCCGCTCACGCGGCTTTGGTCGCCTTGCCATTGGCTTTCGCCTTGAGGCGGCGCTTGATCGACGACCACAGCTTGCGCATTTCCTCGGCGGCTTTGCCGTCCGGCGACAATTCGGTGACGCCAAGACCTTCGCGCGCGGCCTCCTGATAATCGACGCGCGACACGACCGGCGGCGTGATCAGGCCGCCCATGGCTTCGAGCGCTTCGGCGCCTTCCTGCACGCGGGCGCTGTCGGAGAAGGTCGGGCACTGATTGAGCAGGAACACATAGTCGCGGCGCAGCGTCTTGATGCGCGCGCGGGTGATCTCGCTCGACCAGATGTCGAAGACGGTGGGACGCGCCGGAATGATGCACAGATCGGCGGCCTTGATGGCGGCTTCGGTCTGCGGCGAGTCGGTGGCGGGCGTGTCGATGACGACGAGCGACACTTTACTGGCGTCGAGCGCCGCGAGCGCTGCGGGGAGTTTGGCGGGCGTCATGCTGGCGACGGGCAACGTCTTGTCGTCGCGGGTCTGCGCCCATTTGGTCAAGGATTTTTGCGGATCGAGATCAATGAGAAAAACGCGCTCGCCCGCTTCTTGCGCGGCGACGGCGATACAGGCGGCCAGCGTGCTCTTTCCCGAGCCGCCTTTCTGAGTCACAAAAGAAATGGTGCGCATCTTGAAGACCTTCCTCCCCCCGGAGATCGTCGGCTGAAACTCGCGCGCGCTGAATGGTCGCGCGTCTTCCACACGCGAAGGTAGCTGAGTCGCATGGCGATGACACGTAGCGATTGGTCGAAACGCGCTAAATTAAAGGGAGTCGCGCCGTCGCCGTCATAGCGGCGCGACATGGAATTGAATGAGCGATCTTTTTTCAGCCGCCGGCTTTGAAAACGCAGCGCCGCGTCCGCTCGCCGATCGCATGCGGCCGCACGCGCTGTCGGAAGTCGCGGGACAGGATCATTTGCTTGGCCCCGAAGGCGCGCTGTCGCGCCTCATTCGCGCCGGCTCGTTGGGCAGCCTTGTTTTCTGGGGGCCTCCCGGCACCGGCAAGACGACGGTGGCGCGTCTGCTGAGCGACGCGACGAATCTCGCCTTCGTGCAGATCTCGGCCATCTTCACCGGCGTCGCCGAATTGAAGAAGGTGTTCGAGGAAGCGCGCGCGCGGCGACGCATCGGGCAGGGCACGCTGCTTTTCGTCGACGAAATCCATCGCTTCAATCGCGGCCAACAGGACTCGTTTCTGCCGGTGATGGAGGACGGCACGATCACGCTGATTGGCGCGACGACGGAGAATCCTTCGTTCGAACTCAATGCCGCCTTGCTGTCGCGCGCCCGCGTGATGACCTTTCGCGCGCTCGACGCCGAAGCCTTGGAAAAACTGCTCGCCCGCGCCGAGGCGCTGGAGGGCAAGGCCCTGCCGCTGACGCCCGAAGCGCGCGAAAGTCTTGTCGTCATGGCGGATGGCGACGGCCGCGCCGCGCTGACTTTGGCGGAAGAAATCTGGCGCGCCGCGCATGAGGGCGAGATTTTCGATCAGGCCGGCCTGTCGGACGTCGTGCAGCGCCGCGCGCCGATCTACGACAAGGGGCAGGAGGGCCATTACAATCTCATCAGCGCGCTGCACAAGACGGTGCGCGGCTCCGATCCCGACGCGGCGCTCTATTATCTGGCGCGCATGTTCGACGCCGGCGAAGACCCTTTGTTCATCGCGCGCCGCGTCGTGCGCATGGCGGTGGAGGATATCGGTCTCGCCGATCCGCAAGCCCTCGTCGTCGCCAATGCGGCGAAGGAGACCTATGACTTTCTCGGCAGCCCCGAGGGCGAACTCGCCATCGCGCAGGCCGTCGTTTATGTCGCGACCGCGCCGAAGTCGAACGCGCTCTATACGGCCTATAAAGGCGCGATGCGGTTGGCCAAACAGCACGGCTCGCTGATGCCGCCCAAGACCATCCTCAACGCGCCGACCAAGCTGATGCGCGAGGAGGGCTACGGCGACGGTTATCGCTACGACCACGACGAGCCGGACGCCTTTTCCGGCCAGAACTACTGGCCGGAAGCGCTCGGGCGTCAGCATCTCTATGAGCCCGTCGAACGCGGCTTCGAGCGCGATCTGCGCAAACGGCTCGATTATTGGGCGAAGCTCAGGAAGGAGCGGGGGGAGTAGCTCCGCACAGATCGATGACAAAGTCCCATTTTCTGATTCGTCCTTCGAGACGGCGCGTTCCGCGCCTCCTCAGGACGAGGGGCTGCTGTTTAAAAACAACGTGAATAGCCCTCATGTTGATGAGCGCCCGAAGGGCGCGTCACGAAACACGAGGGCGGGCCGAGGTTTGTCAGCCGTCTGAGCGGGGAGAATAGCCCCGCGTCGATCTCAGTCGCGCTGGATGCGATGGCGCTGCGAGCGCTGATAGACGCCGCGCTCGTCGACGAACAGGACGTCGAGGCTGATGACGCCCGGCTTGTCGGGGATGGTGAGGCGCGTCGCCAGTTCGGTGTGCTTGCGCGCGCAGTTTTGCGCCGTCTTCTCGATGCCGACCGTGACATAGAGATGCCGGTCGGTCGGCATGTCGGTCGATTTGTTCGGCAGGCCTTCGCGCGCCGAGGCGATGCGCCAGCAATCTTCCTGCGCCTGATAGATGACGCGGATATCGACCTTGCCATGTCCGTCGGCGATGGCGATCGTGCCGGGATAATCGAGGTCTTCCTGCGTCACGACGCGATGCATCGCCGCAAGCGGCGCAGCGGCGAAAACGGCAAGGGCGAAAATCGGCGCGAAGATTCGCATGAGGGCTCCAGATCAAACACGCGAACCGCAAGGCTAGCATGCGAACCGGGCGTCCGGGCAAGGCGTTTCGATCGCGCCTCCCCCAGAAATCGGGGGGCTGCGGGTTAAGCAAGGCTTCAGCGCGGGCTGCTGCAATGGCGGCGCGGGCGATGTCGCCCGCGTGGGGGAAGACGCCATGCTGACGCGACGGAGATTCGGAACGGGCGCGCTCGCAGCCCTCGCAGGCGCAGCTGCCGGCGGGGTCGGCGGATGCGCCGGGCCAGTCCACATCTTGCGCTATCGCATGCGCCTCGATGTCGACACTCCCGAAGGCCTCAAGTCAGGCGCAAGCGTCATCGAACAACAAGCCGCCGACGGACCGCGCAGCCTCGCGGGAATCGGAGCCGGGATCGGCATCGTCTTCGCACAACGCGGCGAAGCCGTCGCCGTCGATCTCGGACAACGCGGAATGCTGTTCTGCCTGCTGGCGCGCGACGGACAACGCAAAGCCAGCAAGCAGGAGGGAGACCTCATCTTCGCCGCGTTTCCCGGCCCCTCACGCCCCTACATCGACATCATGAAACAGCTCGCCGCAACAAAACCCAAAGCCGATCTCCCCCCGGACATCCTCCCCATGCTCGTCCGATTCCGCGACATCAACGACCCAAAAACCGTCGAACGCGTCGATCCAAACAATCTCGCGGCAGCCTTCGGACAAGGCGTCAGACTCGCCCGAGCCTCAATCGAAATTACAAACGATCCCGTGACAACAGGAATCGAGAAAAAGCTGCCGTGGTTGCGGGCGGTCGGCAAAGAGCGCGGCACGCTCATCCCGAACCCGCCGAGACTCCTGAAAGACACGACGCCGATCCAATTGGTTTCGCCCGGCGATTTTAGTTCCATACCTGCGGAGAAAGCGAAATGACCATTTCGAAAGACCTGTTCCTCGCCCTTCTCTCAATGGACGTCTATAACCGCGAATATGGCGCTGGCTTGGAGGTTCCTGGAAGTTCAATTGGTTATGCGGATATTTTAACCCGCACCTCTTTGAATATTAGCAAAGAAGATTACGACGCGTGGCAAGCCGCCGGCTTCTACGCCGTCGCATACAAAACAACAAAAGACATCGGCGACCCAAATGTCCCAAAAAATTTCATCCCGGCCGGGACGACGATCATTTCCTACAGGGGAACCGACGCCAATCTCGTTTCGCCCTTCGGTAACGAAGGCAGCGATCTCCTCAACGGATATGGTCTCGGAACAGGCTCCCCTTTCGGACCGCAGGCCTTCCTCGCCGTGGATTTCTACAACGCCAATCCCGTAGCCCACGTAACCCCTCATCCCCGGCCTGCGCGCCGCCTTCTCCCGCAACGGGAGAAAGTTGGTCGCAACGCGGGGCACCCTCCGCCGTGAACACGACGGCCGCCGTAAAAGCGCAAATTTCTCCTGCGCCGCATGGTCTCAGCGCCGCGTCGCGCGGGCGATGAGGGCGCACAGGCCATAGATCAGCCCGAGCCAAACAACAGCGACGAACGCCCAGCCGAATGTCGTCAGATTGCACCATCCCCAGCCGCAGGCGCCATTATTGACGAGCAGGCCCGGCGCGCCGAGGGCATGCAGCAGCAGGCCGGAGAGGTAGAGCAAGACGACCGGCGGCCCGATCATCGCGTCCCGATAGGCCGACCAGACAAGGCCCGGCGCGGCGAGAAGCGCCAGACCCGCGCAGGCGATCAGGAAAAATCTCGTTGTCCGCGACACGTCGCGCTCCCGTCCGCCAATCACGCCGGGATCATAACGGCGCGTCGGAAAAGCGCCATGACTTGCGGCGGCCTTTGCTGTAGCAAGGCGGCATGAAGGCTTATCTGCTCGTTTTTCTCGGGGCCGGGCTCGGCGGCTCGCTGCGGCACGCCGTGAATGTCGCGTGCGGGCGTTATTGCGGGCTCGATTTTCCGTGGGGCACGCTGATCATCAACGCCACGGGCTCTTTCGTCATGGGCCTCGTCGCCGGCTGGCTCGCCTTCAAGGGCGGGCTGCACTGGACGCAGAGCGCGCGGCTTTTCGTCATGACGGGAATTCTCGGCGGCTATACGACCTTCTCGGCCTTCTCGCTCGACGCCGTTCTGTTGTGGGAGCGCGGGCAGATGGTCAATGCGGCCGCCTATGTCGGCGCCTCGGTCGTGCTGGCGCTGGCCGGGCTCGTCGCCGGCCTGTCGATCATAAGGACTTTGACGTGAGCGAACAGAAATCCGGCGTCCAGACCGTCGTCATCGCCGAAGACGACGACGGCATGCGCATCGACCGCTGGTTCAAGCGGCATTTCCCGACTCTGGCGCTGTCGCATCTCGCCAAAATCTGCCGCAAGGGCGAGGTGCGCCTCGACGGCAAACGCGTCGACACGTCCGTGCGTGTGACGACCGGCGCCAAGTTGCGCATTCCGCCGCTGACGCTCGCCGCGCCCGAAAAACCCAAGGCGAAAAAGCCCGTCAGCGAGGCCGACCGCAAGGCCATCCGCGCCATGATCCTCTATGAGGACAAGGACCTCATGGTGCTCAACAAGCCCTTCGGCCTCGCCGTGCAGGGCGGTTCGGGCATGAAGACGCATATCGACGGCATGCTGGAGGCTTTCGCCGACGAGAAGGGCAATCGCCCGGTGCTGGTGCATCGTCTCGACCGCGACACGGCGGGCGTGCTGCTCGTCGCCAAGAATCGCAAGATGGCCGCCGATCTCGGCGAGGCCTTCCGCTCGCGCAAGACGCGCAAGATTTACTGGGCCTTGGTCGAAGGCGTGCCGAAGCCCTCGCAGGGGCGCATTTCGCTCTATCTCGCCAAGGGCGAGGGCATGGGCGACGCGCGTGGGCCGCAGGCCGCCCGCGCGCGCGGAACCGACGAACGTCGCGATCTCGAAAAGATGCGCGTCGCCAAACATGGCGACGAGGACGCGCAGCATTCCGTCACCTATTATTCCATCGTCGACAAGGTGGCGCCGCGCTTGGCTTGGCTGTCGATGAAGCCGATCACCGGGCGCACCCATCAATTGCGCGCCCATTGCGAGGCCATCGGCCATCCGATCATCGGCGATCCGAAATATGGCGGCGCGACGCGCGACAACGATCCCCGCCGCACCGATCCGCTGCGCGCCGTGCCCGACGGCGTCGAGCGCAAGCTGCATCTGCTGGCGCGCCGGCTCGTGCTGCCGCATCCGAAGGGCGGCGTGATCGACGTCACCGCGCCTTTGCCGGCGCATATGCAGGCGAGCTTCGATCTCTTCGGCTTCGACGCCAAGAGCCGCGATCCGATCGAGGACGCGCCGGAGGAGTGAGCCTCAGCGGCCGCGAAACCAGACGCCGCGCCAGATGGCCAGCGCGATCAACAGCCCATAAAGCGCCAGCGCTGCGCCGAGCGTAAGAAAGAACAGCGCGAGCGAGCCCGTCGCGCGCAAGACCAGCCAGCCAACGACGACGGCGACGATCATGCGCACGAAACCGGCTGCGAGCGGCCAGAGCAGGCGCCCCGCGCCCTGCGAGGCGAAATAGAGCGCCAATCCCAGGCCAAAAAAGCCGTAGAACGGTCCGACCCATCGCAGATACAACGCGCCCGTCTCGATCATCGTCGGATTGGCGTCGAATAGGCGCAGCCACGCTTCCGGATAAAGCGCCGCGACGAGGCCCAGCGCCTCGCAGATGACGAAAGCGAAACCCGCGCCCGTCCAGGCGATACGCAGCGCGCGCTCGCGGTTTCCCGCGCCGACGTTCGAGCCGACCAGCGCGACGAGCGGCGCGCCGAAACCGAAGACGAGCGGCACCAGCAGATATTCGAGCCGCGCGCCCGTGCCATAGCCGGCGACGGCCGCCGAGCCCGCATAGGAGGCGACGAGCGCGGTCGCGGCGATGATCGTGGCGTTGGTCTGGATGGTTGAAACGATGCCGACCGCGCCGACGCGCAGAATGTCGGCGAACATCGCCCAACGCAGCTTCGTCCAGACGAAACGGGCGACATTGCGCCCCGACAGCACATACCAGCCGAGCGCGATCATCGCGCCGAGATTGAACAGCACGAAGGCGAGCGCGCCGCCCGTGACGCCCATCGCAGGGATCGGCCCGAAGCCGAAGATCAACGCGGCCGAAAGCGGCGCCAGCAGAATGGCGCCGATCAGAATGACCCAGGCCGGCGTCATCATATTGCCGGAGCCGCGGATGACGCTCGCCAGCCCATTGGTCAGCCAGATGAAGATATTGCCGAGGAAAACCGCATCGGAATAGGCGAGCGCCGCCTCAAGCGACGCGCCGCGTCCGCCGAGCGCGGTATAAATTTCCCGCCCGAACGCGAGCATCACGGCTGTGATGGCGAGCGCCAGCGCGGCGTCGATGACCAGCGCGTGCAGCACCAGCGCATGGGCGTCATCGCGCCGGCCGCCGCCGAGCGCGCGGGCGACGGAAGAGGAAATCGCGCCGCCGACCGCGCCGGCCGACAGCATCTGCATCAGCATCACGCCGGGAAAGGCCAGAGCCATGCCGGCGAGCGCGTCGGTGCCGAGCCGGCCGACGAACCACGTTTCCATCAGGCCCGCGCCGGCCTGCGTCAGCATGACGATCACGTTGGGCCAGGCCATGCGCAGCAGCAGCGGCGCGACCGGCGCCTGAAGCAACACGCGTGTGCGCGGGTCGAGATCGTCGCGCGAAGCGCGGGAGGGCGAGGGGGCGTTCATCAATCCGTTCATTTTTAGAACTTACACACAAGCATCGGTTTGAAAAACAAACCTGTCAAGCGTATGCTGGCCTCATGCGCTGGAACGATCTAGGCGACGAAAACTGCCCTGTCGCGCGGGCTTTGTCCGTGGTCGGCGACCGCTGGACCTTGCTGATTTTGCGAGAGGCGTTCCGCCGCATTCGCCGCTTCGAGGAATTTCAGGCGAAGCTCGGCGTGACGCGGCCGGTTCTCGCCGAGCGCCTGCGCAAATTAACGGAATCCGGCGTGCTTGAGCGACGGCTCTATCAGGAGCGCCCGCCACGGCATGAATATCGCCTGACCGAGAAGGGCAAAGCCCTCAATTCCGTCTTGATGGCCCTGCTGGTCTGGGGCGACCAGCATATGCGCGCCGAGGGGGAGCCCTCGTTCATGCAGCTTGAGCATCGCGCCTGCGGCCATGTCATGACCCCGCAGATGGTCTGTTCGGAATGCGGTGAAGCGTTGACGCCCGAGACGACCCGCATGGTGGCGCGACAGGCGCCGCCCGACGACGCGTCGCGCAAGGCCGGCTGAGCGGCGATTGTGGCGCCCCGTGTTTGCGCTAGCATGCAAGCGGCGGGAGGACATCATGCTGCGATTCGCTTGCGCTGCGGCGCTGACGCTTTTTCTGGGAGGTGAGGCCGCGATGGCTCAGGACCGTATGCCGCCGCTCGCGCCCGAGAAATATTCCGATCAGCAGAAGAAGGCGGCGGAGGAATTCCTCGCCGCGCGCAAGGTTCCGGTCTTTGGACCGTTTCTGCCGCTGATGCGCAGCCCGGAGGTGATGAATCAGGCGCGCGCCATGGGCGATTACCTGCGCTATCGCTCGACCATCGGCACGACGCTCAGCGAACTCGTCATCCTCGTCACCGCGCGCGAATGGACGCAGGACTACGAATGGTACGTCCATTATCCGATCGCGCTGAAAGCCGGCATCAAGAAGGAAATCGCCGACGCCGTCGCCGATGGCCGCCGTCCCGAGGGCATGAGCGAGGACGAGGCCATCGTCTATGACTTCTCGCTGGAGCTGCATCGCAACAAGCGCGTCTCGGACGCGACCTATGGGCGCGCCGTCAAACGTTTCGGCGAGCAGGGCGTCATCGATCTGACAGCCATCAACGGCTATTACACGTTCCTGGCGATGACGATGAACACGACGCGCATGCCGATTCCCGCCGACGGCAAACCGCTGCCGCGTTTCCCGGAGTGACGATGGGCCTGAAACTGGTGATCTTCGACGTCGACGGCACATTGGTCGACAGTCAGGATTTCATTGTCGAGGCGCAGCGGCGCGCTTTCGAATCGCTCGGACTGCCGGCGCGCAGCCGCGAGAAGGCCTTGTCTGTCGTCGGCCTGTCGCTGGTCGAGGCCTTCGACGCGCTGACCGACGGGCAGGGGCCGGCGGAGGCGCTGGCGCAGGCCTATCGCGACGCCTGGACGAAAATGCTGTCCGAGCCGTCCTACGACATGCCGCTTTACGCCGGCGCGGCCGAATGCGTGTCTGTTCTCGCCAGACGCGACGACACCTTGCTCGCCATGGCGACGGGCAAATCGCGGCGCGGCGTCGAGCGTCTGCTCGCCAAGCGCTGCTGGGCCAACCATTTCGCCAGCGTCCAGACGGCCGACGATCACCCGTCGAAACCCGCGCCCGACATGATTCTCGCCTGCATGGCCGAGACGGGAATCGGCCGCGCCGACACGGTCATGATCGGCGACACGTCCTACGACATGGAAATGGCGCGCGCCGCCGGCGTGCGCGGCCTCGGCGTCGCCTGGGGTTATCACCCCGCGCAGGAGCTGACGGCGGCGGGCGCCGAGCGCGTCTGCGCCGATTTCGCCGAATTGCGCAGCGCCTTGCAGGCGTGAGTCGGCTCAGTCGATCTTCTGTTTGATGCTGACCGCGCCGCGCAGGTCGCCGGCGAGATAGCCCGTCGCCTTGTCCATCGGATAGCCCGCCGCCAGCGCCGCCCGCACGTCCTCGCGGATCGTCACGCCGTGGCAGTTCAGGCAGGGGTCGGCCGTCGGCAGCCCCTTCATGAAGCGGAAATACCGACCTTGCGGCTCATTGACGACTTCGGCGTGGATGAGGCTGTCCGGCTTGTCGCCCATCGCCAGACGCTTGGCGAAAGTCATCAGCACCTTCTGCTCGAATGCGTCGGGCGAGCCGAGCAGCGGATCGCGCACCCGCGTGCCGACGCGCGTCACTTTCCAGCCCGTCTGGATCGACAATTGATAGGCCAAACTGGGCGCGACATCCCGGCAGACCGCGATGGCGTTCGCCGGTCCGCTGACGTCCAAAGCCTGCTTCAATGCGCCGCCAAGCTGGGTGACCAGCATATTCGCCGCCTGCATCGCGCCGGTGACGCGCGCGTTGAGTTCCGTATCGGTTTCGGCGCGGGCGCCGCCAACGGTCAAGGAACCAAGAGCCAGAACAGCGAAAACGATGCGGCGCATGAAATTGTCTCCCGTGAATGAAGGATTCTTAGGATCGTCGGCGGGGTGCGTCCATGACATGGGCCCGGCGTCCAACCTGCGCGATTTGTCGCAGCCTGCGACGACGAACCGGTCCGCCGACGACGAAAGTCTCCCCATCCTGCGCGCAAATCTCCCGGAGCATTTTCGAGCGAAGTGGATGCCGGTTCGCGTGAAGAAAATGCGAAAGTCAAAACCCGGAGCATTTTCGAGCGAAGTGGATGCCGGTTCGCGTGAAGAAAATGCGAAATTTAAAATCTGGAGCGTTTTCGCGTTTCCGGGAAACGAGAAAATGCTCTAGGAGGCGGCCATGCGCGACGATTTGACCAAAGACCTGTTTCCGACCCACGGCGAAGCCATCGATCCCGTCGAAATGGCGCGGCGCGACCTGCGCAAGAATCTGCCCAAGCGTTTTTATAAGGACGCGGCGGTGGAACTGCGCGACGGCGCCTTTGCGCTGCTTCTCGACGGCCGTTCCGCACGCACGCCGGCGCGCGCGGCGCTGACTCTGCCGACGCGCGAATCCGGGGAGGCTGTGGCGGTCGAATGGGCGGCGCAGGGAGACATCATCGATCCTGCGACAATGCCGCTGACGCGCCTGGTCAACTCCGCCCTCGACGGCGTCGCCGTCAATATGGCCGAGACCGCCGCTGAAATTGTCAAATTCGCCGGTTCCGACCTTGTCTGCTATCGCGCCGCCGAGCCGGACTCGCTCGTCCGGGCGCAGGCCGAGGCGTGGAATCCCGTGTTGGCCTTCGCGCGCGACTCGCTGGGCGCGCGGTTCGTTCTGGCGGAAGGCGTGATGTTCGCGCGTCAGCCTGACGCCGCGTTGGCGGCCGTCGAGGCGGCCGTCGCTGCGGCGGTCGGGCGGGGGGCGGCGGCGCCCTTGCGCCTTGCGGCGCTGAACGTCATGACCAATCTGACGGGCTCGGCCCTGATCGCGCTGGCCGTCGCCCAAGGCGCGATGACGGCGCAAGCGGGCTGGGACGCGGCCCATGTCGACGAGACGTTTCAGGAAAAGGCCTGGGGCGCCGACGCCGAAGCCGAGGCGCGCCGCGCGCGTCGCTGGCGCGACATGGAGGCGGCGGCGACGCTTTACAGCCTCTTGCGACAGGCTGCGTGAAGTCTTTCATGCAGCATTTGCGGTAAACGGCGCGTATATAAGACCTATCGACGCTTGCCATGGCGTAAGGCGTCTGTAGCTTGGTGTCATCACGAAGACATGGAATCTCTCCTATGATCCGCGCCCTGCTTGCTTTTCTCAGCTTCGTCGTAGCCGCGACCTTCGGCGCCTCTTTTGCGCAGGCCAAGCCGGCCAAGGCGAAAGACAAGCCGCCGGTGTCGATCACGGTTGAAAACAAACGCCCCAACACGTTGAACGCGTTGCAGGTTGTGCTTCCGGGCGCCAAGGAGGGCGAGAAGGAGACAGTCGTCGCCACGCTGCCGAAGGCGCTGCCGACTGGCAAGAAAACCGCCTTCAAGCTCAAATCGAGCAAAGGCTGCACCTATGTCGTGCGCTGGCAGTTCGACGATCAGACCGAGGCGGATGAGGCCGATATCAATCTGTGCAAGGACGGCAAAATCGTTCTGATCGACTGACGGGCTCCGCCTTCCGTCGGGTTTTGCGACGCCGTTGGCCCATGCTAAACGGGCCGCCATAAAGTTCGGGCGGCCGCCGCGCCGCCTCTTTCGCATTCGCGAGGCATAGCCATGAAGCATATCCTTGAAAGCCTCAACGAGCGCCGCGCCGGCGCCCGCGCCGGTGGCGGTCAGAAGCGCATCGAGGCGCAGCACAAGCGCGGCAAGCTGACGGCCCGCGAACGCATCGAACTGTTGCTCGACGCCCATTCCTTCGAGGAATTCGACATGTTCGTGCAGCATCGCTGCACCGATTTCGGCATGGACAAGGGCGAGAAGATTCCGGGCGACGGCGTCGTCACCGGCTGGGGCACGGTCAACGGCCGCGTCGTCTATGTCTTCGCCAAGGACTTCACGGTGCTCGGCGGTTCGCTCTCCGAGACCCACGCCGCCAAGATCACCAAGATTCAGGATATGGCGCTGCGCAACCGCGCGCCGATCATCGGCCTGTTCGACGCCGGCGGCGCCCGCATTCAGGAAGGCGTGGCCGCTCTCGGCGGTTATGGCGAAGTCTTCCAGCGCAACGTGCTGGCCTCGGGCGTCATTCCGCAGATTTCCGTCATCATGGGGCCCTGCGCCGGCGGCGACGTCTATTCGCCGGCGATGACCGACTTCATCTTCATGGTGAAGGACACGAGCTACATGTTCGTGACCGGCCCCGACGTGGTGAAGACCGTCACCAACGAGACCGTGACGGCCGAGGAACTTGGCGGCGCCTCGGTGCACACGACCAAGAGTTCCATCGCCGACAAGGGGTTCGACAACGATGTCGAGGCGCTGTTGCAGATGCGCCGGCTGATCGATTTCCTGCCGGAATCGAACACCGACGAGGTTCCGGAATGGCCGAGCTTCGACGACGGCGCGCGGTTCGACATGTCGCTCGACACGATCGTGCCCGACAATCCGAACAAGCCCTACGACATGAAGGAGCTGATCCTGAAGGTCGTCGACGAGGGCGATTTCTTCGAGATTCAGGAAGCCCACGCCCGGAACATCGTCACCGGCTTCGCCCGCATGGAGGGGCGCACGGTCGGCGTCGTCGGCAATCAGCCGATGGTTCTGGCGGGCGTGCTCGATTCGGACGCCTCGCGCAAGGCGGCGCGCTTCGTGCGCTTCTGCGACGCGTTCAACATTCCGATCGTCACCTTCGTCGACGTGCCGGGCTTCCTGCCGGGCACGGCGCAGGAATATGGCGGGTTGATCAAGCACGGCGCCAAGCTGCTCTTCGCCTATGCGGAAGCCACGGTGCCGAAAGTGACCGTCATCACCCGCAAGGCCTTCGGCGGCGCCTATGACGTCATGGCCTCCAAGCATCTGCGCGGCGACGTCAATTACGCCTGGCCGACGGCGCAGATCGCGGTGATGGGCGCCAAGGGCGCGGTCGAGATCATTTTCCGCGCCGATATGGGCGACGCCGGCAAAATCGCGGCGCAGACGAAGAACTACGAGGATCGCTTCCTGTCGCCGTTCGTGGCGGCCGAGCGCGGCTATATCGACGATGTCATCCAGCCGCATGCGACGCGCAAGCGCGTCTCCCGGGCGCTCGACATGCTCCGCCACAAGGAGCTTCAGAACCCCTGGAAGAAACACGACAACATCCCGCTCTGACGCGGTTCGGCGAAAAAAGGGCCCGCGCGGCAGTCGCCGCGCGGGCTTTGTTATTGCCGGATGTGCGGTCTCACCAGGTCAAGGCTTTCGTGTTGTCCTTGAACAATTGCCCGCCGGTCAGATCGGCGTTGCTGAGCTTCAGCCCCGGCAGCAGATCTGTTTCGGCGACGCCATAGTGCTTCATGCACATCGGGCAAACGATGATTGTCGCGCCTGCGGCGATCAGTTCGGCGATCGCTTTCTGCTGATCGCCGAACTTTCCAGCGTTCGACTTCGCCGCTAGCACGACGGCGCGATCGTTGAGGAAGATCGTCAACGGATGGCCGAGCTTGAGCTGCCGACCGCCGAAGGTGAGGGCCATTCCAGCGCGATGCCCCTCGTCGGAAATCAGGTTGATGAACAGCGGATCGTTGGCGCCGGCCCAGGTCGGCGTCGCGCCCGTCATCGCGAGTCCGGCGACCACGGCGGCGGCGAGAATCAATTTCTTGAAGGTCTTCATTTTTCGTTTCCTGTATCATGAGATGTCGACGCCCGACTTCGGGCGCATGATCACGAAAACGAAACAGGCGGCGCCCGCGCGCCGATGGGTTTGGGATTGATCCACCTTGCGGCTTTTCGCCGCGCCGACTTAAGCGACCGTCGAATGGGAGCGATCGCCAATTGATTCCAGAACAGCAGCGCGGCGGCGAGGAGTCCTCCATGAGCAAGGGAAGCGAATGGGCAGGAGTCGACCCGCGTCTCGCCTCTGCCGGGCGAGGCCGGTATTTCGGACGGCTCGCCTGCGTGGCAGACGACGAATCGCAGGCCGGCATCGGCGCCTGTAAAATCCGGCATATAGCCGGTGGGCACGAGCGCGCGCGCCAACAACAGGAACGTCGCCAGCGCGGCGAGCCAGCGCCGCGCCTCGTATCTGTTTTCGGGTCTGTCGCCGATCACGCCGTTTCGCCTCGCCGCCCGCGCACCCGTATCTGATCATCGGCGTGCCGCGTCGGCAAGCCATCTGGGACCCGGTCTGTCGAAATCGCGCGACCGGCTTCGCCGCCGCTTAACCTTTCACGCCGTTAACCTCTCGCCGTTTACCGCGCCGCAACGCGACCATCGCAGGATGCTTGGGACAACAAGCCGGGGGCAGGAACATGGTTCGGGCACAGCAGGCGCGCACGGACGGCCAGACGATTTCGCGGCAGACGAGCGCGCGCGAACTCGACGCGCGGCGGGCAGCGGTGGTCGCCCTGCGCATGGCCGGGCGCGTGACCCGCGAGGACGTGCGTCGGCTGCGGCGCGAGGTTTTCGCCGACGGCTGCGTGACGCGCGACGAGGCGGACGCGCTGTTCGCGCTCGACATGTCGAAATGCGAGCGCGACCCGGAATGGACGGCGTTTTTCGTCGAGGCGATTCTCGATCATGTGGTCTGGCAGGCGCGTCCGACGGGAATCGTTAACGAATCGCAGGCCGAATGGCTGATCGACCGCGCCGACATGGCCAAAAGCATCTCGGCCTTCGCGGTTCTCGTCAGCGTGCTGGCGGAAGCGCATCGCACGCCCATCTGGTTCCTGGCGGCGGTCAAGGCGCGGGCGGCGCAAGGCTGGCCAGGTCTCGACTCGGCCTTGGCCGCGGCCGTCGACGAGGCGGTCGCGATGGCCGCGGCGACCGGCGCCTGACGCCGCTGTTTCCCCCCTAAGCGGTATGGACGCGGGCGCCGCGCTTCACTAAAAGCGGGCAGGTTTCGCGCGCGCGGGAAAATGAAGGCCGGAGAGGGCTTTCGGCGGCCCGCGCGGCCGCATGATTTCCGGGGCTCGCATGTTCAAGAAGATCCTGATCGCCAACCGTGGCGAGATCGCCTGCCGCGTCATCAAGACCGCGCGCAAGATGGGCATCAAGACCGTCGCGGTCTATTCCGACGCGGACAAGGACGCGCTGCATGTCGAAATGGCCGACGAGGCGGTGCATATCGGCCCGCCGGCCGCTGCCGAATCGTATCTTGTCATCGACAAGATCATCGCCGCCTGCAAGGCCACAGGCGCCGAAGCGGTGCATCCGGGCTACGGCTTTCTGTCGGAGCGCGCGGCTTTCGCCGAGGCGCTGAAGGCCAACGGTCTCGTCTTCATCGGCCCCAACGTGCGCGCCATCGAGGCGATGGGCGACAAGATCGAATCCAAGAAGTTCGCCAATGCGGCGAAAGTCTCCACCGTTCCCGGCTTCCTCGGCGTCATCGAGAGCCCTGAGCACGCCGTGCAGATCGCCGACGAGATTGGCTATCCGGTGATGCTCAAAGCCTCGGCCGGCGGCGGCGGCAAGGGCATGCGCATCGCCTATTCGCGCGATGAAGTGGCAGAGGGTTTCGCCCGCGCCAAGTCCGAGGCGATCTCGTCCTTCGGCGACGACCGCGTCTTCGTCGAGAAGTTCATCGTCAATCCGCGCCATATCGAAATTCAGGTGCTGGGCGACAAGCACGGCAACGTGATCTACCTGGGCGAGCGCGAATGCTCGATCCAGCGCCGCAATCAGAAGGTGATCGAGGAAGCGCCGTCGCCGCTGCTCGATGAGGAGACCCGCCGCAAGATGGGCGAGCAGGCCGTCGCGCTGGCCAAGGCGGTGGATTACGATTCCGCCGGCACGGTCGAATTCGTCGCGGGACAGGACAAGAGCTTCTATTTCCTTGAGATGAACACCCGCCTGCAGGTCGAGCATCCGGTGACGGAACTCATCACCGGCGTCGATCTCGTCGAGCAGATGATCCGCGTCGCCGCCGGCGAGCCGCTCGCCATCAAGCAGAGCGACGTCAAGCTGAAGGGCTGGGCGGTCGAAAGCCGCGTCTACGCCGAAGACCCGGTGCGCAACTTCCTGCCCTCCACCGGCCGCCTCGTCACCTACCGCCCGCCGGCGGAAGGCGCGCACGACGGCGTGACCGTGCGTAACGACACCGGCGTCTACGAAGGCGGCGAGATTTCGATCTATTACGATCCGATGATCGCCAAGCTCGTCACCCATGCGGGCGACCGTCTGACCGCCATCGAGGCGCAGGCCGTGGCGCTCGATTCCTTCGTCATCGACGGCATCCGTCACAACATCCCGTTCCTCGCCTCGCTGATGCAGCATCCGCGCTGGCGCTCGGGCGCGTTGTCCACGGGCTTCATCGCCGAGGAATATCCCAACGGCTTCGCGCCGCTCGTCGCGGAAGGCGAGAGCGCCCATGTCATGGCCGCCGTCGCCGCCGCCGTCGATCATCTGATGAACGAGCGCAAGCGCCAGATCACCGGCCAGATGCAGACCAGCCATGTCGTCAGCTTCGCGCGCGAGCGTTCGGTGCTGCTCGGCAAGCAGTGCTTCGACGTGACGCTCGACGAGGGCGACGAGGGGCTGCTGGTGCGCTTCGACGCCAGCGGCCACGCGCATGAGCTGGTGTCCGACTGGACGCCCGGCAATCCCGTGTGGCACGGCACGGTCGACGGCGAGGAGAAGGCCGTTCAGGTGCGCCCGATCCTCAACGGTTATGTGCTGGCGCATCGCGGCGTCTCCATCGACGCCCGCGTCTACACCCGCCGCGAGGCGGAGCTGGTCGCGCTGATGCCGGAGAAGAAGGAAGCCGACACCTCCAAGTCGCTGCTGTGCCCGATGCCCGGCCTCGTCAAGGCGGTCTACGTCACCGTCGGTCAGGAAGTGAAAGCCGGCGAGCCGCTCTGTATGGTCGAGGCCATGAAGATGGAAAACGTGCTGCGCGCCGAGCGCGACGTGACGGTCAAGAAGATCAACGCCAAGGAAGGCGACTCGCTCGCCGTCGATGCGGTGATCATGGAATTCAACTGATCGCCTGCAACGGCTGATCCGCAATGAACGCCGCCGGCCTTGCGCCGGCGGTTTGCGTTTGGCGACTTCATCGTCGCCGCTTTTTCTCATCCGCGCGGGCCAAAGCGCCGAAGAAGAAATCCGCAACGTTTCAGACCTACGCTCCGGGCGCCGCTGGAGAAGCTTGCCGCCGCCGACGAGCCGGCACGCCCGCTCTCAACACGGAACGAGAGGCGCAGATGGCCTATGTTTTGAGAATGGTCGACCAACGATTTTACGAGTTCAAGGCGCTCGATGGAGATCCATCCGCCATTCGATATGTCGAGCGCTATGTGAAGTTTTCGTCAGACATCGGAAGCGATTTCGTGCGTACGCCGCATATTACAACCGGCGGCGGCGCGCCCGTGCGTTGGGACGACGCGCCGACGAAGGGGCGGATGGGCGGCCCCAGGCGCAAACTGGAAGAATATTCGGTCGCGTTCTCGCTCCTGCTGGTCGGGGAGCGGTTTCGCGAAATCATCGAGCGTTTCGAGCCGGGCGTGCACCAGTTTTTCCCGATCGATGTCGTCTGGAAAGACGGCAGTCCGGCGGGCCGGCATTATTTTTTCAATATCGTCCATACGCTCGATGCGCTCGATCCGGAGCTCACGACATTGGACAGGGATCCGGTGGCCTCGAATTTTTTTCAACTCAAGCTCGACGATCCCGCGCATAAGGCGGTCTATTCGACGCAGCGGATGGGGGGCCATCACATCTGGGTCGAACGTCATCTGCCCAGTATTTCAATCTCCGCGGAACTTGGCGCGGCGTTGAAGCAAGCCAAGCTCAAAGGTCTCGATTTCTACGAGATCGAGCAGGTTTAATCGCCGCCGCCGCAGCCGCCCCCGCAGCTGCCGCCGCCGTCGCCGCTCGAGTCCGAACTGCCCGACCCGTCCGAGGAGCCTGAGCCGCCGTCGATGCCGCTGGTCGAGCCGTCGATGCTCGATAATGAAAAGTCGCCGCCGCATTGCGTTCCGGCCGCGCCGTTCTGGCGCAATTGCGCGCAATTGGGCTCGTAGACATAGCCGTCGGCGATGCGCAGCTTCTTGTCGAGCGCGAAGAGCAGGGGCAGCCGCGTCGGATTGGACACGTTGATGTGCTCGTCCCGGCAGCACCAGAACCAGACGCGCCGCAGGCCTTCGTTCGATTGCAGCCGGCTCGGAGACAGGGCGACAGCCGGCGTGTGATGCAGGAAGCCGCCGAACGCCTTCTTGCAGAAATCGTCATAGGCGCGCGTGTAGAGAATGAACTCGTGCCAGAGATCGTCGGCGATCTGCGACGGCATCGCGACGTAACGCCTGCCGCTGTAGTGATAGGCGAGGAAGAACTGCCGCAGACCTTCGGCGACCAGCGCGCTGTCCTTGCGCGTCAGACTGCGCCGCTGCTGCAACTTGGCGAGCAGCCCCGGCGGCCATTCGCACGAGCGGATGAATTCGGCGCGTCTCATCCGCCGCAATTGCAGCCAGAGCCCCAAAGCAATCACGGCGATCACAAGGCCTGTCAGGCCGAACAAAATCGTCATGCGCATTTGGAATCGCCCCGTTCGTCACATCGAAACTGGCAGGCGCGGCGACGATTGCCAATCGACTTTGGAACGGCGAAGCTGCGCGCAGGAGACGCCCATGCTCGATATCGACATCATGCCGTTCGCGAAGCTCATGGGCATTCGCATCGTCGAGGCCGCGCCCGCGCGCGTGGTGGCGGAACTCGACGTGCGGCCCGATCTCTGCACGGCCGGTTCGATCATGCATGGCGGCGCCTATATGGCCTTCGCGGATTCGGTCGGCGCCTACGCCACCGTTCTCAACATGCCGAAAGGCGCGATGACGACGACGGTCGAGAGCAAGACCAATTTCACCGGCAATATCAAGGCCGGCGAGACGGCGCGGGCCGAATGTTCGCCCGTGCATATTGGCCGCACGACGCAGGTGTGGCAGACGCGCATTCTGCGGCCGGACGGCAATCTCGCCGCGCTCGTCACGCAGACGCAGATGATCCTGCCGCCGAAAGCCTGAGAATGCCGCTGTATTTCGCCTATGGCTCGAATATGGACGCCGCCGCCATGGCCGAGCGTTGCCCGCGCGCCAAGCCGTTGGGGCGGGCGCGGCTTGCGCGTCATCGGCCAGCCCTGATGTCGGAAGGCTATCTGACCGTCGAGCGCGATCCGGGCGGAACGGTGCACGGGCGTCTCTACGACCTGCCTCTGTCCGACATCGCCGCGCTCGACCGCTATGAGGGCGTCGCGCGCGGCCTCTATACGAAGATCACGCAGGCGGTGCTGCGCGAGGGCGCGAGCCCGGCGCAGGCGCTGATTTATGTCGGCAAGGGCAGGGGCGGGGCGCCGGGCCGCCCGCCCGCCGGTTATCTCGAAGGCGTCGAGCAGGCCGCGCGTGACATCGGCCTGCCAGACCTGTATGTGGCGCAATTGCGGGCGTTGCGGACCGGCGAGGGGCCGGATGTAGCCTCGACAGGACGTTTCCGGGCCATCAAACGGCCGGATCTGATCGTTGCGAAGGACAAGGCATGACCCATACGGTTCCGGTGTTTCGCGACGTCGCTTCGCTGCGCGCCGCCGTTGCGACATGGCGCAAGGCGGGCGAGAAGGTGGCGCTCGTGCCGACCATGGGCGCGCTGCACGCCGGCCATGTTTCTCTGGTGGACGCCGCGCGCGCCTATGCGACGCGCGTCGTCGTGTCGATTTTCGTCAACCCGACGCAATTCGCGCCGCACGAGGATTTCAACGCCTATCCGCGCACGCTTGAGGCCGATCTGGAAAAACTCGCCGCAGTGAAAGCCGATGGCGCCTTCGCGCCGACGGTCGGCGAAATGTATCACAAGGAAGCCGCCACCACGGTGAGCGTCGCCGGCCCGGCGAGCGTAGGGCTGGAGGACCGCTTCCGTCCGACGCATTTCGCCGGCGTCGCGACAGTTGTGGCCAAGCTGCTCAATCAGGCGCAGGCCGACATCGCGCTGTTCGGCGAGAAGGACTATCAGCAACTCAAGGTCATCGCGCGCATGGCGGAAGACCTCGACATTCCCACGCGCATTCTCGGCTGCCCGACCGTGCGCGAAGCCGACGGCCTCGCGCTGTCGTCGCGCAATGTCTACCTGTCGAAAGAAGAGCGGGCCACGGCGCCGCTGCTGCATCGCGCCATGTGCGCGGCGGCGGAGGAAATTTCGCAGGGCAAGCCCGTTGCGGGACCGATCGCCCATGCGGTCGGAATGGTCGAGGCGCAGGGCTTCGTCGTCGATTATATCGAGGCGCGGCACGCCGAGACTTTGGCGCCCATCGTCTCGGCCGCAGACGGCCCTGTGCGCATTCTCGCAGCCGCGCGCCTTGGCAAGACCCGCCTCATCGACAATATCAGCTGTTAAGCCGGCCATGTCGCGCCGCGCCGTCCATGTGACGATTTCCGGCCGCGTGCAGGGCGTGGGGTATCGCGCCTGGACCGAACGAACGGCGCGCACGCTCGGCCTCGAAGGCTGGGCGCGCAATCGCCGCAATGGCGATGTTGAAGCTGTATTCGTCGGCGACGAGGAAAAAATCGCAGCCATGCTCGCCGCATGCCGGCAGGGACCGACGTCGGCGCACGTCGTCTCGGTGAGAGCCGACGATCTCGATCCGCCGGAGCCGACGCAGGGCTTTCAGATCAGGCCCACCGCCTGAATCGAAAGGGCGGCTTGCGCCGCCCTTTCCGCGTCAGCGCCGCGGAGGCGGCGGATGGTGAGGATGCGGCGGCGGGGGTGGCGGCGGCGGCCCTGCGTGTTGGGCGCGCAATTGCTCGCGGTCGGCGTGGACCTTGTCGCGCGCGGCGGCGAGCGCGGCCCTGTCGCCGGCAATCGCGGCGGTGTTGCCGTTGCGGATATCGGCGTCGAGTTTCGCGCGCGCGTCGTGTCGCGCATGCTGGTCGTGATGCAATTGCTGCCGCAGGCCGCCGATATCGCCCGCGACGGCGGTGGACATGGCGAACGGGGCGACGCAGATGGCGGCGGTCAGGGTCGTGATGACGATCTTACGCATGGGCGCTCCTCAAGCACTCTGGCGCCAAGCGTGACGCAGGCTTGCGTGGCGCGCCAGCGGAATGCGGAAACACGCCAAGCAATCGCCTGACGCAACAGCGCGCATTTTTCCGTTGGAAATCTTAAGCCGCGTTCATCGGTCGCGTCGGCCCGAACAGCGCCTCGAACTCGCGCCGCAGCGCGAGGTCGACGTCCGGCATGGTCACGGGCAGCCCGAGGTCGACGAGGCTGGTGACGCCGAGATGGCTCGCGCCGATGCCGCAGGGCACGATGCCGCCGAAATGCGTCAGCTCAGGTTCGACATTGAGCGAAATCCCGTGAAAGCTGACCCAGCGCCGCATGCGAATGCCAAGCGCCGCGATCTTGTCTTCCGCCGGCTCGCCAAGCGGGCTGGGCGGCTTGCCGGGCCGCGTCACCCAGACGCCGACGCGGTCCTCGCGCCGTTCGCCCTTGATGTTGAAAGCGGCGAGCGTCGCCATGATCCAGTCTTCGAGCGTCGCGACGAAGGCGCGCACGTCCTGTCGGCGGCGTTTGAGATCGAGCATCACATAACCGACGCGCTGGCCGGGGCCGTGATAGGTGAATTGTCCGCCGCGTCCCGTCGCATGGACCGGAAAGCGCGCCTCGACCAGATCGGCCGGCTTGGCCGACGTGCCTGCGGTATAGAGCGGCGGATGCTCGAGCAGCCACACGCATTCGTCGGCGCGGCCGTCGGCGATGGCGTCGGCGCGCGCTTCCATGAAGGCGACGGCTTCGTCATAGGCGACGAGAGAATCGCTGATGCGCCATTCGACCGGCGGCGAACCCGGCGACGGCAGCATGGATGTGTGAAGGGCGGCTCGATCCGTCATGGCGAAATCGCTTGTTTTCCTGCCTTTGCTCTATGGCAGGCTTCGGCGCGCAGGAAAAGCTGTCGCAACGGCTTGTCAGGGGGGGATCGATTTGTTAGACGACCCCCGCTGCCGACGCGATCCGCCCCAAGCGAGCGCGCCGGACATCTCCGCGGCCATGGCGGAATTGGTAGACGCGCTAGCTTGAGGTGCTAGTTCCTTAACCGGAGTGGAAGTTCGAGTCTTCTTGGCCGCACCATCCTTCGAGATGGTCATGAAAAAAGGCGCTCCGACCGGGGCGCCTTTTTCATTTGTCACTGTGCCGGTTTCGCGAGCGGCGTCGGCGCGGGTTTCGTTTTGGCCTTGCCGCCGCCATAGCCCATCTTGGCCAGAATGCCTTCTGTCTCCGAACGCCATCCCGGTCCTGCGGCCACCGTCTGCGCGCGCCCCGGCCCGGGCGCGATATGCGCGACGCGATAGCCGCGCTTCTTCAATTCGCGCAGAAAGGCCGGCAGCATCTCGACGGTCTGCTTCTTGGTGTCATGAAACAAAATCATGCCGCGTCCGGCTTGATCGAGCCGCGACATGACCAGATCGAGTTGCTTTTGCGGCGTCATCGCCGCCCAGTCCGAAGCCCAGATGTCCGTGCCCAGCGTGGCGACGTTCATGGCGCCGAGGAAGTCGATCAGGGCGGGAGAATCGGCAAAGCCCGGAAAGCGGAAGAACGATGATTTCGGATGGCCGCGCTCCGCCGCGCCGAACGCCGCGCGATCGACCTGCTCCATGCCGTTGAGAATATCCGCCTCGGCCTTCGCCTGCGGCAGGCCGCGCAGCGTCGCCGCAGGGTGCGTCGAGGAATGATAGGCGATGGCGTGGCCTTCGGCGCGCGCGCGTTTGGCGATGGCCGGATTGGCGGCGGCGTTGCGGCCGATCATGAAAAAGGTCGCCTTGACGCATTCCTTGGCCAACGCGTCGAGAATGCGCGGCGTCGCGCCGGCGTCCGGCCCGTCGTCGAAGGTCAGCACGACTTCGCGTTCGGCGAGCGGCAACGCCCGGGGATAGGACTTGAGCCCGACCGCGACGCCGCCCTCGGAGCCGACGCTGAGCGTGCGCGACGTGCCGAGCGCCTCCGGTCCGCAGGCCGCGGCAGCCGACGACGCGACAAAGGCGCCGGCGAGGGCAAGACATAAAACTTTCATCGAAACCTCATAAAGCCACGCCGGCGCGCGAATGGGTTGCCTTCCAATGCTCTTGGTTTAAGAAGCCAAAGCCCGATTGTCGATGCGGGATTCCCGATATGGCCGAAACGCAGAACAAGCCCCGCGCAGACGTGGCCTCCTCAGACGCTTTGCGCGATGAAGAAGGCGCAATTCGGTCGAGCTTCGTCGAGACGGTGGCCGCCGCCATCGCCGCCGACGACGGCGAGCGGGTGCGCAAGCTGGCCGCCGACCTGCACGAGGCCGATCTCGGCGACCTCATCGAAGCGCTCGACGCCGACGAGCGTCCCAAACTGATCGAACTCATGGGCCGCGACTTCGACTTCGCGGCTCTGACGGAAGTCGACGATTCGGTTCGCGAGGAAATCCTCGAAGACCTGCCGCCGGAAACGGTCGCCGAAGGCGTCCGCGATCTCGAAACCGACGTCGCGGTTGAAATTCTCGAAGACCTGCCGCCGGAAGAGCAGGCCGAAATTCTCGACAAGATGCCGGCGGTGGAACGCGTCGCCCTGCGCCGCTCGCTGGACTACCCGGAGGATTCCGCTGGCCGTCTGATGCAGACGACGCTGGTGACGGCGCCGCCGATGTGGACGGTCGGCCAGATGATCGATCATCTGGGCGATACGCCGCCGGACGATCTGCCAGACTCGTTTTTCGAGATTTTCGTGGTCGACCCCGGCCACAGGCTGCTGGGCAACGTCTTTCTCGACGCCTTGCTCAAGGCGCGCCGCACCACGCGGCTTGAGGACATTCTCGACGCCGACCGCCGCCGCGTGCAGGTGGGCGAGGATCGCGAAGAAGTCGCCCGTCTTTTCGAACATTATAATCTCGTCTCCGCCCCGGTCGTGGACGAGGCCGATCGTCTCGTCGGCGTCATCACCATCGACGACGTCGTCGACGTGATTCAGGAAGAGGCGGAAGAAGACATCAAGGCGCTCGGCGGCGTCAGCCGGTCGGAAGATCTGTCCGACACCGTGCTCTGGATCGCCAAAAGCCGCTTCACCTGGCTCTTCGTCAATCTGATCACGGCCTTCGTCGCCTCGTCCGTGCTCGGGCTCTTTGCCGGCGAAATGCAGAAGATGGTGGCGCTGGCCGTGCTCGTGCCGATCGTCGCTAGCCAGGGCGGCAACGCCGCCACGCAAACCATGACCGTCGCCGTGCGCGCGCTGGCGACGCGCGAATTGTTCTCCGGCAATATTCAGCGCGTGATGACGCGCGAAGTGACGGTCGGGCTTCTCAACGGCGCGGCCTTCGGGCTGATGACCGGGCTCGTCGCCGGCGCGTGGTTCGCGAGCGTCGGCATCGGCGTCGTCATCAGTCTCGCGATGTTGACCAATCTCATCGCTGGCGCGTTGGGCGGCATTCTCATCCCGGTGGTGCTCGATAAATATGGATTCGACCCGGCAGTGTCGTCGGGCGCGTTCGTGACCACGGTGACGGATGTCGTCGGCAATTTCGCCTTCATGGGCATCGCCACCTTGTGGTTCGGACTGGCGTAGAGCCGCCGCCGCCCGGTTGGGCGCGGATCGGATATTCGCCTATTTGCGGCATGGCCGGGTTGTGCAGTGATGTGGCTTAAGTAACCATTCGCTTTAACGGCTCGTTACCGGCTTGGGGATAATTTGCCGGAATGTTGTTTTCTGATCAGCTCTCGGGCCGCCTCGCGCGCGGCGCTCTTCTCGCCTTGTCCATGACGCTGGCCGCCTGCGGCCGCGGCGGCGGGGGCGGCATGGCCGAATTCGGCGGCGGTTTTGGCGGCGACATCACGTCCTCGACCGGAAAGCAGACCGAGGCGACGGAATATTCGCGCAATTTCGCCGTGCACGGCATCGACGTCTCGAAATATCAGGGTCCGATCGATTGGCATGCGGTCAAGGCCGGCGGCGCCGCCTTCGCCTGGATCAAGGCGACGGAAGGCGGCAACCACGCCGATCCGCGCTTCATGGAGAACTGGCAGGGCGCCAAGGCGGCCGGCGTGCCGCGCGGCGCCTACCATTTCGTCTATTGGTGCCGCCCGTGGCAGGAAGAGATGGCGTGGTTCGAGCAGAACGTGCCGGTCGATCCCGACGCGTTGCCGCCGGTGCTCGACGTCGAGGCGACGCCGGAATCGCGCACCTGCAAGCGCACGCTGACGCGCGAGACCGTTGTGCCGGAAATGCGCGCCATGCTTCAGCGCATGCATCGCCACTACGGCAAGAAACCGGTCATCTACGTGACGGTGGATTTCTATCAGGCCATCCTCGCCGACAACGAGCTTGAGGAATATCCGATCTGGATTCGCTCGACCAAGCATCATCCGACGGTGAAATACGGCTCGCGCCACTGGACGTTCTGGCAATATCAGTCCGACGGCCGCATCTCCGGCATCGGCGCCAAGATCGACCGCAACGTCTTCAAGGGCACGGTCGCCGAATGGAACGCCTGGCTGAAGGCGAACTGAGCTAAAGCCACCGCCGCACGCGGCGTTTGTAATCCCGATACGCCTCGCCGAAACGGATTTCGAGATGCCGCTCCTCGCGTTCGATCGCGAGTTTCGTCACGGCAAACACGCAGACAGGCGCGATCAGGGCGAGCCAGCTCCAGCGCAGCCAGACGGCGAGCCCGAGGATCAGCAGCGTATTGGCGACATAGATCGGATTGCGGCTGAGACCGAAAATGCCGGACGTGATCAGATTGTCGCTGCCGGCGTTCGGAAGGATTGTCGTCTGCGCCCGCCGCATGGTGAGGAACGCGGCGACGTCGATGGCCAGCGCCGCCGCGATCAGCGCCCATCCGATCCAGACGGGCAGGGCGGAAAGCGCTTGATCGAGCGCGGGCAGCGCCCAGACGCTTTGCAGCCCCCACGCCGCCAGCGCACCCGCGCCATAGATCATCGGCGGCCAGGGCAGGCGATTGGGTCTGCGAGAAAAATCTTGAGCCATGTCGCCCCGCCTCTTGCGCAGTCATTTCGCCGCTTATAGGCCTGATCCTAGCGCCGGGGCGGGGCTCGCGCCACAAACCCGGACATTGCGCAGCAAAGTTTCGAGGAAACGCGCCGATGATCCCGAATTCCAGCCCGAGCTTCAACTTCGACCTCGGCGAAACCGCCGACATGATCCGCGACACGGCGCGCGCCTTCTCGCAGAACGAAATCGCGCCGCGCGCCGACGAGATCGACAAGACCAACCAGTTCCCGCGCGACCTCTGGCCGAAAATGGGTGAACTCGGCCTGCACGGCATCACGGTTCCGGAGGAGTTCGGCGGCTCGGGCCTCGGCTATCTCGAACATTGCATCGCGATCGAGGAAGTCTCGCGCGCCTCGGCCTCGGTCGGCCTGAGCTATGGCGCGCATTCCAACCTCTGCGTCAACCAGATTTCGCGCAACGGCACGAAGGAGCAGAAGCAGAAATATCTGCCGAAGCTGATTTCCGGCGAGCATGTCGGCGCTTTGGCCATGTCCGAACCCGGCGCCGGCTCCGACGTCGTGTCGATGAAGACGCGCGCCGAGAAGAAGGGCGACCGCTACATCCTCAACGGCTCGAAGATGTGGATCACCAACGGCCCCATCGCCGAGACGCTGCTTGTCTACGCCAAGACCGACCCGGCGGCGGGCCCGAAGGGCATCACCGCCTTCCTGATCGAGAAGGGCTTCAAGGGCTTCTCGACGGCGCAGAAGCTCGACAAGCTCGGCATGCGCGGCTCCGACACCGGCGAACTCGTGTTCGAGGATTGCGAAGTGCCGGAGGAGAACGTGGTCGGCGGCGTCGGGCGCGGCGTCAACGTGCTGATGTCCGGCCTCGATTATGAGCGCGTCGTGCTGTCGGCCGGGCCGCTCGGCATCATGCAGGCGGCGATGGACATCGTCATGCCCTACGTTCACGAGCGCAAGCAGTTCGGCCAGCCGATCGGCCAGTTCCAGCTCGTTCAGGCCAAGATCGCCGACATGTATGTGGCGATGAATTCGTGCCGCGCCTATGTCTACGCCGTGGCGCGCGCCTGCGACCGCGGCGAGACTTCGCGGCAGGATTCGGCCGGCGCGATCCTGCTCTCAGCGGAAAAGGCGACGCAGATGGCGCTCGACGCCATCCAGCTTTTGGGCGGCAACGGCTATATCAACGATTACCCGACCGGCCGCCTGCTGCGCGACGCCAAGCTCTACGAAATCGGCGCCGGCACCAGCGAAATCCGCCGCATGCTGATCGGCCGCGAATTGTTCGCCAAAAGCATGTGAGGCGCCGTTTTCCGCTTTCCTGAAGCGAAAAAGGCGAACGCCGCGTCATTTGACCGAATTGCGTAGCGCATGACGCGTGTTAGGCTCCCCCGAAAGAAAATTTCGGGGGAATCATGGATCGGAGACGATTCATTGCTGGCGCTTCGGCGCTGGCGGCTTTTTCAACCTCTCAAGCATGGGGGCAGGGCGCTACGGCTCCTGCCGCCGGCGCCAACAGGCTGGTGCTGCTCGGCAACAAGGGCGGGCCGTCCATTCGCGGCTATTCGCCGAGTCCGTCGAGTTCGCTGATCGTCTGGAACGGCGTTCCCTACGTCATCGACGCGGGCTACGGCGTCACCTTCAAACTGGTCGAGATCGGCTTTCCGCTGCCGAGTCTGCGTTATCTCTTCATCACGCATCATCATTCCGACCACAATCTCGAAGCGGTGACGCTGCCCTATAACGCCTGGGCGATCGGCCTGAAGACGCAGGTCGACGTCTACGGCCCCGAAGGCATGGGCGCGATGCTCGACGCCGGCTGGGTCTCCAACAAGTTCGACATCGAAACGCGCATGGCCGACGAAGGCCGGCCCGATCTGCGCAAACTCGTGCGCGGCCACGCCTACAAGGAAGGCGAGGTGATGCGCACCAGTGATGTGGCGGTCAGCGCCTTGCGCAACAAGCATCCGCCGATCGCGGATTCCTACGCCTTGAAGTTCCAGTTTAACGGCAAGACGATCGTCTTCTCCGGTGATACGACTTACTTTCCGCCTCTGGCCGATTTCGCCAAGGGCGCCGATTATCTCGTTCATGAAGTCGCCTATGAGCCGGCGTTGAAGGCGCTGGCCGAGCGCAATCCCAATGCGGCGACGCTGATCGATCACCTGAAAGCCTCGCATACGATGGCCGAGGACGTGGGACGCATCGCCGCCGCCGCCGGCGTCAAGAATCTGGTGCTCAACCATTTCGTGCCGGCCGACGACAAAAGCCTGACGCCCGAGGTCTGGACCGAAGCGGTGCGCAAGACCTTCGACGGCCCGGTGATCGTCGGGCGCGACCTGCTGTCGATCCCGCTCGGATAGATTACGGCGCTTGTCATTGGTCGCGGCGCGCAAGCATTGCTAAGCTTGGCGCATCGTTTCGATTCCGGGGTTTCCAGATGCGCCGTTTCGCCTTCGCCGTGCTTGCCTTCGTCCTCCTCCCGTCCGCAGCTATGGCGCAACAGGCCAAAGCGGACGCCGAGGCGGTTCAGGATTGCGTTGGCAAGAAATCCGGCCCCGAAGGCGATCTGCCGTCCGCCGGGCCGCTCCGCGATAAGTTCATGGCGGAAATGGGCGACCCGCAGGATTGTCGCGGCGTCATCGCCAAGGCCTGCGAAACGGCCGGCGGCGATCAGGACGCCTGTCTGACGCGAGAATCGCGCGCCTGGCTGAAGGCTGTGGCGGACGTGGGCGCAGGTTCGTCGAACAAGAAGGCCGCCGCCGCGTGGAAGGCGGCGAGCAGCCGCATCCAGTCGCATTCCGTTGCGCTTTGCGAGGCGACGGCCGCAATGTCGGCTTGGGGCGGCGAAACGGTGAAGACCAAGGGAAAATACGGGATGAGCCTGTCATCGCCCTGCGTCAGCGAAATCGTCGCGCGCGAGGCGATCCAGATGTTGACGCAGGTGCGCGGCAACTGACTTTGCGGCTCATTCGGGGATAAAGGGCGGGCGGCTTGGCCGCCCGCTTTTTTGTCGGGACTTCAGAGCCCCTTGGCGTTGCCGCGCAGCAGCTCGAAGCGGCGGCCCGAGCCATCCTTTTCGAGGAAAGTCACGGTCGAGCCGCTGACCTCGACGCGATAGCAGCTCTCTTCTTCGTCTTCCGGGAATTCGAAGCAGACGGTTTCGCCGCGCACAGTCCATTTTCCGGTCGAAAGCTCGTCGTCGAGCAATTGCTTGATCGTGCCGTCGGCGGCGTAGAACTCGATGAGCGGATCGCCGTCCGAGCTCTTGCCGCGAATGGAATTGCCGATCAGCGCCGACCACGCGGCAAGGCCGGAGAGTTTCTCGGCGGCCGGAGCGGCGGCGGGAGCCGGCGCTGCGGGAGCCGGCGCAGCGGCCGGAGCCGGAGCGGCCGCAGGAGCAGCTGTCGCCGCCGGCGCAGCCGCGGGGGCCGGAGTCGGAGCAGGAGCTGCGGCCGGAGCCGCAGCCGGCGCGGGAGCGGCGCTCGCAGCCGGGGCTGGAGTGGGGGCGGGCGCGGCGGCAGGGGCCGGGCTGGCGGCCGGAGTCGCCGCGGCGGCCGGCGGCGCGGCGGGCGCGGGCTCGCTCGGCGCGGCGGTCTGCGCGACGGCGATCGAGGGAAGGAACAGGGCGCACGCGATCAGCGCGCGACGGAAGCTGGAGTGCATAGGCGGCTCTTTTGCTTGGCGGAATTGGCGTCGCGGCGGGCCAGCGACAAGGCGCAATCTGTCCGGCCGCGCGGCTGCTGTCCAGCCCGCCTTGGCCGTTAACGTATTTTTCGATATCGCTACAACGCAACATTCATTCGCATCTGCGAGCTATTGAACAAAATTTGCGCAAATTGCTTCTTGAGGCCTGATGTTTTTCGCCCTGTCGAAAGTTTTCTGGTGGTTGATGGCGCCAACCAAGATCGTTTTGCTCGCGGCGCTGGGCGGCCTGATTCTGTCATGGTCGCGTTTTGCCCGCGCCGGTCGCTGGATCATGGGCTTTGGCGTGCTCTCGCTCGCCGTCATGGCTCTGTCGCCGCTGGGCGCGGCGATGATGAAGCCGCTCGAAGACCGCTTTCCGTTCCCTGGCGACGCCATCGAGCCGCCGGATGTGATCGTCGTCCTCGGCGGTCCGATGAACGAGGACATGACCAAATCGCGCGGCCCGACCGCCATGACGGAGGCAGGCGTGCGCATGACGGCGGGCGTCGAGCTGGCGCGGCGTTTCCCCAACGCGAAGCTGGTGTTCACCGGCGGCTCGGCCGATCTCTATCAGGATGGCGACAGCGAGGCCGTCGGCGCAGAGCGTCTCTGGCTGGCGCTTGGCGTGCCGAAAGAGCGCATGATGTTCGAATCGCGCTCGCGCAACACGCATGAGAACGCGTTCATGACCCGCGAACTCGTGAAGCCGAAGCCCGGCGACCGTTGGCTGCTCGTCACCTCGGCCTGGCACATGCCGCGCTCCATGGGCATTTTCCGCCGCGCCGGCCTCAGTGTGACGGCCTACCCGGTCGATTATCACACCTTGGCCGGATGGCAGGGGCTCACCGCGCGCTACGGCGTGATCGAGCGTTTGCGGCAATTCGAAATGGGTTTGCGGGAATGGATCGGTTTGGTGGTCTATCGCGCCACCAACAAGACGGACGCGTTTTTCCCCGCGCCCTGATCAATCGTGGCGCGGCAGCCCGAGCCGGATGACGCCGCGCGTCTCGTCCGGCTCGATCGGTTTGCCTTTGCGGTAGATCACCAGCCGCCCCTCATGCGCCAGCGCGATGGCTCGCCGCCGCACTTCCGTGAGATGCGACCGCCAGGCGAGAGCCTCCTCGCCGCGCGCGGCGGCGTGCGCCTTCGCCGCATCGGTCGGACAAATCGTCTTTGCCGGCCCGGCGTCATGGCAAAGCGCCAGAATCGTTTCGTCGAGTGAGGAATGCGTCATCGTCCGGCCATCGCCGATTGCGGCGCCGGGGTCAAGTTTTCGGCGCGTCGTCGAGCAGAACCGCGGCGCGCGCGTCCGAGTCGAATTGGCGGTGCGCAATGATCAGGGCGATGGCCGCCGTCATGGCCATCCAGGCCAGTGGGCTGACAAACCAGCCAAGATATCCGAACGAGAAGAAGAACGCGCGCTGCCCGCGCGTGAAATGACGGCCGGCGGCGATATTCATCGCGGCGGCGCGCTCGACTGCGCGGGCGCGCGCCGCCGCGTCGGCGGAGGAGGCGGGCGGCGTCGCGCCAATCAGGATGGCGGTGTAATTGAACAGCCGATAGGCCCAGGCGAATTTGAAAAAGGCGTAGCCGAAGATCATCCCCAGGCCGATGACCTTCAACTCCCACAAGCCCCGCGACGTGGCGAGCCCGAAGGGCAGGTCGGCGAAGATCTTCTGTGCGTCTTCCGTCGCGCGCAACAGCGTCGCCGCGGCGCCGATCGCCAGCAGCGAGGTCGAGGCGAAAAACGCCGTGCCGTTCTGCAACGATCCCATGATGGCCGTGTCGACGATGCGAACGTCGCGCCGCGACATTTCCTCCATCCAGCGGTGGCGTTGAAGGTCCATCAGGCTGGAAAGGTTGCGCCGCTCCCGCTGGCTGCGGTCGATCATCACATGATAGCCGGCCCAGACGAGCGCGAAAAACACGAGGCCGAGATAGTCCTGAAACGTCAGACCGAGCATGGATTGTTCCGAAAGCGGCGCGCGGGCGTGACGGGCGCGCATCCGATCTCCTATAATCGGTTTGACCGCAACGGGAGACTCGCCGCGTGCCGCAAAAGATCACCTACGGTTACAAGCAATTGCTGGCCGACGCCAACGCCGAAATCGAGACGATTCCCGTCGCCGAGGCCATCGGCCTCGTCAATCGCGCCGACGTGACGCTCGTCGATTTGCGCGATCCGCGCGAACTTGAGCGCGACGGAATGGCGCCCGGCGCCTTCCATTGCCCGCGTGGCATGCTGGAATTCTGGATCGATCCCGAAAGCCCCTATGCGAAGCCGCTGTTTCAGGAGGACCGGAAATTCGTGTTCTTCTGCGGCGGCGGCTGGCGCTCGGCGCTGGCGGCCCAGATCGCCCAGAAAATGGGGCTGAAACCCGTCGCCCATGTCGAAGGCGGGTTCGCCGCCTGGAAAAAGGCCGGCGGTCCGGTCGAGCCTTATATTCCGCGCCACAAGAGCCCGAAGGAAGGGGCGTGAACGCGATGCTCACTTTGGTGATCGCCAACAAGGCCTATTCGTCCTGGTCGCAACGGCCGTGGCTGTTGATGACGCAGATGGGGATTCCCTTCGAGGAAATCGTCATTCCGATGGGGCGTCCCGAAACCCGGGAGCAGATGCTGCAACACGCGCCGACCGGCAAGTGTCCGTCGCTGAAGGATGGCGAGATCGTCATCTGGGATTCGCTTGCGATCATCGAATATCTGGCGGAAACCTTTCCCGATCTGCCGATCTGGCCGCGCGACAAGGCCGCGCGGGCCATAGCGCGTTCGCTCTCGGCGGAAATGCATTCGGGCTTTCAGAACCTCCGGATGCAGTTTCCGACGAACTACCGGCGTTCGGTGCGGCGCATTGCGCCCAATGAAGAGGCCGCGGCCGACATCGCCCGCATCGAAGCTGCGTGGCGCGAAGCGCGGCGACGTTTCGGCGCCGGCGGTCCGTTTCTGTTCGGCGCGTTCTCGGCGGCCGACGCCATGTTCGCGCCCGTCGTCAACCGCTTTCACGTCTATGACGTCCCGGTCGCGGAGGATACGCGCGCCTATATGGATGCGATGATGGCGCTGCCGGCATGGCGGCAATGGGAGACAGGCGCAGAAGCGGAAACCTGGGCCATGCTGAAATATGACAGTCTCTGAATGAGTTTTTTTACCAAAAAATCGCGTTCAGCTCCGTAAAATTCGACGGATATCTCTGAAATTGCACATCAAGCGCAAGATTTTATAAGTTTTTGGGACGCAAACTCCAATCCACGCGCGGCCTCGTCTATCCACGGAGACGACGAGGCGCGGAATGGTGGATGAGTCATGGTTCTTGCGTCTCGCCTCGGCAATTTGCTCCGCTCGTTCCAACGGAACGAGAGCGGCAACATCGCTATCACGGTAGCAATTGCGGTCCCGGTTTTGCTGGGCGCCGTCAGCGTCGGCGTCGATCTGACGAGTCTCAACCAGTCCAAGACGCAATTGCAGTCGATCGCCGATTCCGCGGCCCTCGCTGCGGCGCGCGAAATGCGCCTCGGCAACGCCAATCAACAAACCATCGATCAGGTGGCGCGCAACTACGTCAATTCCATCGTTTACAGCACCACCAAACTGACGAGCGTTCAGACAAGCACGTCGATCGCGTCCGACTATAAGAATGTCACCGTAAGCCTGACCGGCCAAACCGGCTCCATGTTCGCGGCGAAGGTCGGCGTTGCGCCTCAATCCGTTTCGGCTAGCGCCCGCGCCAGCGTGCTCGGCGGCGCGCCGCTCTGCATGGTGATGCTGAAAACCAATAACTTCCTGCTGAACTACGGCATCAAGGTCGAGGCCAATTCGTCGATCACGGCGCCGGGCTGTTCGATCTATTCGAACGAGCAGCATCCGTCGGGGCTGACAGTCGCGACCGGCGCCCGCATTTCGGCGGCGACGGTCTGTTCTGCAGGCGGCTTGAGCGGCAGCTCGGTCGCGTTCACCACGGCGCCGCAACTCGATTGCCCGGTTCTACCCGATCCGCTGGCGGCGCGGCCCGATCCGGTTAGCAATCCGAGGGCTTGCGATTACACCGGCAAGGTTATCAATGGCGGCGTCGTGACGCTCTACCCAGGCGTCTATTGCGATGGCCTGAAGATCACCGGCAACGCCGTCGTCACGCTCAATCCAGGCATTTACACGATGCGCGATCAGGGATGGGGGTCGCAAGGATCGCTCATCGTCAACAACGGCTCAACCCTGAAGGGCGCCGATGTCGGCTTCTTCTTCTCCGGGGCCACGAGCTATATGGATTTGCAGCCGACGTCCGTCATCGACCTCTCGGCGCCGCGCACCGGGCCGATGGCCGGCGTTCTCCTGTGGGAAGGCAATGACGCCGTGTGGGGCTGGCACAAGATCGAGAGCACGCAGGCGCGTAACCTGCTTGGCACGATCTATATGCCGAAGAGCCGGTTGTACATCACCTCGCCCAATCCCGTGGCCGACAAATCCGCCTATACGATCGTCGTCGCCGGCACGCTCGATGTGAAGAACTCCAACCTCGTGCTCAACACCAATTACGGCGCCACCGACGTGCCTGTGCCAAGCGGCGTCGGCCGCTCCGCCGGCAACGTTGTGCTCGACCGCTAAAAAGTTTCTCTGACGCTGTCGCCCATCGGCTGGACAGGTCGCGGATTCTCGCCATAGTCGGGCAAAAATCGACTATGGCGGGGTGAAACGTGACTGTTCTGGGCAGCTCCATCGATCCGAATTCGGCCGATTTCCAGGCGAACAAAGAGGCGTGGCGGGGACTCGCCGACGAGTTGCGCGCGCGGCGCGCCGAAGCGGCTCTGGGCGGCAATGAGAAGACGCGCGAGCGCCATGTCAAACGCGGCAAGCTTCTGCCGCGCGACCGGGTGATGCAGCTCATCGATCCCGGCTCGCCCTTCCTCGAAATGTCGCAACTCGCTGCGTTCGGCATGTATGGCGGCGACATTCACGGCGCCGGCGTCATCACCGGCATCGGCCGCGTATCGGGCCGCGAAGTGATGATCATCTGCAACGATTCCACCATCAAAGGGGGAACCTATTTCCCGATGACGGTGAAAAAGCATTTGCGCGCGCAGGAGATCGCCAAGGAGAATCGGCTACCCTGCGTCTATCTTGTCGATTCCGGCGGCGCCAACCTGCCGCATCAGACCGACGTGTTTCCTGATCGCGAGCATTTCGGCCGCATTTTCTACAATCAGGCCAATCTCTCGGCGGCGGGCATTGCGCAGGTCGCCTGCGTCATGGGCTCGTGCACAGCCGGCGGCGCCTATGTGCCGGCGATGTCCGACGAGACCGTGATCGTCAAGCAGCAGGGCACGATCTTTCTCGCCGGGCCGCCGTTGGTCAAAGCCGCAACCGGAGAAGTCGTTTCGGCGGAAGATCTCGGCGGCGCCGATGTGCACACGCGCGTCTCGGGCGTCGCCGATCATTTCGCCGGCAATGACCAGCACGCCTTGGCGCTGGTGCGCCGCATCGTCGGCAATCTCAACACGCGCAAGCCCGTTGATATCGTCTGCGCCGAGCCGCGCGAGCCGAAGTTTGATCCGGCCGAGCTTGAAGCGCTCGTGCCGACGGACCTCAAGAAACAATATGACGTGCGCGAGATCATCGCCCGCATCGTTGACGCTTCCGAATTCGACGAGTTCAAGGCGCGCTATGGCGCGACGCTGGTGACGGGTTTCGCGCGCATTCACGGCATTCCGGTCGGCATCGTCGCCAACAACGGCATTCTGTTCTCCGAAAGCGCGGTCAAGGGCGCGCATTTCGTCGAACTGTGCGCGCAACGGCGCATTCCGTTGCTGTTCCTGCAAAACATTTCCGGCTTCATGGTCGGACGTGAATACGAAGCCGGCGGCATCGCCAAGGACGGTGCGAAACTCGTGACCGCCGTCGCCTGCGCCAGGGTGCCGAAGATCACTGTCGTCGTCGGCGGCTCTTATGGCGCCGGCAATTACGGCATGTGCGGACGCGCCTACCAGCCGCGCTTCATGTTCATGTGGCCCAACGCGCGCATTTCCGTCATGGGCGGCGAGCAGGCGGCGAGCGTGCTCGCGACCGTCAAGCGCGACAATATCGAAGCCGAGGGCAAGACCTGGAGCGCCGAGGAGGAAGAGGCCTTCAAGGCGCCGGTGCGCGCCAAATACGAGGAGGAGGGCTCGCCCTATCACGCCACGGCGCGGCTGTGGGATGACGGCGTCATCCTGCCGTCCGAGACGCGCCGCGTGCTGGCGCTGGCTTTCTCGGCCACGCTCAACGCCCCGGTCGAAGAGACGAAATTCGGCGTGTTCCGCATGTGATTTCGCCGCATCGCGCGCCCAAGAAACAAGATTTTCGGGAGTGAAGCCAGATGGCTCTGTTGTCCTCCGTTCTCATCGCCAATCGCGGCGAAATCGCCTGTCGCGTCATCCGCACCGCGCGCGCCATGGGGCTGCGCACGATCGCGGTCTATTCCGACGCCGACGCCAACGCGCCGCATGTCAAACTGGCCGATGAAGCCGTTCACATCGGCCCGGCGCCGGCGCGCGAATCCTATCTCGTCGCCGACAAGATCATCGCCGCCGCCAAACAGACGGGCGCGGCCTCGATCCATCCCGGCTACGGCTTCCTGTCGGAAAACGCCGAATTCGCGCAGGCCTGCGCCGACGCTGGAATCGTCTTCATCGGCCCGCCGCCCTCCGCCATTCTCGCCATGGGCTTGAAGGACGGCGCCAAGGCGCTGATGCAGAAAGCCGGCGTTCCCGTCGTGCCCGGCTATCACGGCGAGAAGCAGGACGCGAAATTCCTGCGCGAGAAGGCTTACGAGATCGGCTATCCCGTTCTCATCAAGGCGGTGGCGGGCGGCGGCGGCAAGGGCATGCGCCGCGTCGACAACCACGCCGATTTCGAGGCCGCGCTCGAAGGCGCGCAGCGCGAGGCGCAATCGGCCTTTGGCAATCCGCGCGTTCTCATCGAGAAATATGTCTCGGCGCCGCGTCACATCGAAGTGCAGGTCTTCGCCGACAATCATGGCGCCGCCGTGCATCTGTTCGAGCGCGATTGTTCGTTGCAGCGTCGTCACCAGAAGGTGATCGAGGAGGCGCCGGCCCCCGGCATGAGCGCCGAAATGCGCGCGCTGATGGGCAAGGCCGCCGTCGACGCCGCCAAAGCGGTCGGCTATTCCGGCGCCGGCACGGTCGAATTCATCGCCGACGGCGCCCAGGGCCTGCGCCCTGACGCCTTCTATTTCATGGAGATGAACACCCGTCTTCAGGTCGAACATCCGGTGACGGAAGGCATTACCGGCTTCGATCTCGTCGAGTGGCAGATCCGCGTCGCCTCCGGTGAAAACCTGCCGGCGACGCAGGACCGGATCGCCGCCAACGGCCATGCGGTTGAGGCGCGCCTTTACGCCGAAGATCCCGAGGGCGGCTTCCTGCCGTCCACCGGCAAGCTCTTCGCATTGCAATTGCCGGACGGCGAGGGCGTTCGCGTCGATTCCGGCGTGGAGCAGGGCGGCGAGGTGACGCCGTTCTACGATCCGATGATCGCCAAGATCATCGCCCACGGCGCGACCCGCGACGAGGCGTTCGACCGGCTGGCGAAAGCGCTGGGCGAAACGCGCGTCGCCGGCCCGCGCACCAATGTCGCCTTCCTGAAGGCGCTGTGCGAAGCGCCGGAATTCCGCGCCGGTCAATTCGACACCGGATTCATCGATCGCAATCTCGATGCGCTTGGCGCCGTCAAGCGCGGTCTCGATGCGCGCAGCGTGCGTCTTGGCGCGCTCGATCTCGTCGCGAAAACCTGGGAGGAGCAGAACGGCGCCGAATATCGTCGCTCGTCCGAGTGGGATTCGCCCTGGCACGAGCGCGACGCCTTCCAGCTCGCCGCGCCGCGTCGCACCGCCGTTCCGCTGATCATCGACGGCGACAAGGTCGTCGCCGAATTGCAATGGCCGACGGCCGAGAAGCTGAAGGAAGAGGGCGTGCGCGTCGCCTTTGACGGCGGCGTCTCCGATTTCGGCGATTATGCGCAAGCGAGCGACGCCGGCGACATCGTCGATGGCGAAACCGGCGTGCTTGTGCTCGACCGCGGGCGGCAAACCGCGGTGGATTTGTTCCATGCCCTGGACGTCGATTACGAAACCGAAGAGCATGGCGACAACGCCGTGAAGGCGCCGATGCATGGCAAGCTGGTGGCGCTCTTCGTCAAGAAGGGCGATACGGTGGAGAAGGGCCAGCGCCTCGCCATCGTCGAAGCGATGAAGATGGAGCATGCGCTGGTCGCGCCGCGCGCCGGAATCGTCGCGGAGGTTTCGGGAACGCCAGGCGGTCAGGTCGCGCTCGGCGCGCGGATTGTGGTGATCCACACCGATTGAGGAGGCGGCAATGAAGCCGATTTTCGCTCTGGCGCTTGCCATGGGACTGGTCGGCGCGGCGAGCCCGGCCTTGGCTTGCTCCTGCGCGCAGATATCGCGCGAAAAAGCCATCGCCCAGACGCCTTACGTGTTCGAGGGCAGGGTGCTGTCGTCGCGCGTCGAGGGCGGCAAGAGCTTCGCGGAATTCGAGGTGCTGCGCCCGATCAAGGGCGGCGTGCCGCGCCGCGTCGAGATCATGTCGCGGTCGAGCCCGGCCGCCTGCGGCGTCGTCTTTCGACAAGGCGAGATCGTGACGGTCGGCGCTTTTTTCGCCGAACATCAGTTCTCGACAAACTCCTGCACGCAATTCTCGCTGCGCAAACGCTGATCGCCGCCCGCGCTTGACCATGCCGGCCATGGCGTCGCACAAAGCGCCATGGCCTTGCATCTCGTCAAACTCTGCGTCGGCGCGGAATCCATTCAGGATCTGGAGGACTGGATCGCCGAGCGCGCCCGCGCCGCGAAAAAGCGCGGCGAGAATTACGAGCAGGCGCATGTCACCCGCATGACGCCCAAGCGCGGCGAGGAAATTCTCGACGGCGGTTCGCTCTATTGGGTCATCAAGGGACAGATCGCCGCACGCCAGACCATTCTCGCTCTGCGCGGCCTTGTGGATGCGCAAGGCGTTTCGCGTTGCGCCATCGTGCTTGAACCGGACGTCAGGCCCGTGCGGCCAAGGCCGATGCGCGCTTTTCAGGGTTGGCGCTATCTCGCCGCCAAGGACGCGCCGCCCGATCTCGAAGACGCCGGCGCCGGCCTTGAGGACTTGCCGGAAGAGCTGCGGCGCGAATTGGGCGATCTCGGACTCTTGTAATCGCTCTTGCGCGCAAGCGTCGCCGGTACGATCTAAGGGGCCAGTCGCGACAAAACAGGAGGGGCGTCGTGAGCGGTTCGTCCAACAAGACGCCCAGCGTGGCGGGCGGCGCCGTGGCGGTGGAAGCCTTTCTCGATCAGGCGCGGAAAATTCCGGCTGTCGCCGCCGAAGGGCGGGGCCGCCTCGTTTTTGCCCTCGACGCCACCATGAGTCGCCAGCCGACCTGGGATTTGGCGCTGGGCCTTCAGGGCAAGATGTTCGAGGCCGCCCTCGCGCATGGCGGTCTGGACGTTCAGTTGGTCTATTTTCGCGGGTTTTCCGAGTGCAAGGCGTCGCGTTTCGTCTCCGGCGGCAAGGGGCTGGCCGATCTGATGACCGGCATCGACTGCCGCGGCGGTCATACGCAGATCGCGAAGGTTCTGACGCATATCCGCGCCGAGACGAAGCGGGCGCGGATCGGCGCGTTCGTTTTCGTCGGCGACGCGATGGAGGAGCGGGTCGACGATCTGGCGCAGATCGCCGGCGAACTCGGGCTTCTCGGCGTCAAGGGTTTCATGTTCCACGAAGGCGCGGACTCTGACGCCGGCCGGGCCTTTCGCGAGATCGCGCGTCTGACGGGCGGCGCCTACGCCGCCTTCGACGCCGCCGCGCCGAAGCGTTTGGCGGAATTGCTGGAGGCGGCTGCCGCCTACGCCGCCGGCGGAAGGCTGGCGCTTGAGAAGCAAGCGCGCGAAGGTAAGCGCGAGGCGCAATATCTCTTGTCGCAAATGCGATGATTTCAGGAACGCGGGATGCCGTATCTTCTTTTTGGCCTGCTGCTCTTTCTTCTCGCGACCTACGCGTTGCGCATGTTTCAGCGCTCCAACCCTGCCGCCATCGCGAGGGCGTTGAAGCGGGGCGGCGGTCTCGGCGCTCTGGCGGCGGCGATCTTTCTCGCCCTGCGCGGAAGGCTGGATATGGCGCTGGGCCTTGGCGGCCTCGGGCTATGGCTCCTTGGCCTCAACCAATGGCGGCCTGGCGTTTTCCGCAACGCCGGCCAGCCGGGCGCCGTCTCGCGTGTCCGCTCGGCCATGATCGAGATGGAGCTGGACCACGAGACAGGCGCCATGCGCGGCATGGTGCTGGCGGGACGTCACGAAGGAATGCCTCTCGACAGCCTGACGCGCGCGCAATGCGAGGATTTGTATCGAACCTGTCTCGCCGACGATCCCGACGGAGCGCGGCTTTTAGAGGCTTATATGGACCGCCGGTTTGCCGGCTGGCGTCAGGCAGGACATGGTCAGGGCGACGCGCGGGGCGCTGACGCCGGTCAGCGCCGGGCGAGCGCGATGACCGAGGATGAAGCCTATGAGGTTCTGGGGCTTCAGAAGGGCGCTACGAGCGATGAGATCACGCGGGCGCATCGCGCCTTGATGAAGAAACTCCATCCCGACCACGGGGGTTCGACGAGTCTGGCGGCGCGGGTCAACGAGGCCAAGGACGTCCTGATGCGTCGTCATCACTAAACTCCGAAAACCCTGAACGCACTGATGCTTGTGGTTGAGAACGGCGGAAATTGGCTCGTTTGATCAATTTTTCGTGGCGAAGCACGACATCCCCGAGCGCTTCAGCGTCTTGCATGCCGCCTCGGCGCTGTCGGCTCCAAGACCCGCGAAGCGCGCCCGATACAGCGTCTCGGAGCCTTTCTGCACCTTTTCGGTGAAGGGCTTGGCCGAGGCCAAAGTCCCGTGGCCGTTGGATTTCGCCTTGGCCAGAAGATCGTTGGCCTTGCCGGCGTCGTCGGTGGCGCCGATCTGGATCATCCAGCCGTGATTGGACGGCCGGCCGGTGGACGTTTCTTTCGCCTTGACCGTCTCAGGCTTAACAGGCTCGGCCTTCGCGGCGATTTTCGCCGGCGGCACGGGCTTGCCCTGCGGGCCGGAAAGCCAGCGCATCTGTGACGGCGTGGTCGAGGCGGCGCTCGCCGTCACGGCGCGGGTGGAGCCGTCGAGCACGACTTTCTTGTTGTGTTCCTTGATCGAGGCTGTGGTCAGCGGTCGATCTTCGACAGGCGCGGGCTTCGGCGCGCCGGAAACATAAGCGGGGCGGGGACGCTCGACCGAAGCGATCGGGGCGGGCGGCGTCAGCTGCATCGGCGCGGCGGCGGCGACGCGGACGGGCTCGGGCTTGGCGACGGGCTTGATTTCGGCGCGGGCGCGCTCGCGTTCGGTCTCGATGCGGGCGCGCTCCATCTCGCGACGCTCGAACGCGTCGGCCTGACGCTCGACCGGCTCGTTCTCGGCGACCATCGTCGCCGTGCGGCGGGTCGAGCCGCCGTCGATATGCTCTTCGATCAGATTAGCCATGATCTGGTCGCGGGAGCGGGCGCTTTTGCCGCCCAGCACCGCCGAAATGACGAAATGGCCGTCGCGTTTGACCGAGGTCAGCAGATTGAAGCCCGATTTGCGGGTGTAGCCGGTCTTGATGCCGTCCATGCCTTCGACACGGCCCAGCAGCCGGTTGTGGTTGCGGTGCGCGCCGCCGTCGAAATAGAAGACGTGGGTCGAGAAATATTTGTAATAGCGCGGGAAGCGGTCCTGAATCGCGCGGCCAAGCACCACGAGATCGCGCGCCGTGGTCACCTGTTCGTCGTTCGGCAGTCCCGAGGCGTTGCGGTAGACGGTGCGGTTCATGCCCAGCGCGCGCGCCTTGCGCGTCATCTGCTCGGCGAACGTGTCCTCATCGCCGCCGACCGCCTCGGCGACCGCGACGGCGATATCGTTGGCCGATTTGGTGACGAGCGCCTTGATCGCGTCCTCGACGGCGATGCTCTCGCCGGGGCGCAGGCCAAGCTTCGACGGCGCCTGACGCGCCGCATGGGCCGAGATCGGGATTTCGCTGTCGAGGCGGAAACGGCCTTTTTCAAGCTGCTCGAACAGCATGTAGAGCGTCATGACCTTGGTCACGGAGGCGGGGTGCCTCAGCTCGTTCTCATTGCGGGCGTAGAGCGTGCGGCCCGTGTTGCCGTCGACGACGATCGCCGCGAAAGCGGGCTCGTAGGCCGGCGCATGATGTCTGGTCTGGTGATGGCGCCGCCATTTGCGCGCCTCCGCCGGGGCTGAAGCCAAGCTCGACATGACAAGAGCAAGGCCAAGGCTCGCGATTGCGGCGCGGAACATGCCGCTGCGGCCCGAAACGCTACGCTTGAACATCAACGCCACCCGTCCTCATTCCGTTTCGTCAGCGATGAGCTGCGGGTTTGTCCGCGCAGCCACGTTGCTGAAACAGCACACGAGCGAAGGCTAACGCTTTGCGGTTACTCGACAGTTAAAGTTCGACCGATTGCGTTTCGACCCCGTAAATGTTGCGGCGCACAAAAATGTCTTGACGAAATTTGTGCGGCGCACTATGTGATGAGCAACGGATGGTGCGGCGCAACAAATGCCCTCCGGCTGTGAAATTCCCCCTGTGCTTTAGGAGCAGATCATGAACGCCAATTTCGAGCAGATGCAGAAGTTCGGTAAGGACCAGTTCGAGGCCGCCGTCGCCGCTTCGTCGAACTTCGCCAAGAGCGTGCAGGCGATCGCCACCGAGAACTCCGACTACGTCAAGAAGTCGGTTGAAGCCGGTTCGGCCTTCGTCGAGAAGCTGCTCGGCGCCAAGACCGTCGAGAACGCCATTCAGGTCCAGCAGGACTTCGCCAAGGCCTCCTACGAGGGCTTCGTCGCTCAGGTGACCAAGGTTGGCGAACTCTACCAGAACCTCGCCAAGGAAGCCTTCAAGCCGGTTGAAGCGGCTGTCGCGAAGGTCCAGGCTGCGGCCAAGTAATCTGCGCTGGCCGTCCCGGCCAGCTGCATAAAGTCCCCAGGGATTTGGAAGGCCCGGCGCAAGCCCGGGCCTTTTTCTTTGCGCGCGCGTCCGGGCTTTGGCGAAAAAGACTTTCGATTCATACTGGCGAAGCCGGGAGGCGACTCATACCTTTGGAAGGCGGACGGCGACGCCGTCACGACAGCAAGAAAGAGATTCAGGCGGCAATGATTGGTTCGAAGCGCGTGATCGGGATGGAAGAGGGCGCGCGGGCGTCGAAAGAGCCGCGTCGCGGCGGGTCCGAAGGGCCGCCCGGCTCGGGAACCTCCGTCATCACACGCACGCGCACCCAGACCAAGCGCCCGAGCATGTATCGCGTTCTGCTGCTCAACGACGATTACACGCCGATGGAGTTCGTCGTCGTCGTGCTGCGCAAATATTTCAACAAGGGGCCGGATGAGGCGACCCGCATCATGCTGCACGTGCATAATCACGGCGTCGGCGAATGCGGAATTTACAGCTACGAGGTCGCCGAAACCAAAGTGACCCAGGTGATGGACTACGCCCGCAAGCATCAGCACCCGCTGCAATGCATCATGGAAAAAAAGTGAGAGAGGCCGAGACCCATGCCGTCATTTTCGCGCAATCTCGAACAGTCGCTGCATCGGGCGCTCGCTGCCGCGAATGAACGCCACCACGAATATGCGACGCTCGAACATTTGCTGCTCAGCCTGACGGAGGATCACGACGCGGCCACCGTGCTGCGCGCTTGCTCGGTCGATATCGAGCTGCTGCGCAAGAACCTGCGCGACTATATCGACAACGAACTCGACAATCTGGTGGTCGACGGACAGGCCGACGCCAAGCCGACGGCCGGCTTCCAGCGCGTCATCCAGCGCGCCGTCATCCACGTGCAATCGTCGGGCCGCGAGGACGTGACCGGCGCCAACGTGCTTGTGGCGATCTTCGCCGAACGCGAAAGCCACGCCGCCTATTTCCTGCAAGAGCAGGATATGACCCGCTACGATGCGGTGAACTACATCAGCCATGGCATCGCCAAGCGCCCCGGCCTGAGCGACCCGACCAAAGGCCCGCGCGGCGCGTCCGATGAGGATAACGAGCGTTCCGAAGCCAAGGATTCGAAGGACGGCGAGACCGGCAAGAAGAAGGAAGGCGCGCTTGAGAGCTATTGCGTCAACCTCAACAAGAAGGCGAACGAAGGCCGCATCGATCCGCTGATCGGCCGCGAAGCCGAGGTGCAGCGCACGATTCAGGTGCTTTGCCGCCGCCAGAAGAACAATCCGCTGCTCGTCGGCGACCCCGGAGTCGGCAAAACCGCGATCGCGGAAGGCCTCGCCCGCAAGATCGTCAAGAAGGACGTGCCGGACGTTCTGGCCGGCGCGACCGTCTTCGCGCTCGATATGGGCACCTTGCTCGCCGGAACGCGCTACCGCGGCGATTTCGAGGAGCGCCTCAAGCAGGTCATGAAGGAGATCGAGCAGCACAAAAACGCGATTCTCTTCATCGACGAGATCCATACTGTGATCGGCGCCGGCGCGACGTCCGGCGGCGCCATGGACGCCTCCAACCTGCTGAAACCGGCTCTGGCGCAGGGAACCCTGCGCTGCATCGGCTCGACCACCTACAAGGAATACCGCCAGTATTTCGAGAAGGACCGGGCATTGGTGCGCCGATTCCAGAAAATCGACGTCAACGAACCGTCGATCCCCGACACGATCGAAATCATGAAGGGCCTGAAGCCCTATTTCGAGGATTTCCATCGCATCAAATACACCAACGAGGCGATCAAGGCGGCGGTGGAGCTGTCGGCCCGCTACATCCACGACCGCAAGCTGCCCGACAAGGCGATCGACGTGATCGACGAGACTGGCGCCAGCCAGATGCTGCTGCCCGAAGCCAAGCGCAAGAAGACGATCGGCCTGAAGGAGATCGAGACGACCATCGCCACGATGGCGCGCATTCCGCCCAAGACCGTCTCCAAGGACGACGCGGAGGTGCTGCAACATCTGGAGACGACCCTGAAGCGCGTCGTCTATGGGCAGGAAAACGCCATCGAGGCTTTGGCTTCGGCGATCAAACTCGCCCGCGCCGGCCTGCGCGACCCGGAAAAGCCGATCGGCAATTATCTGTTTTCCGGCCCGACCGGCGTCGGCAAGACCGAAGTCGCCAAGCAATTGTCAGTGGCGCTCGGCGTCGAGCTGATCCGCTTCGACATGTCGGAATATATGGAGCGGCACACCGTGTCGCGCCTCATCGGCGCGCCGCCCGGCTATGTCGGCTTCGATCAGGGCGGCCTGCTGACCGACGCGGTCGACCAGCACCCGCATTGCGTCCTGCTGCTCGACGAGATCGAGAAGGCCCATCCAGACCTCTACAACATCCTGTTGCAGGTCATGGATCACGGCAAGCTGACGGATCACAACGGCAAGCAGATCGATTTCCGCAACGTCATCCTCATCATGACGACCAACGCCGGCGCGGCCGATCTGGCGAAATCCGCCTATGGCTTCACGCGCACGAAACGCGAAGGCGACGATCAGGAAGCGATCAACCGCATGTTCGCGCCGGAGTTCCGCAACCGCCTCGACGCCGTCGTATCCTTTGGCCACCTGCCGGCCGAAGTCATCGCCCGCGTCGTCGACAAATTCATCATGCAACTTGAGGCGCAACTCGCCGACCGCAACGTGACGATCGAACTGACCGACGAAGCGCGCAAATGGCTGGTCGAGCACGGCTACGACGAATCCATGGGCGCTCGCCCGATGGCGCGCGTCATTCAGAGCACGATCAAGACGCCGCTCGCCGACGAGGTGCTGTTCGGCCGCCTCAAGAATGGCGGCACGGTGCGGGTCGTCGTCACCGGCGACGAGACGGGCGGCAAGAAGCTCGGCTTCGTCTTCCCGGAAGGCCCGGCCTTACCGCGCCCGGACCGCGAGATCGTCGAATCGGCGAAACGGCGCGTGAAGCCTGAGCCGGAAGCGCGCCGGCCGCGACAAGCCAAACCGCGCGCCGAAAAGGGCGGAGAAGGGCCGAAGCCCGCGACGCCCACGCCGAAAGACGATGCGCCCGGCAAGGGCGGCCGCACGAACCATGTGCCGAAAGTGCCGCTCAAACACTGAGCCGGCAAAACAAAACGCCCGGCGACGAGCCGGGCGTTTCGCTTTGATATGCCGCGAGACTTAGCGGTCGCCGAGGCTGCCGCCGGCGTCGGCGAGCGCCGCGCCGATTTCGAGGCCGAGATCGTCCATCGACGTCTCTTCGACGACGTTGAGTTCTTCGCCCTTGGCCTGACGCTCGGCTTCTTCAGCCGAACGGGCGACGTTGACCGTCACCTTGGCGTCGACTTCGGCGTGCAGGTGGACCGGAACTTCGTGCAGGCCGAGCGACTTGATCGGCGTCGTCATGGCGATCTGGCCGCGGTTGGCCGAGAAGCCGCCGGCGGTGATCGCGTCGGAGATGTCGCGCGCCGACACCGAGCCGTAAAGCTGGCCGGTCTCGCCCGCCTGACGGATGATGATGAAGCTCTGACCGTCGAGCTTCTCGGCGACCGTCTGGGCTTCGCTCTTCAGTTCGAGGTTGCGGGCCTCAAGCTGGGCGCGCTGGCCCTCGAATTTCTTCTTGTTGGCTTCGGTGGCGCGCAGGGCCTTGCCGCGCGGCAGCAGGAAGTTGCGGGCGTAGCCGTCCTTGACGCGGACGATTTCGCCCATCTGGCCAAGCTTGGCGACGCGTTCGAGCAGAATGAGTTCCATGATGATCTCCGTATGTCAGATTTGATTTGAAGAGGAGGCGGCCTTGCGGGCGCGCAGCGACATCAGCGTTTCCGCCAGACCGAGCGGTATGAGCAGAAGCAGCGGAAAGGGAAAAAACAGCGCCATCGCGACATAAAGCGCGAAGAAAATACCCATCCGGCCCGGCGCATTGCGCAACAGCGCATGCGCGACAGCCAGTCCGAGCAGCGAGAAGGCGGCTCCGATCGCCACGGCGACGACGAAAGCCGTCGCGCCGATCAGGCCGCCAAGGAACGCGACGATCACGGCAAGCCCGAAGGCGCCGACCAGCCAGCGCGGCAGCGACAGTTCGAAGCGCAAATCCGGCCACGGCTGCGGCAGCCGTTGCGACATGTCGGCGACCTTGGCGGCGAGCCAGAGGTTCGACCCCATCATGATCACGGCCGAGCCTGCGGCGAAAGCCGGCATAGCGCGCGGAACCCAGGCGGCCCAGTTCTTCACGTCGAAATCGGGCGGCAATTGCGCGCCCGATTTGACGAGACTGTCCTGCAGGATCGGTTCGATTTTGGCGGCGACGGCGGCCGCGGCCGCGTCATACGAGCCATAATGGACGCTGGCGACGATCAGCGTCAGCGCGACGGGCGCGGCGACGAGAAAAACCGTCCAGACGAGCGCCAGGCCGGCCGGGCTCGAATCCCCCTCGGTCCGCGGCTTGAGCAGAACATGTCCGAGCCACCAGCTCGGAAGTCCGATGGTGACGGCGAAGCCGAAGGCCGCAGTGGCGGACGGCAGCAGCATCGCGCCGGCCGCGCCGATCGTGCGGCCATAGATCAGGCCGGCGACCGCGACGGCCACGGAGCCGGCGAGCGCGGCGATCAGCCCTGCGCGCGAGCCGAAGCCGAGCGCGGCGATCATGATGGGCAGGGGCGCCATATAGGTGAGGGTCATCGCCAGGGCCGTGCCCTTGAACGCGATGATGAGCAGCAACGCCGCAGCCACGCCCGCGCCAAGCGCGACGGCGAAGCTCATGAAATCTGACGTTTGCTGATTCTGGTCCATGGCGTCGAGCTGTCCCGCTGATCTGCGGTTAGGGTCGGGTCAGTCCCGCCCAGCCAAACCGACGGAGGAATCCGGCGGCCTTTTATCGGCGAAAATCAAAAATCAGCGGGTCGGAAAGACCCGCTGATGATGGTCGCCCGCTTTTAGCGGATGACGTAGGGCAGCAGGCCGAGGAAGCGGGCGCGCTTGATCGCCTGGGCGAGCTCACGCTGCTTCTTGGCCGAAACGGCGGTGATGCGCGAGGGCACGATCTTGCCGCGCTCGGAAATGTAGCGCGAGAGCAGACGCGTGTCCTTGTAGTCGATCTTCGGCGCGTTCGGGCCCGAGAACGGGCAGGTCTTGCGACGACGGAAGAACGGACGGCGAGCGGGAGAAGCTGCGGACGACATCAGAAGTTACCCCCTTCGCTGGAACCTTCCTCGCGCGGACGGCGCGGGCCGCGCTCGGGACGATCGCCGCCGAAGCCGCGACCGCCGCGACGTTCGCCGCGCTCGCCGCGGTCGTCGTCGTCACGCTTGCGCATCATGACCGAGGGGCCGTCTTCCAGAGCTTCGACGCGGAGCGTCATGAAGCGCAGGATGTTTTCGTTGATGCGCATCTGGCGCTCCATCTCGGCGACGGCGGCGGCCGGCGCGTCGATGTTGACGAGCGAGAAATGGGCCTTGCGGTTCTTGTTGATGCGGTAGGCGAGGGACTTCACGCCCCAATATTCGACCTTACCCATCTTGCCGCCATTCGCTTCGATGACGGACTTCATCTGCTCGGTCATCGCCTCCACCTGCTGGGCGGAAACGTCCTGACGAGCAAGATAGACGTGCTCGTAAAGAGCCATGTGTCTTGCCTTTCGTTCTCACGTCGCGAGCCTTCGGCGCGGAGCCCTTCGAGCCTCGCGAAAGGCCCGAGCGGATCATCGAAGGCGGAGACACGGGAAGACGGGCCAAGCCCTGTTCGCGCAAGCGCAAACCTTCCGTTCAGCCCCCGGCCGAATTCGCGAAGCGCGCTTTATAGCCGCATCGGCGCGAATTGCAAGGGCGTGAGCAAATATCGCAATTGAGAGTAGACGCGCTTGACGCTTCCACGTGACGGCGCAATCTTCCATGCCAATCTCATAGCTCAAGGCTGAGGCTGAATCGATGAGAATACAAAATTACAAGTATATATGTGCCATTATCGATAGCACACCCGTCATCCTTTATGGATTGCAGGATTACTCACCGGGACAGTCAAAGCGCTGTGATGTGTGGGTATTTGAAGTCCCAGCTGAGCACCAAGAGAACTTGGCTGATAAAACGGAATGCCTCTCGTTCGGCGAAGCAGTGTCCACCCTCGCTATTTCTTTTTTTGATGGTGACATAGCGAAAGCCGAGGCAAGCATGTGTGTGATCGATAAGTCGTAACATTAAACCCACGGCCCCCATTGGCCGCTTTCGAAAATGCGCCACGTCTTGAGCCCGGCCTTGGCGACAACGAGCCGGCCGCTCTTGGCCATGGCGACGAGATGCTTGAAAACCAGCGGGTTGCGCCAGGCCATCGGCGCGCGCGGGTCGCAGACGGCGCGATATTCGTCCGAATCCGGGTCTTCCATCAAAATCGTGCCGACGCGATCTGGCCGCAGCATCGGCCCAAGCGAACGCTCGGTCTTCCACTCGCATTCGAAATCGCGGCACACCTGCGGCCGCTCAAGATAGATCTTGCACCCCTGCTTGGTGCAATTCTCGCAATCGACGCCCGGCTCTTTCGTCAGCTCCTCGATCTCGAGCGCCTGACAACACATGGCGCACGCGCCGCAATCTTTTCCGGGGATAGGGGGCATGAATTCGTCCGCAGGGAATCAATGATCTTCGGATAGCCGATGCGAAGGCGATGCGGAAGATGCGGCGCGCTCGCGCTTCTAATTCGAGCCGATTGGGCATTGACACATGTAGAGGCCAAACCCAGCCTATGCTGCGCAATATCAACAACACGGGGAGGGAAAGATGAAAGCGGACAAGAACATTCTTGCGGCCGTCATGCTGGTTTTTGCCGCGCTCCTGAGCGCCGGCGGCGCCTCGGCGCAAGTTGTCGCTCTGGGCGCGAGCAACACTGAAGGATATGGCGTGGGCTCAGGATCGGCCTATCCCGCGCAACTCGAAGCCATGTTGCGGGCCAAAGGCCGACCGATGCGCGTCTCGAACGCCGGCGTCTATGGCGATACGACAGGGGGAATGCTATCGCGGCTCAGCAGCGACGTTCCCGCCGGCACCCGGGTCGTCATTCTTCAGTTTGGCGGCAACGACATGCGCAAAGGTATAAGCCCGCAACAGCGTCAGGCTAATATCGCGCAGATTCAGTCGCAATTGCGTGCGCGGGGCATCAGGACGGTGCAGGCCGACAGCGCGGTCCTCGCCGCGCTGCGAAGTGGGCTTAAACAGCCCGATGGCGTTCATCTGACGGAGGAAGGCCATCGGCGCGTTGCGGCCAGCCTGCTGTCTTCCGTCAGATAAGGATAGACATTCGCGGCGAAGACGAACAGCAACAGATGCTAGGCGGGGGAATGGAACAGGGTGCCGGACGGTTCGGCGCCTTGACTCTCCGCCCCCGCAATGTCACTCGCCACGCGCTTGTTTTTCGTGAGAGGGGTCGCAGATGTCCGTGGCTTTCGTATTTCCGGGGCAGGGGTCTCAGGCGGTCGGCATGGGCAAGGCGTTGGCCGAGGCCTTCGCGCCGGCGCGCGCCGTCTTCGCCGAAGTCGACGACGCTCTCGGTGAAAAGCTCTCGGCCCTGATGTTCGAAGGCCCCGAGGCCGATCTCACGCTTACCGCCAACGCCCAGCCGGCTCTGATGGCCGTCAGCCTCGCCGTGACGCGCGTGCTTGAGGCCGAAGCCGGCCTAGATCTGGCCAAAGCCGCCAAATTCGTCGCCGGCCATTCGCTCGGCGAATATTCGGCGCTTGCCGCCGCCGGCTCTTTCACGATTTCCGACACCGCGCGGCTGCTGCGCCTGCGCGGCCAGTCGATGCAGAAGGCCGTTCCGGTCGGGCAGGGCGCCATGGCCGCGCTGCTCGGCCTCGATTACGACACGGGCGTCGCCGTCGCGAAGCAGGCGGCGGAAGAGGTCGGCGGAATCTGTCAGATCGCCAACGACAACGGCGGCGGTCAGGTCGTCGCGTCGGGCTCCAAAGCCACCGTCGAACGCGCCATGGAAATCGCCAAGACCAAGGGCGCCAAGCGCGCCATGCTGCTGCCCGTCTCCGCGCCCTTCCATTGCGCGCTGATGCAGCCGGCCGCCGACGCCATGGCCGAGGCCTTGGCGAAGGTCGACATCAAGGCGCCGAAGGTTCCGCTCGTCGCCAATGTCGTCGCCGGCCCGGTGAGCGACCCCGCGCAGATCCGCAAGCTGCTCGTCGAGCAGGTCACGGGCACGGTGCGCTGGCGCGAGTCGATCGCCTGGATGGCCGGGCAGGGCGTGACGCAATTCATCGAGCTTGGCGCGGGCAAGGTTCTTGCCGGGCTCGTCAAGCGCATCGCCGAGGGCGCGACCGGTTCGTCGGTTGGAACGCCGGCCGATGTCGAGGCTTTCAAGGCGCGCGGCTGAGCCGCCGGAAGGAGAAAATCATGTTCGATCTGACCGGCAAGACCGCGCTCGTCACCGGCGCGACCGGCGGCCTCGGCGGCGCCATCGCCCGCGCGCTGCATGCGCAGGGCGCGACCGTCGCGCTGTCCGGCACCCGCAAGGAGGCGCTTGAGGCGCTGGCGGGCGAACTGGGCGCGCGCGTCCATGTGCTGCCCTGCAACCTGTCCGACAAGGACTCTGTAGAAGCGCTCGTTCCCGCAGCCGAAGGCGCGATGGGCCAGCTCGACATTCTGGTCAACAACGCCGGCGTCACCCGCGACAATCTGTTCATGCGCATGAAGGACGAGGAATGGGAGGCGGTGCTCGCCGTCAATCTCACGGCGGCCTTCCGTCTCGCCCGCGCCGGCCTCAAGGGCATGATGAAACGCCGTTACGGCCGCATCATTTCCGTCACCTCGGTCGTCGGCGTCACCGGCAATCCGGGACAGGGCAATTACGCCGCCTCCAAGGCCGGCCTCATCGGCATGTCGAAATCGCTGGCGCAGGAAGTCGCCAGCCGCAACATCACCGTCAATTGCGTCGCGCCGGGCTTCATCAAGAGCCCGATGACCGACGTTCTCAACGACAAGCAGAAAGAGGCGATCCTCGGCTCGGTGCCGATGGGCCGTCTGGGCGAGGGTGGCGACATCGGCGCCGCGGTCGCCTATCTGGCGAGCGCCGAAGCCGGTTACGTCACCGGCCAGACGCTGCATGTGAATGGTGGAATGGCCATGATTTGAGGGCGTTGCGCGGCCGCGCGCAACTTGAGCGAGGTCAAGCCTCGCCCCCTCGCAATCAAGGTGGAAGTGTGTTAGTTAGCGCGCCTGAGCGGATGGCGCGTGTGGCTTCAAGGCCTCGCACGACGGCGCAATCGTCGTGGTCTGGCGTCTCTTGGGCGCTGGACGCCGGAAGCGCGCAGATTAGGTTTCTCCCCGAGCGTTGCCGGCTTGGCGCGTCTCACTTAACTGAAAGCATGAGGAAAATTGTCATGAGCGATGTCGCCGAGCGCGTGAAGAAGATCGTGATCGAGCATCTTGGCGTGGAATCCGACAAGGTTGTCGACGCCGCCAACTTCATCGACGATCTGGGCGCTGACTCCCTCGACACCGTCGAGCTGGTCATGGCCTTCGAAGAAGAATTCGGCGTGGAAATTCCGGACGATGCGGCCGAGACGATCGTCACGGTCGGCGACGCGGTCAAGTTCCTGTCGAAGGCGACTGCTTGATTTCGCGGCCCGCTGCGATTTAACACGTTTTTCGGGGCCGGATTCCGGCCCCGGATTGCATTTGCATGCAGGCACGATTCGGCCTGAAAGGAGCGCCTTGCGATGAGAAGGGTCGTTGTCACCGGACTCGGCATGGTTTCGCCGCTGGCGAATGGCGTTGAGCCAACCTGGAAGCGTTTGCTGGAAGGTCGCTCTGGCGCGAACAGAATCACAAGTTTCGAGGTTGACGATCTGCCATGTCAGATCGCCTGCCAGATCCCGCGCGGCGACGGTTCCGACGGCACGTTCAACGCCGACCAGTGGATGGAGCCCAAGGAACAGCGCAAGGTCGACGATTTCATCGTTTTCGCCGTCGCGGCGGCGGCGCAGGCTTTGGCCGACGCCAATTGGGCGCCCAAGACCTATGAGGATCAGTGCGCCTCGGGCGTGCTCATCGGCTCGGGCATTGGCGGCCTGAACGGCATCGCCGAAACGGCGATCCTGTTGAAGGAAAAGGGCCCGCGCCGCGTGTCGCCCTTCTTCATTCCCGGCCGTCTGATCAATCTCGCCGGCGGTCATGTGTCGATCCAGCACGGCCTCAAGGGCCCCAACCATTCGGTCGTGACCGCCTGCTCGACGGGCGCGCACGCCATCGGCGACGCCGGCCGCATCATTGCGCTGGGCGACGCCGACGTGATGGTGGCGGGCGGCGCGGAATCCGCCGTCACCCGCATCGGCATGGCCGGCTTTGCCGCGTGCAAGGCTTTATCCACAGGATTCAACGACCGTCCGACGCAAGGCTCGCGTCCCTACGACAAGGACCGCGACGGCTTCGTCATGGGCGAGGGCGCCGGCTGCGTCGTTCTGGAAGAATATGAGCACGCCAAGGCGCGCGGCGCGAAAATCTACGCCGAATTGATCGGCTATGGCATGTCGGGCGACGCCTATCACATCACGGCGCCGTCCTCCGATGGCGACGGCGCTTTCCGCTGCATGAGCGCCGCCGTGAAGCGCGCCGGCGTTGCGGTCGCCGACATCGATTACATTAACGCCCACGGCACCTCGACGCCGCTCGGCGACGAGATCGAACTTGGCGCCGTCCAGCGCCTCGTTGGCAATGCGGCCGGCAAGCTGTCGATGTCTTCGACGAAATCGTCGATCGGTCATCTTCTGGGCGCGGCCGGCGCTGTCGAAGCGATCTTCTCCGTGCTGGCGATCCGCGATCAGATTGCGCCGCCGACGCTCAATCTCGACAATCCATCGGTCGAAACCACGATCGACCTGACGCCGCACAAGGCGCGTCAGCGCGAGATCAACATCGCTCTGTCGAACAGCTTCGGCTTCGGCGGAACCAACGCCTCGTTGATTTTCCGCCGTATGGCCTGATTTGGCGCCGCCGCTGCTTCGCAGCGGCGTCGTATCCAGATTTCGCCACATTGCCGGCTAGTGTCGTAAGCTTCTTTGCGAAGGCATGTCATTTGAGAAACGGTGGCTTATGAGCGACGCGCCAGCGAACGGACAGGGCGTCGGGTCCGAACATCAATCGGCCGAAACGCCGCCGCAGACTGCTCAGGAAAGCGTTCCGGCCGCGACGCCTGCCGCCAAGTCCGCCGCCAAACCCGCGAAACGCGCCGGCGGCTTTTTCCAGCGGCGCAGCATGCGCTCGCCGACCGAAAAATTGCAGCCTGAGGCGGCTCCGCCGCCGCCGCCGCCGCCGCCCAGCAAACGTCGCCCGACGCTCTCCGCCGTCAGCGGCTTCATGTCATTCCTGCTCGTGCTGGCCGTCGGCGCCTTGCTCGGCCTCGTGATGGCGCAGCAGCGCCTGCGCGCTCCCGGCCCGTTGGCGCAGGAAACCACGGTGACGATCGCGCGCGGCTCGGATGTCGCCGAAATGATGTCCCAGCTTGAGCGCGCCGGCGTCATCGACAGCCCGCTGCTGATGCAGGCCGCCATCGCGCTGGAGGGCAGCGCGTCGAAGCTGCGTTACGGCGAATATTTGTTCAAACAGCACGTCAGCCTGCGCGAGGTCATCGACACTCTGGTGCAGGGCCGCGAACTGCTGCATTCGATCACCATTCCCGAGGGCCTGACCTCGGAGCAGATCGTGATGCGTCTGCGCGACAGCGATCTGCTCAGCGGCGAGATCAAGGACATTCCGAAGGAAGGCTCGCTGCTGCCGGAGACCTATCGCGTCTCGCGAGGGCTGCCGCGCGCCGATCTCATCAAGCGCATGCAGGATGATCAGCGCAAATTGCTCGATCAGGTCTGGGCGCGCCGCTCGACCGATATTCCGGTGCGCTCGCCATATGAATTGCTGACGCTGGCGTCGATCGTCGAAAAGGAGACCGGCAAGGCCGACGAACGTCCGCGCGTCGCCGGCGTCTTCTCGAACCGGCTGAAAAAGCGGATGCGGCTGCAGTCAGACCCCACCATCGTCTATGGCATCGTCGGCGGCAAGGGCACGCTCGGCCGCGGCATCCTGCGCTCCGAGGTCGAGAAATACACGCCCTACAACACCTATGCCGTTGAGGGCTTGCCGCCGACGCCGATCGCCAATCCTGGCCGCGCCGCGCTTGAGGCCGTCGCGCATCCCTCGCGCACCAACGAGCTTTATTTCGTCGCCGACGGAACGGGCGGCCACGTCTTCGCCGAAACGCTCGATCAGCATAATCGCAACGTCCAGCGCTGGCGGCAGATCGAGCGGGATGCGCGGGAGAAGCCGGCTTCGGACAAGCCGGCGCCCGACGTGGATCGTTTGGCGCCCTCCGGCCCGGACCAGCGCGGCGATCTCGGCGAACCGGCGAATGTCTTCGGCGCCCTGAGCCCTGAGCCGGAGGCGCAATCCGCTAAACTTGCGCTCGCTCCGGACGAGAAGGCGCTGGGCGGCGCGTTCGCGATGCCCAAGGCGGCGGCTGGCCCGCCCGCTGGGTCAAAGGCTGCGCAGATGGCCGCAGCCGCCAAAGCTGAACCGACAAAACCGGAAACGCCTCGCTCGCCGCGCCCGCTGGCGAGCTTTTCGCTTGGGCCGGGGCTCGATGAAACCTATTTCGCCGCCAACGCAGGCGCAGGCGGCGGCGGGCTCGACGGCGCTTCCGAACCGATGGGCTCGTCGACCACTTATCCCGTCGCCGCCCATACGCGCGCCGCGCAGAGGGCGGCCGCAGCGAAATACGGTCTCGACGGCGGCGTCGATTCCGTGCCGCTCGACACGCTGGAATCCAGCAAGAACGCGCCATTGGCCGGAACGTCGCAAGGCGCAGTCGCGGGCCTCGGTCATAAAAACGCCTTCGACGCCTCCGAGGGCACCGATCTCGATCCCCTGCGTGACAAGAGCTGGGATCTGAATTCCGCGAAAGTCGTTCCTTCCGGACGATAACGAGCCGTCGCGCTTGAGCGACGTCGCCGGCAAGGCTAGTTTGCCGGCGCGTCCCGAATCCTTCGCCTTTTCGAGTTATCCATGTCGCTCGCCAGCATGACCGGTTTCGCCCGCACGGCGGGCGCGTCGCCGCCTTATCGTTGGGCATGGGAGATCAAGAGCGTCAATTCGAAAGGCCTCGATCTGCGATTGCGGCTGCCCTCGGGCTTTGACGCCATCGAAAGCGAATGCCGCGCCCGACTTGCGAAAAAGCTGACACGCGGCGCCGTCTACGCGACGCTCTCGACGCAGCGCGACGCGGCCGCCGCCGACATTCGCGTCAATGAGCAGGCGCTGGCGACCATATTGGCCGCGCTCGGGCGTCTTGACGTGCCGCCCACCGTTCGCCCGGCGTCTCTCGATGGGCTTCTCGCCGTCCGCGGCGTGGTCGAAACGGTCGAGGCGGTCGAAGACGAGGCGGCTCTCGTCGCCGCGCAACAAGCCGCGCTCGCCGGCCTTGACGCGGCGCTCGATCAGATCGTCGCCATGCGCAACGCAGAGGGCGCAGCGCTCGCCGCCGTGCTCGCCGCGCGTCTCGATCGCGTCGCCGCGTTGACACAAGGCGCAGAGGATTGTCCGGCCCGTCGCCCCGATGCAATCCGCGCGCGGCTTGAACAATCCATCGCTGCGCTCGCAGGCAATGCCGCGCTCGATCCGAACCGCCTGCATCAGGAAGCCCTGATGCTCGCGTCGAAGGCGGATGTGCGCGAGGAGCTTGACCGGCTGGTCACCCATGTCGCCGCCGCGCGCGATCTCATCGCCAAACCCGGCGCTGTTGGGCGCCGCCTCGATTTTCTGGCGCAGGAGCTGGCGCGCGAGGCCAACACGCTCTGCTCCAAGTCGAATGACGCCAGCTTGACCGCCATCGGCATGGAGCTGCGCGTCGAGATCGAGCAGTTCCGCGAACAGGTTCAGAATATCGAGTGAGCCCCATGACGACGCCGGCCGCATTCAATTCCGCCACGCCTGCGCGTCGCGGCCTCATGCTGATCCTGTCCTCGCCGTCGGGGGCGGGCAAATCCACGTTGACGCGGCTTTTGCTGTCGTCCGAGGAACTTGACCTGACCCTGTCGATCTCGGTGACGACGCGCGCGCGCCGTCATAGCGAGGTCGACGGCAAACATTATCATTTCATCGCGCCGCGTGAATTCGAACGCCTGCGCGACGCCGACGACCTGCTTGAATGGGCCGAGGTCCACGGCAATTTCTACGGCACGCCGCGTGAGCCCGTCGAAGCGATCCTGACGCAGGGCCGTGATGTCCTGTTCGACATCGACTATCAGGGCACGCAGCAGGTGCGCGCCAAGGCTGGCCCCGATGTCGTGACGGTCTTCATCCTGCCGCCGTCGATGCAGGAATTGCGCGCACGCCTTGAGCGACGGGCGGAGGATTCCGAAGCCGTCATCGCCAAGCGGCTGGAAAACGCCCGCATCGAAATCGCCCGCTGGGTCGATTATGACTATGTCATCGTCAACGATGATCTTCAGTCGAGCTTCCAGAGCCTCCTCGCCATCCTCAAGGCCGAACGGCTGCGCCGTCCGCGCATCGAGACGGCGATGGGCGATTTCGTCGCCAAACTTCTCCGCGAGTGATCAGGCGGCGCGCAGCTTCTCGAGTTCGCGCGCCAAAGCGACAAAGCCGGCGACGTCGATTTCCTCAGCGCGGCGCGTCGGCTCGATGCCGGCTGCCTCAAGCAGACGGGCGGCGTCCACGCCCAATCCCTTCAGGCTCTGGCGCAACATCTTGCGCCGCTGCCCGAACGCCGCCTGCGTCACGGCCGACAGCAGCCGCGCGTCGCAGGGCGCGGGATGCGCGCGCGGACGCAGTTCAACCACCGAGGATGTGATCTTCGGCGGCGGCGTGAAGGCGGAAGCCGGCACGTCGAACAGAATGCGCGTTTCGCAGCGCCAGTTGGCCAGAACGGCGAGGCGCCCGTAATCGGCGCGCTGGCTCGGACTGGCGACGATCCGCTCCGCCACCTCGCGCTGGAACATCAGCACCAGCCGATCCCAGAACGGCGGCCAGACCGCGTTTTCGAGCCAGCCGACGAGAAGCGCCGTGCCGACATTATAGGGCAGGTTGGCGCAAATCCGCGCCGGGCCGGAGGCGGCGTAAGGCGCGAGATCGACCTCAAGCGCATCGCCGTAGATGACGTCCAGACGCCCCGGATAGCGAGCGGAAATCTCGGCCAACGCCGGCAAACACCGCTCGTCGCGCTCGACCGCCACCACGCGCCGCGCTCCGCAGGCCAGCAAGGCGCGTGTCAAACCGCCGGGGCCGGGGCCGATTTCGAAGACGGTGGCCTCTTCCAGAGGGCCCGCGGCGCGAGCGATCTTCGCCGTAAGGTTGAGGTCGAACAGAAAGTTCTGGCCAAGCGATTTTTTCGCCGCCAGACCATGCGTCGCCACCACCTCGCGCAACGGCGGCAGATCGTCGAGCGCGCTCATGCGACGCCGCCGCTCAGACGGCCGGCGAGCCGCAGCGCCGCAATCAGGCTCGCTGGATTGGCGACGCCCTTGCCGGCGATATCGTAGGCCGTGCCGTGATCCGGCGACGTGCGCACGAAAGGCAGCCCCAGCGTCACATTGACGGCGCTGTCGAACGCCAGCGTCTTGATCGGGATCAGCGCCTGATCGTGGGTCGGCGCCAGCGCGACGTCGTAGGTTCGCCGCGCCGCCGCATGGAACAACGTGTCGGCGGGGTAGGGGCCGGAAACGTCCAGCCCTTCGGCGCGCAGGATCGCGATGGCGGGCGCGATAACATCGATTTCTTCACGCCCGATCGAACCGTTCTCGCCCGCATGCGGATTGAGCCCGGCGATGGCGAGGCGCGGATGCGCGAGGCCGAAACGCGACCGCATATCCACGGCCACGATACGAGCGGTCCGAACGATCAGATCCTGCGTCAGCAGCCTCGGAACGTCGATATAAGGCGCGTGCACCGTGATTGGCGCAACCGCCAGTTCCGGCGACCATAACAGCATGACAGGTTGCGGGGGCGTGGCATGATCGCAAGCCGCCAGGGCCGCAAGAAATTCGGTATGGCCGGGATGCCGGAAACCCGCCGCGTAAAGAACATGCTTGGCGATCGGATTGGTGACGACGGCGCGCGCCGCCCCGCTCATCACAAAACCGACGGCCTGCTCAATGGCGGCTATGGTTCCCTTCGCATCCTCCGCGCTCGGAACTCCCGGCGCTCCCGCAACGCCATGACCGGTCGAAAGCACGGGCAGGGCGTCGTGAAAGACGGCGGAAGCGCGATCGAGCGAAGCGATCGAGGCAGGCGCCGCCAAGCCCAATCGGCGCGCGAGATCTGCCAAATGATCATGATCGCCCAGATAGGCGAAGACAGGTCCGTCATCCTGTAAAGCAGCCCAAGCCGCCAGCGCGAGCTCAGGCCCGACGCCCGAAGGATCCCCTTGAGACAGAACGAGCGGGGGCAAGGCCATCAGTTGGACAGCGAGATGCCGTCCTGCACGGCTGTCGTACCCAGCGACTGCGAATATTTCGCGTCGCCGAGAGTGCGCAGCTGCAACTGCATCATCATCGTCTGGTTGCGCGTGTTCGACAGCGTGTAGGCGGAGCTATAATTCAGCGAGAACGTCGTGCATTCATCCTGATAACCGATGCCAAGCCCCATCGAGGCGGGCGTGAACACGCTGGCCTTCGTGGTCGCAGGATAGAAGCGGCGGGTCATGTCGAAGACGACGTTGCCGGTCACGAAATAATTCGTGTCGATCATGAGCCGTCCAGTCGCAGCCAGTCCCTGACGTTTTTTCCAATAACCGATCTGTGGCTGAGCGTCGTAGCTCGCATATTGCAGCGACGCCATCAACGGGCCTTTGTTCACCGACGCGATCAGATCGAGACGGCGCAAATTGAAATTGTTCTGGTCGAATCGCGTCTTGGCGACGAACCCCAGCCCGTTGCCGGACGATAAGGTCAGCGCGGCGACATAATCGGAGCGACGCGTATCGAGGCCGGAACTCAGACCGATATTCGCAGCATCGGTGGTCGCGTAGGAATTGCGCCCGGCGAGCTGGAAGGACTGTCCGGCGACAATGCCGACGGAGGCGCCGTTATTGAAGGTCATCGTATAGCGCGCGCCGGCGTTGAGGCGCGTGCCGCCCTCGAACCGGTCATAGCCGGAGAACTTGTTCCATTCGAACAGGCTGGAATCGTCGAAAACCAGACTCTGCGCATCCATATTGATCGCGGCGTTGCCGACGATCTCGTTCGGGCGCGCGATCACCTGAATCACCGGCTCGAACAGCAATTGGGCGAATTCGGTCCGCGCCATCCACGGATAGCGATATTCGAGGCCGACGCCGGGCGTCAGACGGCCGGTGGAATATTCGGAGCGTCCAAGAATGCCGACCTGATTGGCGTTGGAAACCGTGTTGCCATAGGTGTAGGTGCGCGACGTGTCGAGCGACATCCACGAGCCGATCATCCGCGCGAAGACGAACGGCGTCCACACCTGACCGATCGAGTCGATATATTGGCGCCGCCAGCTTCCGCTGACCGTGGCGCGGGTGTAGTCGCCGCCGATGCCGCGCAGCAGGCACTTGCCCGGCGTATAATTCCCCGGCGCGCAGAGATCGTAATAATTGTAGACGCTGTCGAGCTTGCGCACGCCTGCGGCCTCGAAGCTCGCCGCGGAAGAGGACATGCTGGTGAGGCTGGCGTTGAGTTCGAACCGGCCGCCAATGCCGGCGCTGCGCGCCGGATCGATATCCACCGCCTTGTGATATTCCATCATCGGATGGATCAGGGGCATCTTCGCCTGAATGTCGCGCGACGACAGGCCTTGAATGTAAATCCCGCGCAGATCGAACCAGCTCAGCTTGTCCTTGCCCGTCAGGAAAACCGACGACGTCGCTTCGCCAACCATGGCGCCTTGCATGACTTGCGTCCGAACATGGTAGTCCTGCAGGAAATATCGATCGGTCATCGCGATGATATTCCAGCCGAATTTCCACTTATTCGAGAGATCGAACAGACCCTTCGATTCGATCGAGCCGCGCAGGCGTCGATCGTTTGCGCCCAAGGGCGGCGCTTCGAAAACGCTCTTGTCCATCTGCGAGATGCCGGCCAGACGGATCGAATAGGAGCCGTTCGCCAGCCGGTGCCGCCATTCAACGTCGCCCAGCAGGCCCTGCTTGCTGAACATCGTCGGCGTCGCCGTGATGTCGTAATTGGGCGCCAACGCAATGAAGATCGGCATTCCGACGCCGGCGCCGAGCTTGCTGTTGTAGATATAGCGCGGCGCGAGGAGACCGGTCTTGCGTTTCACCGTCGCGTCAGGCGAGGACGCATAGGGCAGCCAGCCGACCGGGAAACCGAGAACCTCGAGCACCGGATCTTCGAAATAGACCATATGCTCGACGGTCTTGTGCACGATTCGCTTGGCGCGCACGCGCCAGAGCTGCGGCTTGCTCGGATCGTCCTTGCAGGCTTCGCAGGCGGTATAGGCGCCCTTGTCGTAAACGACGGTGTCGCCGCCGGCCCGCTCCGCGCGCGGAGCCGAGAAATAGGCCTGATCCTGCGTTTCGGTGCGCAACGAATCGATGAAACCGTCACGGAAGTCGTCCGTCACGTCGATCTGTTCGCCGCGCGTGACCGATCCATCCGTGTCGGTCAGCTTGGCGTTGCCGACGGCCAGAACGCGCTTCGTCGCCTGATTGTAGACGACGCGATCCGCTTCCAGCGACTTGCCCTGATAATAAACCTGCGCGTCGCCAACCGCCGTCACCGTCTGGTTGTCGCGGTTGTAGACCATCTCTTTGGCCTCGACCAACATCCGGTCGGGACGTTTGTCGGCGGTTTCAGATTGCTGTTTGCCAGACAGCAGGCCGCTCAGCGATTGCGCTTGAGCCGCAGTCGCCGCGCCAGTCAGCGCGCCGGCCAAAGCAAGCGTCCGGAAGAAGCGCATGGCGAATCGCCCGCGCGATGCGCGGCCGGCTAAACGCCAAACAGCGATGGAGCGATTACTCGTCTCCATCAACCATCCTCCTGATACAAAAGCGCCAGCGCACCCAAGAGACTTCCAACAATAGCGGGCGACCACGCCGCGACCGACGCCGCGAGCAAGCCTGCGCCGCCGAGATCGGCAACCAGTTTCGTCGCCACATAAAGCATGAAGCCGGCCACGACGCCACCGGAAACCATCCGCGCGACCCCACCAAACCTGAAAAATCTTAAGGAAAAGGACGCCGCGATCAGAACCATTGCGACGAGCATCAGCGGGCTCGCCATAAGCGTCTGATATCGCATGCGGTATGCCGTCGCATCGAGGCCCGCCGCCACGGTCCTTTCGACGATGTCCGGCAGCTTCCAGAACGACACCGAATTGGGGTTCACGAAGCTCTTGGTGACCTGTTCGGGCGTCAGGTTCGACGCCAGCAAATAGACGCTTGTCGTCTGGGGCTCCACCGTTGGCGCGGTGACGCGCGCGTCCTGCATGGCCCAGTAGCCGTCGCGCAACCGCGCGCGCGACGCATCGACCCGCTCCAGGAAGGCTCCGCCGGGCTCGAACACAAAAGCGGTGACGTTGCCGAGCACGGTGCCGTTGTCGCTGGATTTCTCCGCCCGGATCACGGCCTGTCCGTCGACGCTGCGCTGTCGAATCCACAGGGATGTGTCGCCGTCTGACTGGCCCGGGCGCCCGAAAATGCTCGTTTCGATCCGGTCGGCGCGCTGTTTCAGCGCTGCCGACATCGGATTGAACGCGCCGGTGAAGAAAACGCCGATCAATCCCGCGACCAGGACCGGCGGCGCCATGAATTGCCAGACGGACACGCCTGCGGCGCGCGCCACAATCAGCTCAAGCTTGCGGGTCAGGTTCAGAAAGGCGGCCATTGCGCCAAAGAGCACGGCGAACGGCAACACCTGTTCGACGATCGAAGGCGTGCGCAGCAAAGTCAAAAGGGCGACGAAAGCGCTCGAAACATTCGGCGCGTCGCTGGCGCGGCGCAGCAATTCGACAAAATCGATCAGGTAGATCAGGCCGAACATGGTCATGAAGACGACGGCCACCGTCTTCACGAAGCGCAGGGCGATGTAGCGTCCGAGAGTCGCTCCGATCATCGCGCGCGCCTCATCGGGCCATCAACGGCAGCCGCGGCAGCCGGATTTGCGGAAGACGGATATAGCGATCGAGCGAGGGGCCGAAAATCAGGAACAGACTCAGGGCTGCGCCCAGCAGCGGCGCGCCATAGACGAGCACGACAGCGCTGGCTTGCCGGGCGAGCAGGGCGGAGGCGCCAAATCCGGCGACGCGCAGCAGGATCACCGCCGTCACGGCGACCGCCATGGCCATGCCGCGTCCCTGACGGGTCGTGCGCGGTTGCCCGAGAGCGGCGAAACCGATCAGCCCGAAGCAGAGCGCGTAAAGCGGGCCGGCGAAGCGGTCGTGCAGCTCCGCCCGAAACCGTCCGTAGATCGCCGCGACATAGGCTTCCGAACGATCGAGTTTGAACAAAGCGAAAGTCGAACGTTCGCGCGGCCGCAGCGCGGTGGCGCCCGAGCCGGACGCAAACTGCGCCAGATCGATGGCGTAGCGCTCGAACACGACGATAGCCGGATCGCGCGAGCCGCGCGCCTGCCGGTGGATGCTGCCCTTTTCCAGAACGAGATAGGGCTGGCCCTCGATTTCGGCGGTGATTCCCTTCTCGGCGATGTAGGAGGTGACTTTGTCCGCCTCGCGCTGATCCTGCATGAACACGCCGAGAATCGTGCCGCCGGGTCCGCGCTCGCGATAATGGAACATGAAGCCCTTATCGAGCGTGTTGAACTGTCCTTCGCGCACGACGCGGGTCAGGAAGTCGGCGCGCACCTCCATCATCAGGCCGCGCAGACTCATGAAAGAGGCGGGCACCGCCCAGACCGACAAAAACGCCACGAAAAACGTCACACCCGCCATCAGAATGGCGAAGGGCTTCAGAATTTGCCATGGCGACATGCCAGCGGCGCTCATCACCACCAGCTCGCTGTCGCCGTTGAGCTTGTTCAGCGCATAGAGCACGGCGATGAACAGCGCGATCGGCGCGATGATCATCATCAGCGAGGGAATCGACAGGCCCGTCGCGGTGAAGAAGACGATGAGCGATTGGCCCTTGGTCGTCAGCAGGTCGAACTCGCGCATCGCCTGCGTCAGCCAGATTACGCCCGTCAGCGCGCCCAGCGCCGCCAGAAATCCGACGACTGCGATTCGCAGAATGTAGCCCTGAACGAGATTCATCCATGTCCTGTCGACGCGGGCGCTGCGGCTGTCGCCATATCCGCGCGGTGAATGAGGCACTTGGCAGGAACGCCCCGCGCAGCGCAAGTCTCGCTGCGGCGCGTCAAGTCGATTCCGCGTCAGCGTTGCCAGAGCGCCACGAGAGCGGGAAGGTATGGCGTCAATGCGGCGTCTTCCACCCCAGCTTGCCGCTTGCTTGCCCGACGCGAGGCGCCCAAGATGGCGCCCGAACCTTTCGAACGTCGCGCGCGTCGTTCGCGCGCCAAGAGGATGTTTATGCCGAAATCTCTGAAACTCGACCTTGCATCGCTTGCAAAAGCGCCGACGGCGGCAGCCGGCGAGACGCTGATCGCCTTCGTCGGCCCTGATTTCGCTTATGGCGAGACGACGCGCGCCGCGCTCCAGCCGGCGCACGAGCACATCGCCCGCGCGGCCGCGGCGGCGAAGTTCAAGCCGGGTCGCGACAAGCTGCTCGACATTCTCGCGCCTGCCGGATTGACCTGCGACCGTCTGATTTTGGTCGGCGTCGGCGAGGACGGTCCCGAAGCCAACTGGACGAAGACGGGCGGGATCGTCGCCGGCAAACTTGGTCGCGGCAAATCCGCCGTCGCGTTGTTCGACCCGCCGGCGGCGCTTGAGGATGCGCCCGCTGCCGCAGCCGATTTCGCGCTGGGTTTGCGCCTGCGCGATTATCGCTTCGACCGTTACAAGACGAAGAAACCGGACGAGGATAAGGACGCTGACGCGGCCACGCATGTCCGGCTTGCCGTCGCCGACCTGACGGCGGCGAAAAAGGCCGCGAAATCGCGCGATGCGATAGTCGGCGGCGTGTTGCTCGCGCGCGATCTCGTCAACGAGCCCGCCAATGTGCTGAGCCCCGTCGTTTTCGCCGAACACGCCAGGAAGCTGGAAAAACTCGGCGTCGAAGTCGAAATTCTCGATGAGAAGGCCCTGCGCAAGATCGGCATGCGCGCGCTGCTCGGCGTCGGTCAGGGCTCGGAAAACGAAAGCCGCGTCGCCATCATGCGCTGGCGCGGAACGAAGGGGCAGGACAAGCCGCTGGCGATCGTCGGCAAGGGCGTCTGCTTTGATTCGGGCGGCATTTCCATCAAGCCGGCCGCCGGCATGGAGGGCATGAAGGGCGACATGGCGGGCGCCGCCTGCGTTCTCGGCCTCATGCACACGCTGGCGACGCGCAAGGCCAAGGTCGACGTGATCGGCGCCATCGGCCTCGTCGAGAATATGCCCAGCGGCGCGGCGCAGCGTCCGGGCGACATTGTGACGTCGCTGTCGGGGCAGACCATCGAGATCATCAATACGGACGCCGAAGGCCGTCTCGTGCTCGCCGACGTGCTCTGGCACATTCGCAAGACTTACGATCCCGCCTTCATCGTCGACCTCGCGACGCTGACCGGCGCCATCATGGTCGCGCTCGGCAATGAACACGCGGGCCTGTTTTCCAACAACGACGAACTGGCCGCCCGCATCGACGCCGCCGGCAGGAAGACCGGCGAGACGGTCTGGCGCATGCCGCTCGGCAAGGCCTACGACAAGCTGATCGATTCCAAATTCGCCGATATGAAGAACACGGGCGGCCCGCATGGCGGTTCGATCACCGCCGCGCAATTCCTGCAACGCTATGTCGACGGCGCGCCCTGGGCGCATCTCGACATCGCCGGCACGGGCATGAACGCGCCCTCGAGCGACATCAACGAAAGCTGGGGTTCTGGCTGGGGCGTGCGTCTGCTCGATCGCCTGATCGCCGATCATTACGAAGGGTAACGGCGTAAAGCCGGATCGATGACCGAAATCTGGTTCTATCATCTGCAGCGTCGGCCGCTCGAACGCGTGCTGCCGACGCTGCTGGAAAAAAGCCTCGAACGCGGCTGGCGCGCCGTCGTCCAGGCGCGCACGCCCGAACGGCTGGAGGCGCTCGACGAGGTCTTATGGACCTATGCCGACGAAAGCTTCCTGCCGCATGGAACGGCGCGCGAGGGTGACCCGGCGGGCCAGCCGGTTTTCCTGACAGAAGGGCTGGAAAATCCCAACGGCGCGCGGTTGCGCATCCTCGTCGAAGGCGCCGACGTGGCGCAAGCGCTCGACGCGGCCGGAGCGGACGCCTACGAGCGCATCATCCTGATTTTCGACGGCGACGACGACGCCGAGTTGACCGGCGCGCGCGCGCAATGGAAGAAATTGAAAGAGCAGGGCCGTCCCATGTCCTATTGGCGACAGAACGACGACGGCCGGTGGGAGAAGATCGCATGAGCGACGACCCGAAAAACCCGGAATTCCTGGCCCGCCGCGATGCGGCGCGCAAACGCCTCGACGCCATCGATCCGCATATGACGCAAGGCGGCGCGGCCGCCGACCCCAAGCGCAAGGACTGGTTCGAAGCCGTCTACGACCTTGCCGATGGCGACGCGGCCGGCGTGCCATGGGCGAGCCTTGCGCCGCATCCGCTCTCCGCCGAATGGATCGCGGCGCAGCGCGGCGCGCTCGCCGGTCTTGCCGCGCTCGATATCGGTTGCGGCCTCGGCGACAACGCCGAGGCGCTGGCGAAAGCCGGCGCGCGCGTCGCCGCCTTCGATCTGGCGCGCAAAGCTGTCGATTGGGCGAAGCGTCGGTTCCCGGAAAGCAAGGTCGATTACCGCGCCGCCGATCTGTTCGCCTTGCCGGAGGAATGGCGCGGCGCCTTCGATCTCGTGCACGAGTGCTACACATTGCAGGCGCTGCCGGCGGACCTGCTGAAGCCGGCTTTCGCCGCGCTTGCCGCGACGTTGAAGCCAAGGGGCGAACTGCTTGTCGTCGCCCGCGCCCGCGACGAGGATCAGACGATTCCCGGTCCGCCATGGCCGTTGCCGCGCTCGGCCTTCGATCTGGCGCATGAGGCGGGCCTTCGTCTCGTGTCGCTGGAGGACGTTCCGGCGCGGGACAACATGGTCCGCCACTGGCGCGCGGTCCTGACCCGTTGAGCGCCGCCGACGAACAGGCAGTCCAGGACGGCTACGTCGACGCGCAGGCGCGTGGCGAGTTTCGCCGCATGGCGCTCGCCTGTCTGCTCGTCTCGTTCATGAACGCGCATTCGACCCTGCTGGCGGTTGTCTTCTCGCGCGCCGGCCACGATCTGCACGCCATCGGCCTGCTTTTGTCCGTCTACGCCGTTCCGGTGCTGACGCTCACCCTGTTTTCCGGCGCGGTCGCCGGACGACTTGGCGTGCGCCACACCATCCAACTGGCCATGAGCCTGCTGATCGTCGGTTTCGTCAGCCTGCAATTCACCCACGGCGATTTCTATCCGGCCATGGCCTCGCGCCTCGTGCAGGGCATGGGGCAGGGGCTGTTTCTCTCCGCCGTCATCACCTACGCGCAGAGCCGGCTGTCGCAGACGCGGTTTCTCTATCTGCTCGGCGTTTTCTCCTCGATGATGCCGCTGGCGCAGGCCATCGCGCCGCCGTTCGGCGGCTATATGCTCAACACCTACGGCGACGGCTTTTTCTTCATTCTCGGCGCGCTGCCGGCGATCGTGGGGCTGTCGCTGACCTTCGGTCTGCGCGGCCTCATCAGCGCGCCGCAGACGAGCCTTCGAGCCATTTTTTCCAGCGCGCGCGCCGGTTTCTACGCTCCGCTCTGGGGCGCTTTCGTCAATGGTTCGGTCTTCGGCTTCACCACCGCCTATCTGGCGGCGGCGATGGAGGCCAAGGCGATTCCGCTCGCGGCTTTCTTTACGGCCTCGACCTTCTCGATGTTCGCCAGCCGCTTTCTGGCGATGCGGCGTTTCGAGCATTCCGACCGGCGTCTTCTTGTCGCCGTCGGCCTTGGCCTGATGAGCGCCGGCTTCGTCATGGTGGCGGCCTCGGGCGTGTCGTGGCCCATCGCCATCGGCGGCGTCACATTCGGCGTCGGCTACAGCCTCGTCTATCCGGTCTTGTCGGCATGGATGGCGGAAGGCCTGCCGCCGTCCGAGCGCGCCGGCCCGCAGGCGCTGCTCAACACGGCGTTCAATTTCGGCCTGTTCGTGACGCCATATCCGATCAGCTTCGTCATCGGCGAATTCGGCTACACGGCGGCGATGCTGGCGCTGGCGGGGCTCGGGGCGCTGACCGCCGCGCAATTCGTCGCGATGAAACTGCGCGCCGGGTGAGCGTCACGCGCTTTCGAGTTCGTCCGTCAGTTCCAGCCATTCCTCTTCGGCCGCCGCGATCGCTTTTTCCAGTTCGCTGCGCTGCTGCGACAGGGCGAGGGCTTTCGCCGGCTCCTTTGTGAAGGCGTCGGGTTGCGCCAGCATCGCGTCGATGCGCGCCATCAGGTCCTGAAACTTGGCGATTTTCTCCTCGGCCGCCACGATTTTCTTGCGCAGGGGAGCAAGATCGCGCCGCGCTTCGGCCGCCTTGCGGCGTTGTTCGACCTGGCTATGGCCCCGGTCCTCGCGTGGCTCCGACGAGCTTTGCGTCCGGGCGGAATCAAGCACGAAGCGACGATAATCGTCCATGTCGCCATCGAAGGTCTTCACCGTGCCGTCGGCGACGAGCCACAGCCGGTCGGCGCAGGCCTCCAGCAAATGCCGGTCGTGCGAGACGAGAATGACCGCGCCGTCGTAATCGTTGATCGCCTCGATCAAGGCCGCGCGGCTGTCGATGTCGAGATGGTTGGTCGGCTCGTCGAGAATGATCAGATGCGGACCGTTGAAGGTCGCGAGCCCCATCAGCAGCCGCGCCTTCTCGCCGCCCGACAGCAGGGCGACCTTGGTGTCGGCCTTCACATTGGGAAAACCGAGCTGGGCGCAGCGGGCGCGGATTTTGGCCTCCGTGCCGTCCGGCATCAGTCGCGCGACGGCCGAATAGGGCGTGTCGGCGGGGTTGAGATCGTCCACCTGATGCTGGGCGAAGAAGCCGACGTCGAGCTTTTGCGAACGCCGCACGCGCCCGCCCATCGCCTGAAGCCGTCCGGCGATAAGCTTGGCGAAGGTCGATTTGCCGTTGCCGTTGGAGCCAAGCAGACCGATGCGGTCGTCGTTGGAAAGCGTCAGGTCGAGCCGCTTGAGAATGACGCGCTCGTCATAGCCGACGCTCGCCCCTTCCATGGTGACGATGGGCGGCGACAGCGGCTTTTCCGGCGAGGGCAGGTCGAAGGGCAGCACCTCGTCGTCGACCATGGCGGCGATGGGCTCCATCTTCGCCAGCACTTTCAGACGCGACTGCGCCTGGCGCGCCTTGGTCGCCTTGGCGCGGAAGCGGTCGACGAATTCCTGCAAATGCCGGCGCTGATCGTCCTGTTTTTTCTTGTGTTTGAGCTGGATCGCCTGCGCCTCGCGCCGCTGCTTCTCGAATGACGAATAATTGCCCTTCCACAGCGTCAGCTTGCCCTTGTCGAGATGCAGGATGTGGTCGGCGACCTCGTCGAGCAGATCGCGGTCATGGCTGATGACGAGGATCGTCGCCGGATAGGTCTTGAGATAATCGACCAGCCACAACGTGCCTTCGAGATCGAGATAATTCGTCGGCTCGTCGAGCAGCAGCACGTCGGGCTGCGAGAACAGGACGGCCGCCAGCGCCACGCGCATCCGCCAGCCGCCGGAAAATTCCGACAAGGGCCGCGCCTGCGCCGCATGGTCGAAGCCGAGGCCGGAGAGAATCGAGGCGGCCCGCGCCGGCGCCGAATGCGCGTCGATATCGACGAGCCGCGTCTGGATTTCGGCGATGCGATGCGGATCGCTCGCCGTTTCGGCTTCGATGAGCAGCGCCGCGCGCTCCTTGTCGGCTTCGAGCACGAAATCGGCGAGCGTTTGCGCGCCGCCGGGCGCTTCCTGCTCGACGCGGCCGAGCCGCGCGTTGCGGGGCAGGGTGAAGGCCCCCGATTCCGGCGACAATTCACCTGACACGATGCGAAACAGCGTCGTCTTGCCGGCGCCGTTGCGGCCGACGAAGCCGATACGGGCGCGCTCGGGCAAAGCGGCGGTGGCCGAATCGAAGAGCAGGCGCGGCCCCAGCCGATAGGTGATGTCGTTCAGATGCAGCATGGCCCCGCGCTTTTCGCCCGCGCGCCGGCCGCGCGCAAGCATAAGTGTGGCGGACCACCCGATAGTATCTCAGTTCGATATCTAAGACCGTTGACAAGCCTTGGGCCAACCCCGATCTGCCATGCTATATTCAAATTGAGACGTAAGCTAATTGTTGTGAAGCATTGCACAGCACGGGGAGTGGCATGGGCACTGAAGGGCAAGGGAAAGCCGCTGCTTCCAATCAGAGGGGACAGGACTCCCACTACGATTGGGATAGTGGCCGTGGCCAATGCATCTGGCATTACCGCAATTCAGACGGTGAGGAGGCCGGGCCACTTAACGAATACGAAATCCTCGCTATGATCAATTCAGGCTCCATCCCGCGCGACACTCCCATCCGGCGCGACAGTATGGCTGACTGGACAACTGCGGCGCAGTGCGAACTTTCGGCTGGCTTGATAGCCGAAGTGCCCGCACCGACCACCCCGCCGAACGACGTTCCCGCATGGATCATCGCCTTTGTGCCCCTCATAGGCGTGGTCATCGAGGAAAATATCGCGGCAAACATGCCTATGTCGCCGTGGATCACAATGTTGCTCTACGCCATTTCGTATGTCGCCCTGACCGCATTTGACACGAACGCTCTTTATTCTGGCGGTCATCTACGTGACAAAAGCTTGCTCGTCACCGTGATATTCGTGCCATTATACCTGTTTCGGCGCGCGAGGTTGCTTGGTCAAAGCCTTGCTTATTTTTGGGTCTGGGTCGCGACATTCGTCGGCGCGCTGCTTATCACTAACCCGGCACTGCTAACCGGATCGTTGTATTTTGGAAGCGGATTACCCGGTTGCAATAGCTCTTACGCCAAGACTCAGGTGGCTAGAATCTTTAACGACATCCCTCAGATGAAGCTCAGCGCGCTCAACGCTATCGACATCGTCAACATAAGCGACACAGGTTCGACTGACGCACTCCAACGCTGCTCGGCAACCGTAAACACCTCGGATGGCGGTCGAAAGGTGATCACCTTCACCATCACCAAGTCCAACGACACCCTCTATCTGCGTGTGCAGCTCGCGCAGTGAGTGGAGCCATCGCCAACTGCCCATACAGCTCGCGTTCATCTGCGGTTCAAATATACTGCGCCGCAGGGCGTTTTGACCCTGTGGGGCAATAAAGGGTTTTGATATGAAAAAATATTTGGCTGAATTCATTGGAACGGCCGTGCTGGTCATCATGGGCTGCGGCTCGGCCACGATTGCCGGTCTGGGTCCGATTCTCGGCTCCGGCCAGCCGCTGGTCGCGCCGCTGGCGCTGCTGCCGGTCGCGCTCGCCTTCGGTCTGGCAGTGACGGCCATGGCCTACGGCATCGGCCCGATTTCCGGCTGCCACATCAATCCCGCGGTGACGATGGGCGTCTGGTCCGCCGGCCGCATGCCGACATCGGAAGTGCCCGGCTACATCATCTCGCAATGTCTCGGCGCCATCGCCGGCGCAGGCGTCCTCTACCTGATCCTGTCGGGTCGGATGAAAGGCTACGATCTCGCCGCCGGCGGTCTCGGCCAGAACGGCTGGGGGCCGGGCGTGCTCGGCGAATATACGATGGGCGCGGCCTTCCTGACGGAAGTCGTCGGCACGTTCATCTTCCTCGTCGCCATTCTCGGCGCGACCTCGAAGCTCGGCTCCGGTCCGGCCGCCGGCCTCGCCATCGGCCTGACGCTGGCGCTGATCCACATCGTCTTCATCAATGTCACCGGCGTTTCGGTGAACCCGGCCCGTTCGCTTGGCCCCGCGATCTTCGTCGGCGGCAATGCGATGGCGCAGCTCTGGCTGTTCATCGTCGCCCCGGTGGTCGGCGCGGTCGCGGCCGGCGCTCTGTTCCGCGCCAAGCTGCTCGACGCCTGAATGCGTTAACCGCATGACGCAAGGCCGCCGCTCTGCGAAGGGCGGCGGCCTTTGCGCGCCTTGTCGCCCTCCCGCCGCGCGGCTATAAGCGCGCCAACCGCAAACGCCAGATCAAGGACAAAATCACATGGCGCTCGAACGCACCTTCTCCATCATCAAGCCCGACGCGACCCGCCGCAATCTGACCGGCGCCATCAACGCCAAGATCGAGGCCGCCGGCCTGCGCATCGTCGCCCAGAAGCGCGTGCACATGACCCGCAAGCAGGCCGAGACCTTCTACGCGGTGCACAAGGAGCGCCCGTTCTTCGGCGAACTCGTCGAGCAGATGTCGGCCGCCCCGGTCGTCGTGCAGGTGCTCGAAGGCGACAACGCCATCAAGCGCTATCGCGACGTGATGGGCGCCACCAACCCGGAGAAGGCCGACGCCGGCACCATCCGCAAGGATTTCGCCCTCAACATGGGCGAGAACTCGGTGCACGGCTCCGACGCCCCGGAAACGGCGGCGATCGAGATCGCCCAGTGGTTCTCGGGCAACGAAATCGTCGGCTGACGTTTTCGACGTCGCCCCAAAAAGCCGCAGGCGCGAGTCTGCGGCTTTTTCATTAGGCGCGGCCAAACATGCCAGCTATTTTGGCCGGCATGAACGCTCAGCCGCAGATTCAACGCCGCCCCTCCGTCTGTCCGCATGACTGCCCGTCGGTCTGCGCGCTCGATGTCGAGGTCATCGACGGCGCGCGCATCGGCCGCGTCCATGGCGCCAAGGACCAGACCTATACGGCGGGCGTCGTCTGCGCCAAGGTGGCGCGCTACGCCGAGCGCATCCATCATCCAGACAGGCTGCTGTATCCGCTGAAGCGCACGGGTCCGAAAGGCTCCGGCCAATTCGCGCGCGTCGCGTGGGACGAGGCGCTCGACGAGATCGCGACGCGGTTTCTCGCCGCCGAGCGCGACTTCGGGCCAGAGAGCGTCTGGCCCTATTATTACGCCGGCACCATGGGCCGCGTGCATCGCGACGGCATTAACCGGCTGGCGCACGCCAAGAAATATTCGCGCTTCTACTCGACCATCTGCGTCAACATGGCCTGGCCGGGAATCATCGCCGGCACGGGCCGGCTCGCCGGCGCCGATCCGCGCGAAATGGCGAAGGCCGATTGCGTGGTGATCTGGGGCACGAACGCCGTCGTCACCCAGGTCAACGCCATGACCCACGCCATCCGCGCCCGCAAGGAGCGCGGCGCGAAAATCGTGGTCGTCGACGTCTATCGCAACGCGACGATGGAGCAGGCCGATCTGGCGCTGTGCCTGCGCCCCGGCACGGATGGCGCGCTCGCTTGCGCGATCATGCATGTGCTGTTTCGCGACAATCACGCCGACCGCGCTTATCTCGAACAATATGCCGACGCGCCGGCCGAACTGGAGGCGCATCTGCAAAGCCGCACCCCGGAATGGGCGGCGGCGATCACCGGGCTTTCGGTCGGGGAGATCGAGGCTTTCGCCAGACTCGTCGGCACGACGAAGAAGACGTTTTTCCGCCTCGGCTACGGCTTCACGCGTCAGCGCAACGGCGCGGTCAACATGCATGCCGCCTCTTGCATTCCGGTTGTCGGCGGACATTGGCGTTATGAGGGCGGCGGCTGCTTCCACAACAACGGCGCGATCTATCGTCTGAAACAGACCGCCATCATGGGCCTCGACGCGCTCGATCCCGCCACGCGCGTCATGGATCAATCGCGCATCGGCGCCGTGCTGACCGGCGAGGCGGAGGCGCTTCGCGGCGGCGGTCCGGTGAAGGCGCTGTTGATCCAGAACACCAATCCGATGGCGATCGCGCCCGATCAGGCCAAGGTGCGCGCCGGCTTCGCGCGCGAGGACCTGTTCACCGTCGTGCATGAGCATTTCATGACCGACACGGCGAAAATGGCCGATATCGTGCTGCCGGCGACCATGTTCCTCGAGCATGACGATCTCTACGCCGGCGGCGGGCATCAGCACCTGCAGGTGGCGAAAAAACTCATCGACGCGCCCGGCGAATGTCGCTCCAACCACGATGTCGTCTGCGCCATCGCGGCGCGCGTCGGCGCGCAGCATGCGGGCTTCGCGATGACGCCGCTGGAGCTGATCGAAGCGACGTTGCGCGAGGCGGGTCACGCCGGCCTCGACGCTTATGCGGAGCGTGTCTGGCAGGACCTTCAACCCGATTTCAGAACCGCGCATTATCTCGACGGCTTCGCCTGGCCCGACGGCAAATTCCGCTTCAAGCCGGATTGGGAGCGCCTGCCTTACGCCAATATCGGCATGATGGGGCCGTGGCGCGACATGCCGAAACTGCCGGATCATTGGGCGGTCACGGAAGAGAGCGACGAGCGCCAGCCGTTTCGGCTGGCGACGAGCCCGGCGCGCAACTTCCTCAATTCGAGCTTCACCGAAACGCCGACCTCGCTGGCGAAAGAAGCTCGTCCGACAGTGCAGATCCATCCTGAAGACGCAGCGCGTCTTGGCGTCGCGGAAGGCGATCTGGTCGTCCTGTCCAATGCGCGCGGGCGCGTGCGCCTCCACGCCAAGCTCTTCGACGGTGTGCAACACGGGGTGCTGATCAGCGAAGGCGTCTGGCCGAACCATCATTTCGTCGACGGGCAGGGGATCAACATGCTCACTGGCGACGACAGCGTGGCGCCCTACGGCGGCGCCGCCGTTCACGACACGCGCGTCGATTTGCGCAAGGCGTGAAGCAGGTTGGCTCTTGCGCTGACGGCTGCGCCGCGCATCATGGGGATGCTGGAAATCACGCCACGGAGAAACATCGTGCGTCTGTTCGGTCTTGTCGCAGCCCTCGCCTCCGCCTCGCTTCTCGCCGCCTGCATGCCGTCAAGCCCGCCGGCCGGCGTCACCACCAATGCGCAATTGCGGGCGAAGCTCAATCAATCCTGCGTCACGGTGCTGCAATCGCAGGGCGGCAGCCTGCGCGCCGCCGCGTCGAGCAAATGCGGCTGCTATACCGATCGCATGATGAAGGCCATGACGCCGGCGGACCTCGCCGAATTGCGCGCGACCGGCGCCTACAGCGCCAACGCCAGCGCCAAGGCGAAGGAAACGCTCGCCGTCTGCAAGATCAGCGGTTGATCAGGACAGCATCAGCCAACGGCCGCGGGGATCGCGCATGACGCGATGCCCCTCGGCGCGCAGCCGCTCGGACTGGACTTCAGGGCCGGGTGGCGTCTTCAGGCTCAAGGTCATGTCCGGTTGCGTCACGCGCCACCAGGGCGCGAGCGGCGCGCGTCCGGCCGCCATGTCGCCCTCGCTCGCGCCGGCGACGATGTTGAAGAACAGCGCCGTCGTCATCGCGCAGGCGCTTTGGGCGTGATGCGCCAACGCCAGACGCGAACGCAGTTCCGACATCGAGATGGTTTCGCCAACAGGAATGCGGTTGATTTCCTGCGCCACCAGCATCGGCGTCGGCACGAGAAGCAAACCGAAACCGGAACGGTCTGGAACAAGCTTCGCCTTCAGGTCGGGACGGAGTTTTTCGGCCCAGGTCTTGGCTTTTCGGGCGGCCGTCTTGCGCGGCGATTTCATTCCCATGCTCCGGCACAAAGCATCGCCGCAAACGCCGAATGTCTCTAAAAAGCCATTCACGTCAGCGGATTAGGAAAAAATCTCTGCCGCATCCGGGTCACGTAGTCAACAAGGATACCATATTTCTTTGTAGCTAATCCTATGGGTGAATCCACCCATGGCGCCGTAAAAGCGGCGAGTTGGGCGAAGACGATGGCGTCCACCGCGGTTGGTTCCTCGCCCATGAGATAGGGCTTGTCGCCGAGGAGCGCCGCCAGCGCTTCGACGTCGCGGATGGCGAGCTTCTCCAAATCCTCGCGCGCATGACGGCCAAATCCTTGCGACTTGAGGTTTTTCGCGACCTTGCCGCGCATGATTTTCGTCACCAGCGGCCGGACGAACCCGGGGACCATGCCGAAATAGCTCGACATGCCGCGCGCGAAATTGCCGTCGTCCATCCACATCGTATGGACTTGCGCCCAATAGAGATGCTCCTCGCACATCTTCTCGACCGCCCAGGCGATCGCGCGATCGTGAAGACTGAGCCCAGCGTCGAAATCGACGCCGTATTTGTGCTCGATGTGAAAACGGATGAAGGTCGAATCGGCGATGACGTCGCCGTCGTCCTCGATGAACGGCAGTTTGCCCTTCGGCGCCTTGTGCGGACCGCCCGCGCGCTCCTGATAGGGCAGGCCGGCCATCTTCAGCAGGATCATCGCCTTGATGACGAACGGGCTGCCATCCGGCAAATCGTGCAGCGGCCCGAAAGTGTAGAGCTTGATCATCGCGCATCCCCGTTCGAAGCGGAGACGCGATTATGACGCTACGCCGGCGGGGAAACCAGCGCGCCGGCGGCGTCGCCCGCGCCTTTGACGCGATTGCCGTCGATCGTCAGACCGCCGGCAGCGACATGGCGCAGCGCCATCGGATAGAGGACGTGCTCCTGCTCCAGCACGCGGGCGCCGAGCGTCTCCGGCGTATCGGCGTCGCGCACCGGAACGGCGGCTTGCGCGATGACCGGGCCTTCATCCATTTCCGGCACGACGAAATGCACCGTGCAGCCGTGGATCTTCACGCCGTCGGCCAACGCCCGCTCATGCGTGTGCAACCCGCGATAGGACGGCAGCAGGGCGGGGTGGATGTTGATCATCCGGCCCGACCATTGCGCGACGAACCACGATGTCAGCACGCGCATGAAGCCGGCGAGGCAGATGAGATCGATCTTGTGCTTTTCAAGCTCGACCTGCATGGCGCGCTCGAAATCTTCGCGCGCCTTGAAGGCCTTGTGGTCTATGACAGCCGTCGCAATTCCCTGTTCGCGCGCGAAGGCGAGCCCGCCAGCATCGGCTTTATTGGAGAGAACAAGCGCAATTTCGGCCGGATAATCGGCGGCGCGCGCCGCCGAGACCAGCGAGCGCATGTTGGAGCCGCGCCCGGAAATCAGAACGGCGACGCGCTTGCGGCTCACAGGGCGAGGCTTTCGGAATAGGTGACGCGCGGCTCCTGCGCCGCTGACGTCACGACGCCCAGCGACAGCAACGTCTCGCCGACGTCGGCGAAAGCCTGGCTCACCTCAGCCGCCTTCTCCGGCGCGACGACGACGACCATGCCCACGCCGCAATTGAACGTCCGCAGCATTTCGGCTTCGGCGACGCCGCCGGCCTTCGCCAGCCATTTGAACACCGGCGGAACCGGAATCGATGAAAGATTGAGATGAATGCCGCAGCCGTCCGGCAAAACGCGCGGCAGATTGTCGGGGAAGCCGCCGCCGGTGATATGGGCGAGCGCCTTGACGCCATTCGCCTTCTTCAGGACGGCGAGGATCGCCTTCACATAGATGCGCGTCGGCGTCAGCAGGGCCTCAGCCAATGTCTTGCCTGGCGCGAAAGGCGCGGGGTCGGTCCATTTCAGCCCCGTGCGCTCGACAATGCGGCGCACCAGCGAAAAGCCGTTGGAATGCACGCCCGAGGAGGCGAGGCCGAAGACCTGATCGCCTTCGCGGATGTCGCCGGCCGGCAGCAGACGGCCGCGCTCGGCCGCGCCGACGGCGAAGCCGGCGAGATCGTAATCGCCTTTGGCGTAAAGGCCCGGCATTTCAGCCGTTTCGCCGCCGATCAGCGCGCAGCCGGCTTGCAGGCAGCCTTCCGCGATGCCCTTGACGACGGCAGCGCCGGCCTTCGGATCGAGCTTGCCCGTGGCGTAATAGTCGAGGAAGAACAGCGGCTCCGCGCCCTGCACGATGAGATCGTTGACGCACATGGCGACGAGGTCGATTCCCACCGTGTCGTGAATGCCGCTCTCGATGGCGATTTTCACCTTGGTGCCGACGCCGTCATTGGCTGCGACCAGAATCGGATCGACGAAGCCGGCCGCCTTGAGATCGAACAGGCCGCCGAAGCCGCCGATTTCCGCGTCGGCGCCCGGCCGGCGCGTCGCACGCACCAGCGGCTTGATCTCTTGCACCATGTCATTGCCGGCGTCGATGTCGACGCCGGCGTCGGCGTAGGTGAGGCCCTTGCTCGGATCGCTCATGTCTTGCCCTCTCGTCGCGCCGGGTTACCGCGCGGCCGCGCGCAAGGCAAGGCGCGGATTGCGCGCGGGGCTGAAATGTCAGTATATGCGACCATGGATCACGCCACCGGCGCGCGGCGCACGCTGCTTTTCGTCAATATTGCGCATTTCTTCGACCATTTCGCGCTGCTGATCTGGCCCACGGCGGCGCTCGCCCTCGCGGCGGAGCGACAGGCCGGTTACGGCGATCTGTTGGCTTTGGCGACCGGCGCTTTCGTCGCCTTCGGACTTTTCTCGCTGCCGGTCGGCTGGCTCGCAGACCGCTTCGGCCGCCGCACGATGCTGGCGGTCTATTTCTTCGGCATGGCGAGCGCCTGTTTCGGCGTCGGACTGTCCTCGTCGACTTGGGCGATCGCAGGCTGGCTTTTTGCGCTCGGCGTTTTTTCGGCGATCTATCACCCGGTCGGCTCGGCGCTTCTTGTTCTGCACGCCGATCGTCTCGGCCATGCGCTCGGCGTCAACGGCGTCTGGGGCAATTTCGGCGCGGCTTTCGCAGCCGCGGTCACGGCTTTTCTGGCGACGCGCTTCGGTTGGCGCTGGAGCTTTCTGGCGCCGGGACTGGCGCTGACGATCTGCGGCGTCGCCTTTTTGCTGCTGACGCCGCGTTCGGGGGCGGGGACCGGGCAGGGGCGCGCGGCGCAGGCGGTGACGAGCGTGACGCGGCCGGGCCTGCTGCTCGGGCTTTTCGCAGTCGGCATCATCGCTGGCGGCCTGACTTTCAACATCGTCACCATCGCCCTGCCCAAGACGGTCGAGGAGCGGTTCGGCGGCCTCAGCCTCGATCAGGTCGGTTATCTGACGACGGCGGTCTTTCTCTTTGGCGCCCTGACGCAGGTCGGCGTCGGCCGCCTCATCGACCGCCTGAACCTGCCGACGATTTTCCTTGGCCTGACTGTCTTGCAGCCTCTCGGCCTCGGCCTTGCGGCCACGACCACCGGCTCGCTCATGCTCGTCGGCGTGGCCATGGCGATGGCCGCGATCTACGGACAGGTGGTGCTCAATGACGCGATGGTGGCGCGTTACGTGCCGCCGCAGGCGCGCACCCGCGCCTATAGCGTGCGATATTTTCTCGGCTTCACGACAAGCGGGCTCGCCGCGCCGTTGATCGCGGCCCTGAGCAAAGCCTCGGGCTTCGGGCTCGTGCTGGCGGTCGCCGCCGGGTTCGGCGCGGTCATTTTCGCGTCTGCGGCGCTTTTTTACGTCTTCGCCCAGCCTGTCGCGGAAACCACGCCGGCGGAATAAGTCGACTCCCCCTTGGCGAAACGCGCAACGCGCTGTTTAATGCTTCAAATTGTGTAGAGTTTTTCCGGGCAAGGCATGACCCGTTACGTTTTCGGCGCTTTGCCCAATCTGATCACGCTCGGCCGGCTGGTTCTGGTGCCGGTGGTGATCGCCTTCATCTCGCAGCATATGTGGGTCGAGGCCTTTCTCGGCTTTGTCGTCGCCGGCGTCTCCGACGGCATCGACGGCTGGATCGCCAAGACCTTCAATCTCCAGACCGAAATCGGCGCCTATCTCGATCCGGTGGCCGACAAGGCGCTGCTGATCTCGATCTACGTCACTCTGGCGACGATCGGCGAACTGCCGATCCTGATCGCCATTCTCGTCGTGTCGCGCGATCTGATGATCATGGGCGCGGTGATCATCTCATGGATCGTCGACAAGCCCGTGGCGATTCGACCGCTCGTCATTTCCAAGATCAACACGGCGGCGCAGATCGGCCTCGCGGCGGCCGTGCTGTCGGCCAAAGCCTTCGGCTGGCGGCTCGACGGCTGGCTCACGCCGTCGCTCTATATCGTCGCCGCATTGACGATCGCCTCCACCGGCGCCTATTTGAGGCAATGGGTCCGGCACATGAATGCGTGACGCGCGCTCGGCGCGAACGGGGTTGAGCGATGCGGCTCGAATGGCATCTCGGCTTCTGGGTCGGTCTGGCGGCGCTGGTCGCGTTCCTGCTCTACATCCTCAGCGGCGTTTTGCTGCCTTTCGCGGCGGCGATCGCGCTCGGCTATCTGCTCGATCCCGTCGCCGACAAGATGGAGGAATGGGGCCTGAGCCGGCTGGCGGCGACGCTGCTCATTCTCGGCGCCTTCATTCTGATATTTGCTCTGGCGCTGATCATTATCGCGCCGCTGCTCGGGCATCAGCTGGCGAGCTTCATCGCGGCGCTGCCGGATTATGTCGCCAAACTTCAGAAGCTTGTCAGCGAGCAGGGCGCCCGCGTCGTCGATTCCGGTCTGCTGGCGCGTCTGGGGCTTGGCGCAGGCCTCGATCCCGCCCAGATCCAGAAGGCGATCGCCGATTTCGTCGGGCAGGGCGGCAAGGTGTTCACCACTTTCATCGGCTCGCTCTGGGCGCAGGGACAGGCGCTGATCAGCCTCGTATCGCTCATCGTCGTCACGCCGGTCGTGGCGTTCTACATGCTGCTTGATTGGGACAAGATGGTCGCCTCGCTCGATAGCCTCGTGCCATTGCGCTACCGCGACAACGTCCATATGCTCGCCGGCCAGATCGACAAGGCGCTCGCCGGCTTCCTGCGCGGGCAATCGCTCGTCTGCCTGTTTCTGGCGCTCTGGTATGGATTGGGCCTGGCGCTCATCGGTCTCAATTTCGGCCTGCTCATCGGCCTGTCGGCGGGCGTTCTGAGTTTTATCCCCTATGTCGGCTCGCTGACCGCGCTCATCCTCTCGGCCATTGTCGCCGTCGTGCAAGGCTGGCCGGATTGGACGTTGCTCGCCATGGCGCTGGCGGTCGTCGGCGTCGGCCAGTTCCTCGAAGGCAACATCCTGTCGCCGAAACTCGTCGGCGCCTCGGTCGGGCTGCATCCGGTCTGGCTGATGTTCGCGTTGCTGGCCTTCGGCAGTCTGTTCGGCTTCACCGGACTGATTCTCGCCGTGCCGCTGGCGGCGACCTTCGGCGTCATCCTGCGCTTCGCCATCGCGCGTTATCGCTTGAGTCCGCTTTATCTCAGCGCCGCGCCCGCGCAGCCGGAGACGTGAGCTTGGCCATCAAGGGCGAAAAGCAACCGACGCGCCAGCTCGCGCTGGATCTGGCGGCCGAACCGCGCTTCGGCGCCGAGGATTTTCTCGTCTCGCCGTCGAACGAGGCCGCTTACGCCATGATCGAGCGTTGGCCGGATTGGCCGTCGCCCTCGCTGATTCTCATCGGGCCGCCCGGCGCGGGCAAAAGTCATCTTGCCGCCATTTGGGCGGAGCGCGCCCATGCGCGAGTCGTGTCCGGCGCCAGCCTCGCGCTGGCCGATCTGCCGGCGCTGGCCGCAGCCGGGGCGGTGCTCGTCGAAGACGCCGATCGCTCGCGCCCGCCCGAAGCCGCGCTGTTCCATCTCATCAACCTGCTGAAAGAGACCGGCGGCGCGCTGGTCGCGACCGCCGCGAGCCCGCCAGACGCCTGGGGGCTGACGACGCCCGACCTGTTGTCGCGTCTGCGGCTGGCGCCGTCCGTCGCCATCGAGCCGCCGGACGATGCGCTGATGCGCGCGGTTCTGGTCAAACTGCTGGTCGACCGCCAGCTTGTCGTCGACACCGCGCTGGTCGAACACGTCGCCTTGCGGCTCGAACGCTCGCTCGACGCGGCGCGCCGTTTTGTCGCACGGCTCGACGATGAGGCCCTTGCGCGCGGCCAGCGCGTTTCCCGCACGATCGCCGCCGATGTGCTCGCCGCCATGGCGGGGGATGAGCGCTAACGACTTTTCGACGGTTTGTGTCGTGTTATCGTCACAAACAGGCGCGAAGCGTGACCCTTCGCGCCGGGAGGATATTTTGAGCCAGTCGAACGAAAAAGCCGCAGCTCCAGCCAAGCCCCGTCGCCGCGCCGCCGACGCCCTGACGGCGGCCGACCAAACCGTCGCGATTCCGGTCATGGACGCCTTGGGCGAAATCGCCGCGCATCCGCACGAGCTGGCGAAATCGCCCCGCCGCTTCATCAATCGCGAATTGTCGTGGCTCGAATTCAACCGCCGCGTGCTCGAAGAAGCCTCCAATCGCAACCATCCGGTGCTGGAGCAACTGCGCTTCCTGTCGATCTCGGCCAATAATCTCGATGAATTCTTCATGGTGCGCGTCGCGGGCCTGCGCGGACAATTGCGCTCGGGCGTCAACGTCGCCTCCGAAGACGGGATGACGCCGAAGGACCAGTTGCGCAAGATTCGCGAACGCGCCTCGTTGCTCGCCGCCGAGCAACAGCGTCGCTGGCGCGAATTGCGCGTGGAATTGGCGAGTGTCGACATCGTGCTGCTCGAACCCGCCGATCTGTCGAAACAGGAGCGCGCCTGGCTCGCGGATTATTTCCAGCTTCAGGTGTTCCCGGTCCTGACGCCGCTGGCGGTCGACCCGGCCCATCCGTTCCCCTTCATTCCCAATCTCGGTTTTTCGCTGGCGCTCGAACTGGCGCAGGGGCAGGGCGGCGAGACGCTCAAGGCGCTGATCCGCATGCCGCACAAGATCGAGCGCTTCATTCGCCTGCCGGCGGCGCTCGGCGGCAAGGGCCATCGCTTCGTCGCGTTGGAAACGCTGATCGCGATGCACACGCAATCGCTGTTTCCCGGCTATTCGGTGCGCGGGCAGGGCCTGTTCCGCGTCGTGCGCGACAGCGATCTCGAAGTCGAGGAGGAGGCCGAAGACCTCGTGCTCCTGTTCGAGACGGCGCTCAAGCGCCGTCGGCGCGGCTCGGTCATCCGGCTCGAAATCGACAGTCACATGCCCGACGAATTGCGCGCCTTCGTCGCCGAAGAACTGGACGTGACGCCGGAGGATACCTTCGTGCTCGACGGCATGCTGGCGCTCAACGAATTGTCGGAGATTGTCGGCGTCAACCGTCCCGATCTGAAGTTCAAGCCCTATAATCCGCGCTTTCCCGAGCGCGTGCGCGAGAACGGCGGCGATTGCCTGCTCGCCATCAAGCAGAAGGACCTCATCGTCCACCACCCGTACGAATCCTTCGACGTGGTGGTGCAGTTCCTGACGCAGGCGGCGCGCGACCCGAATGTCGTCGCCGTCAAACAGACGCTTTACCGCACCTCCTCGGACAGCCCCATCGTGCGCGCGCTGATCGAGGCGGCCGAGGCCGGCAAATCGGTCACCGCGCTGGTCGAGTTGAAGGCGCGCTTCGACGAAGAGGCCAATATCCGCTGGGCGCGCGATCTGGAGCGCGCCGGCGTGCAGGTCGTCTTCGGCTTCATCGAACTCAAGACCCACGCCAAACTATCGATGGTGGTGCGCCGCGAGGGCGGGGCGCTCGTCACCTATTGCCATCTCGGCACCGGCAATTACCACCCGGTGACGGCGAAGATTTACACCGACGTGTCGCTGTTCACCGCCGATCCGGCGATCGGCCGCGACGTCTCGCGCATCTTCAATTTCATCACGGGTTACGCCGAGCCGGCTGGTCTCGAACGCATGGCGCTGTCGCCGATGTCGTTGAAGCCGAAGCTGCTCGACCACATCCGTCAGGAGATCGAATTCGCCAAGGCGGGCAAGCCGGCGACGATCTGGGGCAAATGCAACGCGCTCGTCGATCCCGAAATCATCGACGCGCTTTACGAGGCGAGCCAGGCCGGCGTGCAGATCGATTTCGTCGTGCGCGGCATCTGTTGCCTGCGTCCCGGCGTCGCAGGCCTGTCGGAAAACATCCGGGTCAAATCCATCGTCGGGCGCTTTCTCGAACACACCCGCGTCTACGCCTTCGGCAACGGCCATCCGATGCCGCACGCCAAGGCGCATGTCTATATTTCCTCGGCCGATCTGATGCCGCGCAATCTCGACCGTCGCGTCGAATCTCTCGTGCCGATCCTCAACCCCACCGTCCATGCGCAGGTGCTCAACCAGATCATGGTGGCCAATCTGATCGACAATCAGCAGAGCTACTGGGTCTTGCCGGACGGATCGTCGACGCGCATAAAGCCGCGCGAGGGCGAGGAGCCGTTCAACGCCCACTCGTATTTCATGACGAATCCGAGTCTCTCCGGCCGTGGAAAGTCGCTTGAAAAGTCGTCACCCCGCAGCCTCCAGCGCCGGTTCGAGCCTCGCTGACCATATGCCGCAGGTCCTCCCCGACGCCCCCGGGCGTCTGGCGGGCGAACCTGTCGCCATCGTCGATATCGGCTCCAACTCCGTGCGCCTTGTCGCTTACGAGGCGCTGACGCGCGCGCCGACGCCGATCTTCAACGAGAAGGTCTTGTGCGGTCTGGGACGCGGCGTCGTCACGACGCGGCGTCTGCCGCAGGACGGCGTCGAAAAGGCGTTGATGGCCTTGCGCCGCTTTCGCGTGCTGTGCCACACCATGGGCGTTTCCGACGTGCGCGTGCTGGCGACCGCCGCCGCACGCGACGCCGAGAATGGCCCGGAATTTCTGGCCGAGGCGCAAGAAGCCATCGGCGCGCCCATCGAACTGCTGTCGGGCCGGCGCGAGGCGGAACTGTCCGCCCATGGCGTCGTCTCGGCGATCTGGAAGCCCGATGGCGTCGTCGGCGATCTCGGCGGCGGCTCGCTCGAACTCATCAATGTCAAGAACGCCCGCGTTGGCAAGGGAATCACTGCGCCGCTCGGCGGCCTCGCCCTGATGGACGCCTCCAACAAATCGCCGCGACAGGCGGCCAAGATCGTCCGCGCCGCGTTTGAGGATTGCAAGCCGCTGGAAAAGCTGCGCGGCCGCACTTTTTACGCTGTCGGCGGCACTTGGCGCGCGCTCGCCCGCCTGCATATGCGTCAGCGCAATTACGCGCTTGGCGTGATGCATAATTACGTCATTCCGGCGCGCGACGCCGCCGATTTCGCCTCGCTGGTCGAGCGCGTCGACGCCGAACAGCTCGTCTCCATCGGCGCGATTTCCGCCGCGCGCCGGCCTCTGCTCGCCTATGGCGCCGTGGTGCTGGAGGAAATCATCCGCAAGGCCAAGCCGAAGGAAGTGGTTCTCTCGGCCGCCGGCGTCCGCGAGGGCCTGCTTTACGAGCGGCTTTCGGCGGAAGAGCGCGCGCTCGATCCCTTGTTGACGGCGGCGCGCGAATTCAACGTGCTGCGCTCGCGCGCGCCCCAGCATGGCGAGGATCTCCGCGTCTGGACCGACGCCTTCATGACCTCGACCCATATCGAGGAAACCGAAGAGGAGCGCCGGCTTCGCCACGCCGCCTGTCTGCTCGGCGACATCGGCTGGCGGGCGCATCCCGATTATCGCGGCGAACAGGCGCTCAACATCATCGCCAATGCGTCCTTCATCGGCGTCGATCATCCGGGGCGCGCCTTTCTGGCGCTGGCGACCTCCTATCGCCATCTCGGCATCGACGAGGACGTGAGCCCGCAAATCCGAGCGCTCGTCTCGGCCCGCGCGCTCGACCGCGCGCGACTGCTCGGCGCGGCCATGCGCGTCGCCTATATCGTCACCGCCGCCATGCCGGACGTGCTCAAACGCACGCCCATGCTCTGCGACATCGACAATGTGACTCTGCACCTGCCGCCAGATTTCGCCGATCTCGGCTCCGATCGTCTGCAAAACCGGCTGAAGCAACTTGGCCGGCTGATCGGACGCGGCGCGCGGATCGAAGTGGGATAGAAAGGCTTAGGCGGCGCTGTCGCCGCCGGGCGCATCCTGCCATTCGAGCGCGACGACCTTGCCGTTCTCGACGGTCAGCGCAAGCCGGCCGTGTTTCAGCTCCAGCGCCTTGACGCCGAAGAGGTCGCGCCGCCAGCCCTTGAGGGCGGGGGTGTCGGCCTGATCATTTTGCGCGATGGCTTCCAGATCGTCGCTGGTGGCGATCATCTTGGCGGCGACCCCATGGCGCTCGCTGACCTGACGCAACAGCACTTTCAGCAATTCGACGGTCGCCCCGCCGCCATTGCCGCCGCGCCGCTCGCGTTCGATGCGGGGCAGGCTCTTGGGGTCGCGCGCCAGCCCGCGCTCGACCGCCGCGAGAATTTCGGAACCGGCCTTGGAGCGCTCCATGCCGCGCGGAAAGGCGCGCAGGTTGCCGAGCGCCTCGACGGTCTTGGGCGCCGACAGCGCCACCTCGACCATCACGTCGTCCTTGAGAATGCGCGAGCGCGGCACGTCGCGGCTTTGCGCCTCATGCTCGCGCCAGGCGCAGATTTCCATCAGCACGGCGAGATCGCGCGGCTTGCGGGCGCGATGACGGAAACGCTCCCACGCCTTCGCCGGCTCCTGCGAATAGGTTTCGGGCGACGTCAGCGTCGCCATTTCGTCGGCGAGCCAGGGCAGACGCTCCGTCCGCTCCAGCTTGGCGTGCAGGAAACGGTAGATCGGCCGCAAATGCGTGACGTCGGCGATGGCGTAGTCGATCTGCGCGTCCGAGAGCGGCCGGCGCGTCCAGTCGGTGAAGCGCGAGGATTTGTCGAGCGTCACCTTGGCGATGGACTGGGCCAATTCGCCATAGGCCACCTGATCGCCATAGCCGCAGACCATGGCTGCGACCTGCGTGTCGAACAACGGCGCCGGGATCATCTGAGCCAGATGCCAGATAATTTCGAGGTCCTGCCGGGCGGCGTGAAACACCTTGAGCACGGCCTTGTTGGCCATGAGTTCGAAGAACGGCGTCAGATCGATGCCGTCCGCCAGCGCATCGACGGCGACGGCCTCGGCGTCGGAGGCGATCTGCACCACGCAGAGCTTCGGCCAGAAGGTCGTCTCGCGCAGGAATTCGGTGTCGACGGTCACGTAAGGATGCTGCGCCATGCGCGCACAAACCGCCGAAAGCTCTTCTGTCGTGGTGATGAGGCTCATGGCTGTGTGCCTTAGCGCAAAGCCCGCGCCGCCGCTAGGCCGGGAAAGGGCCGTTACGTGCAGAATCCTTGACTTACGGCGGGGGCTGTGACGTTGTCCCGCCAAATCCGATCAGTTTCTTGTTTTGCGGGATCGAACGACCACCATGCACGCCTATCGCACCCACACCTGCGGCGCCTTGCGCGACACCCATGCCGGCGAGACCGTCCGGCTTTCCGGCTGGTGCCACCGCATTCGCGACCACGGCGGCGTGCTGTTCATCGACCTGCGCGACCATTACGGCATGACGCAATGCGTCGTTGACCCCGATTCGCCCGCCTTCCACCTCGCCGAAAAGCTGCGCGCCGAGACCGTCGTGCGCATGGACGGCAAGGTGCGCCGCCGCCCCGAGGGCACCGACAATCTCGACATGCCGACCGGCCTGATCGAAATCTACGTCACGGAAATCGAAGTGCTGGGCGCGGCCGGCGACCTGCCTCTGCCGGTCTTCGGCGATCTCGACTACCCGGAAGAGACGCGCCTCAAATACCGCTTCCTCGACCTGCGCCGCGAGCGGCTGCACAAGAACATCATGCTGCGCGTCAACGTCATCGACTCGATGCGCCGCCGCATGAAAGAGACCGGTTTCAACGAATTCCAGACGCCGATCCTGACCGCCTCGTCGCCGGAAGGCGCGCGCGACTTCCTCGTGCCTTCGCGCATCCATCCTGGAACGTTCTACGCGCTGCCGCAGGCGCCCCAGCAATACAAGCAATTGCTGATGATGGCCGGCTTCGACCGCTATTTCCAGATCGCGCCGTGCTTCCGCGACGAAGACCCGCGCGCCGACCGCCTGCCGGGCGAGTTCTACCAGCTCGATCTCGAAATGAGCTTCGTCACGCAGGAAGACATTTTCGACGCCATCGAGCCGGTCATCCGCGGCGTGTTCGAGGAATTCGGCGGCGGCAAGCCGGTGACGCAGAAATTCCCGCGCATTCCCTATGCCGAGGCGATGCAGAAATACGGCTCCGACAAGCCGGACTTGCGCAACCCGATCATCATGCAGGACGTGTCGGAGCATTTCCGCGGTTCGAATTTCAAGGTCTTCGCCCGCCTGCTCGAAACGCCGAAGAACCGCGTCTGGGCGATTCCCGCGAAGACCGGCGGCCAGCGCACCTTCGCCGACCGCATGAACTCCTGGGCGCAGGGCGAGGGCCAGCCCGGCCTCGGCTATATCCTGTTCTTCGACAAGGCGAAGGACGAGACGATCCAGCAGCAGACGCCGGGCGCGACCGGCGTCGGCGCGCGCGGGCCGCTGGCCAACAACATCGGCCCCGAGCGTTCGGAGGCGGTCCGCGTCCAGCTCGGCCTCGAAGCCGGCGACGCCGCCTTCTTCGTGGCGGGCGACCCGGACAAATTCGCCAAATTCGCCGGCGCCGCGCGCACGAAGCTGGGCGAAGACCTCAACCTCATCGACAAGGATCGCTTCGAGCTGGCCTGGGTCGTCGATTTCCCGATGTTCGAGTGGAACGAGGACGAGAAGAAGGTCGATTTCTCGCATAACCCGTTCTCGATGCCGCAAGGCGGCCTCGACGCGCTCAACGGGCAAGACCCGCTGACGATCAAGGCGTTCCAATACGACATCGCCTGCAACGGCTTCGAGATCGCCTCCGGCGGCATCCGCAACCACAAGCCGGAAGCCATGGTGAAAGCCTTCGAGATCGCCGGCTATTCCGAGCAGACGGTCATCGACGAATTCGGCGGCATGTATCGCGCCTTCCATTACGGCGCGCCGCCGCACGGCGGCATGGCGGCCGGCGTCGACCGCGTCATCATGCTGCTGGCCGGCGAGCAGAACCTGCGCGAAGTCGCGCTGTTCCCCATGAACCAGCGCGCCGAAGACCTGCTGATGGGCGCCCCGAGCCCGGCGACGCCGAAGCAATTGCGCGAACTGAGCCTACGCCTCAACGTGCAGGAAAAGTAAGGGGATAGGGCGCGCGGCTTCGAACTTGGCCCCGTCCTATAGCCTCGCCAATTTCTTATTGGTGAGGCGACAGACTTATGTCCTGACCAGTTTACGCAAATGGCTCAAAAGCCGCGCCGGCTTTTCTACCTGTTTGGCGGAAACGGCCTCTAGGAGCGCATTACGATGCTGGATCGCAGCAAGAGACGCCGTCTCCAGCTCTGAGAATGTCAGGGGGCGCTTGTCAGTGATAGCGCGCCACGAATCCTGATCATATCCAAAGGCTTCAAAGTCATTTTTGTAATAATCAGCCACTCGGCTGGCCAGATCTTCGTCGTACAGACCAGACTGCGCAAAAGGCAGCGATTCATTATAGTGAAACCGAGACAGCATCGATTTGGCGTCCTTGCCGCGCAACGTCGGCCTAGCGTCGAAAACTTTTTGCAAATCAGCGCCAAGGCTCTCTGTTTTCAGAACGAAATCGTACTGGATGATTTGCGGGTAAAGTAAGTTGAATTGCGGGCGCCAATGGCCGTCGCTGGCGTCGGGATCGCAGGTCCCAACAACCCATAATGCAAACTCGCGGAAGCTCGGAGCGCCTTTCGCGCCGCTATTGCCATGGAATGCATGAATGGCGGCGCAGGTCTTGCTGTAACCCGGCTCGATTTGCCGAATTTTATTCGACCACGCGGCAATCAGCCGCGTATAAGGATTGCGCACCGCACAAAACCGCAGATAACCGCCGCCCGTCAGAGTTTGGGTGGCTTCATCACGTGGCAAATCAGTCAACGCGGGCAGGGGATGAACGTCACGAAAGTGGATCGCCATCTCGAGTTGCGTTTCAAGGCCCCTCGCGCTCAATGTCGGTGTTTTACCCGCCAATTCAGCCAGAACCCACTTCAAAGACGTGCAGGCGGCCTTTGGCGTTTCGATATAAAGCAGCCGGTGCTCAGCGCAGACGAAGCTGGCGTAACGCATACGCCGGCGGAACTTTGCAGGATCTGCCGACTTATAATCGAGTTCGAAATATCGCTTTCTCAGCATCAAGTTTTCCCATTCGCGACGGCCGGCGCACCCGCGCCATAAAAGAGATAGGCATGTTTTGCGAACGCAAATGTTAGAGGATTGGCGAGCCATCTTGAAGTCTTGACGCGCGGCGGCTATCCTCGCACAACGCTCCCATGAACCCGGTCAATGACGGTCTATGCCGTGCACTTTTGATCAATCTTGATCGCGACGCCCAACGCCTTGCCTGGATGTCGCAACAATTAGCTGCGGCCAATATCCAATTCGAACGGGTGCCAGCGGTGCTTGGCACCCAGACGCCAGAATCGGTGGCGTCTTTCTTTCCTGGGGAAAATCAGGCGCTCTTAAACCCGCTGCGCGTGGGCGAAATCGGCTGTTACGCCAGCCATCTTGTGGCAATGCAGCGTATCGCAACAGGGGCGCTTGGCCCTGTCGTCCTCGTGCTGGAGGATGATTTACGCGTCTCGGCTGACCTACTCGACGTGATTCGTGACAGTACGGCAAAACTACCGGAGGGCTGGGACATGCTGCGCCTGTCCAATCCTCCGAAGCGATCGGTCAAGGTCGTGGCGTCCCTCGCCGACGGGCGCGATCTGATCCAATATTCCAAAATTCCCAACAGCACTGGGGCCTATCTCATTACAGTTGAAGGCGCCCAAAAACTCCTCCGGCCTGTGCCTCGTTTCCGTCCTGTCGATGAGGATATGCGTCGCCCATGGCGTTACGGCTTGCGTGAGTTTGGAATTGTTCCGGCGCCCGTTCAGCCCGATATACTCGATCAATCCTCGATCGAGTTACTGCAGCCAAAATCAACTTTGCAAAGGCGGGGACTGACGGCGAGACTGATCGGAAAGGTTGAGTTCACGCACTTGCTTGATCGTCCGTTGTTCAACATCCGCACCTTGGGCGTCGCCGCTTGGCTCACATGCCTTGGTCAGAATATCTGGGACAAGATCGCTCGCCCCACAGGACTGCCCGGGCGCATCCGGCATCGCGAATCTTTTCAGATAGTCGAGCGTCGCCAGACGTGACGCGCGGGGCGTCGCGCCGCGTGGCTATTTTCCATGATCCATCCGCTCGATCATCTTGGCGATGCGCAGGAAGCGGCCGAAGGCGGAGATGACCGCCATGACGAAGCCTTCGACGCCGCCGAGGAAATAGCGGCGCACGACGTAGAATTTAACGAAGGTGACGGGAAACTCGATCGCCAGACGGGCGATGAGCAGCGCGCGCGATCGGGGCTTTTCCTGCGTGTCCGCCGCGAGCTGCGCGACGTAATTCACCTTGTTTGTGAAGTGGTTCCAGTCGCGCATCGAATAATGCCATAACGGCGCGCGCACCAGATGCGGCGTGTCGGCAACCGTGACGTCGAGCTTGTCCCAATTGGGGTTGGAGCCCGTGCGCGCGACGCGCCGGTCATAGATCAACACCTGCTCGTGGCAGAAGCCGAGCGGCGGCGGGCGCTTTTGATGCGGAAACACCAGCGCCTTGCGGATGGTCATCAGCCGCGGCGGCTCGGCCTTGGCGAATATTGCGCGGATTTCGGCGGCCATCTCCGGCGTGACGATCTCGTCGGCGTCGACCGAGAAGATGAAGTCGTTGGCGCAGCGCTCTTCGCCCCAATGGCGCTGCGGGCCGAAACCCGGCCACGCATGGACAAAGACCTTCGCCCCCAGAGCTTCCGCGATTTTCACCGTATCGTCGGTGGATTCTGCGTCGATCACGACGATTTCCGCCCCGAGCGGCAGAACCGAGCGGATCGTCGCGGCGATCCGGTCGGCCTCGTTGCGCGTGCGGATGAGAACGCTGAGCGGAATCGGCGTCGGCGCGGACATCAGAACGGGTCTTTCCGCAGGCCGGCGTAATAAAGCTTTTTCTTGATGGCGCGCAGCCATTTGGCGGGCTTTGACTTCGGCCGCGGCGGCATGGTCGGATCGGTGACGTTGCGCCCCTGACCGATATGGCGAGCGACGCCAGGCAGCAGATAGGCGACGACGCGCCCGTCCTTCTTGATCAGCCCCGACATCTGGTCATGCATCAACCGCGAGAACGGCTTGTAGGCCTCGTAGAGCGACTTGCGGATCAGGCCGGGATTGGACGACCAGCCGAAAAACTCCGGATGCGCGTCGGTGCGCATGATCGCGAATTCATGGCCGGCGAGCTTCAGCGGCGCGGACTTCTCGCGATACTTGCCCTTGATCTCGTCAAAGGCGCGAAGCGACACATTCGCAACATCGTCGCGCGCGTCGAGCAGCGCGATGGCGCCGTCCCAATCGACCGGGCCGTCGAAGGTCCAGTCGTCTTCGAGATGGAAAATGTAGGGCGTCTGCGCCGCCGAATAAAGCCGGTCGATGGAGCCCATCAGGCCAAGCCGATCGGGGCCCGACAGCACCGTCATGTCAGGATAGCGCGCCTTGGCCTCGGCGATGACGGCCGCGTCCGTCGAATCCTCGGAAATGAGAAAGGTTCCGCCCGAATTGAACGTGCGGAACGAAGCCAGCGTCTTTTCAAGAAGATCGAGTCGCCCGCAGCTCGTGACGCAGATCGTCACAGAATCCGGGATGCGGGTTTGGTGCGGCTGCGACATGAAAGCTCCGGCCTTGCCTGCGGCGTCGAAAACGCGCCGCGCGGCAGTCTTTTAGAGCATTTTCGAGTGAAGTGGCCACCGGTTCGCGTGAAGAAAATGCGACAAAAACGACCCGCGCCTTTTCCGCGATTTCGAGGAATCGCGGAAAAGGCGCGGTCGAGGGCTCCCTCAGGCGCAATCGCGCCCGGTCACTGACCTGCGGTGGCTTGCAATTCGATCTTCGACAACAGGTCGGCCGGGTTCTGCATCATGGCGACATCGGCCGCGCCGATGCCGTCCTTCGCCGTCGCGGTGATCTTCAGATTTTGCGGCTGCGCGAGGAATTTCGACACGGCGGATCCCAGCGCCTTGGCCGAAGGATGGTTGCCAAGCATGGCCGGGATGCCGATCGCCGCCGCCGCGACATATTCCGAACGGAGCTGATCGATCGTCTTGCCCTTGCTCTTGGCGTCCATCGCCAGCACGAGGCCGAGAAGGCCGGTGTCCGACACGGACAGATCGAGTTTCTTCAGAACCGCGCCAAGCACGGCGGCCTGCGCGACAGCGGGGTTGGCGGCGAAAAGGTCCTTTTCGACATTGCCGGCGAGCAGCGACAGCTTGATCGAGCCCAGCCGATCGCCCTCGAAGCTCGCTTCGCTCAGCGCCAGCTCTTTCTTGGCTTCATCCCAACCGGCGGCGATGCGGCTCGTGATGTCGATGCGCTTGAGGCCAAGCGCCGCAAGCTCCCGGAGTTGCGGGTCTTTCACGTTCGGGGGCAGATCGAAGGCGAGCTTCTCAAGAGCCAGCGATACCTTGGTCGGAATGCCGAGGATGTAATTCGCGCCTTTGTATTCGAACTTGCCCAATTGCCCCTTGCTGCGCTTGCCGCCGTCGACGTTGCCGGCGCCGTCTTTCGCCAGCACGTCGATATCGACGCCCTGAATGACGAATTGATCGATCGTCGGGATCGCCGCGCGTGGATTTTTTTCGAATTGATTCTCGCCTTCAGCGGCGGCCGCAGCCGCTTTCATCGTATTGGAAAGATCGAGGCCACGCAGCGCGACGCCGCCAATGCCGACATTGCCGTCCGCAGAGGCGATCTTCAGCCCCTCATAGCTCATCTCGCCGAAACGCGGCCCGCCGCCCAAGCCGGCGAAGCCCATGCGAGAGAGCGTGATGGTGACGGGCTTGGCTTCCTTGTCGGCCGCCTTGACGAGCAGACCGACGCCTTCGGCCGGCCCCATCTCGATCGCGTCAAACATATCCATGATGATCGCAGCGGTGACTTTCGGATCGGGGCCGGGCGCATTCGGATCCTGCTTTTTCTTTTCGCCCTGCGCGGCAATCTCGAACAAGGTCGACAAGCCTTGCTTCAACGGCCGAACTTTCACTTCCTTGCCAGTGATTTTTCCGATCTGCATCTCGAAATTGTTTTTCGTGCCCGTCATCCGGAAGCCGTCGACGCTGAAGTCGGAATAGGCGAGAGAGCGCTGCTCTCCCGGTTGGGCCTTGTCGGTCACAAAACGCGCGATCAGCGGCAGATCGATGGCTTTGGCGCGCATCGGCCCGTAAATGCCGCGCATTTCGCCCAGTTCGGCCTGCGTCACCGTCGACGTCGCGCCGGCAATGCTGGCCTCCGCCACCTTGCCGGCGACGATGTTGCTGAACTTGATGTCCTTGTAGACGACGCGCTGCGTCTGCGGGCCGATCTTGGTCTCGGCCACCATTTCCGGCGCAACGATTGCAGTCGCCTCAAGCTTGGCGAGGCGCTCGGACAAAGGCGTGGCGGCCTTCGGATCGAAAAGACCGGCGAGTTCTGCGCTCGTCAGATTGGTTCCCTGCGCTTCGATGGCTGGAATTTTATAGGCGCCGAACGGGTAGGTGACGGACACGTCCGCCGCCTTGACCGAGGCCTCCAGCGCCTGCGCCGACGCAATCCAGCCGAATCCCTTCGGCGCGCGCGAAAGCCCAAGCTCGCCGATACGAACGGCGACGCCGTCGCGCGTCAGCTTCGCGCCTTTGATCGCGAGTCTGCCGCTTATCGCATCGGTCGAAACGCTGTCGGCCTCGACGCCGAGAGCGGCGAGGGTGCGCCTGGTTTGCCAGCGTGCGCCGAAGTCGAGCGCGCCCTCTGCGACGGCGCCGACGGCGACAAGAGCGGTCGTGGCGAGAAGGAACGCGCGCGGCTTGGTCATGGGAGTGCCTCGGATCGGTTGGAATCGACCCGATTTGGCCACGAAAACGCACAAAGCGCCAGCGCCGCGCGCGGAAAAAAACGCTGAAGTTAAGGGAAGATGAAGGCGGCTTCAGCCGCCATACATCAGCTTCATGCGCGCCAGATCTTCCGCCTCGGGCAAGCCGGCTTCATTGCCGAGATGCTGGACCTTGAAGGCGGAGGCGGCGCGCGCATTGTTGAAATGGCTCGCCCAGGGCGCATCCGCATTGGACAGATAGGAGGCGATATAGGCGCCATGGAAAACGTCGCCCGCGCCCGATGTGTCGATGACGAGCCCGGATGGCACGCCCAGCGCCGGCAATCGCGTCACTTTACCTTGTTCGTCATACCAGAGCATGCCGCGCTCGCCCTGCGTCACGCCGCCGATCTTGCAGCCCTGGCCCTTCAGGAAATTCAGCGTCGCCTCGTCAGACAGGCCCATCTGCTCGCAGAAACGCTCGGAAACGATCGCGACATCAATGAAAGGCATCAGCTCCATCGTGTTGGAGCGCAGACCGCCGCCGTCGAGCGATGTCAGAATGCCGAGCTTGCGGCATTCCTTGGCGTAATGCAGCGCCGCGTCCGCCTGATGGCCGTCGAGATGCAGCGCCTTGCAACCGTCGAGCGACAGAATGGGGAAAGGGTGCAGATAATGGTCGTCGCGGGCGCGCACGATGGCGCGCTTGCCGTCGTTCGGAAACACGAAAGACAGCGACGACCGCGCGACCTTGCGCGCATGCACCGGAATGCGATAGGCGCGCGCCATGTCGAGGAACATATGGCCGAGCCAGTCGTCGGCCACCGACGCGAGCATGTCGGGCACGTGCCCGAGCTTGGCGCAGGCGAAGGCGGCGGTCACCGCGTTGCCGCCGAACGACACGGCGTAATCGCGCGCGACCGTCTTTTCGTCGCCCTTCGGAATGCCGTCCGACAGCAGGGTGACGTCGATATAAGCTTGTCCGATGAATAGCGCGTGCACGCCCTATGCCCCTTGAACGTTGGGCCTGCCGGTCAGATCGAGAAGCTGGTTCCGCAGCCGCAGGAGGCGGTGGCGTTTGGATTGTCGATCTTGAACGACTGGCCGATGAGATCGTCTACGAAATCGATTCGCGATCCTTGCAGAAAACCGAGTGATACCGGGTCGATCAAGACCGTCGCGCCGTCGCGCTCGATTCGCGCGTCGTCGGACTCCGCCGCTATCGTTACATCAAAAGCGTATTGAAAGCCTGAACAGCCGCCGCCGTTAACCGACACGCGCAGCATCGAGCCGTCCGGCTCCTTGCGCATGATCTGCGCGATGCGGCGGGCGGCGCTTTCGGTCAATATGACGTTCGTGGCTGCTTCTGACATGGTCTCTCGTCGCTCGGGCGCTGTTCACAGCGGTCAAAGCAAGATATGCCCGCTGGAATGACAGTTCAATGAGACGGCTATGAACTTCGTCACCGCCTATTCCCGCGCGCCCTACGCCGTCCTGCCGCAAACGGGCAGGGGTCGGCTGTTCGCCGAGCCCGCTTCGCCGACGCGCACCGATTTCCAGCGCGACCGCGACCGCATCATCCATTCGACGGCTTTCCGCAGGCTTGCGCATAAAACGCAGGTCTTCGTGCCGCATGAAGGCGACCATTACCGCACCCGCCTGACCCATACGATCGAAGTCGCCCAGATCGCCCGCGCTCTGGCGCGCGGCCTCGGGCTCGACGACGATCTCGCCGAAGCCCTCGCGCTCGCCCACGATCTCGGCCACACGCCCTTCGGCCACACCGGCGAGGACGCGCTCGAAGCCTGCATGGCGCCCTATGGCGGCTTCGACCACAACGCCCAGACCCTGCGCATCGTCGTCAAGCTTGAGCGGCGCTATGCGTCCTTCGACGGCCTCAATCTGACATGGGAGACGCTGGAGGGCCTGGCCAAGCATAACGGCCCGCTGATCGGCCCTGACGGCGCGCCGACGAAAAAATACCGCGCGCGCGGCCTGCCATACGCCATCCGCGAATACGACAGGATCCAGCCGCTCGATCTGTACAGCTTCGCCTCGGGCGAGGCGCAGGCCGCCGCCGTCGCCGACGACATCGCCTATAACGCCCATGACATCGACGACGGCCTGCGCCATGGCCTGTTCGATCTCGACGCGTTGCGCACGGTCGATTTTCTGGCCGACCTCCTGCGCGACATCGAAAGCCGCCATCCGGGGCTCGAACAATCCCGCGTCGTCGCCGAACTCGGCCGCCGCGTCATCACCCGTTTCGTCGAGGACGTGATCGGCGAGGGGCTGCACCGTTTACAGACGCTCGCGCCGCAAAGCGTCGCCGACATCCGCGCCGCCGACCGGCCCGTGATCGCCTTTTCCGAGCCGATGGAAGAGGCCGACCGCGCCATCAAGGCGTTTCTGTTCCCGCATATGTATCGCCACCCTTCGGTGATGAAGGTGCGCGAGCGCGCCGCCCGCATCCTGTCCGATCTGTTCCCGCGCTTCATGGCCGAGCCGGCGCTGATGCCGCTCGAATGGACCCGCGCTTTCGCGGCCAAGGCGCAGGACGAGGCGGCGCAGGCGCGCGTCGTCTGCGACTATGTGGCCGGCATGACCGACCGTTACGCCTTCGCGCAACATCGCCTGCTTTTTGACGGGTCGCCGGATTTGGGCTAGGCGGATCGGGAAATTTCCCGATCGGGCAAGCCATATCCCATGAACATTTTTGCCGTTTTTCACGACCGCATCGTCGCCATTCTCAAGGACTACGTCGAAGCCGGCCGCCTGCCGAAAACCCTCGACGTCAGCCGTTTCGTCGTCGAGCCGCCACGCGATCCCAGCCACGGCGATCTCGCCGTCAACGCCGCCATGGTTTTCGCCAAGGACGCCAAGGAGCATTTCGGCAATCCGCGCCAGTTCGCCACCGAACTCGCCATGGCGCTCACCGACGACGCGGACGTGGACCAGGCGGAAGTCGCAGGGCCGGGCTTTCTCAATATCCGCCTACGCCCGCATGTCTTCGGCCGCGTCTTGCAGGCCGTGCTGAAGGAAGGCGCGAAATTCGGCACGCCGGGCAGGGGCCACGCCGATCACAGCAAGGTCAACGTCGAATATGTCTCGGCCAATCCCACCGGGCCGATGCATGTCGGCCACGGCCGCGGCGCGGTCTTCGGCGATGCGCTCGCCAATCTGCTCGCATACGCCGGGCGCAAGGTGACGCGCGAATATTACATCAACGACGCCGGCGCGCAGGTCGACGTGCTGGCGCGCTCGGCCTTCATGCGCTACCGCGAGGCGCTCGGCGAAAACATCGGCGAAATCCCTGAAGGGCTTTACCCCGGCGATTATCTGATCCCCGTCGGCAAGGCGCTGGCTGAAAAACACGGCAAGGCGCTGCTCGCCAAGCCGGAGGCCGAATGGCTGCCGGAGGTTCGCGAGGCCGCCATCGCCGGCATGATGGACATGATCCGCGACGACCTCGCCGCCATCGCCATCACCCATGAGGTGTTTTTCTCGGAACGCTCGCTGACGCAGGGCAAGCACGGCGACATGGTCGCCGCCGCCATCGGCGCGCTCAAGGACAAGGGCCTGATCTACGAAGGCCGTCTGCCGCCGCCCAAGGGCAAGCCGGTCGAGGATTACGAGGATCGCGAACAAACCCTGTTCCGCTCGACGCAATTCGGCGACGACATCGACCGTCCGCTGATCAAGTCGAACGGCGGCTACACCTATTTCGCCTCCGACATCGCCTATCACAAGACCAAGGTCGATCGCGGCTATCGCACGTTGATCGACGTGTGGGGCGCCGATCACGGCGGCTACGTCAAGCGCATGAACGCCGCCGTGAAGGCCCTGTCGGACGACAAGGCCGCGCTCGACGTCAAGCTCTGCCAGATGGTGCAGCTCATGCGCGACGGCGAGCCGGTGAAAATGTCGAAGCGCTCGGGCGATTTCGTCACCCTGCGCGAGGTGGTTGATGAAGTCGGCGTCGACGCCGTGCGCTTCATCATGCTGTTCCGCAAGAACGACGCGCCGCTCGAATTCGACCTCGCCAAGGTCATCGAGCAATCGAAGGACAATCCCGTCTTTTACGTCCAATACGCCCACGCCCGCTGCAAGAGCGTGATGCGGCAGGCGCGCGCCGCCTTTCCGGGCGGCGATCTCTCCGAGGCGGGCCTGACGAACGCCAAGCTCGATTTATTGGCGGACGAGGGCGAGATCGGCCTTATCAAACTCATCGCGCAATACCCGCGCGTGATCGAACAGGCGGCGCATGCGCACGAGCCGCACCGGCTCGCATTCTATCTGCACGAACTGGCCTCAAGCCTGCATTCGCATTGGAATAGAGGAAAAGATCACCCGCAATTACGCTTTATTAATGAAGAAAAGAGAGATTTATCTCGCGCCAGATTGGCATTGGTTACGTCGTTAACCTCCGTCCTGGCGTCGGGCCTCGCTATACTTGGCGTGGGCGCTCCTGAGGAAATGCGCTGATAAGGCGCGCGCGCAGCTGCTTTCTTGCTGTCGCCCGCGCCGCGAGTCGACCATAATCTGCGATTATTGTTTCGCAGCGCGTCGGTTCGGTTTGCGACACGAGGTGAAGTGATGAGTGAGTCCGTCAAGCGTCCCGCGATCGACATCGAGGAATTCGAGCGCCGTATTCGCCAGCCTGCGCCTGCCGCGGCCCGGCCGGAAAACGATCCGCTCGCCGAGCTTGCGCGCCTGATCGGGGGGCAGCACGAAGACCCGCTCAAGAACGTTTTTGCAGCCGAAGCGCATGCCGCGTCGCGCCGCGAGCCGGCTTTCGAGACGCAGCAACCCCAATATGCGCAGCATCCGCAATACGCGCAGGAGGCCCAATACGCCGCCTATGACGAGACGGGCATGCGCGGATCGATCCCGCCCCATCAGACGTCCTATCCCTCCTACGAGCCGACGCGCCCCGTCGAGGACGATCCGTCCTGGGATATGGCGGCCGAAGCCCCCGCTTACGTCGAGCCGCGCAAGCCGCGCATGGGACGCGCCGCGATGATCGCCGCCGCCGTGTTCGGCGTCGGCGTGCTCGGCATCGGCGGCACTTACGCTTTCAAGGGCAAAATGCCCGGATCGCGCGAGATCGCCACCATTCAGGCCGCCTCCGGCCCGGTGAAGATCGCGCCGCCGGTCAACGAGGGCGACCAGCAGACGCAGAGCGCCTCATTGCTTGAGAAGGACGCCGCCAAGACCACGGCGAAAGTCGTCTCGCGCGAAGAGCAGCCGATCGATCTCAACACGCTGCCGCAAAAGAGCGCCCGCGTGATCTCGATGCAGCCCGGCGACTCTCAGTCCGCCGCCGCGCAGCAGCAGGGCTCCATGGGCGGCATGGCCAATCTGATCGAACCGAAGAAGGTGAAGACCGTCTCGGTTCGCCCCGACGGCTCGATCATTCCCAACAGCGAAATGGTCGGCATGGGCGGCAACGCGCCGTTGCCTGTCGCGCGCCCGGCTTCGGTCGGAACGACGACGAGCGCTGCGGCGACGCCCAAAGCCTCGACCCCGCCGGCCAAGACCGCTGCGCGCGTCTCCACGACGCCCGCCGCCGACGTCGCGCCGAAAGCCGCCTCTCGCGCGCCGGTCGAGTCCGCCAGGACGAAATCCGCCGCGCTCGACGACGAGCCGACGGCGACCACCCGCGGCCAATGGGCGGCCCAGCTCGCCGCTTCGCCGAGCGAAGACGAGGCCCGTTCCACCGCAAGCCGCATGGCGTCCAAATATTCGAGCGAACTCGGCGGCCGCCGCCCGACGTTCCGCAAGGCCGAAGTCAACAGCAAGACCGTCTATCGCGTGCGCGTCGGCGGCCTGAGCAAGGAAGAAGCTTCGTCCATCTGCCAGAAGATCAGCGGCTGCTTCGTCGCCAAGAATTGACGAGCGGCGAGAAAGCGATATTGCGCGGCGCGCCCCGGTACGGGACGCGCCGTTTTTCTTGAAAGGAGACGCGACATGTCCGTTCGCGCCATGATTTGCGGCTGTTCCGGCCTCGAGCTGACCGCCGATGAAGAAGCCTTCCTGCGCGAGGCGCAACCCTGGGGGCTGATCCTGTTCAAACGCAACATCCTGACGCCGCAACAGGTGACGGCGCTGACGGCGCGGTTTCGCGATATCGTCGGGCGCGCCGACGCGCCCGTGCTTGTCGATCAGGAAGGCGGCCGCGTGCAGCGCCTCGGGCCGCCGCATTGGCGCAAATATCCGGCCGGCGCCGCCTTTGAGCAGATGGCCGGCGTGAAAGACGGTCAACGCGAACGCCTCGCCTATCTCGGCGCCCGTCTTATCGCGGAAGACCTGCGGACCTTGGGCGTCACTGTCGATTGCCTGCCGGTGCTCGACGTGCCGGTCGAGGGCGGCCACAACGTCATCGGCGACCGCGCCTACAGCCGCGATCCCGAAACCGTCGCCGGCCTCGGCGCCGCCGCCGCGCGCGGCCTGATGGCCGGTGGGGTGATGCCGGTGATGAAACATATTCCCGGTCATGGCCGGGCAGGGGCCGACAGCCATCTCGAACTGCCGGTCGTCACGGCCTCGCGCGCAGAGCTGGAGGCGTCCGATTTCGCGCCGTTCCGCGCCTGCGTCGGCCTGCCTGCGGCGATGACCGCGCATGTCGTTTATACCGCGCTCGATCCCGACCGTCCGGCGACGACCTCGCCGACCGTCATTCAAGACATCGTGCGCGGTCTCATCGGCTTCGACGGCCTGCTCATGTCCGACGATCTGTCGATGAAAGCGCTGACCGGCTCTTTCCGCGAGAAAGCCGAAGCCCTGACCGCCGCCGGCGTCGACATGGCGCTGCATTGCAACGGCGATCTGACGGAAGCCGGCGGCGTCGCTGAAGGAACGCCGATGCTCGCCGGCGACGCCTTGCGGCGGGCCGAAGCCGCGCTTGCCGCCATTGCCGGCGCACCACAGGATTTTGATCCTGTGGACGCATGGGCGCAGATTGAAACCGGGCTTGCGATGATCGCCTGAGCCACGCATCTTGCTCCCTGCGGGCGGTGCGCCCGGCGTGGAGTGATTCGTGGCGAAGGAACTGCCTTTCGAGGACGACGGCGGCATCGACAAAGGCGATACGGAACCCGCCTTTCTGGTCGATCTCGACGGATTCGAAGGCCCGCTCGACCTTCTGCTCGAACTTGCCCGTCGCCAGAAGGTCGATCTGGCGAGGATTTCGGTCCTTGCTCTGGCCGAACAATATCTCGCTTTCATCGAGGAGGCGCGTCGCGTGCGCCTCGAACTCGCCGCCGATTATCTCGTCATGGCGGCGTGGCTCGCCTATCTGAAATCGCGCCTGCTGCTGCCCGAGCCGCCGAAAACCGACGAACCGGACGCCGCCGATCTCGCCGCCGCGCTCGCTTACCGCCTGCGTCGGCTCGAAGCCATCCGCGCCGCCGCCGAGAAACTCGTCAACCGGCCGCGTCTCGGCCGCGACATTTTCGAGCGCGGCGCCCCCGAGGGCGTCGAAATCGTCTCGACGCCGCGCTATCAGGCCGGCATCTACGACCTTCTGTCGGCTTATGCGGCGCAACGCCAGAAACACGCCCTGTCGCGCGTCACCCTGCGCCAGCGCGTCGTCTGGTCGATCGCCGAGGCGCGAGAAACGCTGGAAAAGCTTGCCGGCGTCGCTCTCGACTGGACCGTGCTCGACGAATATCTGACGCAATATTGCGTCAGCCCCGAAGCGCGCCGCACTGTGCGCGCCTCGACCTTCTCCGCCTCGCTTGAAATGGTGCGCGAAGGCCTGATTTCACTGCGTCAGGACGGCGCCTTCGCGCCGATCTGGATTAAATCGCGTCCGCCCGAGCCGCCATCGGCGGACGCGGCCTGAGTTTGTTCAAGGAGGCCCGATTGGCCGAGATCGCCCGTCTTTTTCCCGATGATCCGTTCGACGAGGCCGTCGAACAGGCGCTGCGCGAGCATGCCCGTATCGTCGAGGCGCTGCTGTTCGCCTCGTCCGACCCGTTGCATGAGGACGAACTCGCCAAGCGCCTGCCGGAGGGCGCGAACCTGACGGCCGTTCTCGAACGCCTGCGCCAGGACTATGCCCATCGCGGCGTCGTTCTCGCCCATGTCGGCAAGAAATGGACGTTCCGCACCGCGCCCGACCTCGGCTGGATCTTGTCGCGCGAACAATCCGAACAGAAGAAGCTGTCGCGCGCCGCGCTCGAAACGCTGTCGATCATCGCCTACCACCAGCCGGTGACGCGCGCCGAAATCGAGGATATTCGCGGCGTCGCCATCTACAAGGGCACGATCGACGTTTTGCTGGAGACAGGCTGGATTCGCCTGCGCGGCCGCCGCAAGGCGCCGGGCCGGCCGGTGACCTACGGCACGACGGAAGCCTTTCTCTGGCATTTCGGTCTGGAATCGATTTCCGACCTGCCGGGCCTTGAGGAGCTGAAGGGCGCGGGGCTGTTCGACGGCCGCTTGCCGCAAGGTTTCGGCGTGCCGCGTCCGCGCGACGACGCCGACCTGACGGACGACGAGGAGCCGTTGGACAGCGGCGACCTGACGCTCGACTTTTCGCCGCTCGACCCGGCGACCGATGCGCCGGAGCCCGAAGAGGCCGATTAGGGCGCTCGTCTAAAACAGGTCCGCCGTCCTTGTTTTTGCCGGGGTCGGGCCTTAGGTTGCCTCTATATGGCGGCTTCGCGTCGCCGCTTGCGTTCTGGAGATTCGCATATGGGTAGTTTCTCGCTCGTCCATTGGCTGCTTGTCGGCGCGGTGGTGCTGCTTCTGTTCGGGGGCCGCGGCAAGATTTCCGATCTCATGGGCGATGTCGCCAAGGGCATCAAATCCTTCAAGAAGGGTCTGAGCGACGACGACGCGCAACAGCCTCCGGTCGAGACGGCGAAGCCCGCCGAGCCCATGCGCACCATCGACCATCAGCCGCAGGCCGAGGTCAAGAAGGCCGGCGACGGCGCCAAGATCGGCTGAGGCTTGAACGCGGGGCGCGCGCCGCCCTGACGGACCCGATATGTTCGAATTCGACGCCGCGAAACTTTTCGTCATCGGCATCGTCGCGCTGATTGTCATCGGCCCGAAGGAATTGCCGCGCGTCCTGCGCCAATTGGGGCAGGTCGTCGGCAAGATGCGCCGTATGGCCGCCGATTTTCAGGGCCAGTTCATGGACGCCATGCGCGAGGCCGAGATCGACGACCTGAAGAAAGACATGGCGAAAGTCGCGGATTCCGCCCGCGTCGACGGCGGCGCCAATCCGCTGAACCAGATGGCCGAGGACATCAATCGCAAACTGGCGCACGATCCCGTGCGCGAGGCGGCCGAGAGCATGACGGCTGAACAGGGGCAGGGCGAACCGGTCGAGGTGAAGAGCTTCGTGCCGCCGCTGCCGGACGAGGTTCCCCCGATCGGTCCCGCCGATTTCGCCGCGCCGGAGCCGACGCCCGTGAAAACGCCCGAACCCTCCACCCATAAAGGCGGGACGGCATGAGCGAGGCCGATATCGAGGCGACAAAAGCCCCGTTGATGGAGCATTTGGTCGAGCTGCGGTCGCGGCTCATCAAGGCGCTCATCGCCTTTCTGGTGATGTTCGTGATCTGCTTCTATTTCGCCAAGGGCATCTACAACATCCTTGTCGTGCCGTTCGAACATGTCGCCGGCTCCGACGCGCGGCTGATCTACACGGCCCCGCAGGAATATTTCTTCACGCAGATCAAGGTCGGCATGTTCGCGGCCGCCTTCCTGTCCTGTCCGATGATCTTCGCCCAGCTTTACGCCTTCGTCGCGCCCGGCCTCTACCGGCATGAGCGCGCGGCTTTCGCGCCCTATCTGTTCGCGACGCCGATCTTCTTCATGCTCGGCGCGCTGCTGGTCTATTTCGTCGTCATGCCCAATCTGCTGGGCTTTTTCATCGGCATGCAGCAGGCCAAAGAGCCCGGAAAAGCGCAGATCGAACTGCTGCCGCGCGTCAGCGAATATCTGTCGCTGATCATGACGCTGATCTTCGCCTTCGGCATCACCTTCCAGCTGCCGGTGGTGCTGACGCTTCTCGGCCGCATCGGCGTCATCACCTCCGATTTCCTGCGCGAAAAGCGGCGCTACGCCATCGTGCTGATCTTCATCGTCGCGGCCGTGCTGACGCCGCCCGACGTGTTCAGCCAGTTGGCGCTTGCGGTGCCAGCCATGCTCCTTTACGAGCTTTCGATCTATTCGGTCCGGATGGTCGAGAAGAAGCGGGAAGAAGAGCAGGCGCAAGCCTCCTGACGGCGAAAATCTCGTGGAATCCGGCGTTTAAAGAGGGCCGCGCGCCGCGCGGCAAGGCGCCGCCATGTATGACATCAAATGGATTCGCGACAACGCAGCCGCCTTCGACGGGGGGCGTCGCCGTCGCGGGCTGGAGCCCTTGTCGGAGCGTCTGCTGACGCTTGACGATGCGCGTCGCGCCGCCATCGGCCGCGCGCAGGCCGCGCAGGAGCGCCGCAACGCCGCCTCAAAGGAAATCGGCGCGGCGATGAAGGCGAAAGACGCCGAAAAGGCCGAAGCGCTGAAGGCCGAAGTCGCCGACCTCAAGACCAGGATGGCGGACTACGAAGCCGAGGAAAAGGCGGCCATCGCCGCGCTCGACACGGAGCTTGCCGCCATCCCCAACACGCCGCTCGACAGCGTGCCGGACGGCAAGGACGAACACGACAATATCGAGGCGCGCCGCTGGGGCGAGGCGCCGAAATTCCCCGAAGGCTTTGCGCCGAAGGAGCACTTCGACATCGGCGAAGCCCTTGGCATGATGGATTTCGACGCCGCCGCCAAAATGTCCGGCGCGCGCTTCGTCGTGCTGAAAGGCAAACTGGCGCGGCTCGAACGCGCGCTGATGCAATTCATGCTCGACCTGCACACCGACACGCACGGCTATACGGAAGTGAACCCGCCCGTGCTGGTGCGCGACGAGGCCATGTTCGGCACCGCGCAACTGCCGAAGTTCGTCGACGACCAGTTTGCGGCCATTTCGCTTGGCGACATTAGCAATATTATCGCCAATGCAACGCCCAAGCTCGCGCGCGTTATGCCAGCGCCGTCCGAGGAAAGGAAAAGCGCCGGCGAAATATTCGCTGATATGGAGGACCCGGACACCTTGATCAAAGGCGAGCTGGAGAAGTCCCCGGACAAGCACTGGCTCATCCCCACCGCCGAAGTGCCGCTGACCAATCTCGTGCGCGAGCAAATCCTTGAGGAATCGGCGTTGCCGATCCGCATGACGGCGGGCACGCCGTGTTTCCGCGCCGAGGCGGGCTCCGCTGGGCGCGACACGCGCGGCATGATCCGCCAGCACCAGTTCGCCAAGGTGGAGCTGGTGTCGATCACCACGCCCGAGCAATCGGGCGCCGAGCACGAGCGCATGACCGCCTGCGCCGAAGAGGTGCTGAAACGCCTCGGCCTGCATTATCGCGTCGTCACGCTTTGCACCGGCGACATGGGCTTCGCCAGCCAGAAGACCTACGACATCGAGGTCTGGCTGCCGGGGCAGGGGCGCTTCCGCGAAATCTCCTCCTGCTCGGTCTGCGGCGATTTCCAGGCCCGCCGCATGAACGCCCGCTATCGCCCGGCGGAAGGCAAGGCGACGCGCTTCGTCCACACGCTCAACGGCTCCGGCGTCGCCGTCGGCCGCGCGCTGGTGGCGGTGCTGGAGAATTACCAGAACGCCGACGGCTCCGTGACCGTGCCCGAGGTTCTGCGCCCCTATATGGGCGGGCTGGAGCGGATTGAGCGCTGATTTTCCTTCTCCCCGCGAGCGGGGAGAAGGAGCTTCGCGAGGCTGCTATAACATCGCCACGTCTTTCGAATCGGCCGAGGCCCCATGCGCATTCTCATCACCAACGACGACGGCATTCACGCGCCGGGGCTGAAGGTTCTGGAGCGCATCGCCGCCGCGATCGCCGACGAGGTCTTCGTCGTCGCGCCCGAGACCGATCAGTCGGGCGTGGCGCATTCGCTGTCGTTGCAGGACCCGCTGCGCCTGCGCAAGATTTCGCCCAATCATTTCGCTCTGAAAGGCACGCCGACCGATTGCGTCATCATGGGCGTGCGCCGCATCCTCGCCGACCGGCCGCCGGATCTCGTGCTGTCGGGCGTCAATCGCGGCCAGAACGTCGCCGAGGACGTCACCTATTCCGGCACCATCGCCGGCGCGATGGAAGGCACGATCCTCGGCGTTCCCTCCTTCGCCCTGTCGCAGGCCTATGGGCCGACGACGGCGCTTTCCGATCCCTATTGGGGCTGCGCCGAAACCCACGCGCCGGGGCTGATCAAGAAGCTGATGGGTGAGGCGCGCCCGCCGAACACGCTGATCAACATCAACTTTCCCGATTGCCCGGCCGAGGATGTGCAAGGCGTCGCTGTGACGACGCAGGGCAAGCGCGACGCCAAGCTCCTGAAAATCGAGCCGCGCCACGACGGCCGCGGCCAACCCTATTACTGGATCGCCTTCGAGCGCGGTTCCTACACGCCCGGCGCCGGCACCGATCTCGAAGCCGTCGCGGCCAAGAAGATTTCCGTGACGCCGCTGCGGCTCGATCTGACCGACGCCGAAGCCATGACGCGCGCGTGCGCTTTGCTCGGCTGAGCGGAGGGGCAGGGATGGCTTCCGCCTATCCCGATCAGAGCGCCATCGACGTCGACGCCGAAGCGCGCGCCGCCTTTCTGCTGCGTCTGCGCGCGCGCGGGCTGCGCGACGTCAATGTGTTGCGCGCCATGGAGACGGCGCCGCGCCATATGTTCACGCCGCACCGCTACGCCGATCTCGCCAATCGCGATCTCGCGCTGCCGATCGCCTGCGGCCAGACCATGCCCGAGCCGTTTGTGGCCGCGCGCATCGCCGAAGCCGCGCGACTTGAGCCGCATCACCGCACATTGGAGATCGGCACGGGCTCCGGCTACGTCACGGCCATTCTGGCGCGCCTTAGCGTGTCGGTCGTATCGGTCGAGCGGTATCAGAGCTTGGCCATCGCCGCGCGCGAGCGCTTGCAGCGCCTCGGCTTCTCCAACGCCGCCGTGCTTTGGGGCGATGGCCTGCGCGTGACGGGCGAAACGGGCGAGTTCGATCGCATCGTCATCCACGCTGCGCTCGACGACGCGCCTGCCGGACTTTTCGGGGCGCTTGCTTTCGCCGGCGAACTCCTCTGCGGCCGAAGCGCGCCCGACGGCGCGACCATGTTGACGCGGCTGACGCGTCAGAGCGGAGGGGAGTGGCGCGCCGAACCGCTCTTCCCGTGCAGGTTGCCGCCGTTGACCCCAGGCCTCTCGGCCGCGCTCTGAAGTCGCTGATAGAGCGGCGCTTTTCAAGTCAACGCAAGAATCCGCACAAGTTTCTTGAACATCCATTCATCTTAAACGCTCTCTTAACTCGCATGGCGTTTAATGCACCCTGTTAGCGTTCTGGTGTGGGTTGCGTCATGCGTGTTGAGTCCAAGGCGAATTTGTCCCCCCGTAAGGTCGGGCTCCTGGCGACCGCCGGAATTTTGGGGGCTTTGTTGGCTGGCTGCGCCGAATCGAGCCGCGTCTCCGATCCCTTCGGCAATCCTTTCGAAAGCTCCGCACGCTCGTCGGATCGCACGCCGACCGCTTCGACGCGTCAAAGCTACAATGCGCCGCAAAACTACAGCGCGCCGCTCGGTCGTGTGCAGTCGCGCCCGCTAAGCGCGCCCGGCGCCTCGGCGTCCTATTCCGCGCCCGCTTATCAGAACCCGCAGATGGCTTCCGCGCCGACATCGGCTCCGACATCCACGGGCAGCATCATCCGTTCGACCGGCCCCGGCGGCTGGACCGCGCAGGGCGGCCCGCAAGTGACTGTCGGGCAGGGCGACACCGCCAATGTGCTGGCTAACCGCTACGGCGTTCCGACCGACGCGTTGCTGCGCGTCAACGGCTACAGCAACGCCGCGCAGATCACGCCCGGTTCGCGTCTGACCATTCCTGTCTACACCTCGTCGGCCGCAGCGGCCGCCGCAGGCGCCGCCGCGACGTCGGCCCCGGCGACCGCCGCCAAGACGGTCGATAAAGCGCAGGACAAGGCTAAAGCCGCGACCGATTCCGCCAAGATGAAATTCGTCAAGGGCCCGGACGCCGCCAAGCCTGACACCAAGGCGAAGGCCAAGCCCGCCGACGACGATGAGGAAGACGAGAAGCCGGTCGCCTCGAAGCGCGACAAGACGTCCGCCAAACCTGTCGAGAAGCCGAAGACCGCCGCGAAGCCGGCCAAGGACGAGGACGACGAGGACGAAAAGCCCGCCGCCAAGTCATCCAAGGCCAAGCCGACCGCGGCCAAAGAGCAGCCTGCGAAGAAGACGGCCGCAAAACCTGCGCAGGACGATGACGAGGAAGACGAAAAGCCGGCCGTGAAGCCGACGGCCAAACCGACGGCCAAGCCGAAACAGGCAGCTGTCGAAAAGCCGGCTGAAGTCGCCAAGCCGCAAGCCAAGGTCGCCAAGGTCGAGCCAGAATCGAAGAAAATCGATCAGACCCCGACGGCGAGCCTGCCGCCTGCCGAAACCAAAACCGCTGCGGCGGGCGAGGCTGCCAATCCTGAATTCCGCTGGCCGGCGCGCGGCCGCATCATTCAGGGCTTCAAGGCCGGCGGCAACGACGGCATCAACATCGCCGTGCCGGAAGGCACCTCGGTCAAGGCGGCGGAAGGCGGCGTGGTCGCCTATGCCGGCAGCGAGCTGAAAGGCTATGGCAATCTCGTGCTGATCCGTCACCCCAACGGCTTCGTCTCGGCCTACGCTCATAACGGCGACATCGAGGTCAAGCGCGGCGAACAGGTCAAGCGCGGTCAGACGATCGCCAAATCCGGCCAGTCCGGCAACGTCGCCTCGCCGCAATTGCACTTCGAATTGCGCAAAGGCTCGACGCCGGTCGATCCGACCGGATATCTCGCCGGTCTGTAAGCGAAAGAATTGCTGGCCGCTCTCCGCGAGACACGTTGAACGGCTAGCTATAAAAGGCGGCGGGTCCCACGAAAGGCCCTGCCGCCTTTTTCCTTTTCCGGCCGATCATGCCGGCTGGCGTGGGCGCGCATGATCGTTAGTATGCAAGCATGACTGCCGATCCCCGCCATCTGGACCGCCTCGCCATTCTCATCATGCTCGGGCTCTGCCTGAGCTGGGGCTTCAACCAGATCGCCGCCAAGGTGGCGCTGGCCGATATTCCGCCCTTGACGCAGGCGGGCCTGCGCTCGCTCGGCGGCGCAATCATTCTCGGCGTCTTCGGGTTTTGGCGGGAAAAAAACCTGCTCAAGGCGGACGGCACGCTGGCGGCGGGCGTTTTCGCCGGCGTTTTATTCGCGGGCGAATTCGTCGCCCTCTACCTCGGGCTGCAATGGACATCCGCCTCGCACGCCGTGCTGTTTCTCTATTCCGCGCCGTTTTTCGTGGCTTTGGGCCTGTTGATCCTGGTTCCGCAGGAGCGATTGAACCGCATTCAATGGATCGGCCTGACGCTCGCCTTCGCGGGCGTGGCGCTGGCGCTCGGCGTATCCGGTTCGGCGTCGCGGGAGGTTTTGATCGGCGATCTGCTGTGCCTCATCGGCGGCGCGCTCTGGGCGGCGACGACGATCGTCGTCAAGACGACCAATCTGCGCTATGCGCCGCCGGTCAAGACGCTGCTCTATCAACTGGCGATTTCGGCGCCGTTGCTGCTGCTTGGCGCTTGGGCCCTGAACGAGAAATGGCCGACCGCGATCTCGACGATTTCAGCCTGGAGCATGGCCTATCAGACCTTCTGGGTCGTCAGCGTCACGTTCCTGCTATGGTTCTGGATGGTGCGGACCTATCGCGCCGGCGAATTGTCGGCCTTCACCTTCCTGACGCCGATCTTCGGCGTCATCGCCGGCTGGCTGTTGCTGGAAGATAAGCTGTCGACGGGCTTCATCACCGCCGTGGCTTGCGTCGCGGCAGGCATCGCAATGGTCAATTGGCCGACAAAAAAGGCCTGAACCGCGTCAGGCCGTCAGGCTCTGCAACATGCGCGGAACCACCAGACGATGGATCGGCGTCACGATCGCCGTCCACAGACGGCCGAGCAGATTGCGGTTGCGGATGCAGGTGGTGATCGTCACCTGACGGCGCTGACGATCGACGCGCGCCACGGAAATCGTCACGCGGCAAGCAAAAAGGCCGCTGTCGCGGCCAAGCAGAACTTCGTTGGGGGTTTCCTTCAGCACATTCATGCCGCCGAAGGATTTGCAGGCGCAATCGGCGCGCATGAAGCGGGCGAGGCCGAGATGCGACAGAACGCGGTCGCGCAACGCGCCAAGTTGACCGACGCAAACCGGCGACCGCTGGAAAATGACTTCGGACGCCAACGGCGCGTCCATATCGGCGGAAACGACGACGACGCGATAGGCGTCGGAGAAATCAGCGCCCGGCAGAACCGAGCTTACAGCGGTCGGGGAAACACATGTCACTTTCATGAATGGCTCGCTCGCGTCGCACAAATATTTTTATTGCGATGCAGCATCATTACGCAAATTGTTCACAAATCAACCCCACCAAAGTCGAATTCTCAGGCAAGACGCTTTTCGAGACGGCCGGCGAGGTCCTGAATGAACTGCCAGGCCGTGCGCCCGGAGCGCGATCCGCGCGTCGTCGCCCATTCCAAAGCCTCGAAACGCGTCTTTTCGGGGTCGTATTCCAGCCCGAAATGCGCGCAATAGGCGAAAACCATCTCCAGATATTCGTCCTGCGAGCATTTGTGGAATCCAAGCCACAGTCCGAAACGATCTGACAGCGACACCTTTTCTTCCACAGCTTCGCCCGGATTGATGGCGGTCGAGCGCTCGTTGTCCATCATGTCGCGCGGCAGCAGATGCCGCCGGTTCGACGTGGCGTAGAAGAGAACGTTGTCGGGTCGGCCCTCGACGCCGCCGTCGAGCGCCGCTTTCAGGCTCTTGTAGGTCGTATCGTCGGAATCGAACGACAGATCGTCGCAGAACACCAGAAATCCGTGCGCCGCCGCGCGCACGAGGCCCATCAGCACGGGCAGGCTTTCGATGTCCTCGCGATGGATTTCGATCAGCTTCAGCCGCCGCGCGGCCTTGCCGGACCGATTGATTTCCGCGTGAACGGCTTTCACCAGCGAGGACTTGCCCATGCCGCGCGCGCCCCAGAGCAGGGCGTTGTTGGCCGGAAACCCGCGCGCGAAACGTTCCGTATTGTCGAACAGAAGATCGCGCACGCGGTCGACGCCGCGCAAAAGCGCCAGTTCGACGCGGTTGACCTTCGCCACAGGCTGCATCGCCGCCGTCGCGGCGTGCCAGACAAAGGCGTCGGCGGCGTCGAAATCGGGCGCGACGCGCGCTGGCGGCGCGAGCCGGTCGAGCGCGTCGGCGATGCGTCGGAGCAGGGCGGTCGTATCGGAAGCGGCGTCGGCGGGCATGGGAAAATCCAAAAGAGGCAATGGTCGGCACACTTGCCATATCGGTTTGGCGCACGCCAGCGTCGGCGTGGGTAATTCTTCGTCAATGAGAATGGTTTATGTTTTTCGAATTGTTGTTTAGTTAGTTGCGTATGCGAGGTTTTTTCATGCGTCGTTTTTTGTCAGCCGCAACCGGCGTCGCCCTAGCGCTTGTCAGCGCCGCGCCTGTTTTAGCCGGCGATCTCGCCGATCTGCTGATGCCGCCGGAAGGCTGGACAGTCACGATCAAGGGCAACGTGCTCACATCGCCGGAATATCCCGGCGCCAAATCCAACGGAATCATCGGCTACCCGAGCGGCTCGATTCGCAAGGCGGGCACGCCGGCTTCGTTCTCGACGCCGGACGACGGCATCGGTTTCGCATTGTTCGACACCGGCTGGCTCAAGGCTGGCCCGGTCGCCAGCTTCGTCGGCGCCCGCAAAGCCAAGGATCACCCCTCGCTCGCCGGCCTGCGCGACGTCGATTGGACCATTGAGGGCGGCGTCTTCGCCGAACTCTGGCCGATGGAGCAATTGCGCATGCGCGCCGAGTTGCGCCACGGCTTCCACGGCCATCACGGACTCGTCGCCGATCTCGGCGCCGACTGGGTGGTCAAACACGGCGCATGGACGCTTTCGGCCGGCCCGCGCGTGACGCTGTCGAGCAAGGCCTTCATGGAGAAATATTTTGCCGTCGACGCGGCGGGAAGCGTCGCCTCGGGTTTGCCGACCTTCAACCCCGGCGGCGGTTTCAAATCCGTCGGCGCGACGGTTGCGGCGAAATACGATTGGAACAAGGCCTGGAGCACGACGCTCTGGGCGCGCTACGATCGCCTGACGGGCGACGCCGGCGCGAGCCCCATCGTCAAGCAGCGCGGTTCGACCAACCAATACACGCTCGGCGGAATCGTGGCCTATTCATTCGATTTCAAGGGATTCTGATCGCAGCGAAGCGCGGCGCGCCATTGCCAATCGGCGCGCCATCGCTATAGTCCGCGCCAGTTTCGCGGCCTCGGCCGCATTTCTGGAGTGCGGATGTGATTTCTCCTGCTTTCGCTCAGGCCGCCGGCGCGGCTCCCGGGGGCGCCGATCTGGTGATGCAGATGGCCCCGTTCGGGATCATCCTCATCATCATGTATTTCTTGATTCTGCGCCCGCAGCAGAAGCGCGCCCGCGAGCATCAGGACATGATCAAGAACATCCGTCGCGGCGATACGGTGGTGACGCAGGGCGGCCTCATTGGAAAGGTCTCCAAGACCGTCGACGATTCGGAAGTCGAGGTGGAAATCGCGCCCAACGTGAAGGTGCGCGTCTCCCGCCCGATGATCGCCGACGTGCGCGCCAAGGGCGAGCCGGTCAAGGACGCGGCGAGCTGACGCGCCCGCGCGTCGCTTCCAACGCTGATGAAAAGCTGATCCATGCTGCGTTTCGCCCCCTGGAAAGTCGTTTCGATCATTCTCGTCTCGGTGCTGGCCCTGCTGGTCATCGTGCCGAGCTTCTGGTCGAAAGAGACGTTTGAGTCCGTCCATAAATCCGCGCCTTGGCTGCCGATGCGCCAGATCGTGCTCGGCCTTGATCTTCAGGGCGGCGCGCATGTCGTGCTTGAAGTCGACACGCCGTCCGTCGTGAAAAGCATGGTGGAAAGCCTGCGCGACGACGTGCGTCGCGTGCTGCGCGAGGAAAAGGTCGCGATTTCCGGCGGCATCGGCATGCAGGCGCGCGGCGTTCAGGTGCGCGTGCCCAGCGCCGATGATCGCGCCAAGATCATGCCGAAACTGCGTCGCCTGACGCCGACCACCGGCAATACGTTGCTGGGACAGGCGGGCGGGCAGGGGCTCGAATTCGTCGAACAGCCGGACGGCCTTATCCAGCTCACCGTCACCGAGGCTGGCGTGACCGACAAGGTGCGTCGCGCCGTCGACCAGTCGATCGAAGTGCTGCGTCGTCGCGTCGACGCGCTCGGCACGACCGAGCCCAATATTCAGCGCCAGGGCGTCGATCGCGTTCTGGTTCAGGTGCCGGGCCTCCAGGACACGGCGAAGCTGAAGGAAATTCTCGGCACGACGGCCAAGCTCGAATTCCGCTTCGTCGCCGAAACCGGCGCCAACCCTTCCGATGTCGAAACGATGCCGAACAAGGAAGGCGGCAACATCACCATCGAGAAGCGTGTGATGGTGCAGGGCGAAGACCTCACCGACGCGCAGCCGGGCTTCGACCAGCGCACGTCCGAGCCGATCGTCAACTTCCGCTTCAACATCCGCGGCGGCCAGAAATTCGGCGAGGCGACGGCGCAGAACGTCGGCCGCCTCTTCGCCATCGTTCTCGACAAGGAAGTGATTTCCGCGCCGCGCATCCTCTCGCCGATCACCGGCGGCTCGGGCCAGATTTCGGGCCGCTTCACGGTGGAGCAGGCGAACAATCTCGCCATTCTGCTGCGCGCCGGCGCGCTGCCCGCCAAGATGACGATCATCGAGGAGCGCACCGTCGGCCCCGGCCTCGGTCAGGACTCCATCGACGCCGGCAAGCGCGCGGCTTATGTCGGCGCCATTCTCGTCGTCGGCTACATGCTGATCACCTATGGCGTCTTCGGCATTTTCGCCAATATCGCGCTCGGCATCCACATCGCCTTCATTTTCGCCGGCCTCATCATGCTCGGCGCGACGCTGACCTTGCCCGGCATTGCCGGCATCGTGCTGACGCTTGGCCTCGCGGTCGACTCGAACGTGCTGATCTACGAGCGCATTCGCGAAGAAAACCATATGGGGCGGTCGATCATCTCGTCGCTCGATTCAGGCTTCAATCGCGCCTTCGCCACCATTCTCGACTCGCAGGTGACGATGTTCGTCGCCGCCGCGATTCTCTATTTCCTCGGGTCTGGCCCGGTGCGCGGCTTCGCCGTGTCGCTGGGGCTGGGCATTCTCACCACCATCGTCACCGCCGTCACCATGACGCGCATGATGATTTCGCTCTGGTACCGCTACGCGCGGCCGACCAAGCTGCCGATCTGAGCCGGGCGAGGACAAACATATGAAACTGCTTCGGCTCGCTCCGGAAAAGACCAACTTCCCGTTCATGCGCTTCCGGCGCGTGAGCTATCCGTTCTCCGCCTTCATGTCGATCGTGTCGGTTCTGCTGTTCATCTTCATCGGCATGAATTTCGGCATCGACTTCGCCGGCGGCACGCTGATTGAGCTGCGCGCCAAGAGCGGCGCGACGGCCGACGTCTCGCAATTGCGCGCGCTCGGCGAAACGTTGCATCTCGGCGAAGTCGAAGTGCAGAGCTTCGGCAATTCGAACGACGTGACCGTGCGCTTCGGCCTGCAGCCGGGCGGCGACGCGGCGCAGAACGCCGCAGCGGAAAAAGTCCGGCAGTCGGTCGAGAAGGATTTCGAAGTCCGCCGCATTGAGGTTGTGGGCCCGCGCGTCTCCGGCGAACTCGTCCAATCGGGCGCGCTCGGCGTCGTCATCGCCATCGTCGCGGTGCTGGCCTATCTCTGGTTCCGCTTCGAATGGCAATTCGCCGTCGCCGCCGTCACTGCGACGATGCACGATCTGCTGCTGACCGTCGGTTTCTTCTCCGCCACGCAGCTTGAGTTCAACACGACCTCGATCGCCGCGATTCTGACCATCATGGGCGTATCGCTCAACGAAACCGTCGTCGTGCTCGACCGTATCCGCGAAGTGATGCGCAAGTACAAGAAATCGTCGATCTCCGAAATCATCGACATGTCGGTCAACGCGGTTCTGCCGCGCACGATCATGACATCGACGACGACGACGCTGGCGCTGCTCGCGCTGGTGCTCTTCGGCGGCGCGGTCATCCGGTCGTTCTCGCTGTCCATGATGTTCGGCATCGTCGTGGCGACCTATTCGTCGGTCTTCATCTGCTCGCCGCTGCTGATTTATCTCGGCGTGCGCGACGCCGGCGTCCAGACCGGCTCGGAGGTCGAGGCCAAGACGGGCAAGGCTTCGGCCTGATGGCGTCGCAGGACGGGCGGAAATACGACGGCTTCGTTCCGGGTCAATGGCCGATCGACGGCTATGGCGCAGGCGGCTTTCGTTTCGCCGACATGTCGCATCGCGGCTCGATCCTCGCGCTTCCCTCCGGCATTCGCATCTGGACGGCGACGAGCCCAGCCGAAATCACGATCGAGTCGCTCGCGCCTGTCTTTGCTGAAGAGAAGGGCCTGATCGAGCATCTGCTGATCGGCTCCGGCGATTTCATGCGACCGCTGTCGTCCGCCGTGCGCGAAGCGCTGAAAGCCGCCGGCATTCGCGCCGAACCTATGGCGACGGGCGCGGCCGCCCGCACCTACAACATCCTGCTTGGCGAAAGGCGACGCGTCGCCGCCGCTCTGCTGGCGGCCGCGTGAACGACGCGCTCGCCGCCGCCTACGCCCATTGCGACGCCGCGCTGCGCGACGGCGACAAGGACCGTTGGCTCGCCAATCTCTTCGCGCCGGCCGCGCATCGTCCCGCGCTCAACGCGCTTTACGCCTTCAATCTCGAAGTCGCCAGCATTCGCGAGCGCATTCACGAGCCGATGCCCGGCGAAATCCGCCTGCAATATTGGCGCGACCTCATCGCCGGCGGCGCCCATGGCGCAACGGCGGGCCACCCGGCCGCCGCCGCGCTGCTCGACGCCATTGCGCGCTACAATCTGCCGCGCAAAGCCTTCGACGATCTGCTCGCTGCCCGGATTTTCGATCTCTACGACGATCCGATGCCATCCCTCGCCGATCTCGAAGGCTATGGCGGCGAAACCTCGTCGGCCCTGATCCGTCTTGCGTCGTTCATTCTGGCAGGCGGCCGCGACCCCGGCGGCGCGGAAGCGGCCGGCCACGCCGGTCTGGCCTACGCCTATGTCGGAGCGCTGCGCGCCTTGCCATGGACAAGCGCGCGCGGGCAGACATTCCTGCCCGCCGATCTTCTGGGGCGACATAACGCCTCCCGCGACGATATCGTGACGCGCCGCGAGACGCCCGGTTTACGCGCCGCGCTTGCCGAAATGCGTGCGAAAGCGCGCGAGCGGCTCGCCGCTGTCGATCTCTCGCAGGTCGCGCCGGAAGCGCGCGCAGCGTTCCTGCCGGCGGCGCTCTGCGCGGCCTATCTCGCGCGCATGGAGCGGCGCGATTATCGACCGTTCGAAACCATGATCGACCTGCCGCAATGGCGCCGGCAATGGATCCTCTGGCGCGCCGCGCGCAAGCTCAGTTAGGCGTTGCGCGCCGCCGGCCGCTTCAGCATTAGAGCGCATCCGATCGCCAGGGCCGACGACGGCAGGGCGTACCACAAGGCGCCCTCCCAGCCGCCGACGCGTTCGACCGCGCCGGCCAGCAGCACCGGCCCGATCAATTGTCCGATGCCCGCCGATTGCAGCAAGAGCCCGATGATGGCGGAGACCATCGCCGGGCGCTCGGCGTAGAACGGCGCCGCGCCGAACAGCGCGCCGGGAATGAGCCCGCCAATGGCGGACAGGATCAGCGCCGCCGCATATTTCAGGCCGAAGGGCGGCGAGGCGGTGAAAATCACAACCGAACAGGCCGCCATGATCAGGCTGGCCGCGACAACCAATTGCTTGCGCGTCACGCCTGCGTCGACAATGAAGCCCGAGGCGACATTGCCAATGATGTTCATCGACACCACCAGCGCCACGGCCCCCGCCGCGCCGCGCGCGCTGAACCCCGCCTGTTGCGTCAGCAGCAGCGGCAGAAACGACATCACGGCGAGATAATGCCCGGCATAGCCGACAAAGGCGCCGGCGAGCAGCAACGGATTGCGCTGCGCCACGGAGGACAGGGACACGCGCCCGTCGCTGGCCGAGCCGGCCGCCGCCGACGCGCGATGGCGGAAAACGACCCACAGCACGCCGGCCCAGACCAACCCGAAGGCCGCGACGACCTGCCAGACAAGCCGCCAGCCGCCGAGATCGCCGATGATCCCCGACGCCGCCATGCTGGTTGCAAAACCCGCCGGCATATAGGCGCCCCACACGCCAAGCGTCTTGCGCCGGTCCTTTTCATCGACCTCGCCGACAAGGATCGAGGGAATGGACGAGACCGTCAGGATGAAGCCGACGCCCTCGACCGCGCGCATGGCGACCAGCACGCCAAACCCCGGCGCGAATGACGCGACAATGCTGGCGCATCCCGCCAGCATCAGTCCGATGATCGCGCTGCGCAACGCGCCGATGCGATCGACGAGCAACCCGAGCGCTACGCCGAACAGCGCCGCGATCAGATTGAACAAAGCCACAAGCGCGCCGGCCTGCGTCAGGCTGAGCTGCAATTCGCGCGTCAACGCGACGAGCTGCCCCGGAACCTTGCCGATGTGAAAGGCGGCGAAGACGCCAGCGGCGACGAGGACGCCGACGCGCGCCCAGGACGTATGCGCCGCGCCTGCGCTCATTGCGCCGCCGCCGCGACCGTCTCGCCGAGCCAGGCCTCAAGATCGAGCGCCGCGCGCGCGCTCAGCGCCTTCTTGCGCGCAAGACCTTTTTCCGGCCCGCGCAGACGCCGGCCATCCTCGGTCTTGGTCGAGGCGGCGATCGGCGGAAACAGTCCGAAATTGACGTTCATCGGCTGGAACGAGCGCGGGCCCGCATCGATCGACTCGATATGTCCCCCGGTGATGTGATTGATCAGCGCGCCGATGGCGGTCGTCCCCGGCGGCGGCGTCAACGCGCGGCCGAGTCGTTCCGCCGCCGCCAGACGGCCGGCGATCAGACCGACCGCGGCGCTTTCGACATAGCCCTCGCAACCGGTGATCTGGCCGGCGAAGCGAAGCCGCGGCTGCGCCTTGAGCCGCAGGCGCGCGTCGAGAACCTTCGGCGAATTGAGAAACGTATTGCGATGCAGCCCGCCAAGACGCGCGAATTCGGCCTGTTCGAGGCCCGGAATGGTGCGGAACAGGGCCGCCTGCGCGCCATGCTTCAGCTTCGTCTGAAAACCGACCATGTTGTAGAGCGTGCCGAGCGCGTTATCCTGCCGCAACTGCACGATGGCGTAGGCCTTCACCGTCGGGTTATGCGGATTGGTCAGACCGAATGGCTTCATCGGTCCGTGCCGCAGCGTTTCGCGGCCGCGCGACGCCATCACCTCGATCGGCAGGCAGCCGTCGAAATAGGGCGTGCCTTCCCATTCCTTGGCCAGCGCCACGTCACTCTCGATGAGCGCGTCGACGAAAGCCTCGTATTGCGCTTTGTCGAGCGGACAATTGATGTAGTCGGAGCCCGTGCCGCCGGGGCCGGTCTTGTCGTAGCGCGATTGGAACCACGCCTTCGACATATCGATGGAATCTTTGTGCACGATCGGCGCGATCGCGTCGAAAAAGGCGAGGTCCGCCTCTCCCGTCAGCGCCTGCACCGCGGCGGCGAGCGACGGCGACGTCAGCGGACCGGTTGCGACGATGACATTGTCCCAATCCGCCGGCGGCTCCCCGGCGATCTCGCCGCGCGCGATCTCGATCAGCGGATGCCCGGCGAGCCGCGCCGTCACGGCTCGCGAAAAGCCCTCGCGGTCGACAGCCAGCGCGCCGCCGGCCGGCACCTGGTTGGAATCGGCCGCCGCCATGATGAGCGAGCCCATGCGCCGCATCTCGCGATGCAGCACGCCCACCGCATTGGCCTGCGCGTCGTCGGAGCGGAAGGAATTGGAGCAGACGAGTTCGGCCAGGCCGTCGGTCTGATGCGCCTCGGTTTTCCGCACCGGGCGCATTTCGTGCAGCACGACGCGGACCCCGGCTTCGGCGATTTGCCAGGCGGCTTCGGAGCCGGCGAGTCCGCCGCCGATGACATGGATCGGCGCGAGAGGATTTGAAGTTTCGGGCATGGCCGGCAACCTATGCGGCATAACGCCGCCCGGCAAGCCGCCAGACCAAAAGAAACGCCCGCCGGGGAGGGACCGGCGGGCGCTGTGAACGCAAGAGAAGTTTAGGGAGGAGGATAACGTCCCTTGCGGATTTCTCAAAAATGAGCGGCTTTACGCGCCACTGCGGCGATTTCGGCGCGCGCCAGGCCGAGATCGGCCAATTCGCGGTCGGAGAGCCGGGTCAGCTCACGCACCGACGTGCGATAACGACGCCATTCAGCCAGCTTATGCGCAATCGACTTGATCGACATTGCTCAACCTTTCCAAGACACCGCCGACGCGAGGGGAGGAAATCGCGTCAGGCTGCGTTTGATGCAGCGCAACATAGCGAGCATCCGCCGAACCGCCTATAGCAGCTCGATCCAACCTGATATGCGATTTGCGCATATCGAGCTGCGATGCCCGCTAACCCCACATATACGTCGAGTTTCTTTCAGATCGCTTACGTCATATGGCGCATTTTGTCGCAGGCTGCCCACTGAAACAGGTCCAGGCATCGCATACGCATGCTTTGAGTGCATACGTGCGTTGCGAAATTCAGATTACTTATGAACCAAATCACCGCGCCTGATCGGCGATCCGCCCGAGGCTTTCCTCGCGCCCGAGAACGTCGAGCACGTCGAAAATGCCCGGAGAGGTCGAACGTCCGGTGAGCGCGGCGCGCAAGGGCTGAGCCGCCTGTCCGAGTTTTGTCCCGGTTTCCTCCGCATAGGCGCGCACGGCCGCGTCGGTCGAGGCCGCGCTCCATTGGGCAAGCGCCGTCAGACGCGGCAGCAATGCGGCGAGATGCGCGTGACCGCCCTTGGCGAGAATGTCGCTCGCCTTGACGTCCATCGGCAAAGGCCGCTGCGCGACGAGGAATTGCGCGCCGTCGGCCAGTTCCGCCAGCGTCTTGGCGCGCTCTTTCAGGCCCGCCATCGCGCGCAGCAGCTTGTCCTTCAAAGCGGGATCGGAAGACGCCGCGAGCGCGGCGCCGTTCGACAGATAGGGCAGGGTGGCGACCAGCGCGTCGGTCAGTTCGGCGTCGGCCGTCCCGCGCATGTAATGGCCGTTCATGTTTTCGAGCTTGGCGTAATCGAAACGCGCCGGCGAGCGATGCACATTGGCGAGATCGAAGGCGGAGACAAGCTCATCGGTCGAGAAGAATTCCTGATCGCCCTGGCTCCAGCCCAGACGCGCCAGATAATTGCGCAGGGCCGCCGGCAGATAGCCCATCTCGCGATAGGCCTCGACGCCGAGCGCGCCATGGCGCTTCGACAATTTGGCGCCGTCCGGCCCGTGAATGAGCGGGATATGCGCCATGTCGGGAACGTCCCAGCCCATCGCCTGATAAATATGCGTCTGGCGCGCCGCATTGGTCAGATGATCGTCGCCGCGGATGATCTGCGTCACGCCCATGTCGTGGTCGTCGACGACGACGGCGAGCATATAGGTCGGCGTGCCGTCGGAGCGCAGCAGCACCAGATCGTCGAGATTCTCGTTGGCCCAGGTGACGCGGCCCTGCACCTTGTCCTCGACAATCGTCTCGCCCGTTTGCGGCGCCTTGAGGCGGATGACCGGCTTGCGGCCTTCCGCAATGGCCGCGTGTTCGGCCTGAGTGCCGCCAAGATCGCGCCAGCGGCCATCGTAACGCGGCGGTCGGCCCTCGGCCCGCGCCGTCTCGCGCATCTGCGTCAGTTCGTCCTGCGAGGCGTAGCAACGATAGGCCTTGCCGCGCGCCAGCAAATCATCGGCGATTTCGCGGTGCCGCGCCGCGCGCGAGAACTGGTAGACGACATCGCCATCCCAATCGAGGCCAAGCCATTTCAGCCCGTCGAGAATGGCGTCGATGGCGCCTTGCGTGGAGCGCTCGCGGTCCGTGTCCTCTATGCGCAACAGCATTTTGCCGCCGGCCTGCCGGGCGTAGAGCCAGTTGAACAGGGCCGTGCGCGCGCCGCCGATATGCAGATAGCCGGTGGGCGAGGGAGCGAAACGCGTAACGACGGGTTTGGACATGCGGCGAGACCTGACGAAAATCGGGGAGGACGCGGCGCTGCCGCCGCTTCGGCCGCCCGTGTAGCATAGGCCTCGCGCCGAGGGTAGGCGCGACGACGAGGCCGCATGGACGCGCGATGGAAACGGTTCGGCGCCGCCGCGCCCGCGGCCGTCGCGATACTGGCCGGCGCTTTGAGCGACCGCGCGCGCCTCGCCGCCCTGGCGGCGCAAGCGCGCGACGCCGCACACGGCTGGATCGCCGAAGACATCGCCGAGCGGCGTCTCTTTTTGTGGCTGCCCGTCTGTCTTGGCGTCGGCGTGCTCGCCTATTTCGCCGCGGATCGCGAGCCGAGCCTGTGGGCGCCCGTTGTCGCGACGCTTGTTTTCGCCGCAGGCGCGCGCGCCGCGTTGATCCGCGACCGGCTTGTGGCTTTTCGGCTCTGTCTCGCGCTCGCTTTCGTCTTCGCCGGCTTTGCGGCGTCGGTCTGGCGCACGCAAATGGTGGCCGCGCCGATGCTGAAGCGCATGACGGTCGCCGAGACGACCGCCTATGTCGAAAACGTCGACGATCATCGCGCCGGCAAACGCTTGCTGCTGCGCGTCATCGCCATCGACGGCCTGGCGTCGGGGGAATTGCCAGATCGCATCCGCGTCACCGCGCGCAACGCCGAAGGCCTTCGCGCCGGTGCGACGATCCGCGCCAAAATGCGGCTCTTGCCGCCCTCGCGCCCGTCCGAGCCCGGCGGTTACGATTTTGCCCGCGCCGCCTATTTCCAGGGCATCGGCGCGGTGGGCAATGTCGTCTCGCGCATCGAGCCGACGGCCGACGCGACCGTCTCATGGGTGGCGCGCGTCAACGCCTGGATCGATCGCGGCCGCAATGCGCTCACCGATCGCATCGCGCAGGTCATCGGCGGCGGCGACGGAGCCGTGGCCGCCTCGCTCGTGACCGGCAAGCGCGGCCTCATTCCCGAGCAGGCGACGGAAGATCTGCGCGCCGCCGGCATCTATCACGTCGTGTCGATTTCCGGTCTGCATATGGTGCTGGCGGCGGGGCTGTTTCTCTGGAGCCTGCGCGCGGCGCTCGCCCTTTTTCCGGGGGTGGCGTTGACGCAACCAATCAAGAAATGGGCGGCGGCCTTCGCCGTGATCGGCGTCATCGCTTACGATGCATTCGCGGGATCGGAAGTGGCCACCGAGCGTTCGCTGGTGATGATTCTCGTGATCCTCGCCGCCGTTCTGCTCGATCGGCCGGCGCTCTCGATGCGCAATCTGGCGATCGCGGCGATCATCATCCTGATCTGCGAGCCCGAACAACTGATGGGGCCGAGCTTCCAGATGTCGTTTGCGGCCGTCGCCGCAATGATCGCCACCTTCGAGCGTTCGCCGCGCGACGCGCATCGCGAGGCGGGGCCGCCGCCGCCCCGCGTCCGTTCGGCCGTGACCGCGGCGCTGCTGACGACGCTCGTCGCCGGGCTCGCCACTGACCCTTATTCCAGCTTCCATTTTCACCGCATCAGCCTCTACGGAATCATCGGCAATGCGCTGACGTTGCCGCTGGTCGAATTTCTCGTCATGCCGGCGGCCGTGCTCGGCGTCGCCGCGCAGCCCTTCGGCCTCGACGCGCCGGTGTGGACGGTGATGGGCTGGGGCGTCAGCGGCATGATGTTTCTGGCCCATTGGGTGGCGGGGCTCGGCAGCGCCACGCGACAATTCGCGGCCTTCGGCGGCGGCGCCGTGCTGCTGATGACGCTCGCCATTCTCTGGCTGACGATCTGGACGACGCCGCTCCGCTGGGCGGGACTGGGCTTCGCGGCGCTTGGGCTGATCATCGCGGCGGCAAGCCCGCGTCCCGCCGCGATGATCGACGCGCAGGGCAAGGTGATCGCCGCGCGCAACGAAAAGGGAGCGCTGGACGTGCTCAACGCCAAAGCCAATTATTTCGCCGTGCAGCAATGGCTGGCGGCGGACGCCGACCCGCGCGGTGCGCGCGACCACGCGCTGATCGGCGCCGGGCGTTGCGACGCGCAAGGCTGCGTCGCCAAGCTCGCGGATGGCCGAACCCTGGCTCTGGTGAAGGAAAAACAGGCGCTGGCCGAAGATTGCGCCCGCGCGGCCGTCGTCGTCACTCACATGCCGGCCGCAGACCTTTGCAAGGGCCCGGAACTGGTGCTTGACGCCGCCCATTTCCGCGCGCGCGGCGCGACGCAATTGTTTCTCACCGCGAATGGAAGCTGGCGCCTCGTGACCGCGCAACGCGACGGCTACGACCGGCCTTGGTCGCCGGCGCCGCCCAAACCGCGCGCGCCTGCGCCGCCTCGCTCCGATGACGCCGCTTTGGACAGCCCCGGCGAGGACAACCTCAATAACGCCGAATGAGGCTGACGAGCTTGCCCTGAATGCGCACCCGGTCCGGCCCGAAAATCCGCGTCTCATAGGCAGGATTGGCCGCTTCGAGCGCGATGGAGGCCCCGCGCTTGCGCAGCCGCTTGAGCGTCGCTTCCTCATCGTCGATCAACGCAACGACGATGTCGCCCGTATCGGCCGTATCCTGTCGGCGAATGACGACCGTATCGGAATCGAGAATGCCGGCCTCGATCATCGAATCGCCGCGCACTTCGAGCGCGTAATGCTCGCCCGAGGCGAGAAAATCCGGCGGCATGGAAATCGTATGACTGCGCGTCTGCAACGCCGAAATCGGCGTGCCGGCGGCGATCCGGCCCATGACCGGGATCGAGATCGCGCGCATCGCCTCGTCGTCGTCGCTGGCGGCCGGCGCGATCGTGCGCACCTTGCCGAGATTGCCCTCGATGACGCTCGGGGAAAATCGTCCGCTGCGGACAGGAGAGGCGGGAGCCGCCGATTCCGGCAGGCGCAAGACCTCAAGAGCCCGGGCGCGATTGGGCAAGCGGCGGATGAAGCCGCGCTCCTCCAGCGCCATGATGAGGCGATGAATGCCGGACTTCGAACGCAGGTCGAGCGCGTCCTTCATCTCGTCGAAAGACGGAGGAACGCCGCTTTCCTTCAGCCGCTCATGGATGAAGCGCAACAGTTCGTTCTGCTTTTTCGTCAACATCGGCGGCCCTCGAAGCCAGCCGGCGGGCGATGGAACTTTCCGAATCGCCGCCCCGGCGCGCCGGATGATACTCAACGCCCGGCTTAAACAAAGCGTGAACGGACATTATCTGTTCGCGCCCTGTTCCACAAGGGTTCACAGCCGCAAAATCGTGCAACGCGCGCCTTTTCCGCCCTTTTCGGCATGCGGCGGGCGGATCAGCAGGCAATCCGCGGCCGACAGCACGCTCAGAAGCGACGAATCCTGCGAATCGCATGGGCTAGCGACAGGCAGGCCGTCGCCCGGCGCGAGCGTCGCGCGCAGATAATCCTCGCGCATGTCATTGGCCGGCAGATCGCGCCCGAGCGTGGCCGCTTCGAACGGCAAATCGCCGGCGTTCGGGTCGCCGCAGAGCGCACGCACCAGCGGCTGCAGATAGAGCATGCCGCAAACGATGGAGGAGACCGGATTTCCGGGCAGGCCGAGGATTGACATCGGCCCGATGCGGCCATGGATGAGCGGTTTGCCCGGCCGCATGGCGATGCGCCAGAAGCCAAGCTCCATGCCTTCGTTGGCGAGCGCCTGTTTGACGAGATCGTGGTCGCCGACCGAGGCGCCGCCCAGCGTCACCAGCACATCGGCTTCGGCCTTGCGCGCCTTGCGGATGGCCTTTTCAAGCGCCGCGTGATCGTCGCGCGCTATGCCGAGATCGAGCGCCAGACCGCCCGCCGCCTCGACTTGCGCCGCTGCGGCGTAGCCGTTCGAGGCGACGATCTGGTCGGGGCCGCACTCGCCGCCCGGCCGCACGAGTTCGTCGCCGGTCGCCAGAATGGCGACGAGCGGCTTGCGCGCCACCGGCAGCATGGCGTGGTTCATGGCGGCCGCCAACGCCAGCTCGGCGACGCCGAGACGCTGACCGGCTTTCAGCAGAGCCTGTCCGGCCGAAAAATCCGCGCCCGCCGCCCGAATATGCTTGCCCGGCGGCACGGCGACCTTCGGCGTCACGAACCCGTCCGCCGCCTCGGCGTCTTCCTGAATGAGGATCGTCTCGGCGCCTTGCGGAACCGGCGCGCCGGTGAAAATCCGTACGGTCTCGCCGGGGCCGACCGCGCCGGCGAAGCCGTGGCCGGCGGCGCTTTCGCCGATCTGCCTCAGCCGCGCGCCGGGCGCGGCGACGTCGGCTGCGCGCACCGCATAGCCGTCCATCGCCGAGACGGCGAGCGGCGGTTGCGTGCGCTGCGCGGCAAGGTCTTCGGCCAGCGTGCGGCCAAGCCCCATTTCAAGCGGAATGCGCTCGACGATCGGCTTGCGGCCGGCGACGGAGGCAAGAACGCGGGCGCGCGCCTCGGGCACGGAGAGCATTGGCTGTTTCATGTCGGGTCTTTGATCCAGTCGCCGGATTTGCCGCCGCGTTTCTCGACGAGCGAAATCTCGCCGATGGTCATGAAGCGGTCGACAGCCTTCAGCATGTCGTAGATGGTCAGGCAGGCGACCGAGACGGCCGTCAGCGCCTCCATTTCGACGCCGGTCTGGCCGCTGGTTTTCACGGTCGCGCGCAATTGAAAACCGGGCAGGGCGTCGTCCGCCGCGATGTCCAGCGTCACCTTGCTGAGCATCAGCGGATGACACAGCGGAATCAGTTCCGCCGTGCGTTTCGCCGCCATGATTCCGGCGAGTCGCGCCGCGCCGAGCACGTCGCCCTTTTTCGCGTCGCCCGACAGCGCCAGCGCCAGCGTCTCGGGCTTCATCGCAACGCGGCCTTGCGCGACCGCGACGCGCGTCGTCGCCGCCTTGTCCGACACGTCCACCATATGGGCCTCGCCCGTGGCGGAGAGATGCGTCAGACCGGCGCTCATGCCGCGCCTGTGGGAACCGCCTTGCGCGGCGCCGGCGCGCCGGCGATCAGGTCATGCGCGGCCTGCGCCACGTCCTTTTCGCGCATCAGGCTTTCGCCGACGAGGAAGGCGTAGACGCCGCAAGCCTGAAGTCGGCGCACGTCGTCATGGCTGGCGATGCCGCTTTCGGCGACGATGATGCGGTCTTTCGGCACGAGTTTGGCCAGACGCTCCGTCACCTCAAGCGAGGTCTTGAACGTGCGCAAATCGCGGTTGTTGATGCCGACGAGCTTCGTCTCAAGCCGCAGCGCGCGCTGCAATTCGGCCTCGTCATGCACTTCGACGAGCACGTCCATGCCCAGATCATGCGCGGCGGCGTTGAGCGCGCGCGCCTGCTCGTCGTCGACGCAGGCCATGATGATCAGGATGCAATCGGCGCCCCAGGCGCGCGCCTCATAGACCTGATAGGGGTCGAAGAGAAAATCCTTGCGCAGCGCGGGCAGGGCGCAGGCCTTGCGCGCGGCGTCGAGATATTCGGGCTTGCCCTGAAACGACGGGCCGTCGGTGAGGACGGACAGGCAGGCCGCGCCGCCTTTCGCATAAGCCTTCGCCAGCGCCGGCGGGTCGAAATCGGCGCGAATGACGCCTTTCGACGGGCTGGCTTTCTTGATCTCGGCGATCAGCGCCGCCAGACCGCCGCGCGTCTTGGCCTCGATCGCCTTGACAAAACCGCGCGGCGGATCGTGATCATGCGCCTGACGCTGCAACGTCTTGAACGGCATGCGGACTTTGGCTTCGGAAATCTCGGTCCGTTTGTAGGCTTCGATTTTCCTCAGAATGTCTGGCATATCCCTCAACCCCGCTGCGGCTCGTCCGCCGCCTTCGTCTTAAACCTGTTCCGCGTCGCGGTTCGACGCCTTGACCAAAGCGGCGAGCGCGTCGCGCGCCGCGCCGTCGTCGAGCGCCTTCTGCGCCTGCGCCGCGCCGTCCTTCAGATCCGTCGCCTTGCCTGCGACCACGAGCGCCGCCGCCGCATTGATCACGGCGATGTCACGATAGGCGTTTTTTGCGCCGTCGAGAACAGCCCTGAGCGCCGCAGCGTTGAAGTCGGCGTCGCCGCCCTTGAGATCGGCGAGCTGCGCGCGCGGCAGCCCCGCCATTTCGGGCGAAATTTCGAAGGAGCGGATGGCGCCGTCCTCAAGCGCCGTGACTTTGGTCGGGCCGGTCGTTGTCACCTCGTCGAGGCCGTCGGCGCCATGAACCAGCCAGACGCGCTCGGAGCCGAGATTGCGCAACACCTGCGCCAGCGGCTCCAGCCAGGCCGCCGAGAACACGCCGAGCAACTGCCGCTTTACCCCGGCCGGATTGGACAGAGGGCCCAGCAGGTTGAAGATCGTCCGCGTACCGAGTTCTGCGCGCGCCGCGCCGACGTGGCGCATGGCGGCGTGATGCGTCTGCGCCATCATGAAACCGACGCCGGCCTCGCGGATGCAGGCGGCGACGGCGGGGGCGGGCAGGCCGATCTTCACGCCAAGCGCGGTCAAAACGTCGCTGGAGCCGGATTTCGACGAGGCGGCGCGATTGCCATGCTTGGCGACAGGAACGCCGCAGGCCGCGACGACGATCGAGGCGAGCGTCGAGACGTTATAGGAGCCATGGCCGTCGCCGCCGGTGCCGACGATGTCGATCGCACCCTCCGGCGCGGCGACCTTCAGCATCTTGGCGCGCATGGCGCTGACGGCGCCGGTGATTTCCTCGACCGTCTCGCCACGCACACGCAGCGCCATGAGAAAGCCGCCCATCTGCGCGGGCGTCACTTCGCCCGACAGCATGTCGTTGAAGGCGGCGGCGGCTTCGGCTTGGCTGAGGCTGGCGCCGGTCGCGACCTTTGCGATCAGCGGCTTGAAACTTTCCATGTCAGGCTCCCCGGCCGGAGCGGCGGCCGCTTGCGTTCCAGGCCTGCGCCAGATTGAGGAAATTGCGCAGGATGTCGTGTCCACCCTCGGAGGCGATGCTCTCGGGATGAAACTGAACGCCGTGGATCGGCAAAGTCCGGTGCGACAGTCCCATCACGAGCCCGTCGGCCGTCTCGGCCGTGACGGCGAGGTCGGCCGGCATTGTCTCGCGTTTGACGACGAGCGAATGATAGCGCGTCGCCCGGAACGGATCGGACAGACCGGCGAAAATCGTCTCGTTGCGATGATGGATATCCGCCACTTTGCCATGCACCGGCAAAGGCGCGCGGATCACGTCGCCGCCGAAGGCCTCGCCAATCGCCTGATGGCCGAGGCAGACGCCGAACAGCGGAACGGAGCCCTTCGCCGCAGCGGCGATCACGTCGAGACAGACGCCCGCTTCGCGCGGCGTGCAAGGGCCCGGCGACAGAACGATCGCATCCGGATCGCCCGCCATCACCTCGGCGACGCCGATCTTGTCGTTGCGATGCACGGTCACGCGCGCGCCCAGCGCCCCGAAATAATGCACGAGGTTCCAGGTGAAACTGTCGTAATTGTCGATCAGCGTGACGTTTGGCATCGCAATCCCGAATGCGCCCGACAAATCGGGCGGCCTCTTTTGCGGCGGCAGGCGCCGGGCGTCAAGCGCAAGGGGTCTACTTCGTCAGCAGCTTGAATGCGACAACCAGCAGGATGGCGGCCAACAGCAGCCGCAGGATGCGGTCCGGCGTGCGCGGCGCGAAATGGCTCGAGATCATGATGCCCGGGATCGACCCGACAAGCAGCGACAGCAACATCTTCCAGTCGACCGAGCCGATCCACAGATGCCCGAGGCCGGCGACAAGCGTCAGCGGCACCGCATGGGCGATGTCCGAACCGACAATGCGCACGATCGGCATGCGCGGATAGAGCAGCATCAACGCCGTCACGCCGACCGCGCCGGCGCCGACGGAAGACACTGTGACCAGCGCGCCGATGATCGCGCCGAGCGCGATCGTCGCGAAGGCGCCGCGATCATCGACCGTAGGCGGCGCCATCTGGCGCACGCGCATGCCTAGAATGATCGCCAGCGACGTGAAAACCAGCGCGACGCCCAACGCCTTGGCGATGAGCCAGGCAGCGTCCCCACCCGTAACGCCGAGGCCATGCAGCACCCCGATGGTCGCGACGGAGGCCGGCAGACTGCCAAGCGCCAACCGTCCGGTCACACGCCAGTCCACCGTATCGTTGCGGCCGTGCACGAAAGTGCCAACCGTCTTGGTGATGCTGGCGTAAAGCAGGTCGGTTCCGACAGCCGTCGCCGGATGGACGCCGAAAATCAGCACGAGAGCGGGCGTCATCAGCGCGCCGCCGCCAACGCCCGTCATGCCGACGATGAGGCCGACCATGAGCCCCGTCAGCGAATACATCGGGTCGATCATCAATGTCCTGTGCCCGGTCCGCGCGAAGTAACCAGCCTAACGCACCCGCGCGGGCGGCGAAAAGTCGGAAAAATTACTGACCGCGTTTCGCCCGCGTCGCGAAACGCACGGCTTCCTCGGCGGCGCGGAACAGGGCCTGCGCCTTGTTGACGCACTCGCGATGCTCCGATTGCGGCACGGAATCATAGACGAGGCCGGCGCCGGCCTGCACATGCATCATGCCGTCCTTGACGACCGACGTGCGCAGGACGATGCAGGTGTCCATCTCGCCCGACGCGCCGAAATAGCCGATGCAACCGGCGTAAATGCCGCGTTTGTCGGCTTCGAGTTCGTCGATGATCTCCATCGCCCGCACTTTCGGCGCGCCCGACACGGTGCCGGCCGGAAAACCGGCGCAGAGCGCGTCGATCACGTCATGCGCCGGGTCGAGACGCCCTTGGACATTCGACACGATATGCATGACGTGGCTGTAGCGTTCGATGAAGAACTGGTCCGTCACCTCGACAGTGCCGATTTCGGCGACGCGGCCGACGTCGTTGCGGCCAAGATCGAGCAGCATCAGATGCTCCGCGCGCTCTTTCTCGTCGGCGAGCAATTCGGCGGCGAGCGCCTCGTCCTCGGCCGGCGTCTTGCCGCGCCAGCGCGTGCCGGCGATGGGACGGATCGTCACCTTGCCGTCGCGCACCCGCACGAGAATTTCCGGGCTCGAACAGACGATCTGGAAACCGCCGAAATCGAGATAGCACAGGAACGGCGCCGGATTGACGCGGCGCAGCGCCCGGTAGAGTGAGAAGGCCGGCAGCGCGAAGGGCGCCGAGAAGCGTTGCGACAGCACCACCTGAAAGATGTCGCCGGCGCGGATATATTCCTTGGCGCGCTCGACCATTTCGAGAAAACGCGGCTCGGACGTGTTCGACTGCGGCGGCGCGGCGAGAAGATGCGCGTCGGCTTGCGGCTGTTCGTGCTTCAACGGCCCTTCGAGCACATCGACAATGGCGTCGATGCGGGCGCAGGCGCTCTCGTAGGCCGCGCGCGCCGGGACGCCGGCAGCCGGACGCACCGGCGTGACGACGCAGATTTCGTCCTTCACCGCGTCGAACACGACGATCAGCGTCGGCCGCATCATCACCGCATCCGGCACGCCGATCGGGTCGGGTTTGGCCGGCGCCAGAGCCTCCATCTGCCGCACCATGTCGTAGCCGAGATAACCGAAAACGCCGGCCGCCATCGGCGGCAGACCGGGCGTCGCCGCAATGCGCGATTCGGCGATCAGCGCCCGCAGCGCGTCGAGCGGCTTGCCGGGGCAGGGGACGAAGGTTTCGCCGCCCGCGCGCACGGAACGGTTGATCTCCGAGGAATCGCCCCGAGCCCGCCAGATGATGTCGGGATCGAGCCCGATCATCGAATAGCGGCCGCGCGTCGCGCCGCCCTCGACCGATTCGAGCAGGAATGATTGTCCCTGACGCCCTTGCGACAGCTTGAGATAGGCCGAAACCGGCGTTTCCAGATCGGCGATCAGGCGCGTCGTGACGAGACTTGGTTCGCCGGCGTCGTAGGCGCGGGCGAAAGCGTCGAAATCAGGCTCGTGCACGGCTCAATACTCGTTGTTGGCGCCGGTCGCCTGCCGCAACGCGGCCTCGTTGACCGTGACGCCGAGATCGCTTTGCAGCTTGCCGAGATATTGATTGACGAGATCCTCGGCGATGGCCGCACGGGAATTGGCGGCGGCGGATTTCATCGCCGCCGTCGAAGCGTCGAAAGCCGGAACCTCCGAGCCCGTGACCTTGAAGATGATTCGACCGTTCGGCGCGGCCGCCGATCCGGCGCCGCCGTTTGCCGTGTTGTAGATCGCAGCGACGACCTGCGGCAGCAATCCGCCGCCGCCCGAACGCTTGACGCCGGACACGGTCTGCACGGCGGCGCCCTGCGCCTTGGCGACGTCGGCCAACGAGCCGCCGGCTTGCAGGCCCTTGACGATATCAGCGGCCTTGGCGGCGAGCGCGCGGCCGACTTCCTCGTCGCGCCAGTTCTTCTCGACCTGCTCCTTGACTTCCTCGAGCTTGCGGTCGCGCCCCGGCTCGATGCCGGCGACCTCGAACCAGACATAACCGCTGTCGGCGGTCGTCACCGTGTCGTTGTCGGCGCCGATGTCCGAGGCGAAGGCCGCCTTCAGCACCGCCGACATATCCGGCACGCCAGAGACGAGCACGCCGGTCTTGTCGCGGCCGGCCGCATCGATCGCCTCAATCACGCGCGGTTCGAGGCCTGCGGCCTTGGCGGCGTCGTTGAGATTCTGGCCGGCGGCGCGCTTGTCCTCGATGAGGTCGTGGATGCGACGCACCTCGGGCGCCGTCTGCTTGGCCGCAAGTTCACGCTTCAGATCGTTGGCGAAGGTCTCGTAGGGCTTGAACTGGCCGGGGTTCACCTTGACCGCGCGCAACAGCACATTGGTGAACTGGCCTTTCACCGGCTGGCTGATCTCGCCCTCCTTCAGGGCGAAAGCGGCGTTGGCGATAGCCGGATCGCCGAGCCCGGTCTTTTGCAGCGTGCCGAGATCGATATCCGTGTCGGACAATTTGCGCTCGGCGACGATGCTCTCGAATGTCGCGCCATTAGCGATCTTGGCGCGCGATTCGGCCGCAGCTTCCGGCGTATCGAACGGAATTTGCTGAATTTGCCGCGTCTCCGGCGTGCCGTAGCGCTGGCCCTTGACCTCTTCGTAGAGCTTGCGCGCGTCCTCGTCGGACACCGTGTCCGCCTTGGCGAGCGTCGCCGGCGTCACCGCCAGCACGTTCAGCTTGCGATATTCCGGCGCATGGAAGTTCTTCTTCCGGTCGTCGAAATATTTTTGCAGCGCTTCAGCCGAAGGCGCGGGGATTTCGCCCACGCTCGCGCTCGGCAACAGCAGAACTTCGACGGTGCGCGTCTCATCCTGAAAGCGGTGCACGGCGTTGAGGAACGATTCCGGCGCCGCAAGACCGCCGGCCACGGCCTGGACGATTTCCTGCCGCAGATAGACGTGGCGCTGCTCGCGCACAAAGGTGCGCTCGGTGTAGCCCGCGTCGCGGATCGCGTCGTTGAAGCGGTCGCGGTCGAACTGGCCGCCCGGCGCGCGGAACGACGGATCGTTCTCGATCGCCTTGGCGATTTCCTTGTCGCCCATGGCGAGGCCAAGCTTGGCGGTTTCCTGATCGAGCGCCGCTTCGGCGATGAGGCGTCCGAGAACCTGCCGGTCGAGGCCGGCGGCGCGGGCCTGCTCGTTGGTGATCGGCTGACGCGCGCGGCGTTGCAGACGCTGCAATTCCGTCTGATAGGCGTTGCGATAGGCGTCGGAGGAAATCTCCGTCCCGCCGACGCGCGCCAGACGCCCGGCGCCGAAACCGCGGAAAATATCGCCGATGCCCCAGATCGCGAAGCTGACCACGATGAGGCCCATGAGCACGGCCATCAATGAACGGCCAACCCAGCTTTGATGCGCGGCGCGCATGCCTTCGAGCATGTCGAGACTTTCTTTGTCGCAAGCGGCGGGCGACGCGAAGCGCCCGTCCAAATCGGCGCGGACTATAGAAAGGCGGGCGCCCGCGCGCAACGCCGCTTGCGCGTCCCGCGACGAAGAGCGCCTTTGCGAAACGGCGCGCGCGGTGCTAACGGGGCTCATCTTTCTTCGCGAACCTGCCAAGGAAACCGCCCCATGAGCGCTGCGCCCCGTCCTTTCGTCGCCGGAAACTGGAAAATGAACGGCCTTAAGGCCGGCCTCGCCGAGATCGAAGCGATCCGCGACGCCGTCGCCAAGGGCGAGGCGGGCAAGGCGGAAATCGGAATTTGCCCGCCCGCGACCCTCGTCGCAGCCGCCGTTCAGGCGGCCGGCGGCAAAATCGCCGTCGGCGGCCAGGATTGCCACGCCAAGGTTTCCGGCGCGCACACCGGCGACATCGCCGCCGAAATGCTCAAGGACGCCGGCGCGACCTATGTCATCGTCGGCCATTCCGAGCGCCGCACCGACCACGCCGAGACCGACGCCATCGTGAAGGCCAAGGCCGAAGCCGGCCTGCGCGCCGGCCTCTCCGTCATTGTCTGCGTCGGCGAGACCAAGGACGAGCGCGTCGCAGGAAAGGCCCTCGACGTTGTCGGCAAGCAGGTCGCCGGCTCTCTGCCCGAAGGCGGCAAGGCCGCCAATATGGTCGTCGCCTACGAGCCCGTCTGGGCCATCGGCACCGGCCTGACGCCGACCGCCAAGGATGTCGAGGAGGTCCACGCCTTCATCCGCAAGGCGCTGGTCGAGCGACTCGGCGCGGACGGGCAGGGCGTGCGCATTCTCTACGGCGGCTCGGTCAAGCCCTCCAACGCGGCCGAACTGATGGGCGTCGCCAACGTCAACGGCGCGCTGGTCGGCGGCGCCAGCCTGAAATGCGCCGATTTCATGGGCATCGCCTGCGTTTATAAGTGACGCGCGGGCTTTCGCGCCGCCCTTGCATAGTGTAAGACGCGGCCCAATCTGATCCGACAGGCGTGGGCCACACCGGCCGACGCCTGCCTGACTTTTGGAAAGACGTTCATGCAGACGGTTATCATCGTCATCCACCTCATGGTGGTTGTCGCCCTTGTCATCGCGGTGTTGTTGCAGCGCTCGGACGGCGGCGCGCTCGGCATCGGCGGCGGCGGCGGCTTCATGAGCAGCCGCGGCCAGGCCAACGCGCTCACCCGCGCCACCGCCATTCTCGGCACGATTTTCTTCGCCACCTCGATCATTCTGACGCTGATGGCGGGCTGGAATCGCGCGCCGAAGTCGATTTTCGAAGGCGCGGCCCCGGTCGGACAGTCGCAACCCGGACAACCCGGCGCCAACGTCCTCGACGATCTGAAGAAGCTTCAGCAGCAGTCGCCGACTCCGCCGGCGCCCGCCGCGCCGGAAGCGCCGAAGTCCCAGTAAGAACAACGCCCTTCGCAGCAGGGGCGGCAGACGGCCCGCCGCCCCGCGGCGGGCCGCTTCATGTTGGCGGGCGGCAAACCTGACAACAAAAACTTGTGAGCGGGGAGGCTTTCCTCTCCCCGAATCGTTTCGTTCGGTTTAGAGGTCGGGTCCCATGGCGCGGTACATTTTCATCACCGGCGGCGTGGTTTCGTCACTTGGCAAAGGGCTTGCGTCGGCGGCCCTTGGAGCCCTCCTGCAGGCGCGCGGCTATACGGTCCGCCTGCGCAAGCTCGACCCCTATCTCAACGTCGATCCGGGCACGATGAGCCCGTATCAGCACGGCGAGGTTTTCGTCACCGACGACGGCGCCGAGACCGATCTCGATCTCGGCCATTACGAGCGTTTTACCGGCCGTCCGGCGACCAAGCAGGACAACATCACCACAGGCCGCATCTATCAGGAAATCATCGCCAAGGAGCGTCGCGGCGACTATCTCGGCGCGACGGTGCAGGTCATCCCGCACGTCACCAACGCCATCAAGGAATTCGTGCTGTCGGACGACGAGAGCGCCGATTTCGTGCTCGTCGAGATCGGCGGCACTGTCGGCGACATCGAGGGCCTGCCGTTCTTCGAGGCGATCCGCCAACTTGGCAACGATCTGCCGCGCGGCCGCTGCATCTACATTCACCTGACGCTGCTGCCCTTCATTCCAAGCGCCGGCGAACTCAAGACCAAGCCGACGCAGCATTCGGTGAAGGAGCTGCGCTCGATCGGCATCCAGCCCGATATCCTGCTGTGCCGCACCGACCGCGAAATCCCGCGCGAGGAGCGCCGCAAACTCGGCCTGTTCTGCAACGTGCGCGAAAGCGCGGTGATCGAGGCGCGCGACGTCGGCACGATCTACGACGTGCCGAAAGCCTATCATCTCGCCGGCCTCGACAAGGAAGTGCTGGCCGCCTTCGGCATCGAGCCGGCGCCCAAGCCCGACATGAGCCGCTGGAACGCGGTGTCCGAGCGCATCCACAACCCCGAAGGCGAAGTCACCATCGCCATCGTCGGCAAATACACCGGCCTCAAGGACGCCTATAAGTCGCTGATCGAGGCGCTGACGCACGGCGGCATCGCCAATCGGGTCAAGGTCAATCTCGACTGGATCGAGTCCGAGATTTTCGAAGGCAAGGACCCCGCGCCCTATCTCGAACATGTCCATGGCATTCTCGTGCCCGGCGGCTTCGGCCAGCGCGGCGCCGAGGGCAAGATTCTCGCCGCCCGTTTCGCCCGCGAACGCAAGGTGCCGTATTTCGGCATCTGTTTCGGCATGCAGATGGCGGTGATCGAGGCCGCGCGCGCGCTCGGCGGCGTGCCCAACGCCAATTCGACCGAATTCGGCCCCTGCGACGAGCCGGTCGTCGGCCTGATGACCGAATGGCTGCGCGGCAACGAGCTGGAGAAGCGCTTCGCCGAAGGCGACCTCGGCGGCACGATGCGTCTGGGCGCGTTCAACGCGACCCTGCGCGAGGGCTCCAAGATCGCCGAAATCTACGGCTCGACCCAGATTTCCGAGCGCCATCGCCATCGCTACGAGGTCAACACCGGCTATCGCGACCGGCTGGAGGCCAAGGGCCTGAACTTCGCCGGCATGTCGCCCGACGGCCTGCTGCCGGAGACGGTCGAATATGCCGACCATCCATGGTTCATCGGCGTGCAATATCACCCGGAACTGAAGTCGCGCCCGTTCGAGCCGCATCCTCTCTTCGCGAGCTTCATCGCAGCGGCCAAGGCGCAAAGCCGGCTGGTGTGAGGCGAGGGGACGATGCGTCGCTTCTGGCTCACCGTCCTCGGAACGCTCGTTGGCTATGCCCTCGGCGCGCTGGCCGGCTGGGGATTGATTCTCGCGCTGTCGCCCAACACGCATGATCGCGCAGTCGAGGCCGCCATGTCCGGCGCCTTCGTCTTCGGCCCGGTTGCGGCGGCGATCGGCGCCGTCGCGGCGCTGGTCGCGACACGGCGCGCCTGATCTCTATCTTTCTGGCGCATCGGCGTTATTCTTGATCGCCCGAAAGCGGAGAATCGACGGAATGAGCGCCGAAACCCTGGCCGGATTGCCGGCTTTTGCCGCCTATGTCCTGGCGTCCGCCGGCCTCTGCGCGCTCTATCTGTTCGCCTACACCAAGATCACGCGGCACGACGAATTCGAGTTGATCGTGCGCGAGAACAACGCGTCGGCGGCGTTGGCGCTCGGCATGAGCCTGCTTGGTTTTTCGATTCCGCTGGCGAGCGCCATCTTCCACGCCGCCAGCCTGATCGAATGCGCGGTTTGGGGCGTCATCGCGCTCGGGATCCAGCTCGCCGCCTATGCTCTGGCCCGGCTCGCCCATCCCGGACTGTCGGAAGCCATCGCCGCCAATGCGATTTCCGCCGCGTTGTGGCTTGGCTTCGTGTCCTTGACGGCGGGCGTGCTCAGCGCCGCCTCGATGAGCTACTGACATGAGCAGCGACAAAGGCGCGCCCAACCGCATCGATTTCGGCAAATTGAAATCGACGCAGAAACAGAACCGCCCAAAGCCGGAACCACCGCCGAGCGAGGCCGTCAAAAAGCGCAAGCGCAGCCTCATCGTCGGCCTCATCGCCCTCGGTGCGGGCTCCATCGCCGTCGCAACGGCGCTGACGCCGCGCAAGACCTGCGAGGAGCGCCGTCTCGCCAATCCCAACGATCCATGCGCGACGTCGAGCGGGCGAAGCTCATCCTCCACGCACTGGCTGTTTTCGTCAGGCTCCGGTTCGTCGAGCACACCCGCGACGTCGCATGCGCCATCATCGGGCGTAGCCGGCAAGAGCGCCGTGTCGCATGGCGGCTTCGGCTCGACCGGTTCGCATTTTTCCTCGCACGGCTCCTGAGCCAAGCGGACGATCCTGCATTCTTGACGGATCGCGCCGATAATTTTCGCTTTTTCTCAAATATTTGAAGGCAAGATCGCTTCGCGTCGTCGGATCCGCGACGCGGGAGACGCCTGATGTCCTCTGGCCAGCACCCCCCTCAATTCGGACGACGCGGCGCGCCGCCGTCGCGGGCAGCCCCCGAAACGCGCCCGGCGGCGCCTTCGGAAGGTCTGAAACGCAGCGCCGTCATCGCGCTGGCGACACTCGGCGTCGGCGCGATCGCCTATGCCGCCCTGCCGTCGGGAAAGTCCTGCGAGGACCGCAAGCGCGAGAATCCGGGCGTCGATTGCGCCAACGCGCGCTCCACGGCTTTCTTCTTTTTCTCGTCCGGCGCCGCGCACGCCCCGGCGGCGACGACCGCCGGATCGCGCCCGCCCATCCCCGACATCGCGCCGAAAGCGGCGGCCGCGCCGACGCCGGCCGTCGCGCGCGGCGGCTTCGGCGCGACCGCAGCGGGCTTTTCTCACAGCAGCGGAGCGTGAACGGTGCGTCGTCTCGACATGCGGGTGCGGCCCAATTTCGAAGCGCGCGCCAAGGAACTCGGCTTCGATTTCCACACGCAGGACGGCCAGCCCTATTGGGACGAAAGCGCCTGTTACGCCTTCACGCTCGCAGAGATCGAACGCGATCTCGAAGCGCCGACCGGCGAACTTGCGGCTTTGTGCCTTGAGCTTGTCGACCGCGTCGTCAGCGACGAACAAGCCCTGCGCCTGCTGCAAATCCCCGAACATGCGTGGGATGCGATCCGCGCCAGCTGGCAGCGGCGCGACCCGTCGCTTTATGGCCGTTTCGACTTTTCCTACGATGGCAAAGGGCCGGCGAAACTGCTGGAATACAACGCCGACACGCCGACTTCGCTCTATGAGGCGGCTGTTTTCCAATGGGTCTGGCTTGAAGACCAGATCGCCGCCGGGCGCGTGTCGCGCGAAGCCGACCAGTTCAACAGCCTGCACGAAAAATTGATCGCCCGACTGGGAGAACTCGGACGCGGCCGTCGCCTCGATCTCGCCGTCATGCCGGGCGCAAGCGAGGACGACGGTTTCATCGCCTATCTCGACGATTGCGCGCAGCAGGCGGGGCTTGCGACGCAGCGCCTCGCCATGGCCGACATCGGCGTCACGGCCGAACCGCGCTTCGTCGACATGCAGGACCGCCCGATCGAGCTGATGTTCAAGCTCTATCCGTGGGAATGGATGTTCGCCGACGAATACGGCCGCTCGCCCGCGCTCAAGACCACGCAATTTCTGGAGCCGCCGTGGAAGGCGATCCTGTCCAACAAGGGCATGCTGGCGCTTCTGTGGAAAATGGCGCCCGGCCATCCCAACCTGCTGCCGGCCTTTTTCGAGCACGATCCGGCCAAGGCGGAACTCGGCGCGCATTTCGCCCGCAAGCCGCTCTATTCGCGCGAAGGCGCCAATGTGCTCCTTGTCGACGGCGACAGGGTCGTGGCGCGCGAGGAGGGCTCTTACGGCGCCGAGGGCTACGTGCGGCAGGCCCTGTCGCTATTGCCGGATTTTGGCGGCATGCGGCCGGTCGTCGGCTCGTGGGTCATCGGCGATGAGGCCTGCGGCGTCGGTCTGCGCGAGGATAACACTGCGATCACGCGAAACTCCTCGCGCTTCCTGCCTCACGTCATCCTCGACTGAGACGCCGTTTCATTTCGGTGTTTCTGCGCATATTCTCTTCGAAAAAGTCTGCGCCTTTTTCGGAACATGCTTTCGCGGATTTCTTCATGCGCGCCCTCGTTTTCGTTTTCATCGCCAGCGTCGCCGGATTGCTCGGCTATCTCTGGCTGCAACCGTCATGCGACGGCGGCGGCGCCATAGTCGCCAGCGAGGCCGAATGCGCCGCCAAACTCGGCGCGCCGTTCTGCCGGCAAGCCTGGCCATTGGCCGAGCGCGAAGCGGCGCGCAACGCGCCGGCCTTCCAGACCGAATCCGAATGCGTCGAGCGTCATCGCGTCTGTTTCGCTCGCACGGACATCAACGCCTTTAGCCCGAAAGCGACAAGCTATTGCATCCAGCCGTCGCCGACTGCCGGGGCGCCGATCACCAAGCCGTTCTATTCCGCGCGCTGAGCCTTTCTTGCCTCGCGCCGCATGGACGTTTAGACCGGGCGCGACACAAGGAGGCCGTATGGGCGCGAAACATCATGTGACGGTCGGGCAGGGCGCGGGCGCCGTGACCTTCGGCAACGATCTGCCGCTGGCGATCATGGCCGGCCCCTGCGCGCTCGAAAGCCGCGCGCACGCCTTCGAAATGGCCGCCGCGCTCAAGGAGATCGCCGCCAAGGCCGGCGTCGGCCTTATCTACAAATCCTCCTTCGACAAGGCCAACCGCACCTCGCTCTCGGGCCGGCGCGGCGTCGGGCTCAAGGACGCCCTGCCGGTCTTCGCCGAGATCAAGGAGAAGTTCGGCCTGCCGATCGTTACCGACATCCACGAGCGCGAACAATGCGCGATGGCGGCCGAAGTCGTCGATCTGTTGCAGATCCCGGCCTTTCTGAGCCGCCAGACCGATCTGCTCGTCGCCGCCGCCGCCACCGGCAAGCCCGTGAATGTGAAAAAAGGCCAGTTTCTCGCGCCGTGGGACATGAAGAACGTCGTCGACAAGCTCGTCGGCGCCGGCAATCCCAACGTGCTCGTCACCGAGCGCGGCGCAAGCTTCGGCTACAACACGCTCGTCACCGATTTCCGCGGCCTGCCGATCATGGCGCGCGAAACGGGATCGCCGGTGATTTTCGACGCCACCCATTCGGTGCAGCAACCCGGCGGGCAGGGCGGCTCCTCGGGCGGACAGCGCGAATTCGTGCCGGTGCTGGCGCGTGCGGCGGTGGCGGTCGGCGTCGCCGGCGTCTTCATCGAGACGCACGACAATCCCGATCAGGCCTTCTCCGATGGCCCGAATATGGTTCCGCTGAAGGACATGGCGCGTCTGCTCGACGATCTCGTCGCCTTCGACAAACTTTCGAAGGCGCGACCGAACTTCTGATCAGCGCTGCGGCTTGCGCAGCCAGATCGCCAGCGCCCACATGCCGAAGGCGAGCCCCAGCGCGACGAGCGCCGGGGCATGGGGCGCGAATGCGACCGGCCATGTCGCGCCGATGGCGAGCGCGAGACAGAAGACCGCCGCCTTGACGACGCCGACTTCCCACCAGTTCAGCTCCACGCGTTTGAAAATGACGGCCATGGGCTCCTCCCGAACCGAGACGCCGCCGAGCTTTTCTCACCACTTGCCGAAGAAGTCGGTGATGTCGAAATAAATCTCGGCCTGCGATCCGTCCGGCAATTTATTGGTGATCAGATCGTAGCGCTTCCCGTCGCGATTGAGCAGCGACTGCCGCGTTTTCTGCCAGCCAGGATGATTTTTCCAGGTCCAGTAGCCCTCGCCGAACACGCCTTCGAGCGTGTTGCGCGCGCCGGAAATAACAACCGCCGTCTCCATGGAACGCCCGTCGCCTCCCGAGAAGACAATCGGCGCGCGCTGCGCCTCGGCGGCTTTGCGCGCCTCGCTGCGGCAGTCCATCACCTTCACGGTGCAGCGCATGATCGACATCTGCGTGTCCGCGCCTTCGGCGATCGCCGCTTTCCGACAGGTCGGATATTGGCTTGAGCAGGCCGGGCAGGACACCAGACAGGCGATGGCGCGCGTATCGCAGACCTCCGGCGCCGCAGCGCCCGCCTTCAGGCAGGCTGCCGAAGCGGTCAGGCAATCGCTGTTGCAGCGCGCGCGCAGCATCTGCGCCGTGCCTTGAATCTGCCGTTCGACGTCGTCCGGCGCGGGCTGCAGCGCCTGAGCCTGCGCGAAGGTCGCCGCCAGGACAGCGACGAACGCAATGACGATCCGTTGCATCTTCAGCCTCGCTGGCCTGAGTTCACTTGCCCGCCGGTTTCGGCGGCTCGACGAAATGCCGGAAAAACACTTTCCGCTGCGATCCGTCCGGAAGTTTGGCGACCATGACGTCGTAGACCTTGCCGTCCTTGTCGGCGCGCTCGAGCCCTGTCTGTTGCGAGCCGGCCGGAAGCCGTGTGCTCATCCAGCGTCGTTTCGCCGTCAGATCTTCGAGAATATGCCGCGCGCCGCTGACGGAAACGGCAGTCGCCGGCCCTTTGCCGTCGCCGGTGAAAACGATCAATGCGCGGGGCTTTTCAGCCTGTTTGCGCAATTGCTGCACGTTGTCGGCGACTTCCGCCGCGCAATGCGCCGCGAGTCCGTCTTTTCCGACAGGTTTCGTCGTGCCGCTCTTGGCGCAGGCGCGATAGAGATAGCTGTTGATGTAGCAGGCGAAATCGCAAACCACCGCGCGCGTGTCGCAGGCCTCCACGCCCTGACCGCTGCGCCCGCATGCCTGATCGGCCGTGAAACAATCGGAATTGCACGATTTCTCGAACCGTTCGGCTGCTGCGGCGGCCTTGGCGTGTTCTTCCGGGGACGCGATCTGCTGCGCGAAAGCCGAAGCTATGCCGAAAACGAATGATAGCGACAAAAGAATGGGACGCATGGCGCTTCTCCTTCCTTTTCGTCAATCGTGGCGAAAAGGCAGGATTTTTCAATGCGCTGGCGCAATTTCCGCGCTGCCGTCAGGCGAGAAATCCGATCAGCGCCGCCTCGTAGGTCGTGCGCGCCGCGCGCGAGGACAGAAGATGATCGGCGCCGTCGAGAACGATGCGCGCAACGCCCGGCAAAGCCGTCGCTCGATGCCCCTCCGGCCCCATCAGACGCTCCAGCTCCGGCACGGCCGGATCGGTGGGCGAGTGAACGATCAGCACGCGCGCGTTACGCTGCGACAACGCGCGGAAACTTTCCTCGGCGCCGTTCGTCTCCGCCACGCCGGCCTGCGCGCCCGCGCTGAGCAGGCGGCGCCGCGCGCGATTGATCAGGCTGCCCGTGCGGCGCAGCACGTAAAGTCCGGCCAAAGCCGCGCGCAACAGCGCCGTTTTCCAGACAGGCGCGTCCGCCGCTTCCATGGCGAAGACAATCCGCGCCTGCAACGAAAAGGCGAACCACGACAATTTATGATGAAGCCCAACCTCGTAACGCTGCTGATTGAGCAAAACCGCGCGCTTGATGCGTGAATCGCGCACGGCCAGCCGCAAGGCGTGATAAGCGCCGCTGCACACGCCGATAATCGCGAGTTCGCCGTCCGGCGGACAGCGCTCGGCCAGCCACGCGACGGCCGCTTCGACATCCGTGGTTCGTTCGTCGGCGTAAATGTCGGTCTGCGCGCCGCCGCTGTCGCCGACGCCGGCGTAATCGATGCGCAGCGACGCGACGCCATATTGCGCAAGCGCGCGGGCGAACTCGACATGCGAACGGCCCCAGCCGACATGGTGATTGTTGCCCGGTCCGGCGAAGACCACGCACTGGCGCGCCGCCCGCGTCGCCGGGCGGCAATAGAAGCCGGCCAGCGCCTGTTCGCCGAACAACACGCCTTCCTCGATCCAGCCGGCTTCCGACAGGCCGATATTGGGCTCCTGCGCCCTGCCTTCATTATCCGTCCGCGCGCCGGTCGCGAGCCAATCGGAGATCGGAGACAGAATGTCCTGCGCCGGGACGGACAATGCGGGATCGCGCATCATCAACTCGTAATGCGGAAACGCGATGCGCGTCACCGACGCGCCAAGCGTCTCGAAATGGGCGGCGACCTTGCTCCCGGCGCGGCTGCCGGCCTCCTCCACAAGCATGATGTTCGGCGCGGGCCGGCGCGTCAGCGCGTCGGCGCTCATCGCGCTGATGGCGGCGCTGGTCTCGTCGCTCAGTATGAAGCCCGCGAGGCCGAAGTCGTTGTTCATGTCCGCTTCGTGCGGCACGCCGTCGGTCTGGATCAGACGCGCCAGAATGCGCGCTTCGCGAATGTAGGACTTGCCGGAGCCGACCGGCGCGATCAGCGCCAGATGGCTGATGTCGTCGCGTTCGGCCGCGATTTCCGCGGCGAGGAGAGCGCCGAAGCGCATGCCGACAAGCACGACTTCCTCGACGCCGGTCAGACGCCGCAATTCCTCGATGGCCGCGCGGGCGTCCTGCCGCCAGCGGCCGACGCAATCGGGATCGAGCGCATCGCCGGTTGAATCGCCTTCGCCGCGATAGTCGAAGCGCAACGTCGGCAAACCCGCGTCAGCGAGCTGTTGCGCCAGCAGATGCAGGGTCCGGCGGCCACATAATTCTTCGAGGCCGAGCGGCGCGCAGATGACTGCGCCGCGCCTTGATCGGGCGTCGTAAAACCAGCCCGCGCACCCCTGAAAAGCGATTGATTGCATCAGCCCGAGATAAAAACTGCGATTTTATGGAATGTAATATGCCGCCCGGCGCTTGTCGTTACGTTAAAATTGTTACGGAAAGGCTGGTTCAGCCCCGCCCGCGATAGGTCGACACGCCCTGGTCCGGCAAAAAGACGCCTTTCGGCGGCTCACCGGTCTGCCAGAACACGTCGATCGGCATCCCGCCGCGCGGATACCAATAGCCGCCGATGCGCAGCCAACGCGGTTTCAGCAATTGCGCCAGATCCTTGCCGACGCGCACCGTGCAATCCTCGTGAAAGGCGCCGTGATTGCGAAACGAGCCGAGATAGAGCTTGAGGCTCTTGGATTCGACCAGCCAGTCGGACGGCGCATAATCGATGACGAGATGGGCGAAATCCGGCTGCCCCGTCACCGGGCAGAGCGACGTGAATTCCGGCGCCGTGAAGCGCGCGACATAGATCGTGTCGGGATGCGGATTGGCGACGCGCTCCAGTTGCGCCTCGTCAGGGGAGGCGGGCAGGGCGACCTGTCGCCCGAGCTGCGTCGTCTGTTTGCTCTTCTTGGCCATCGCCTCGCGGCTCCACAAATCTGCGATGATCCGGGTGATAGCACATCGCGTCTCGGGAACAGCCCAAAACCTTGCGGCGTTGACAAGCGGCGACCATCGGCGAACGCTGCCCGCTGCGATTCATCAGGAGATTGCGATGAGCCTACGCCTTTCCTTTCTCGGCGCGGCGCGCACGGTGACCGGCTCCTCTTTCCTGCTGAGCGGGCCGCAGGCCTCGATCCTGATCGACTGCGGCATGTTTCAGGGCTCCAAGACCCTGAAAGAGCTGAACTATGGCGCGTTTCCCTTCGCGCCTGGCAAGCTCGACGCGCTGGTGCTGACTCACGCGCATATCGACCATGCCGGCCTGACGCCGAAGCTCGACAAGGCCGGCTTTCACGGACCGGTCTACGCCACGGCTCCGACCGCCGACCTCTGCGCGATCATGTTGCCGGATTCGGGTCATATTCAGGAGATGGAGGTCGAGAATCTCAATCGCCGCAACCAGCGCCGCGGCGGCAAGCTTGTCGAGCCGATCTATACGGCCGAAGACGCCAAACGGACGCTGCGGCTGTTTCGCCCCATCGAATACCGCGATTGGTTTGAGCCGGCTCCCGGCTTTCGCGCGCGATACTGGAACGCCGGGCATCTCCTTGGCTCCGCCTCCATCGAAATCGAAGCCGAAACCGGGCAGGGCGCCCCCGCGCGCCTGATGTTCTCCGGCGACATCGGCACCGGCTACAAGGCGCTGCAGAAGGCGCCCGAAGGACCATCGGGCTTCGATTACGTCATATGCGAATCGACCTATGGCGACGTCGACCGACAAGAGCGCGGCGCCGCCGAGCGACGCGAGATTCTGGCGCGTGAAGCGTTGGCGGCGGCTGAACGCGGCGGCCCCCTCATCATCCCGGCCTTCGCGGTCGAACGCATGCAGGAGCTTGTCGCCGACTTTTCCTGGCTGATGCGCGAAGGCCGCATTCCGCAGGCGCCGTTGATCATCGACTCGCCGCTCGCCATCGCCGCCTGCGACGTGTTTCGCAAACACGCCGACGAACTTGTCGGCGGCGACGAACTCGTCCGCGCCTTCAATTCGGGCCTCGTCCGGTTTTCCGAAAGCGTCGAGGATTCAAAGGCCATCAGTCGTTTGCGCGGTTTTTTCATCGTTATGGCGGCGAGCGGCATGGCCGACGCAGGCCGCATTCGCCACCACCTCGCCAATAATCTCTGGCGCGCGCAGGCGACGGTGCTGTTCGTCGGCTATCAGGCGGAAGGCACGCTCGGACGGCTGCTTCTCGACGGCGAGAAAACCGTGACGATCCGCGGCGAGGAAATTCGCGTCCGCGCCCGCATCCGTGTGATCGACGATTATTCCGGCCACGCCGACGGGCCTCAGCTCGCTACGTGGGTCGCCGCGCGGGCGCCGATCGCCCGCGACGTCTTTCTCGTGCACGGCGAGGACGACGCGCGCGCCGCGCTCGCGCAACGCATCGCCGGGCGCATGGGTGGAAGCGTCATCGAGCCGGCGATGGATCAGCAGTTCGAACTGACCAGGCAAGGCGCGCGCGCCCTGACGGATGCGCCGCAGGCGCCGATCCGCATCGCGCCCGCCGCCGTCGGCCACCGCGACTGGCACAACGATCTCAACAAGCTCATGCTCGACATTGACGACCGCATCCGCGCCGCGCCGGATGAACGCGCCCGCGCCGTCGTGTTGCGACGTCTTCGCCGCGCGCTCGAAAATGACGAAAAAGACCGCGCGGGCTGACCCGCGCGGTCCTATGTAAACGTCTGGACCTGAAAGCTCAGCGGCGACCGTAGCCGGCGCTGATTTCGTCCGGCGTCGGCAGGCGGCCTTGCGGCGTCATCTTGTCGATCATGCCGGGCAGCGCGCGCGCGAGCGAATCCAGAAGATCCTTCTCGTTGACGCCAAGCTGGCGGGCGATATCGGAAATGGTCGTCTGGCCGACAGCCTGACCAAGATGGCCCGGCTCGATCGGATCGTTCGGACCGGGCTTGACCCAGGAATCGACCGTCTGCGACTGGCCGGCTTTCTTGAAGCCGTCGATCAGCGAACCGAGGCCGCCCAGCAGACCGCCGTCGGGAAAACTGACGCTCTGGGGATCGACCGGCGCGGGAATGGGCTGGGTCTGCGCGGCCTCCGGCTTATCTTTCTTCAGGAAATGATGCAGCAGCAGGGCGCCGGCGGCGATAATCAATGGCTTGGTCAAATTACCGCCCGGAACCGGCTGGTTCGTCGCCTCATTGGCGGCGTCGTTGAAAAACCCCATATCAAACCTCCATCGCGAGCGGCAAAATTTCGCCGGCCGCCCATATGTTGGCCCGAACGCCGCCCTTTGCAAGCGCGCCGAGGGCGCCCATTTATATCCGGTCTTGCCATCGGCGGGCGGGCGCCTGACCATGACGGCGTTCGACCGGAGCGCGCGATGGGCGGCGTGCAGCGACGCTGACGAAAGGGATTTGCTATGTCTATGTTGTCTTGGATCATTCTTGGCCTGATCGCCGGCTTTATCGGCTCCAAAATCGTCAACAAGTCCGGGCAGGGCATGTTGCTTGACATCGTTCTCGGCATCGTCGGCGCGGTTGTCGGCGGCTATCTCTTCAACATGCTCGGCATGGGCGGCGTCACCGGCCTCAATATCGGCAGCCTGATCGTCGCCGTCGTCGGCGCGGTTGTCGTGCTCTTTGTCTATCGAGCCGTGGCCGGTCGCGGATAATCCCGCCGCCATTGTCGGAATCTTTCGGACGGCCGCGTCGGCGACGATGCGGCCGTCTTAACTTTTTTCGATCTAGGCTGCGTGAAACTCGACCCCTCGCGTGAACCGCGCATGATTCTGGACCGCCGCCGCTCTTTTCGACGCCCGCCGCTGGCCGCCCCGTTCGGCTATCGGGTGGAGGCTGTCGCGCCGGCCGCGCTCGAAGGACAAGTGGCCGAATGGCGCGACCTCTGCGCGCGCGCGGTCGAGCCCAACGTGTTTTTCGACGCGAATTTCCTGCTGCCGGCCTATCGCCACATCGAGCGGCGGGCGAGTGCGCGCATCGTCGTCATCCGTCGCAATATCGACGGACGCTGGCGCATCGTCGGGCTGTGTCCTTTGTCGCCGCCGCGCGTCGGCGTGGCGCAAATCGCCCGCGTCTGGCGTCATCCCCAAACCGCTCTGTCCGCGCCGCTTTTCGACAAGCGCTATTTCAAGGGCGCTTTCGACGCCTTGCTTTATTGGCTCGGGCGGGAATATCCGGCCCTCGGCGCGCTCGTCCTGCCGCAATTGCCGCTGGATGGGCCGGTCGCGCGAATGATGGGCGGCCGCGCCCAGCGCCTCGGCGCGCAGAAACGTCTGCTGGACGCGCACGAACGCGCGATTCTCACGCAGGACAGTCCTGCGACAGGTTTTTCACGCAAAGGCCTGCGCAATCTCGAACGTTTGCGGCGACGATTGGCGGAGCAGGGCGAAACGACATTCGACTGCGCGACGGACGCCGAAGCGATGACTGCCTTTCTGGCGCTCGAAGCGTCGGGCTGGAAGGGCGCCCGCGCCACGGCCTTCGGCAACACGCCCGAACTGGCGAATTTCGCGCGCGACGTCGCAGGGCGCTTCGCGGCGGAAAAAGCCCTGCGGATTTACAGCCTGAAGTTCCACGGACGCCCGATCGCGATGGGCGTCGTCCTGATCGGCGGCGGCGCCGCCATCTTCTGGAAGATGGCTTACGACGAGAGCTTCGCGGCCTTCTCTCCCGGCGTTTTGCTGGGGCTTGAGATGACGCAGGCCCTTGCCGCCGATCCCACAATCGCGGCCGTGGATTCCTGCGCCATCGCCGGCCATGCGATGATGGAGCGCCTGTGGCCGCGCCGGATGCGCGTCGGCGACGCCATCGTCTCGGCCCGGCCCAACGCCGGCGCGAGCTTCAATCTGGCCTATGCGCGCGAGCGCGTGGCGCGCAACCTGCGCGCCTTGGCCAAGACCGCCTATCTCCGCCTGAAGCCGGAGCGGCGTTAATCCGGTTTGACCGGCTCTTTGTCTTTGAGTCCCAGCGCCGCCCGCATCGGCGCGGAGGCGCGCTCGGGCCGGGCCGGCCAGGCATGGCGGCCGTAGAACTCAAGCGTCCGGCGCAGGTCCGCCTCGTAATCGTCGCCGGCGCGCATCGGCGCGCCAAGCACGATGCGCTTGCTGCGATAATCGATCGCGGCGGGCAGAATGGGCGCATCGGCGGCTTTGGCGATCAGCCAGAACCCGCGCCGCCAGTCGGAGGCCGCCTTGCGCGTGCCCTCAGGCGCCATGACGAGCAGCATCTTGTCGCGCGCGGCGAATGTCGCCGCTGTCTCGGCCACGACGCCGTTCTTGCCGCTGCGGTCGACGGGAAAAACGCCAAACCAGCGCATGATCGCGCCGAGCGGCGGCCAGAACAGCGTGTGCTTGCCCATGACCGCCGCGTCGAGCCCGAGCGCCGCCAGCGCCACAACGCCGTCGATATTGCTCGTATGCGGCGCGCCGATGGCGACCATTTTCGGCAGATCGGGAATCTCCCCCTCGATGCGCCAGCCCATCGCCCGCAAAACCGCGCGCCCGAGCCAGCGCGAAAACCGGTTGCCCCGCCGCGGCGCAGCGGCGCCGACGGGGATCAGCTCAGGGGATTGCGCGCCATTCTCACTCGCCATTGCGATGCACTCGACGCTTTCAGGTGATTGGGAAGGCGCTGGCGGAAGGGGTGGGATTCGAACCCACGGTAGGCTTTCACCTACGGCGGTTTTCAAGACCGCTGCCTTAAACCACTCGGCCACCCTTCCGGACACCCGCGTGCTTAAAGCAGAATCCCGCCGGACTAAACCCGAAATTTCGCCATGGCCGGCAAATCCATGCCGCATTTTCGTCTCAATTGACGGGCTCCCTGTCGCCGCCTCGGGCTGACCCAAATCAAAGCCGGGGCAGGCGCTGCGGTTAAATTCAACCGAATGGGTCGTCGTTAAGACTTCCGAAACGGGATCGCGCAAAATTGACCGGACTGCGACGGCGTAGCCGCGAGACCGGATGAGTGGCGTGATGCGCCGGAATTGGTCGAGGGGACATGCCGATGCAGGTTCGGTGGACTTCGAGTATTGCGTGCCGCCCTATGATCTCCAGAATTCTGTCGCGTCGCCCTGCGGCGCTTGAACGTTTTGCCGCAACGCCGCGACGCATCGCCGTCCTCGCGCTTGCCGTCGGCGCCGCGACCCTCGCCGGTTGCGCCCAACAGCCGCAAGGCAGCGTGCAGGCCCGCTCCAAGGAATATTTCCCCGAAGGCAAATACGGCACGGCGAGCCCGCGCGTCGTCGCCGACGGGCAGGACGTGCCGCGCGGCGGCGGCAAATATCATATCGGCAAGCCGTATACGATCGCCGGCAAGACCTATTATCCCTCGGAGCGCCGCGTCGTCTCGACCGGCACCGCCTCCTGGTACGGCGAGGCTTTCCATGGCCGCCGCACCGCCAATGGCGAGATTTTCGACCGGCATTCGATCACGGCGGCCCATCCGACCATGCCGCTGCCGAGCTACGCGCGCGTCACCAATCTGCGCAATCAGCATTCGATCATCGTGCGCGTCAACGATCGCGGCCCCTATCACGGCGGCCGCGTCATGGACGTGTCGCAGCGCGTCGCCGACGCGCTCGACTTCAAACGCTTCGGCACCGCGCGCATCCGAATCGAGCAACTGGGTAAGGCCGGCCTCGGCGGCTCGGACGACAAGAAGCTTCTGGCTTCGCTGCGCACCGACGGCGCGCCGGCTCAGCTCGAAGGCTATGCGACGGGTCCGGCGACCATGATGGCGGAAGCGCCCGCCAGCCAGCGCGTCGCCGCCTTGCAGAAGGACAATCTGCGCACGGTCAGCGACGACGACGGCGACGAGGCGCCGGCTGCGCCTGCAAAGACCGCCGGCGCCGGCGAAACGACGCGCGCCATGTCGTTCGAAGGCCATGCGCCGGCGCCGCCGCCGCGCCCCTTCGATCTGGGGACGACCCCGGGCGCCGCGACGCCGATCGCCGCCAAGGCCAGAACGGCGGCGCGTTAATCGAAACCCGTCCGACAAAACAGCGCCGCAGCAATGCGGCGTTTTTTGTTTGTCTCAGCACCAGCGCCGGTAAACGCGTCCGTTGCGGCGCACGTAACAGCGGCGCGATCCGATTGCCCCTGGCGCCGTGACGAGCGCGCCCGCCGTTCCGCCGACGACCGCCCCGATGGGTCCGGCGACGACGGCGCCTGCGACGGCGCCGACCGCCGCGCCCTCCGTTTGCCGCTGCGAGGCGCAGGCGCCGAGCGTGAGCGCGCAGCCGACGACAATGACGAACTTCCGCATGCTTTCCTCCTGGATGAAGCCCGACGCGCCTTACGCCCTCACGGGCCGAGAATCGCGCGACGGCTTCCCGCATGGGAAAACTACCACAACGAAATCGCTTCAGATTGATTTGCGTGGCGGGGCAGGGCACATTCGCACCGCGATCACTGGTGGCGCCTGCGAAGGAAAAACCTTGTCCGTCATGAACATGCGCATATTGCTCTGGATGGCGGCGGCGATTGCAATCTCATTGGCGCCGGTTCGCGTCACAGCGCAACCGTTCCAGTCGAGCGCGCCGCACGCTTTGCTGATGGACGCTGAATCGCGCACGGTGCTCTATGAGAAGGCCTCGGACGACCTCGTCGTCCCGGCCTCGACCGTCAAGATCATGACTGCGGAGCTTGTGTTCCGCGATCTCAAGGCCGGGCGGATCAAGCTCGACGACACATTCGTCGTGTCGGAAAAGGCTTGGCGGCTGGGCGGTTCGGGCGGCTCCAGCATGTTCGCGCAATTGAACGCGCGCATCCGCGTCGAGGATTTGCTGCGCGGCCTCATCGTGCAATCGGGCAATGACGCCGCCGTCGTGCTGGCGGAAAGCCTCGGCGGCGCCGAAGAAACCTTCGCGGCGATGATGACCCAGCGCGCCCGCGAGCTTGGCTTGCAGAAATCGACATTCAAAAACGCCTGGGGTGGGCCGCATCCGGAGCAACGCGTCACGGCGCGCGAGATGGCGCAACTGGCGCTGCACATCGTCAAGACCTACCCGGAATATTACAAATATTTCGGCGAGAAGGAGTTCACTTGGTCGAAAATCAAGCAGCTCAACCGCAATCCGCTGCTGAACATGGACATCGGCGCCGACGGCCTCAAGACCGGCAATATCGACGAATCCGGTTATGGCCTCGTCGGCTCTGCGGTGGACAAGGACAGCGGCCAACGCCTGATCGCCGTGATCTACGGCGCCAGGACGGCCAAGGATCGCGCCGAGGAAGCGCGCAAGATTCTCAATTGGGGCATGCGCGGCTTCGAGACGAAGCCGCTGTTCGCGGTCGGCGACGCGATCGGCGCGGCGCAGGTCTACGGCGGGGAAAAATCCGATGTGGCGCTGACCACGACACAGCCGATCAAACTGCTTTTGCCGCGCGGCTCCAGCGATCGCCTGACGGCGAAGATCGTCTATCAAGGCCCGCTCGTTGCGCCGGTTGAACCGGGTCAGGACGTCGCCCGTCTGAAAATCTGGCGTGGGCCCGTGCTGGCGCTCGATACGCCGCTGACGACGGCCGAGGCGGTGGCGCTCGGCCCGTTGCATCGTCGCGCTTATGACGCTGGCGTCGAATACGGAACGATGCTGTTCCGCAAATATGTGCTGAAAAGATGAGCGGCGAACCGACTGACGCGCCGCGTCGCCGCGGCCGTTTCATCACGCTCGAAGGCGGCGAGGGCGCCGGCAAATCGACTCAGGCCGCCCGCATCGTCGCGGCGCTGAAAGGCCTGGGCATTCCAGCCATCGCCACGCGCGAACCCGGCGGCACTGCGAAAGCCGAGGAATTGCGCGCCGCCTTGCTCGCGGGAATCGTCGCGCCGCTCGGTCCGGCGGCGGAGGCTCTCGCCTTTTCGGCGGCGCGCGTCGATCATCTCGACCGCAAGATCAAACCGGCGCTGGAAGAGGGCGTCTGGGTCGTTTGCGATCGTTTCGCCGATTCGACCCGCGCCTATCAGGGCGCGCTCGGCCATCTCGCGCCGCAACTCATCCGCGCCATGGAAAATGTCGTCGTCGGCGCCGACCGGCCCGATCTGACTTTGATGATCGACCTCGACCCTGAGAAAGGACTGGCGCGCGCCGCCGCCCGTCGCGGGGACAATTCCGCCGACCGTTTCGAAGGGCAGAACACCGCGTTTCACCGCGCCCTGCGCGCCGCGTTTGTCAAGATCGCCGCCGACGAACCGCAGCGCTGCGCGCTGATCGACGGCGCCCGCAGCGAAAACGACGTCGCAGCCGAAATCTGGCATGAGATCGAGAACCGACTCGATCCGCGCGAATGGCGGAGGCCACTGTGAGCCGCCGCGACGACATGGCGCCTGAGAGCGACCGTTTCGAGGAATTTCCGCATCCGCGCGAGAACGAAACGCTCATCGGCCACGACGCCGCCTGCGCCGAATTTTTCGAAGCGTGGAAAGCCGGCCGATTGCCGCAAGCCTGGATTCTCGGAGGACAGGAGGGCATCGGCAAGGCGACCTTCGCCTGGCGCGCCGCGCGGTTTCTGCTCGCCAACGGCGACGCCAACCCGCAGGCGCGCCCCGATCTGTTCACGCCGCGCGCGCATCCCGCGTTCCACAAGACGGCGTCGCTGTCGCATGGCGATCTGTTCGTGCTGCGCCGCGAATGGAACGACCGCGCCAAACCGCCAAAACATTTCACCGATATCCGCGTCGACGACGTGCGGCGCGCCATTCATGTCTTCCAACATGCGGCGAGCGCCGAAGGCGGCTATCGCGTCTGCATCGTCGATTGCGCCGAAGACCTCAACGCCTCGGCCGCCAACGCGCTGTTGAAGCTGATCGAGGAGCCGCCGCCGCGCTCGGTCTTCTTCATCGTCGCGCACAAGCCCGCGCAGGTCATTCCGACCATCCGTTCGCGCTGCCGCAAGCTGCTGCTGCGCCCGTTAAGCGAGGACGATCTCGTCAAGACGGCGGCCGCTGTTGGCGTCGAGGCGCCCACGGCCGATATCGCCGCAGCCGCCGTGCGCGCCCATGGTTCGGCCCGCGAGATGCTGCGCATCCTGCAAGGCGAGGGGATCGATCTCGACCGCGCCGTGCAAGGCCTGCTCGACCGCCTGCCGCAGATCGATTGGCGCGAATTGCACAAATTGTCCGATCAGGTGGCCGCGCGCGACGCTGAAGTCGCATGGGAGGCCATGCTTTCCGCCGTATTCGACTGGCTCAGCCGGCAGTTGCGGCTGCGCGAAGGGCAGGGGGCGGCTCGCCTTGCGCGCTTTGCCGAGGTGTGGGAGAAAGTCGCCGCCGAGGCCCGCGAGACCGCGGCGTTGAACCTCGACAAACGACCTCTCGTCCTGTCGATCTTTTCCAATCTCGCCGCGGCTGCGCGCGACTGAAGCCGCGACCGGCCGCGACCTCAAACGTCTGCGTTGAGACCGAAATGTCCGGCCGTCCGAAATTCTACGTCACCACCGCCATTCCCTACGCTAACGGCGCGCCGCATATCGGCCACGCCTACGAGCGCATCGCCACCGACGCCATCGCGCGCTTCAAGCGCCTCGACGGCTACGACGCGCTGTTCGTGACCGGCATGGACGAGCACGGCCAGAAGATGCAGCAGACAGCGGCGCGCGAAGGGCTGACGCCGCAAGGTCTGGCCGACCGCACGGCGGCGCAGTTTCACGACATGGGCGAATTGCTCAACGCGCGCGCCGACGACGTGTTGCGCACGACGCAGCAGCGCCACAAGGATTCGGTGCAGGAAGTCTGGCGCCGCATGGCGGCCAAGGGCGACATCTACCTGTCGAAATATTCCGGCTGGTATTCGGTGCGCGACGAGGCCTATTACGCCGAAGACGAGACCGAGCTGCGCGAGGGCAAGCGCTTCGCAATCAAGACCGGCACGCCGGTCGAATGGGTCGAAGAGGAAAGCTATTTCTTCAAGCTCTCGGCCTATGCCGACAGGCTGCTCGATCATTACGCCAGGAATCCCGATTTCATCACGCCGGAAACCTACCGCAACGAGATCGTCTCCTTCGTGAAGCGCGGCCTCATGGACCTCTCGGTCAGCCGCACGACCTTCGACTGGGGCATTCATGTGCCCGGCGACCCGAAGCACGTGATGTATGTCTGGGTCGACGCGTTGACGAATTATCTCTCGGCCACCGGCTTCCCCGACGCCGACGCGCCGCGCGCGCGGTACTGGCCGGCCGACGCCCATGTCATCGGCAAGGACATCACCCGCTTTCACGCCATCTACTGGCCGGCTTTCCTGATGAGCGCGGAATTGCCGCTGCCCAAGCAGATCGTCGTGCACGGCTTCCTGTTCAGCCGCGGCGAGAAAATGTCGAAGTCGGTCGGCAATGTCGTCGCCCCCGCCGATCTCGTGCGCGACTACGGCTGCGACCAGACGCGCTATTTCTTCCTGCGCGAAGTGCCGTTCGGTCAGGACGGCAATTACAGCCACGAGGCCATCGTCGCGCGCAACAACGCCGATCTCGCCAACGACCTCGGCAATCTGGCGCAGCGCTCGCTGTCGATGATCGCCAAGAACTGCGGCGGCAAGGTTCCGCAATCCGGCCCGCGCACAGAGGCCGACAGCGCCATTCTCGCGGCCGCCGCCGAATTGCCGGAGAAGGCGAGGGCGGCGATGAAGGATTTCGCCCTTCATGCGATCCTCGCCGACATCTGGAAGGTCGTGGCCGAGGCCAACCGCTATTTCGCCGGCGAAGAACCGTGGAAATTGTCGAAGACCGATCCCGCGCGCCGCGACGTGGTGCTCTATGTGACGGCGGAGGTTTTGCGCCGCGTCGCCATCATGACGCAGCCCTTCATGCCGGCGTCGATGGAGAAGCTGCTGGATCTTCTCGGCGTGGCGAAAGACGCCCGCGATTTCGCGCAGGTCGACGATGCGCACGCGCTTGTCAGCGGCGCCGATCTGCCGCCGCCTGCGCCGATCTTCCCGCGCTATGTCGAGGCGGAGGCGAAGCCGGCGTGAGCCTGATCGACAGCCATTGCCATCTCGACTTTCCCGAACTCGCGGCCGATCGCGCCGGCGTGCTGGCGCGCGCCAAGGCGAGCGGCGTCGCGCAGATGATCACCATCTCGACGCATGTCTCGCGTTTCGAGCAAATCGCCGCCATCGCCGAAGCGCATGACGACGTGTTCTGCACCGTCGGCAATCATCCGCACGAGGCGCACCGCGAGCCGGAAGTCTCGGCCGAGCGGCTGGCCGAACTTGCGAGCCACCCGAAATGCGTCGGCATCGGCGAGACGGGGCTCGATTATCATTACGACCGCGCGCCGCGCGACGTGGCTCAGCGTGTGTTCCGCGCCCATATCGCGGCCGCGCGCGTCACCGGCCTGCCGCTCGTCATCCATTCCCGCGACGCCGACGCCGACATGGCGGCGATCCTGAAAGAGGAAATGGGGAAGGGGGCTTTCAAGGCCCTGCTCCATTGCTTCACATCGACCCGCGCCCTGGCCGAAACGGCGCTGGAGCTTGGCCTTTACATCTCGATTTCCGGCGTGCTGACCTTCAAGAACTCGCAGGAGCTGCGCGACATCGCCCGCGACGTGCCGCTCGACCGGCTGCTGGTCGAGACCGACGCGCCGTTTCTTGCGCCGGTTCCGCATCGCGGCAAGCGCTGCGAGCCGGCCTATGTCGCCGACACGGCGCGGCTGCTTGCGGAGATCAAGGGCGTCGAATTCTCGCAACTCGCGCAAGAAACGCGCGGCAACACATTGCGATTATTCGATAAAATGACGGCGTCAGCATGAGCATGACCTTGACCATTCTCGGCTGCGGCTCATCCGGCGGCGTGCCGCGGGCGGGACTGGGTTGGGGCAAATGCGACCCCGCAAATCCGAAAAACCGGCGTCGGCGCTGTTCGCTGTTCGTTGAGCGCGAAAACGAGCGCGGAACCACCAATCTGCTGATCGACACCGCGCCGGACCTGCGCGAGCAATTGCTCGATTTGAATGTAACACGAATTGATTCAGTGGCTTACACGCACGCTCACGCCGACCAGAGCCACGGAATCGACGATCTGCGCGCCTTCGTGCTCATGCACAAGCGCCGCATTCCGGCCTTCATGGACGAGCCCACAGCGCAGAGGCTGCACGAGGCTTTCGGCTATATTTTCGAGACGCCGCCGGGCAGCTTTTACCCGCCGCTGCTGGACGCCCAGCGCGTCACGCCCGGCGTAGCCTTTCAATCGCCGGGTCCGGGAGGACCGCTGGACGTGCTGCCGTTTGGGCTGGAGCACGGCGAAATCCCGGCGTTGGGTTTCCGCATCGGCGCGGCCGCCTATATGCCGGACGTCAGCGCCGCGCCGGAGGAAAGCGTCGCATTGCTCGAAGGCCTCGATCTGCTGATCGTCGACGCGTTGCGGCAGGTGCAGCATCCAAGCCATTTCTCGGTGTCGGACGCGCTCAAACTCATCGCGCGCGTCCGTCCGAAACACGCCGTGCTGACCAATCTGCACACCGATCTCGATTACGCCGCGCTGGCCGCCGAGCTGCCTAAAGGCGTCGAACCGGCCTATGACGGCATGCGGCTGAGGATCTAGCCGTTCCCGGCCATTCCGAGGCCCATTTTAGTTCCATAATATTGATTATGCGAATCGCGTATTGAGATCGGAAGGCGTCACCGCGCCATCGCCATCAGCCCCTTCTCGCCGCCGACGACGAGCCGCGCGCCGGTCAGGCTGAGATGGGCCGAATCGAAATACAGGACGCCTGCATCGGCGCGATAGCCCGGGCACCACTCGTCCTCGCACAGCAAGGCGTCGGGCATGAACCGGCGCCCGCCGACGCGCGCGGCGATTTCGTCCAGCTTGCCGACAACGCCGGCCATCCGTTTGGCATATTCGGCCCGCGCCGCGCCATAGGCCGAGATGTCGCCGCCGCGCGCGGCGATAAGCCCCAAAGTTCGCGGCGCCTCGTTCGGCATGGTCGGGATCGGATAGGTCAGCACGATCGTCTTGCCGGCATCGCGCAGCTTGTCGGCCGTGCGCGCCAATCCGTCGAGCAATCCTTTGGTGTCGTGCTCGTAACGCTCGTAATTGGCGACGAGGACCACGGTTTCGATGCGTGCGTCCGCCGCCAGCCGGGCGAGCGTCGCTTCGTTATGGGCCGCGCATTTGGGGCGGAACTCCAACTTGTAGCCAAGCGCCGGCGGGCAGGCGGATGCTGTCGCCTGCAAGGTTGCGCGCCCCTGCCCGGCGGCCGCCTCGCCCAACGCGACCGCCAGTTCCGCGCCGAAACTGTCGCCCCAGACGGCGATGCTCGGCTCGGCTCCCGACGCGCCGAACACGCAATTGCGCTCATAGGCGATGCCCATCTCATGATCGTTATGGCAGCGCGCGCGATGCGGGCTTGAATCCCATGCGCCGGCGAAAAGCGTCTGGATGTCTGTCGGGAAGCGATGCGGCAATCCATGCGTGAACACCAGCATGCCGGCCACGGCGCAGCTCGCGGCCATCGCCGCCCCGGCGCCGCCGAACAACGCGCAGCATGTCGCAGGCCGACGCAGCAACGGCTGCTCGATCCAGCGCCAGGAGACGGCGGCCAGCGCAACCGAGGCGGCGCCGGCCAGCGCCATCGTCCAGAACGGCGGTTCGCCATGCGCCAGATAGCGCGCATAGGTCAAAACCGGCCAATGCCATAGATAAAGCGAATAGGAGATCGCGCCGATGGCGACAAACGGCGCGAAACTCAGGACGCGCGAGCCGATCGGGGCGTCGCCGCCCTGCCCGGCGTGAATGACAAGCGCGCAGCCGATGGCCGGCGCCAATGCCGCCCAACCGGGAAAAACCGTTGATTTATTGAAGAGAACGACGCTCGCGCCGATCATCGCCAGCCCGACGAGCGAAGCCGCGTGACGCATGGCGGCGCGGCGCAACGCCGGAACCGCGCCGGCTGCGACAAGCGCGCCCAGCAGCAGTTCATAGGCGCGCGTCGCCGGCAGGTAGAACGCCGCCGCCTGATGATTGCGTATCAGGAAAAGGCACGCGCCGAACGACGCCAGCGCGGCGAGCCAAAGCGCGGCTTTGAGCAGACGAGGCGCGCGACGCGCCACAAAGACCAGAGCCAGCGGAAACAGCAGATAGAACTGCTCCTCCACCGCCAGCGACCACGTATGCAGCAGCGGCTTGAGCTCGGCCGCGCCGTCGAAATAGCCGGACAGGTTCAGAAAAACGAGATTGGCGGCGAACAGCGTCGCCCCCAGCGTGGTGCGGCCAAGCTCATGCAGATCGGCCGGCGACAGGATGAAGACGCCGGCGAACAAAGTCGCCGCCAGCATGGCGTAAAGCGCCGGAAACAGCCGCCGCACGCGCCGTTCGTAAAAGGCGCGAATCGAAAACGTCCCCTGCTCTATCTCACGCAGCAGAATCTGCGTGATGAGAAAGCCGGAAATCACAAAAAACACATCGACGCCGACGAAACCGCCCGGCGCCAGACGCGGATCGACGTGATAGAGCACGACCGGAACCACGGCCGCCGCGCGCAAGCCTTGAATGTCTGTGCGAAAAGTCGTCGCGGCGGTCATGGGAATTTGGTTTCCGGGCTCTTTATGCGATGCCCGAAGCTAGGTTCCCAACTCTTAGCAATTCATGTTTTCAACATGTTGCATGCTGCGAAACGGCCCGCGCGCGCGCTCCAAAGCGGCGCGCGGTTAGCAAACCGTCAACCAGACCGCTAAAACCCGTCTTATGTCTCACCTTTTTGGCTGTCAGATCGCCTTGACGCCGGGGGCGAAACGGTTCCAATTTGAACGTAATGAACAAAGTTTGCGCTTTGCCGCCCATTGGCGAAGCAAACGGATCAGAGCATGCGCACATGCTCGACGGAGGAGATGTGAAAGCCGATCGACTCGATCCTGCCGGATATTTTCACAAGGTTGTCGATTGCCAGTGGGCCTGCCCGGCTCACACGCCCGTCCCGGAATATATCCGGATGATCGCGGCGGGGCGTTATTCGGACGCCTACATGATCAATTGGGAATCGAACGTCTTCCCGGGCATTCTCGGGCGCACCTGCGACCGTCCCTGCGAGCCGGCCTGTCGACGCGGTCGCGTCGAGGCCGATCCCGTCGCAATCTGCCGCCTGAAGCGCGTCGCCGCCGACTTCAAGGACGACGTGCGCGCCCGCATGCCCAAGCCCGCCGAGATCAAGAACGGCAAGCGCATCGCCTGCGTCGGCGCCGGCCCTGCCTCCCTCACGGTGGCGCGCGATCTCGCGCCGCTCGGCTATGAGGTCGTGATCTTCGACGCCGAGCCCAAGGCCGGCGGCATGGTGCGCACGCAGATCCCGAAATTCCGCCTGCCGGAAGAGGTGATCGACGAGGAAGTCGGCTACATCATGGATCTCGGCGTCGAGTTCCGCCGCGGCCACCGCGTCGAGAGCCTCAACGCCCTGCTCGCGGGCGATTGGGACGCCGTGTTCGTCGGCACCGGCGCGCCACGCGGCCGCGATCTCGACGTGCCCGGCCGCAAGGAAGCCGCCAAGCATATCCATCTCGGCATCGACTGGCTGGCCAATGTCGCCTTCGGCCATGTGACGAGCATTTCCAAGCGCGTCATCGTGCTCGGCGGCGGCAACACCGCCATGGATTGCTGCCGCTCGGCCCGCCGCCTCGGCGGCGAAGACGTGAAGGTGATCGTCCGCTCCGGCTTCGAGGAAATGAAGGCCTCGCCGTGGGAGAAAGAGGACGCGATGCACGAGGGCATCCCGATCCTCAATTACATGGTGCCGCGCGCTTTCAAGCATGAGCACGGCAAGCTGACCGGCATGGTCTTCGAGAAGGTGCGCGCCGTATACGACGAGAAGGGCCGCCGCAACCTCGTGCCGACCGGCGAGCCTGACGTCACGATCGAATGTGATGAGGTTCTCGTCGCCGTCGGTCAGGAAAACGCCTTCCCGTGGATCGAGCGCGATTCAGGCGTCAAATTCGACAAATGGGACATGCCCGTCGTCGACAAGGACACGCTTGCCTCGACATTGGCGAACGTCTTCTTCGGCGGCGATGCGGCTTTCGGTCCGAAGAACATCATCTGGGCCGTCGCGCATGGCCATCAGGCGGCCGCCTCCATCGACCGCTATTGCCACAACCTCGATCCGGCGCGTCTGCCCCATGCCGCCTTCCGGTTCACCAGCCAGAAGATGGGCATCCATGAATGGAGCTACGACAACGCCATTTCCGCGCAGGCGCGCCTGAAAGTGCCGATGCGCGACAACGCCGTGGCGCTGAAGGACATCAAGGTCGAGGTCGAACTCGGCTATGACGTGAAAAAGGCGCTGTCGGAAGCGCATCGCTGCCTCAATTGCGATGTGCAGACGATCTTCGCCAACAAGCTCTGCATCGAATGCGACGCCTGCGTCGACATCTGCCCGATGGATTGCATCACCTTCACGCAGGACGGCGACGAAGCCGATCTGCGCGGCCGGCTGAAGGCGCCCTCGGCCAATCTGACGCAGGAGATTTATGTCTCCGACGGTCTCAAGACCGGCCGCGTCATGGTCAAGGACGAAGACGTCTGCCTTCATTGCGGTCTTTGCGCCGAGCGTTGCCCGACCGGCGCGTGGGACATGCAGAAATTCTCCATTCAATTGCCGCGCGCGGGGGCGTCATGTCGATCCACAGCGTGAACGATTTCGTCGTCCGCTTCGCCAATATCAACGGCTCCGGTTCGGCCTCGGCCAACCAGATGTTCGCACGCGCGGTCATCCGCATGGGCGTGCCGGTGGCGACGCGCAACATTTTCCCTTCGAACATTCAGGGTCTTCCAACATGGTTCGAAGTGCGCGTCTCCGGCGCGGGTTGGCTTGGCGCACGCGGCGGCGCGGATATCGTCGTCGCGATGAATCCGCAGACGTGGGACAAGGACGTCGCCTCGATCGATCCGGGCGGCTATCTGTTCTACGATTGCTCGCGCCCCATTCCGGCCGACAAATTCCGTGACGACGTGACCGTTATCGGCGTGCCGCTGACGGAAATCTGCAATCGCGAATACACCGACTCGCGCCAGCGGCAATTGTTCAAGAACATCATCTGCATTGGCGCCCTGAGCGCGATCCTCGACATGGAGGTCGCGGTCTTCGAACAGCTCCTGAGCGAACAGTTCAAGGGCAAGGACAAGCTGATCGAGGCCAATCACAAGGCGCTGCACATCGGCCGCAAATGGGCGCTCGATAATCTGCCCTGCCCCATCGGCCTGACCGTGAAGCGCGCCGACGGCGTCGGCGACCGCATCTATGTCGAAGGCAACAACGCGGCGGCGCTGGGCGCCGTCTATGGCGGCGCGACCGTCTGCGCCTGGTATCCGCTGACGCCGTCGACGTCCCTGGCCGAAGCCTTCATGTCCTATTGCAAGAAGCTGCGCATCGAACCGCAGACGGGGCACAAGCGCTACGCCATCGTTCAGGCCGAGGACGAACTGGCCTCGATCGGCATGGTCGTCGGCGCCGGCTGGAACGGCGCGCGCTCCTTCACCGCGACGTCCGGCCCCGGCGTGTCGCTGATGCAGGAGTTCCTCGGACTGGCCTATTTCGCCGAGATTCCCGCCGTCCTGTTCAATGTTCAGCGCGGTGGCCCCTCGACCGGCATGCCGACTCGCACGCAGCAATCCGACGTGCTCTCCTGCGCCTACGCCTCGCACGGCGACACCAAGCACGTTCTGGTTTTCCCGCGCGATCCCGGCGAGGCTTTCGAATTCGGCGCTCAGGCCTTCGATCTGGCGGACCGTCTGCAAACGCCGGTTTTCGTCATGCTCGATCTCGACATCGGCATGAACAACAGCCTCACCGCGCCGTTCCGCATCGACCAGACGCGACGGCTCGATCGCGGCAAGGTGATGACGCACGACGATCTGGAATCGGGCCGCGATTTCGGCCGCTATCTCGATGTCGACGGCGACGGCATTCCCTACCGGACCTATCCCGGCACGCATCCGAGCCGCGGCTCGTATTTCACCCGCGGCACGACGCGCGACGCCTACGCCCGATATACGGAAGAAGGCGGCCCCTATGTCGAGAACATGGAGCGGTTGCTGCGCAAATTCGAAACCGCCAAGAAATATGTGCCGGGCCCGATCATTCAGAAAGCAGCGCGTCCGACGAAATTCGGCGTGCTGCATTACGGCTCGACGGCGCCCGCCATGGATGAGGCGGCGACGCTGCTCGCAAAGAAGGGCGTCGATGTCGACGTCCTGCGCGTGCGCGGCTTCCCCTTCTGCGACGAGATCATCGATTTCATTCGCGATCATGACGCCGTTTTCGTCGTCGAGCAGAACCGCGACGCGCAATTGCGCACGCTGCTGATGACGGAACACGCGCTCGATCCGAAGAAACTGGTCGCCGTGCTGCATTACGACGGCACGCCGATCACCGCCCGCTTCATCACCAAGGCGATCGCCGATCTCGTCGGCGCGTCGCAATCGACCGGCAAGGAAAAGGCCCCCGCATGACCTACCTGCCCAAACCGAAATTCCACCACCCCGCCATCGAGACCAACGCGCTTGGTCTGACGCATCGCGATTACGAAGGCTCCGTTTCGACGCTCTGCGCCGGCTGCGGCCATGACTCGATTTCATCGGCGATCATGCGCGCCTGTTTCGAACTCGATCTGCCGCCGCATCGCATCGCGAAATTGTCGGGCATCGGCTGCTCGTCGAAGACCCCGACCTATTTCCTCGGCAACGCGCATGGCTTCAACAGCGTACACGGACGCATGCCGTCGGTGCTGACCGGCGCCAATCTCGCCAACCGCGACCTGATTTATATGGGCGTGTCCGGCGACGGCGACTCGGCGTCGATCGGCTTTGGCCAATTCGCCCATTCGATCCGGCGCGGCGTCAACATGGTCTATATCGTCGCAAATAACGGCGTGTATGGCCTGACGAAGGGCCAGTTTTCCGCCACCGCCGACAAGGGCGCCAAGGCCAAGAAAGGCGCGGTCAACTCAGACTCGCCCATTGATCTCGTGACCATGGCCTTGCAGCTCGGCGCGACCTTCGTCGCCCGCTCCTTCTCCGGCGACAAGGACCAACTCGTGCCGTTGATCAAGGCGGCCGTCGAACATCGCGGCCCCGCCTTCATCGACGTGATTTCGCCCTGCATCGCCTTCAACAACCACGACGGCTCGACCAAGAGCTTCGATTACGTGCGCGAACACAACGAGGCGATCAACGCGCTCGATTTCGTCAAGGAGCGCGCGCCGATTACCGCCGACTACGCCCCCGGCACGGTTCAGGTGGTGAAGCTGCACGACGGCTCGTCGATACGTTTGCGCAAGATCGGCGCGGGCTATGACGTGCACGACCGTGTCGCCGCCATGACCTATCTGATGGCGCGCGAAGCGTCCGGCGAAATCGTCACCGGCCTTGTCTATCTCGATAACGAGCCGGAAGACCTGCACCGCCATCTCGACACTGTGTCGACGCCACTGAATCGCCTTGCCGACTCGGAACTCGTGCCCGGTCAGGCCGCTCTCGACAAGATCAACGCCGGATTCCGCTGAAAGGACATTGCGCGGCAGAGAAAACCAATCTCACGCGCGTTTTTTGCGTGAAATTCTTTCTTGCGACAGATCATTTCGCCTCTAGCGTATTGTGCGCTTGTTTGGCACATTAACTTTCGCCTGCTGCGTTAAAACGCGGCGGCAGGGGGAAGTTCGATGCCTGGGTCAGACGAATCGGGTCGATCTACGCAGCCGGCGAATGTCGGCGGCGCCAGACTTATTGCAGCGTGCACAATCGGCAACGCGCTCGAATTCTATGATTTCCTGATCTTCAGTTTCATGGCGACGCTGATCGGCAGGCTGTTCTTTCCGGTCTCGGATCCGACATCGCAATTGCTGCTCGCTCTCGCCACTTACGGCGTCGGCTTTTTTCTTCGCCCGATCGGCGGCCTTGTGCTCGGCGCTTACGCCGACAAGCACGGCCGGCGCAAGGCGACAATCCTCACCTTGATGCTCATGGCCCTCGGCACGCTCGCCATCGGCCTTGCGCCCACTTACGCGCAGGCCGGAGCCGTCGGACCGATCATTGTCGTCCTGGGGCGACTGGTTCAGGGTTTCTCGGCCGGCGGCGAAGTCGGCGCCTCGACAACCTTGCTGTCGGAAGCCGCGCCCGTCGAACGGCGTGGCTTTTTCGGCTCATGGCAATTGGCGAGCCAAGGCCTTGGCATTGTCGCCGCCTCGATCACGGCGGCGCTGATCCTCGGCAAAATGACCCCGGAAGCGGCCGAAAGCTGGGGCTGGCGGGTTCCGTTCCTTCTCGGCGTCCTGATCGTGCCGGTCGGCCTTTGGCTTCGCAGCACGATCGAGGAAACCCACGCCAACATTGAACACGCCGAGACGCGGAATTCGAACGCCGCCGCCGATATCGTCGGCGATCATTGGCGTAGCCTGGCGGCGGGCGTGATCATGGTCATCGGCGGCGCGGCCGCCAACACAGTGGTCGTGCTCTATATGTCGACCTACGCCATGCGTTATCTCGGAATGCCGCCGACAACCGCATTGTTCGCCGGGCTGACGGCCGGTTTCATGACGCTCGTCGCCGCGCCGATCGCCGGCGCGGTTTCCGACCGCATCGGCCGCAAGGCCCTGCCGAGCGCCGCTTATGTCGCGCTGGCTTTCATGATCTATCCGGCCTTTCTGGCGCTCAACGCCGTTCCGACGCTGCTGACGTTGTTGGTCGTGGTGGCGTTGATGAGCACGGTCAACGCCGTCGGCGCGGCGCCGGCGCTGGTGCTGCTGACGGAGACATTTCCCAAGAACGTCCGCGCCACGGGCTTTGCGGTTGTTTACGCGCTGGGCGTGACGGTTTTCGGCGGCTTCGGCCAGTTCATCGTCACCTGGCTGATCAAGGTCACGGATAATCCGCTGGCCCCGGCTGGCTATGTCATCGTCTGCGTGCTGATCGCGCTTGTCGCGCTTCAGAAAATGCCCGAGCGCGCCCGCAAGAGCCTGGATTGACCGCCGCGCCTTACATGCGCGACGGCAGCCACAGGATGATGCTCGGGAAGGCGAGGAAGATCGCGATCACGATCAGATGCGCGATGAAATGCGGGAACGTGCCGTGGAAAACCTCGATCACCGGCCGCTGCGCATAACGCGCCACGATGAAGCAATTGAGCCCGATCGGCGGCGTGATCATGCCGACTTCCGCCGTCACGATCTTGATGACGCCAAACCACAACGGATCGAAACCCAGTGATTTGATAAGCGGCAGCACGATCGGCACCGTCAGCACCAGAATGGCGATCTGGTCCATGAACGAGCCGAGAATGATGTAGCCGACAAGGATCAGCCCCATCACCACCCAAGGCGAGACATTGAGCGACCCGACCCAGGCGACAAGCCCCTGCGTCAGCTGCGTCAACGTGAAGAAATAGCCGAAGATATGCGCGCCAAGCAGGATCATCGCGATCATGCAGCTCGAATGCGCTGCGCGGGTGAACGCATGGACGAGTTGCGCGCGCCCGACATGGCCGCGGAAGATCGCCATCATCAAGGCCCCGAAAGCGCCGATTGCGGACGCTTCCGTCGGCGTCGCGATGCCGGTGTAGATGACGATGGTGACGATGCCGAACAGCACCAGCATCGGCCCGACAAGCCGCGTCAGCCTGATCTTCTCGCTCCACGGCACAGCGGGGCTGCGCGGCGCGCGCGAGGGATCCCGCCAGACAAGGAACAGCACCGTCATCATGATCGCGAACGTCACCAGCAGGCCGGGAATAATGCCGCCGATCAGCAACTTGCCGATATTCACTTCCGCCAGCAGGCCATAGATCACCAGCGCCACGGAGGGCGGGATGAGCATGGCCAGCGTGCCGGAAATGGCGACGACGCCGGCCGCCATTTTCGGCTCGTAGCCCTGCTTGATCATCGCCGGCAAGCTGGTCGAGGAGAGCGTCGCCGCCGAAGCCGTGGACGTGCCGCAAATCGCGCCGAAACCGGCCCCGGCGAGCGCCGTCGCCATGCCGAGGCCGCCCGGAATGCGCCCGAGCCAGGCGGCGGCGGCCTTGAACAGATCGTCGGCGACGCCCGAGATCAGCACCAGTTCCGCCATCAAGAGGAACATCGGAATGGTGATGAGTTCGTAGGACGAGACGGCGGTGAGCGGCGTCGTCTGCAAGACGCCCATCACCATGTCGAGGCCGCCGATCATGTAGAGACCGAGCGCGCCGGCGAGCCCCATGGCGAAGCCGACCGGCGCGCCGATGGCGAGCAAGCCGAACAGAACGAGGATAACGACAAGAGCGATCATTCGGCCATCTCCCGCTCCATGGCTTCGGGCGAGCCCGAAACGGGCGGCAATTCGATCAGCGGCTCCGCGCTGAACAAGCTGAGGACATGCGCGACGAAATGCAGCGCCAACCGCAGCGCCAGCAGCCCCGCGCCGAAAGGCACGAAAGCGACCGACATCCAGCTTGGCCATTCATAGGCGCCGGCGATGATGTCGTGATCGACATAGGCCGTCCACGCACGGTTGAACCCGACCCACGCGATCAACGCGAAGAGAACGAACGAGAGCCCCGCGACGACAATCTCGCACAAGCGCCGCGCGCGCGCGCTCATATAGGAATGCAGGATATCGACGGCGACATGGGCGTGATGCGCATAGGCGCCTGACACGACCAGATAGAACAGCGCCACCATCAGATAGAGCGAGATCAGGTCGTAGGCCCAGGCGAAGGGCTTGTTGAACAGATAGCGCATCGCGACGTCGCCGGTGGCGATGAACATGATCGCGGCCAATGCTATGGCCGCGATCATGCCCGCAACGCGTTCGACGCTCGACACGAACCGCAGGGCTCCTGCAATCATGACTTCCCCTCCCCGCTGCAGGATCGCGGTCAACGACGCTGATCGAAGCGGCGCTTCACCAGCGCCGAAGCGATATTGATTTTCTGAATGTCGATGGAGCCCCCGGCGATGCCCCAGCCCCAGGAATCGCGGAATTTCTGCTCGATCGGATATTCGCGATTGTAGCCGTAGCCGCCCATCAGCTGGATCGCCATGCCGCAGACTTCGCGCGTCATCTCATTGGCGAAGCATTTCGCTGTCGAGGATTCCAGCATGCTCGGCAGGCCGGCCGAGGCGTTCGCCACCGCACGATGAATGAGCAGCCGCGAGGCGTCCACCTTCATCGCCATTTCGGCGATCTTGATCTGCACCGCCTGGAAGTCGACGAGCGGTTTGCCGAACTGTTTGCGCTCCTGCACATAGGCGAGCACGTAATCGAGCGCGCCGGCGGCGATCGACATCGACATGGTGGCGTTGCCGCAACGCTCAAGATCGAAAGCGTTCATCAGCTTCTGGAAGCCGCCGCCGGCCGTGACGATGATATTGCCGATCGGAACGGTCACGTTGTCGAAGAACATGTCGGCGCTCGGCACGCCGCGAAAGCCCATCAATTGCT